>ENA-ORCV01000577-ORCV01000577.1-marine-metagenome-genome-assembly--contig:-NODE-577-length-21035-cov-5.118952_pt1 | contig 21035 bp, 24 predicted proteins | sample MGYA00237779_ERZ508509 | MGnify/ENA primary metagenome ERZ508509 (study PRJEB26180, sample SAMN06268772) | marine metagenome | isolation source: Bioluminescent Bay, La Paraguera, Puerto Rico | place... | reverse complement strand
CCGTGCCGCCGGCAACCGGCCGGTGGTCAGCATACACGCCTCCGCCCGATCGACACCGTGCGGCCTGCCTCCTCACCTAGCCATTCGAGCGCAGCTCTCATGGCCTTCTCACCTCCAGTCGCGCCCCCGGCGCGCCTGGCCCATCCGGATGGCTCGAAGTTCGTCGGTACCGCGTGTTGTCGGTGAGGACGGGAAGATTATGCGGAAGGTTTTTTATCCGGGGATAAGATTCTGCTCTGCCCGAGAGATGCTAGATCAGCAAATCAACTTCTGCGCCGTTGACCGGTGCTTCCGCGGGTCTGGTCGTGGGTATTGGCGAGGCGGCGTTGTCGGCCTGGGCCTGCATCATCTGGGCGCGCAGGCGCGCGACTTCGAGCAGGTGACCCGACTGTGGCACGGCCTTCTCGTGGACCATGCGGTTGATCATGACCGAGGGGGAAATGCCGATGCCGGTTCCCATCGCAACGGCCTCAGGCCTGCTTGTCGACCTTGAGGCCCTGGCCCGGCGGCGGGGCGGCTGGCGTTTCGAGGGCGGTCTGCATCAGGGAGTTGAGCAGATTGGCTTCCATCTCGTGAGCCTTCTTGAATACGGCAATCTGCACCGAATTCTGCGTCAGTGCGGTCTGAGCCGTCAGCAAATTGGTGGAGAGGTCGGTGTTCAAGTTCGGGTTCCTGAGGGTTGGGTCCACGACAGACTAGTTAAGCCGGGTTAACGCTTCTTTGCCCCAAGAGGGCAATTTGCGCCGATATTGTTCGGTCAGCGCCCGCCGAACAGCGGAACCTTGCGGCTTTTGAACAGTGGCGCCAGCGCGAGTCCTGCGGCAAAGCCACCCAGATGCGCCCACCAGGCGACCGGTTCATCGGAGCCGACCACGACAAAGAAAAGCTGCGTGGCGATCCAGAAGCCGAGCATCCAGAAGGCCGGAACCGGCAGGGGAATGAGCCAGACGATGCGGGCCAGTACGAAAACCCGGGCATGGGGATAGAGCAGGATATAGGCGCCCATCACCCCGGCCACGGCGCCGGACGCGCCGATCAGGGGGCCATTGCCATCAAGATTGAACAGGAGATGGGCGAGAGCCGCGAGTACGGCGCAGGCGAGATAGAAGACAAGGAATTTGAGGTGCCCGAAAGCGTCTTCGATATTGTCGCCGAACACCCACAAAAACAGCATGTTCGACAGAAGATGCAGCCAATCGGCGTGCAGGAAGGCATAGGTGACCAGGTTCGCCCAATCAGGCAACCATGGCACAGGTTGCGGATAGAGATCGCGCACCACAATGGGGATCATCCCGAAATCGATGGTGGCCTGATCGAAGGCCGCCGGCGGCAGGATTGACTGGACCAGGAAGACCAGGATGGTGACGCCCATCAGCCCGTAGGTGACGAAGGGAAAGTCGACATGGCGGATGGGATTGGTGTCATGCAGGGGCAGGAACAGGGCCAGTCTCCAATGCTGCGTGACAAGTGCCGGGCGGCTCAGCCCTTTTCAACATCACCATAATTGCCCGGCACCCACAAGACATCGCCCGCCCCGTTGTCATTGGCGACACGGCCCAGCACAAACAACAGATCGGAAAGCCGGTTGAGATAGTGCAGGGTTTCCGGGTTCGTGTCCGGCTCTGCCTCAATGAGGGCGGAGACCAGGCGCTCGGCGCGGCGGGCGATCGTGCGGGCCTGATGCAGCGCGACCGACAAGGGCGTGCCGCCGGGCAGGATGAAGCTGGTCAGCGGCGCGAGATCGGCATTGAAGCGATCGATCTGCTGCTCGAGCCAAAGCGTCTGCACCGGGCGGATACGCAAGGTCTTGTGCGGTGCCTCGGGGGCATCGGCGCCGGGGGTGGCCAAGTCGGAGCCGACATCGAAGAGGTCGTTCTGGAGGCGCGAGAGGACCGCGTCGATCTTCGGCCGGGCAGTGGAGGCAAGACGTGCCTGGCCGATGAAGGCATTGGCCTCCTCGACCGTTCCATAGGCCTCCACACGCAGATCATGCTTTCGCCGCCGGGGACCGCGCACCAGCCCGGTGCTGCCGTCATCGCCCGTGCGGGTGTAGATGGAGTTGAGCTTGACCATAGCGGCCCCCAAACCGACGGTGCGATCAGCCGCGGCCGCCACCGCCGAAGAAGAACAGCGCGCCCATGAGCAGCAGCAGGGCCACGGCCTGGCCGATGACGCGCAGGCGCATCAGGCGCTGGCTGGTATTGCCCGGCCCGCCTTTGAGCATGTTCCACAGGCCCAGGCCCAGCACGATGACGACGAAGAGCAGCGCCAGGGCGATGCCGATATTCAGAAGGGTTTGCATGACAACCTTAACGTCAGGGAGCGGCGATTGGATCGCCCTTGATATAGGCGATGAGGCCCTCCGCCACAGCATCATAGATGGCACGAATTCTGTGCGAGGTGAACAATTCCCTGTGCACGGTCAACCAGACGGGCAAAGGCGGGATGGCGAGGTCTATGGGCAGCACCACGAGGCCGGGCGTTTTCCGCGCCAGATTGAGCTGGGCGAAGCCGATGCCAAGGCCGGCCCGCAGCAATTCCCACAGATGCGGCTGGTCATCGGATCGGACCGGGAAATGGTCGCGCGTCACCTCGAAGCCGAGCGACCGGGCGTGGCGAATGACTGCGTCTGAGCGGTCGAAGCCGAGCAGGTCGTGGGTCCATAGATCGTTCAGCGTGGTCGGTGTGCCGCGCCGGGCGAGATAGCTTTCGTGGGCCACGGGCACCAACGGGATATCGCCCAGATGCCGGGTGATCAGTTCGAGCTGGGTGGGGCGAAACATGCGCACGGCGATGTCGGCCTCGCGCATCAAGAGGTTTTCGGCGGAATCGGTGGGGACCGATTCAATGGCGATGCGGGGGTGCAGGCGGCGGACGCCGGCGAGAATATCGGGCAGCACATAGTTGGAAATCATGGTGCTGGCCGTGATGCGGACTGTTCCGCCCTCATCGTCCTGGGCGCCGGCGGCGAGAATGGCGGCTTCCGCGAGGGCGGATCTGGCCCGGTCGACCGATGCGTAGAGCCGCAAGGCGGTGGCGTTGGGCTTGAGGCCGGTCAGGCTGCGCTCGAACAGTGAGAGGCCGAGGTCCCCCTCTAGCGCCTCGATGTGCCGGCCAATGGTGGGCTGGCTCAGTCCCAGATGGCGCGCGGCGCCAGAGAGCGAACCCTCGGCAATGACGGCGGCAAAGCTGCGCCATAGGGACCAATCGGGTTCGCTATTCATTTTTGAAGGTCAAATCTAGAAAATTGCGCAATCGTCATTCAATAATGTAGCGCGCATCTTGTGCCCCAGCAACAGCAAGGAGCACATAATGAGCAAGGGTAAAGTCACCGTTCTGGGCAGCAATGGCCATATCGGCAATGCAGCGATGATCGCGTTTCGTCATGCTGGCTGGGATGTCACCGGCCTGGGGCGCAGCAATCGCAAGCCGGTTGCCGAGACGCAGTTTTTCAAGGGCGACGCGGATGAGCTCTCGGTGGTCCGCGCTGCCATCGCGGAGGCCGACGTCGTCGTGCAGGCGCTGCATCTGCGCTACGACCAGTGGGGCAATGGCCGGGCCGAGAGGCAATTGCAGGTGGTGCTTGACGCCATGGCGGGCACGGGCAAGACGCTGCTGTTTCCCGGAACCATCTATAATTACCGCGCCAGCGACCGCACTCTTGCCCCCGGCCTGCGGCAAAGCGCAGAAAAGCCGCGTGGCGACATCCGCATCCGGCTCGAGCAGATGCTGCGTGCGGCAGCCGACCAGAATGGTTTTCAGGTTGTCATCCTGCGCGCCGGGGATTTCTACGGTCCGGGCAATCGTGGCGACTGGTTCGATGCGGCCATGCTGATGGATCATGCCAAGGGGCGGCTTTACCATCTGGGGGAATTGCAGACGCGGCACAGCTGGGCCTATCTGCCTGATCTCGCCCGGGCCTTCACCGTGCTCGCCGATAAGCGTGCTGACCTCAAGGCGTTCGAGAACTTTCATTTTGCCGGTCACTGGGTCAGCCACGCGCAGCTGATGGCGGCGATGCAGACCGCGCTGGCCGGACCGGTCAGGGTCGCTCCGATGCCCTGGTGGCTGCTGCGGGCGATGGGTTTCGTCAACCCGGTGATGCGCGATATCTACCGCATGCGCTATCTGTGGCTCAATGAAATGGAACTGGTCGATCCGCGGCTCGATGCGCTGCTGGGTCCGGCTTTTGCGACGCCGTTTGAAGCGGCCGTGGCTGAGACGGTCACAGAATTGCTGGCCGGCCGGTCGGCCGAAAAACAGGCGGCCTGAGCATGGGGGTGCGTGCAATGAAAGATGTCATTGTCTGGCAGCGAGTGGAAGGCGGATTGGTGTTCGCGACTGGTCTGGTGATTTTCAGCCAGACCGGTGCGCCACTGCCCTGGTGGGGTGCCCTCTTGCTGTTCTTTGCGCCAGATTTGAGTTTCTTTGCCTATGGAGCGGGCCCCCGGATCGGGGCGTGGGGCTATAATCTGGTCCATGTCTATGCTTTCGGGGCGGGGCTATTGGCCCTGGGCGGGTTAATCGCCTCGCCCCTGTTCGCGGGGTTGGGGGCGCTGTGGCTGGCCCATTCGGGGTTTGACCGGATGATGGGCTATGGGCTCAAGGCCAGTACAGACTTCAAGGACACCCATCTCGGGCGCCTCGGGAAGACCTAGTATCCCACCGCCCGCCGCACGTCCTCGGCCGTCCACCCCTGGGCTCGCAGGTCGGCCAGGCTCTGCGAGCCTTTCGACTTGGCGAGTTTCTGGCCGTCATCACCCAGCAGCAGGCGATGGAAGTGATAATAGGGCGTGGGCAGGCCCAGCAGCATTTGCAGCAGCACGTGAATATCGGTGGCCGCTTCGAGGTCGCGCCCGCGGGTAACATGGGTGATGGCCTGGGCGGCGTCATCGACCACGACGCTTAGGTGATAGCTGGTCGGGATATCCTTGCGCTGCAGCACCACATCGCCCCAGCGCTCGGGTCGGGCATAGCGGATTTGCGGACGATCCAGGATCGTCGGGCCGATGACGGAAAAGGTCAGCATGCCCGTGCGCTCCATGGCGGTCGCAGTATCGAGACGGAACTGGACCGGGTCACCGCGTTCCAGCCTCTCGATGCGCTCGGCGTTTGACAGGTGCCGGCAGGTGCCGGGATAGAGCGGGGCGCCATCGGGATCGGTGCCGGTGGAGTGCTCTGCGATCTGAGCCCGGGAGCAGAAGCAGGGATACAGCAGGTCCATGGCGCGCAGGCGGTTGGCGGCGTGGGCATAGATGTCGAAGCGTTCGGATTGAACCAGAACCGGTTCGGGCCAGTTGAGGCCGAGCCAGGCCAGGTCCTCGAAAATGGCCTGGGTAAATTCGGGTTTACAGCGGGCTGTATCGATGTCTTCGATGCGCAGCAGGGCCGTGCCACCCAGCCGCGCGGCGGCACCCCAGGTTGCCAAAGCAGACAGGGCGTGGCCCAGATGCAGAGAACCATTGGGGCTGGGCGCGAAACGGAGCAGGGGCTTGGACATGAGCCAAGTCATATCCACAGTGCCACGTCCAAGAAAGCGGGAATCCCTGTTGGGGCAGATCCCTTGAAACCAGAGCTTTCCGCTTTGCGGGAGCGAGACTGCGGAAGAACAGCTGAGTGACCGCCAAGACCACATCCGCCCCGACCATCGACACGCCTGAAGGCGTGAGTTGGCACCTCAGCCATCTCACCGGACGCGATCCCCGGTTGTTGCCTATGCTGGATACGGTTGGAACGGTGTTGCCGCGGGTCAATCCCAATGGCTTTGCCGGCATGGCCAAGGTGATCTGCGGACAGCAATTGTCCGTGCAGAGCGCTGCGGCGATCTGGGGTCGGTTCGAGGTCCTGCCGGGGGCGCTGGCGCCGCAGACCTATCTCGCCCTCAGCGAAGAGGCGGTGCGCCGCACCGGATTTTCCCGCGGGAAGTACCTGGCCCTGCGCGCGGTCGCCGAGGCGATTGTCGCCGGGGAACTGGACCTGGCCCATATCGACGGACTGCCGGCCGAAGACGCGGTTGCCCGCCTAGTGGCGCTCAAGGGTATCGGTCCCTGGACGGCCGAGGTGTACCTCCTCTTTTGTGCCGCGCATCCGGATATTTTTCCGGCGGGCGACCTGGCCCTGCTCAAGGCGGCCCAACATGGACTTGGCCTTGACGTGCGTCCGACGATCAAGGAGATGATCGGCATTGCGCGGGACTGGTCGCCGCACCGCTCGGCGGCGGCGCTGTTGTTCTGGCGCTATTTCGCTGCGCTCAAGAACAGGGAATCGAGCCTTTTATGACCAAGCTTTCCGGCCCCATGCTTGCCCCAGCCAATGGCGGGGCGCCCGATAGCGCCGTGGTGCTGCTGCATGGTTATGGCAGCGATGGCAATGACCTGATCGGGCTGGCGCCACATTGGCAGCCGGTATTGCCAAGCGCGCTGTTCGTTGCCCCGCATGCCCCGATGGGGACCGGCATGGGTGGCTTCCAGTGGTTCCCGATCGACTGGACCGGCGACCGGCTCGCCAGTCGCCAAACCGGCGTCATCTCGGCCCGTCCCGTACTGGTTGAATTCCTCCAGGACCTGTGGGCTCAAACTGGAATTAGTCCTGCCCGCACGATCCTCGCCGGCTTCAGCCAGGGCGCGATGATGGCGCTGCACGTGGGAACGTCGCTGCCGGCCGAACAGACCTTGATGGGCGTCATCGGGTTTTCGGGTGCCTTCCTACCGCCGGACGGTTTTTCTGGCCCGGGGCTGGCCATGCCGCCGATCTGTCTCATCCACGGCGACCTTGATGACGTGGTCGACCCAAATCACAGCGCAGATGCTCATAGTGTGCTCACGAATTCGGGCTTTGCAGTGCACTATCATGTCAGCCGCGGCATCGGGCATGGCATTGCGCCAGACGGGCTGGCCTTCGCCACGGACTTCATTGCGCGGGTGAGCAAAAAATAAGCTTGTCGTGCCCGCTTCACACGCCCGACACAAAGGGCTTAGTATAAGAGGGCTATGGACTTACGCGATTCCCGCTTCGGGAGACTCAAGTGACTATCCATGTGTCGCCTGAGGCCTGTCCCGCTCTCGTACTGAACGCCGACTTCCGGCCGCTCAGTTACTATCCACTGTCATTGTGGTCCTGGCAGGATGCCATCAAGGCGGTGTGCCTGGATCGCGTGAACATCGTTTCCCATTACGACACGGTCATCCACTCGCCCAGCTTCGAGATGCGGCTGCCCAGCGTCGTGTCTCTGCGGGACTATATCAAGCCGGCCCGTCATCCGGCCTTCACGCGCTTCAATGTGTTCCTGCGGGACCGGTTCCAGTGCCAATATTGCGGCTCGACGCATGATCTGACTTTTGATCATGTCATCCCGCGCTCCAAGGGCGGTCTGACCACCTGGGAAAATGTGGTGGCGGCCTGTGCCCCCTGCAATCTCAGAAAGGCCAATCGCCTGCCCAGCGAGATCAAGATGTTCCCGCATCAGAAGCCCTATGCGCCGACGGTGCATGACCTGCACAATAATGGCCGGGCTTTTCCGCCCAACCATCTGCATCAGAGCTGGCTCGACTATCTCTATTGGGACATCGAGCTGGAGCCGTAAGGGGGCTCCGGCTCAGGCCCGGTTGCGACGCGCCTGAAACAGGATCGCTCCAACAAGCAGCACCACAATGGCCGCCGAGATCAATGCGTTATATCCGGCCAGCGAAATCCCGAGGAAGCGGAACTGCACGACATCGCAGCCGATGACCGGCTGCAGGTCATTGAGCATGTCCATGGAGAGCTCGTTGCCCACCCCGGTACAGGCGGTGGGGCCGGGCCAGAATCCCCATTCGACCCCGGCATGGAAACCGCCGAGCCAGGCACCCCAGGCAAAGAGCGCGGTCACAATGGCCATGGCCACATACCAGACCGGCAGGGGCAGGCGGTTCCACAGGATCATGATCAGGGCCAGCAGCGGCAGGCCCCAGTAATAGGGCAGGCGCTGCTCAAGGCAGAGTTCGCATGGCTGCAGGCCGCCGATGAATTGCGACCCCAGGGCTCCCAGAATGGTGACAAGGCCCAAGAGAAAGGCAAGGCCGGTGGCAATCTTGTCGATGGGTCGCGTAGTGCTCATGGTGGGGAACTCGATATGACGCTGTTGGATAGGCCATTAATGGGCAATTGGGGCGGTGGCCAGAGCCCAACGGGGTCGTGATCAATCTCCCGGCAGGGAAATGCCCAAGGCCTGGCGCAGCGCTATGGCATTGGCCGGCGCATGCAACTTGTCCTCGTGGACAAAATAGGCATAGACGTCGCGGCCCTGATCGCGCCACCGGGCGATGGTTTCAGCCCAGTCGGCGATATCGGCCTGGGTATAGCCTTGCGCGTCGGCACGTGCCGGTCCCTGCAGGCGGCAATAGGCGAAATTCGCCGTCAGCGCGCGGACGGGGTTATCGACCGTGTCGGAGATCACCCGGGCGATATTATGTGACGCAAGCAATTGGTTGACCTCCGGACCCTCAAAGCTCGGGTGACGCGGTTCGATGGCGTGGCGGATGGAGCCGACACCGCTGGCGTCGAGAAAGGGCTCCACCCTGGCCGGGTCCGCTTGCCTGGCGAGCGCCAGATAGCTTTCGATGTCAGGGGGAAGCAGCGCGAGAAAGGCGGCAAAACTATCCGCGTCGAAAGCCAGGTTCGGCGGCAATTGCCAGATGAAGGGGCCAAGGCGATCGCCGAGTGCTAGAGGGCCGGACGCGAAGAAATTTGCCAAGGGTTCGGCACAGTTCTTGAGCCGCCTTATATGGGTGACCAATTGCGGTCCCTTGACCGAGAACTGGAAACCCTCAGGTGTCTCCCCGGCCCAGCGGGCAAAGCTCGCCGGCTTCTGGTTGGCGCGAAAGGTGGCGTTGATTTCGATGCTGGTCAGGCGGCTGGCGGCGTAGGCGAGTTCCTTCTTCTGCACCAGGCCCTTGGGAAAGAAGGTGCCACGCCAGGGCTCGAATACCCATCCGGCGGTGCCCGTCCTGATTGTCCCTGATGCGCTCATTGCATTCTCCTGACCTTTACCAGCTTGGCGTCCCCGTTGCTCAAAGGCAATGGGGGCGTTGTCTTGTTGGTCCTGGCAAGTTCATCTGGCCGCAGTAATCTTTTTTTGCCGTATTTGGGTGCATGGTGAAGAAACTGTTTCGAAGGGCCGTCCGCTTGCGCCGCACGACATTTGCCTCGATGACCGCCGCCATGCTGGTCGGCCTGAACCCCGCTGCGGCAGAGGCGTGCGAGGCTTTGCGGCTGGCGCCGGGCGGCGTGGTGGCTCAGGTGACAGACGGGGACACGGTGGTGCTCGATTCGGGGTTGGTGGTGCGCCTGATTGGCACGCAAGCGCCCAAGCTGCCCCTGGGACGCGAAGGCTTTCCCACCTGGCCATTGGCACCGGAGGCCAAATCGGCACTCGAGGCACTGGTGCTGAACAAGTCGGTGCGCTTGGGCTTCGGCGGCGAGGAAATCGACCGTTACGAGCGGGCGTTGGCGCATCTGTTCCTCGACGACGCGGCGGAATCGGCCTGGGCGCAACTGCATATGGTCCAGGCCGGCCTGGCGCGGGTCTATTCCTTCCCGGACAACCGGCAATGCCTCGATCAACTTTTTGCAGCCGAGGCGCAGGCCCGGGCGGAGCGGCTTGGAATCTGGGCCGATCCCTATTACAGCGTTCGGGCGGCGGATCGTCCGGCCGAATTGGCCAGGCTTGCGGGCAGCTATGAACTGGTGGAAGGCCGGGTACTCCTGGCCGACAGAAATGGATCGCGGGTCTATCTCAATTTTGGCCGGATCTGGAAGGAAGACTTCACTGTCGTCATCGAGGCCCCGGCGCTCAGGCTGTTTGCCGAGGACGGTCTGGACCCGTTGACGCTGGATGGGGCGCTGATTCGCGTGCGCGGATGGGTGGACGATCGGGATGGTCCACGCATCGAGGTCACCCATCCCGAGCAGATTGAGGTTCTGGCGAGGCGATGACCGCGCATATGGGTAGCAAGTTTTGGCGGGTGGGAGTCCTGGCTGTCAGCCTTGTGGCGTTGACGGCCTGTTCGTCGCTGGTCGGGTCCGGCGTCAATGTTGCGCGCACCGGAGACAATCCGGCCCCGCAGGTGGTGCCGGAGGGCACCGATCCGGACGATTCCGTGCTGGGGCTGCGCGAGCATCCGCGGATCGTCTCGGCTTATGGCGGTGTCTATGAGGATCGCCAGGCCGAGATCATGGTCGCTCGGATTGTCGGGCGCCTGCTGGCTGCGGCCAACCAGCCAAATGCCAAGTACCAGGTCACGATTCTCGATACCTCCGAGGTCAACGCCTTTGCGCTGCCGGGCGGCTATATTTATGTCACACGCGGCATCCTGGCGCTTGCCTCCGATACCAGCGAGCTGGCGGCGGTTCTGGCCCATGAAATCGCCCATGTCACCCTGCGGCACGCCCGGGCGCGCACGGACCGCACGCGGCAGACCCAGATCGTGGATCGGGTGATCACCGGCATTTTTGGCGGTGATACCTCGACCGATGCCACGGCCAATCGCACCCGTGAACAGTTGGCGGCCTTCAGCCAGAACCAGGAGCTCGATGCCGACAAGGAAGGCATCAAGTTCGCCGGCAAGGCTGGTTACGATCCACAGGCGGCGGCCCGTTTCCTGGGCGTGATGAGCCGGTTCGCGGCGTTCTCTGCCGGGGCCATGAGCGGCGGGGACGGGTTCTTGTCGTCTCACCCATCCACCCCAGCCCGCATCGAAACAGCGATGAATACTGCGCGCTCCATGTTTGGCTCCACCGGGGCCGGGGAATCGGACCGGGATGCCTATCTGTCGGCCATTTCCGGCCTCAGCTTCGGTGACAGTCCCGCACAGGGTTCGATCGTCGGGCAGCGCTTCATCCACCCGGCCAACAAGTTCACCTTCACCGTGCCGCAGGGCTATGCGCTGCAGACTTCGCAAAGCGCCGTGGTGGGCGTGGCAGGGGATGGCGAGGCCGTGCGCTTTGACAGCGCGCAGGTGCAGCCGAACATGTCGCTGACCGACTACCTCAAATCGGGCTGGATCGCGGGGCTCAAGGCCGGGACCGTGACCGCCAGCGAACATAATGGCATCGAGATGGCCTCGGGGCTGGCGCAGACCGACCAGTGGTTCTTCCGGGTTGCGGTGATGCGGCTCGATGGCGAGGTCTATCGCTTTATCTTCGCCGCCAAGAGCGACAGTCCGCGTTTCTCGCAAGGTGCGCAGGCGACGCTCGAAAGCTTCCGCCGCACCAATGCTGCCGATCTCAGCCAGATCCGGCGGCTCGTCATCAAGCTGGTCACGGCCCGTGCGGGCGACAATGCCGACAGGCTGGCCCAGCAGATGGCCAATTTCTCCGGGGCGCGGGAACTGTTCTACATCATCAACAATCTCTATCCGGGCGATCCGCTGGTGCCCGGGCAGCGCTACAAGGTGGTGGCGCGGCCCTGAGAATGGATGTGCTACAGGCTGTTGGCGACCGATCCGAGCGTGTCAACGGCAGGCGAATTGAACAATTCGCCCAGCGCATTGCCGAATACGGTGAAGGTGGCGAGCATAGCCACCCCGATCAAGGTACCCAACAGCGCATATTCTATGGCGGTGGTGCCCGTTTCCTCAGCGATGAAGCGCCGCAGCATCTGAATTTGCATGACCACTCCCTGCCCAATGGCCCTTCTGGCCGTTGCACGGATTAGAGAAGATCGCAGAGGGCTGCGATCAGCGGTTCGTCTGCCGGGGGCATGGGATAGTCGCGCAAGGCCTGCGGGCGGACCCATTTGAGGGCCTTGTGCTCGCGCGTCTGCGGCGTCCCTTGCCATTTCCGGCAGACGTAAAGTGGCATCAGAAGGTGAACGCTCTCGTAAGAATGACTGGCGAATGAGAGAGGTGCCAGACAGGCCTCTTTCGTCTCGATCTCCAGCTCTTCGGCCAGTTCGCGGATCAGGGCGGCTTCGGGCGTCTCGCCCGGTTCGACCTTGCCGCCAGGAAATTCCCATAGACCGGCCATGGACTTGCCCTCGGGGCGCTGGGCAATCAGCACCCGGCGATCGGCGTCGACCAGGGCGCAGGCAACCACAAGCAGCAGGGGTTTGTCGTTCACTTGGGCGCTCCGGGAATGCGATAGTGGTAGTCGTACTGATGGGTATAGCCCAGGGACTGGTACAGCGCCTGACCAGCGGGGTTGTCGGCCTGGACGTTAAGTGCCGCAATGGTGGCCCCATTGTCGCGGGCCCAGGCAAGGCCGGTGCGCATCATGGCTGCCCCCAGCCCCTGCCGTCGGCGGCCTGGGTCGGTGATGACATTGCCGGTGATGACGATGCCATTGGAAATGGCCATGAGCCCGGAGGCAACGGCTTCGTCGCCTCGATAGATGACGATGCCGCAGGCGGGCACCGCCATGACCGCGAGCAGGGCGCGCATGCGCGCCAGCATGGCGTCGTCATAACCCTGCAGCTTTTGCTGGGCTGCGAGAAATTCGGGGTCGAGCAGGGGCAGCATCTTGCCCTCCGCATCGGGCTCATGGGCGCCGAGCGGCATGGCGTAGAGATGTGAAGGGTCGATCTCGACCCAGCCGGCCCGATCCAGCGCCTCATTGAGCGCGGGTGCCGAGAGCGGGGTGATGCGGAACACCGGCCTGGCGCCATTGACGATCAACCAGGAGCTGGCGCTGATGATCCTGAGGTCGGCATCGGCATCGTCGGTCGGATCGAAGCATTGAGCGGAATTGGCGCGCTTGGTGTAGCCGCCTGAAGCGCGGCGCACCCAATTGCCATCCCATTTGACGGTGATGCCGGGCCAGGCCTCGAGCCCCGCCCGCTCAAAGGTTTCGACCGAAGGCAGGGTCACATCAGCTCCGATAGTCGCCATTGATGGTGATGTAGCCATGGGTGAGGTCGCAGGTATAGACCGTGGCCTTGCCCTCGCCGAGGCCGAGGGACACGGTCAGCTCCAGTTCCTCGCCCTTCATATAGGCGCTGGTGGCGGTCTCGTCGTAACCGGCGGCGCGTTCGCCATTGCGGGCCACAACCAGGTCGCCGAAGCGGATGGCGAGTCTGTCACGGTCGGCCGGTTCGCCGGCTTTGCCCACGGCCATGACGACGCGGCCCCAATTGGCGTCTTCGCCGGCAATGGCGGTCTTGACCAGGGGGCTATCGGCAATGGCCTTGGCGATGCGGAAGGCGCTTTCGTCGGAAACCGCGCCTTCGACATGGACAGAGACCTGCTTGGTCGCGCCTTCGCCGTCGCGAACAACATGGATGGCCAGCTCGAAGAGCACGTCGGAAAGTGCTTCGCCGAAAATCTCGGCGCGCGGATCATCAAGGCTCAAGATGGGATCGACAGCTGCCTTGCCGGTGGCGAAGGCCAGGAGCGTGTCGGAGGTCGAGGTGTCGCTGTCGACGGTGATGGAATTGAAGCTGGTCTGGTTGTGTTTGACGAGCAGAGCCTGCAACACATCGGCGGCGATGGGCATGTCGGTGACCACGAAGCTGAGCATGGTGGCCATGTCCGGCGCGATCATGCCCGAGCCCTTGGCGATGCCGTTGATCTTGACCTCGACCCCGTCGATCTCGAGCACGGCGCCCGAAAGCTTGGGGTAGGTGTCGGTAGTCATGATGGCCTTGGCTGGATCAATCCAGGGCGTGCTGTTCAGACGCGTCGCGGTTTCATCCAGGACGCCGGTGAACTTGGAGGCATCGAGCGGCTCGCCGATGACGCCGGTGGAGGCCAGGAATATCTCGGCGGTGGTGCATCCGAGGGCCTTGGCGGCGATCTCGGCGGTCTGCTGCACGGAATCCTTGCCCTTGACCCCGGTAAAGGCATTGGCATTACCCGAATTGACCACGAGGCCACGGGCCTTGCCGCCGGGTAGATTGGCGCGGCACCAGTCGACGGCGGCCGAAGAACATTTCGAGCGGGTGAGAACGCCGGCGGCCACGGTGCCCTCGTCAAAGGCCATCAGCAGCACATCGGTGCGGTTCTTGTACTTGATGCCGGCCTCGGCGGTGGCAAAGCGCACCCCCTCAATGGCCGGCAGATCCGGATAGGATTTGGGGGCAAGCGGTGAAACCGGATGGGCGGCCATGGACAGAACCTTGCGATGGCAAATCAATCGACTGAATCGGGTGTGCCCCAAAGCTGCGGCAGGCGCAAGACGCCCGCCGCACAGGCCTGTGGTCCGCGGTCAGGTTCCGCTGGGATGTTCGGGCGCGGCGTGCAGGATTTGTGATTCCGTCGAGTGCGTCAGGTGCAGATAGCGTTCGAACTGCACCAGGATGTCGGCGATGATCTGGTCGCGGTGCATGCCCATGATGTCATAGCCGCGGCCGCCGCTGGAAAAATAGGTTCGGGCCTCATAGCGCAGGTCCGGCTTGCCGCCGCCCAGCGGGGCCATGATGGGCATGGGCTGGCTGGCAAGGCTGACGCCGTATACAAAGTCGCGCACCCCTTCGGCCGGAGCGCGAAGGGCGATGCTGCCGCCATCCTCCTCGATCACCTCGGCCGGGCGGCCGCGCTCGGAGAGCTCCTGGGCCACCTGGGCGAGTGCCGGTCTGGCTTCCTTTTCCAGGAATTGCTGAACTTCGCGCTGGCTGGGCGCGCGCAGCATCAGACCCAGGCGGCGTTGCCAGGTGACGCCGGATGCTGGTTGGGCGGGGGCGAAGGCCGGGGTGGCGTGGGCATCATGCTGGGCAAGGTCGGCGCGCATCCCAATAAAGAGCGCCCAGACCAGTGCCAGCATAACAAAGGTAAAGGGCAGAGCGCTGGCAATGGTGGCCGATTGCAGGGCGCCCAAGCCGCCAGCAAGCAGGAGGCTGGCGGCAACCACGCCTTCCAGGACGCACCAGAACACGCGCTGTCCCGTGGTTGTGGCGGTTTCCCCGCCGGCGGCGATGGAATCGACCACCAGTGAACCCGAGTCCGAAGAGGTTATGAAGAAGATGGCCACCAGCAGGATGGCCAGGGTCGAGGTGATCGCCGGGAAGGGCAGATAGGTGAAGAACTGGAACAGGCCTACCGACACGTCATTGGCGATGGCCGTGCCCAGTTCGCCCGCGGCCACGCCGGTATCGATGAAGATGCCTGTATTGCCGAAGACGGTCATCCAGAAAAAGGTGAAGCCGGCCGGAATGAAGAGCACGGCGGTGACGAATTGGCGCACGGTGCGGCCACGGGAAATACGGGCAATGAACATGCCGACAAAGGGTGACCAGGAAATCCACCAGGCCCAATAGAACAGGGTCCAGCCATCGACCCAGGGGGTGGGTTCATAGGCGTAGATGTTGAAGGTGCGCAGCACCAGCGTATCAAGATAGAGCCCCAGATTCTGCACGAAATCGCGGAAGAGATCGGCGGTGGGGCCGACAAAGAGCACGAAGAACATGAGCAGGATCGCGACGACCAGATTGGTCTCGGAGAGGATGCGCACGCCCTTGTCGAGACCGGTCACGACCGAAATGGTGGCCAGTGCCGTGATGGCAGCGATCAGCGGCAGCTGAACCTCGGGTCCGATGGGCACGCCGAGCAGATAGTTGAGCCCGGCATTGATCTGGTTGACGCCCAGGCCCAGCGAGGTGGCGATACCGAACATGGTGCCGACAATGGCGAAAATGTCGACGGCATGGCCGATGGGGCCATTGATGCGCTCCTTGAGCAGCGGATAGAGGCCCGAGCGGATGGTCAGGGGCAGGTTGTAGCGATAGCCGAAATAGGCCAGCGACAGGCCGACGACCGCATAGATGGCCCAGGCGTGAATGCCCCAATGGAAGAAGGTGACGCTCATGGCCTCGCGCATCGCCTCGATGGTGCGCGGCTCGGCGGTGGGCGGGGCCATGAAATGGGTCATGGGTTCGCCCACTGCGTAGAACATCAGGCCAATGCCCATGCCGGCGGCAAAGAGCATGGCAATCCAGGAGGTGAACTTGAAATCGGGGGTGGAGTCATCCGGGCCGAGCTTAAGGCGCCCATAGCGGCCCAGGGTAAAGAGCAAAACGGCGATGAGGAAAATGCCGACCGCGAGCAGATAGAGCCAGCCAAAGCTGGTGAGAATGGACGATTGCAGGGTTGAGAAGAATGCCCCGGCACTGGCCGGAAACACCACGCCAATGGCGAGGAAGATGCCGATGATAATCACCGAACCGAAAAAGACCGGCGGATTGATCACGAAGCTCTTGAACATATTGCCCCACTTTTTGTCCCGTTCGGAGGAAAGTAAAACACGGGAGGGGCGATGTGCCAAATCAACCGCTGGCGGGGCGGGCAAGGCCCCGTCAAACTAGCAGGAAGATCAGGCCGCAGCAGGCCTGCGGCCGGCGATGAAGGCGGAAAACCGCTTGTTGATAAAGGGCATAACCACCAGCACGATCGAAGTCGTCATCATCGGCACCAGGATCAGACTGCGCTGCCAGATGCTCCAGCCCTCGGTGAGGGGCGTGAGTATATAGAGGTACAGTGTCACCAATGGATAGACGGCCAGGGTCATCAACAGGGTCAGGCGGAGACGGGCGGGGAGGGGCATTTGGGATCTCCAATCGAAACGCTACGTTTCGTTATATAATGAAACGGGCCGTTTCGTTCAAGTCTTTTCCATAGGCCCCTTTTGCGCCATATAGAAACCATGAGCACAGACAGCCCCAACCGGCAGGACCCTGAAGAGACCGCGCGGCGGTCCATCGGGGCGCGGCGCAATCCGGCGAGCCAGGAGGCTATCCTGGATGCGGCGGAAGCCGTGCTGGAGGAGGGGGGCATTGCGGGTTTCTCCATCGAGGCAGTGGCGCGTCGCGCCCGCGCCGGCAAGCCGACAATCTATCGCTGGTGGCCGCATCGCACGGCGCTGATGCTGGACGTCTACAAGCGCTTCAAGAACGCCAAGGCCTTTCCCGACACGGGAAGCCTGCGGGGCGACCTTGTCAGCTTCCTCGGTGACCACCTGCTTGGTTTCTGGCATGGGAGCCTGTGTGGCACGGTCTATCGTGCCGTGGTCGCCGAGGCGCAGACTGACCAGGAGGCGGCAAAGGTGCTCAATGCCTATCATGACGAGCGCATGGCCCATTCGGTCCAAATCGTGGACCGGGCCAAGTCGCGCGGGGAGGTGCCCCAGGACACCGATGGCGAACTGATTATTGGCCTTGTGGTCTCCTATGCCTGGCACAAATTGCTGCTTGGTCAGGTCGAGGAAGCAATGGAAAAGGTGCCGAGGGTGGTCGAGGTGATCCTCAAAGGCGTGCCCGGCTATCGGGGCTAGGCCGGCGCCGGATTGTCCGGTGCGGCAGGCAGGAAAAAGCCCGGCGCGCTGGCCGGGCTTTTATTTGATTGGTCTGGTTCAGGTCGCGCTACTGGCCGGCGGCGGCGTTCTCGGCGGCCTCCTGGGCGTCGAACTTGGCTTTGAGCGCGGGATCCTCGATGGTCACCTCAACGTCGGCCATGAGCTCGTCCACTGTCTCGGTGAAAGTCTGCATCAACAGCTGGTTCTGGATTTGCGGGGCGACCTGCTCGAAGGCGGGTGGCTGGGACTGGCGCTTTTCTTCCAGCTTGATGATGTGCCAGCCGAACTGGGATTGGACCGGCGCGGAAATTGCTCCGTCACCGAGAGCGAAGGCGGCCTCCTCGAAGGGTTGCACCATCATGCCGCGGCCGAAAAAGCCGAGGTCGCCGCCATTGGCGGCACCAGGATCGATGGAGTGTTCGCGTGCCAGGGTGGCAAAATCGGCACCGCCATCGAGTTCGGCCTTGAGAGTGTTGGCCTCTTCTTCCGTTTCCACCAGGATGTGGCTGGCGCGGATTTCGTCAACCGGTTCGAACTGGGCAACATAGGCGTCATATTCGGCGCGCACGGCCTCTTCGGTTACCGATGCGGCAATGGCCTCGGCAAAATAGGCGCGGCGCAGGGCGCGCTCTTCGAGATATTCCCGGCGCTGCGCGAAAATTTCGGTCTGGTCCATCCCGGCCTCGCGGGCGGCCGCGGACATCACCTTCATGTCGATCAGGATGCGCACGAGGAAAGCGCGGCGTTCCTCGGGCGGCATCTGCGCCAGGTCCTGGGCCATGTCTTCGGCGGCGAAGGCCAGATCCCCCTCGGTGATGGTCTGATCGCCGACCCGGGCCACCACACTTGCCGGATCGACCGCAGTGGCTTCGGCGGCGGGCGGGGTGGCGGCGCTGTCCTGCGCCAGGGCGCTGAGGGCCGGCGTTGCGGCAAGCAGGACGGCGAGGCTGGCGGCGCGCAGAAGGCGCGAAGTCGAATAGGACATGGGGATCACGTGTCTCCTTGGCGGGCCAACAAAGGGCATGGCCAGCATGGTCAGTAAGTTCTGGCGTCCCGCTCGCATGGCAAGGGGGCCAAAATGTGCCGGGCGGGCGGCGCTCACCGAAGTGTCATTGGCGCGCGCACTCCACCCGCATGGCCGCACGGGTGGGAAGGTGTCGCCCATTTCGGGCACGTTGACAAGCCTGACCCCCACTCTTACATCTCAGCCGCTTTTTCATTGAGCGTGGGACCGCCCGACAGGCCTAAAAGCCAGGCAGGGACCATGCCCTAAATCCGCAAGCGGGAACCGAGAGGAATTCCCCAAGTTGTGACGAGGCGAAACGGGGCCCGCCAGCGCCCGCATTCTTGCAGGCCGCCCGCTCCACAAGCCCCGCCGCTCACAAACAAAGGACCACAAACAATGGCACTTGCTGCGCTTGCCCGGAAAATTTTCGGGACGACTTCGGACCGGCAGGTCAAGCGATATCAGGGCAAGGTGGCGGCGATCAACGCGCTCGAACCAGAACTGGCCAGGCTGAGCGACGATGACCTCAAGGCGCGGACCGCCGAGTTCAAGGCCCAGCTCGAACAGGGGGCCAAGCTCGAAGACATTCTGGTGCCGGCCTTCGCCACGGTGCGCGAGGCATCCAAGCGTGTCCTGGGCATGCGGCATTTCGACGTGCAGCTGATCGGCGGCATGGTGATGAATGACCGTTCGATCGCCGAAATGCGCACCGGCGAGGGCAAGACGCTGGTGGCAACGCTGCCGATGTATCTCAATGCCCTGACCGGCAAGGGCGCGCATCTGGTCACGGTCAATGATTACCTGGTCAGGCGCGACGCCCAATGGATGGGCCAGATCTACAATTTCCTGGACCTCAGCTATGGCGTGATCGTGCATGGCCTGACCGATGCCGAGCGCAAGGCGGCTTATGCTGCCGACATCACCTATGGCACCAATAATGAGCTGGGCTTCGACTATCTGCGCGACAACATGAAATATACTCGCGCCCAGATGGTGCAGCGCGGGCATGAATTCGCCATTGTCGACGAGGTGGACTCCATCCTGATCGACGAGGCCCGTACACCGCTGATCATTTCCGGACCGTCCGAAGACCGCTCCGAACTCTACGTCAAGATCGACCAGCTGATCGGGGTGATCGGCGAGGGAGATTTTGAGCTCGACGAAAAGCATCGCGCCGCCACCTTTACCGACCAGGGCGTGGAAAAGCTCGAGGCGGCGCTGGCCGAGGCCGGGCTGCTGCGCGGGGGCTCCATGTATGACGTGGAAAATGTCGCGCTGGTGCACCATGCCAATTCGGCCCTGCGTGCCCACAAGCTGTTCCGCCGCGACAAGGACTATATCGTTCGCAATGATGAAGTGGTGATCATCGACGAGTTCTCGGGCCGCATGATGCCGGGGCGGCGCTATTCTGAAGGCCTGCACCAGGCGCTGGAGGCCAAGGAGCACGTCAAGATCCAGGCCGAGAACCAGACGCTGGCCTCGATCACCTTCCAGAACTATTTCCGCCTCTACAAGAAACTGGCAGGCATGACCGGTACGGCGGCGACCGAGGCCGAGGAATTCGCCGATATCTATAGCCTGGGCGTCACGACGGTGCCCACCAACCTGCCGATCCAGCGTATCGACGAAGACGACGCGATCTATCGCACAGCGGAAGAAAAGTTCGAGGCCATCGCCGAATTGATCAAGGAGTGTCAGGACCGGGGCCAGCCGGTGCTGGTGGGCACGACCTCGATCGAAAAATCGGAAATGCTGGCCGAGCTGCTGCGCAAGAAGAATGTGGGCACGATGAACGTGCTCAATGCGCGGCACCATGAGCAGGAAGCCTATATCGTGGCCGATGCCGGCCTGCCGGGGGCGATCACCATCGCCACCAACATGGCCGGCCGCGGTACCGATATCCAGCTGGGTGGCAATCTCGAAATGCGCATTCAGCGCGAGGCAAGCGAACTCGAAGGCGAGGCGCGCGAAAAGAAAATCGCCGAGATCAAGGCCAGGATCGCCGAGGACAAGCAGAAGGCGCTGGCCGCCGGCGGGCTGATGGTGATCGGTACCGAGCGCCATGAAAGCCGCCGCATCGACAACCAGCTGCGTGGCCGTTCCGGCCGCCAGGGCGATCCGGGGCATTCGAAGTTCTTCCTGAGCCTGCAGGACGACCTGATGCGCATCTTCCCGGTCGACAGCATGGATTCCATGCTGGGCAAGCTGGGCCTGGAACAGGGCGAAAGCATTACCCATCCCTGGGTTACCAAGGCGATCGAACGGGCGCAGGGCAAGGTCGAGGCGCGCAATTTCGACATCCGCAAGAACATCCTCAAATATGACGACGTGATGAATGATCAGCGCAAGGTGATCTTCGAGCAGCGTCTCGAATTCATGGATGCCGAGGACGTCAGCGAAACCATCACCGAGATGCGTCACGACGTGGTCGGCAATATCGTGGCCAAGGCCTGCCCGCCGCGTTCCTTCCCCGAGCAGTGGAACACCGAGCAACTGGCCGCCGCGGCCAAGACCTATCTCAACATCGAGATTCCCGCTGCCGAATGGGCGGCCGAGGAAGGGATCGATACCGAGACGCTGGAGACGCGTATTCGCGAGCAGGCCGACGCCCATATCGCGGCCAAGGCCGAGAAATATTCACCCTCGATCATGCGGCAGGTGGAAAAGTCGATCCTCCTGCAGTCGGTGGACGGGCTGTGGCGCGAGCATCTGGTGATGCTCGATCATCTCTCCAAGGTGGTGGGCTGGCGCGGTATCGCCCAGCGCGATCCGC
>ENA-ORCV01000575-ORCV01000575.1-marine-metagenome-genome-assembly--contig:-NODE-575-length-21101-cov-4.309361_pt1 | contig 21101 bp, 21 predicted proteins | sample MGYA00237779_ERZ508509 | MGnify/ENA primary metagenome ERZ508509 (study PRJEB26180, sample SAMN06268772) | marine metagenome | isolation source: Bioluminescent Bay, La Paraguera, Puerto Rico | place... | reverse complement strand
CCCGTGCACCGTCGGCTCTGCGGGGTCACCGCCAACCTGCTCCAGCTCGCGGGTGAGGTCGCCTTCGACGGGAACGCGTACGGCGAGGCCGCGCACTGCTACACGCTGGCAGCGACCGCCGCCCGAGAAGCCGCTGCCTACGATCTCTGGGCGTGCGCGATGATCCGTCACGCGTTCATCAGCGTCTACGAGCGCGACTTCCGGCACGCGGCACCGATGCTGGACGTTGCCACCGGCCTGGCCCAGAACGGGGACAGCGCGCTGTCGACCCGGCACTGGGCACGAGCTGTGCAGGCGCAGGCTCTCGCGGGCCTCGGCGACCTGGGCGGATGCCGGCGGGCTCTCGACCAAGCCGAAGAGGTCAACCACCTGTCCGGCCGGGTGCACAACGGCGGATGGCTGCGCTTCGACGGCTCCCGGCTCGCCGAGGAACGCGGAGCCTGCTACGTCGAGCTGAGGCGCCCAGACCTGGCCGAGCCGGTGCTGTCCGGCGCTCTGTCTCAGACCCTCTCCACGCGACGACGCGGAACCGTCTTGACGGACCTCGCCTTGGTCGGAGTCCAACGTAGTGACGTACACCAGATCGTGCTCTACGGCAGCGCCGCCCTCGACGCTGCCCGCAAGGCGGAGATTCTCCCCTATCTGGAGCGGCTGCGCGACGAGGCGCGCATTCCCATCCTCTATGTTAGCCATTCGGTGGACGAGATCGCGCGCCTGGCCGACCGCGTCGTGGCGCTGGACGCCGGGCGGGTCGCCGCCGAGGGCGCGCTGGAGGACGTGTTCGCCCGGCTCGGCCTCTCCGACCCGGACGGCGCGGACGCCTGCGCCATCGTCACGGCCACTGTCCTGCCCGCCGCCGGCGACGGGCTGACCGATCTGGATCTGGGCGGCGGCGCGCGCCTGGCCGTCCCGGCTCTGTCCGCCCCGCCCGGCGCGCGCGTCCATGTCCAGATCCGCGCGCGGGACGTGATGATCGCGCTCGACCCGCCCGAACGCGTCAGCGCCAATAACGTCCTGCCCGTCACGGTGGCGGAGATCGCCCGGCGCGGCGCCAATGACATGCTGCTTCTGGAATGCGGCGGCCAGCGCCTGTCGGCGCAGGTCACGCGCCGCGCCGCGGAGCGGCTGGCCCTGAGGCCCGGCGCAGCCGCCTATGCGGTGGTGAAGACCGTCACGATCGCCCGCTGACTTCCTCGAACAGCGCCGCCAGATCCGGCGCGGCCGCCGCGTTCGCCGCATCCTCGATCCGGTCATAGACTTCGACCAGACGCGCGCCCGCCTCGGTCAGCACCGCGCCGCCCTTGTCGGCGCCGCCGACGCTGGTCTCCAGAACCGGCGCGCCCAGCGACTCGCCCGCCGCCTCGATCAGCTTCCAGGCCCGGCGATAGGACATGTTCAGGCTGCGCGCCGCCGCCGCGATGGACCCTTCGGCCCGCACCGCCTTCAGCAGCGCGATCATGCCGGGGCCGATCCGCCCGCCCTTCGGCGTCAGCACCCGCACCCACAGGCGCGGCTCGGATGCGGAGGTCTTGCTCATTCGGCGCCGCTCACCGCCGGCCGCTCAGGCGGCGGGCGCGCGGCGCGCCTTGGCGCGCACCGCGAAGGCCACGACCAGATGCAGCGCGCCGACCAGAACGCAGGCCGCCGCCGACCCGTCCGCCCGCAGGACCAGCGCCGTCAGCCCGCCGATCGCGACACAGCCGAGGCCGAGCGTGATGTACCAGCGCGTGCGCTGGATCCAGGCGAAGGGCAGATAATGCGCCCCGGTCAGCACGGCGTAGACCGCCGCGACATAGGCCGGCTCCAGCGCCAGCACGATCAGCAGCGCCGGCAGCGTGGCGGGGAGGGCCAGCGCCGCGGCCGGGCTCAGCAGATTGATCGGGTTGGAGACCGAGGTCGCCGGCAGGTTCAGCGCCGCTTGCAGCAGAAACGAGGCCGGCAGCGTGATCGCGCCCATCAGGATCAGGCCCAGCGCCGGCCAGCGCACGTCATGCCCGGCCGTCCCGGCCCACAGGAATCCCGCCGTCAGGATCAGCCAGCCGCAGCCATGCACCAGCAGCGCCGGAAACCCGCCCAGCGAGCCTGCAATATAGTCGGTGCGCGCGCGTTCAAGGTCGATCGCCATCCCGCACTCCTAGACCAAAGCGTCCGGCAAATGAATGGGATGCGCCGCCAACGGCAAAGGGCGCGGCTGGCGCCGCGCCCTTCGATCCGTTCGGCCTTGCGCCAGCCTGCCCGCTTAGTGAACGGTCTGGGCGGCGTCGCGCAGCGTGGTCAGATATTCCAGCTTCTGCTCCGCGGCGGCGCGCACCGTCTCGTCGGTCGCGTCGTTCACGTCTTCCTGCGCGTCGCGGATCTGCTGCTCCAGCGCGGCCTTGTCGACCTGGCTGGCGGGCGTGGCCTCCTCGGCCAGCACGGTCAGTCCGGCCGGCGTCACTTCCGCGAAACCGGCGCGCACCACGACGCGCTCGATCTTTCCGCCGTCATAGACGGTGATCCAGCCCGGCCGGATCGTGGACATCACCGGGGCGTGGTTCGGCAGCACGCCGAAATCGCCCTCCGTGCCCGGCACCACGACCTGATCGACCTCGCCGTCGAACAGCGCCTTTTCCGGCGTCACGAGCGAAAAGTGGAGTTTGTCGGCCATCGGTCCCTACGCAGCCTCGGCGGCCAGCTTTTCGGCCTTGGCCATGGCGTCCTCAATCGTGCCGACCATGTAGAAGGCCTGCTCCGGCAGGTGGTCGAACTCGCCGTCCACCAGGCCCTTGAAGCCGCGCACCGTGTCCTTGATGTCCACCAGAACGCCGGGGATGCCGGTGAAGATTTCGGCCACGTGGAACGGCTGGCTGAAGAAGCGCTCGACCTTCCGCGCGCGGGCCACGACCAGCTTGTCCTCTTCGGACAGCTCGTCCATGCCCAGGATCGCGATGATGTCCTGCAGCTCCTTGTAGCGCTGCAGGATTTCCTGCACGCGGCGGGCGGTTTCGTAGTGCTCCTCGCCCAGCACGCGGGGCTCCAGAATCCGCGAGGTGGAGTCCAGCGGGTCCACGGCGGGATAGATGCCCTTTTCCGAGATCGCGCGGTTCAGCGTCGTGGTGGCGTCCAGGTGGGCGAAGGAGGTGGCCGGCGCCGGGTCGGTCAGGTCGTCCGCCGGCACGTAGATGGCCTGCACCGAGGTGATGGAGCCCTTGGTGGTGGAGGTGATCCGCTCCTGCAGCTGGCCCATGTCGGTGGCCAGGGTCGGCTGATAGCCCACCGCCGACGGGATCCGGCCCAGCAGCGCCGACACTTCCGAGCCGGCCTGGGTGAAACGGAAGATATTGTCCACGAAGAACAGAACGTCCTTGCCTTCCTGGTCGCGGAAATATTCGGCCTGGGTCAGGCCGGTCAGCGCGACGCGGGCGCGGGCGCCCGGAGGCTCGTTCATCTGGCCGTAGACCAGCGTGGCGCGGGAGCCCTCGCCGCCGCCGGCCTTGTTCACGCCGGACTCGATGAACTCGTGATACAGGTCGTTGCCTTCGCGCGTGCGCTCGCCGACGCCGGCGAACACCGAATAGCCGCCATAGGCCTTCGCGATATTGTTGATCAGCTCCTGGATCAGCACCGTCTTGCCGACGCCCGCGCCGCCGAACAGGCCGATCTTGCCGCCCTTGGCGTAGGGGCAGAGCAGGTCGATGACCTTGATGCCGGTGACCAGCATTTCCGATTCCGGGCTCTGATCGACGAATTCCGGCGCGGAGCGGTGGATCGTCGCCGTCGTCTGGGAGTCGATCGGGCCGGCTTCGTCCACCGGTTCGCCGATCACGTTCATGATCCGGCCCAGCGTGCCCGGGCCGACCGGCACGGTGATGCCGGCGCCGGTGTCGGTCACTTCCTGGCCACGGGTCAGGCCCTCGGTCGCGTCCATGGCGATGGTGCGCACCGTGTTCTCGCCAAGGTGCTGCGCCACTTCCAGAACCAGGCGCTGGCCGTGATTGGTCGTCTCCAGCGCGTTCAGGATATCCGGCAGGTGGTCGTCGAACTCGACGTCCACGACCGCCCCGATCACCTGGGAAACGCGCCCTTTGGTATTGCTAGCCATCGATAGGTGTCCGTCTTTCTACTGTTCGGGATGCGCGGCGGCCCCGGCCGCGGCGCAGAAAAATCCATCCGTATTGACGCGAAGATCGGCCGCGCCCTCGCCCAGCCGGATCAGATAGGCGTCCGGGCGGACGTCGGCGGCGATCCAGGCCGGCGCCGTCGCACGGCCGGTCAGCAGGCCGCCATCGGCCTGCAGCCCCGCGTCGGTCTCGCTCCACACGCGCAGCACCATGCCGGGCTCCGCCGTGACCTGCTGCATTTCCAGGCCGGACGAGGTCACGCCCGCGCCCCAGACCGTGCGGCTCTGCAGCTCGAAGCCGCAGGATTCGTAATCCTGCGTCCAGGCGATCTCCGCCTCCGGCGCGGCGTCTTCGGCCGCAACCTCGGCGGCCGGCTGGCCGCAGGCGGCGGCGACAAGCGCCGCGCAAGATATCAGCGCGATGCGCGTCACAGCGCCTCCGCGCCGGAGATGATCTCGATCAGCTCCTTGGTGATCTGCGCCTGACGCGCGCGGTTATATTGCAGCGACAGGTCGTCGATCATTTCGCCGGCGTTGCGCGTGGCGTTATCCATCGCGCTCATCCGCGCGCCCTGCTCGCCCGCCGCGTTCTCCAGCAGCGCGCGATACACCTCGCTGTTCAGATACAGCGGCAGCAGGCTTTCCAGGATGTCTTCCTGCGAGGGCTCGTAATCATAGACCGCGCCCTTCAGGTCCGGCGCGTCGGTCTCGGCGTCCGGATCGATGCTCAGCGCCGCCGGGATCACCGTGCGCGCCACCGGCACCTGGGAGATCACCGACTTGAAGTCCGCATAGAACAGCGTGGCGACGTCGAACTCGCCGGCCTCGAACATCGCGGCGATCTTCTGCCCGATGCCCGACGCGATGGCGAAGTCGATGGACTTGGCGTCGCGCAGCGACAGCTTCTCCACCACCTTGTCGGCGTACAGCCGCTTCAGCTGGTCGTGGCCCTTCACGCCCACGGTCATCAGCTTGACCGTCTTGCCCTGGCGCAGCAGCTCGGCGATGTGCTCGCGCGACTTGCGGACGATGGAGGAGTTGAAGCCTCCCGCCAGCCCGCGGTCGGCGGTCATCACCACGACCAGATGCACGTCGTCCTTGCCCGTGCCGGCCAGCATCGCCGGCGCGCCTTCCTGCCCGGCCATGGACTGGGCCAGGTTGGCGACGACGCGCGACAGGTTCTGCGTATAGGGCCGCGCGGCCTCCACCGCCTCCTGCGCGCGGCGCAGTTTGGCGGCGGCCACCAGTTGCATCGCCTTGGTGATCTTCCGCGTGGATTTCACGCTGGCGATGCGGTTGCGGAACTCCTTGAGGCTGGGCATCCGTGCAGACTTCCCTCTAGGCCGCGAAGCCCTTGGCGAAACTGTCCAGAGCGTTCTTCAGCCGCTCGGTCAGCTCGTCGGACAGCGCCTTTTCGGTGCGGATGTCGTCCAGCAGGTCCTTCTTGTCGCCGTTCAGATAGCGCAGCAGCTCTTCCTCGAAGCGGCGCACGTCGGAAACGGGCAGCTTGTCCAGATAGCCATTGGTGCCGGCATAGATAACGCAGACCTGCTCCTCGACGCGCAGCGGGCTGAACTGCGGCTGCTTCAGCAGCTCGGTCAGGCGGTCGCCGCGGCTCAGCAGGCGCTGGGTGGCGGCGTCCAGGTCGGAGCCGAACTTGGCGAAGGCCGCCATTTCCCGGTACTGGGCCAGCTCGCCTTTGATCTTGCCCGCGACCTGCTTCATCGCCTTGATCTGGGCCGAAGAGCCCACGCGGCTAACACTCAGGCCGACGTTAATCGCCGGACGGATGCCCTGATAGAACAGGTCCGTCTCCAGGAAGATCTGGCCGTCGGTGATCGAGATCACATTGGTCGGGATATAGGCCGACACGTCGTTGGCCTGGGTCTCCACGATCGGCAGCGCGGTCAGCGAACCGGACCCGTGGTCCTCGTTCAGCTTCGCGGCGCGCTCCAGCAGGCGGGAGTGCAGATAGAACACGTCGCCCGGATAGGCTTCGCGGCCCGGCGGGCGGCGCAGCAGCAGCGACATCTGGCGATAGGCGACGGCCTGCTTGGACAGATCGTCGTACACGACCAGGCCGTGACGGCCGTTGTCGCGGAACCATTCGCCCATGGCGCAGCCCGTATAGGGCGCGAGATATTGCAGCGGCGCGGGCTCGGACGCCGTGGCGGCCACGACGATGGAGTATTCCAGCGCGCCGTTCTCCTCCAGCGTCTTCACGAGCTGGGCGACGGAGGAGCGCTTCTGGCCGACCGCGACATAGATGCAGTACAGCTTGGCGGACTCGTCGTCGCCGACATTGACCGATTTCTGGTTCAGGATGGCGTCGATGCAGACCGCGGTCTTGCCGGTCTGGCGGTCGCCGATGACCAGTTCGCGCTGGCCCCGGCCGACCGGGATCATCGCGTCCACGGCCTTGATGCCGGTCTGCATCGGCTCGTGCACCGACTTCCGGGGAATGATGCCCGGCGCCTTCACGTCCACATGCTTGCGCTCGGCGACGTTCTCGATCGGGCCCTTGCCGTCGATCGGCTCGCCCAGCGCGTTGACCACGCGGCCCAGCAGGCCCGGGCCCACCGGCACGTCCACGATCTCGCCCAGGCGCTTGACCTCGTCGCCTTCCTTGATGCCGCGGTCGTCGCCGAACACCACGATGCCGACATTGTCCCGCTCCAGGTTCAGGGCCATGCCCTTCACCCCGTTCGGGAACTCGACCATCTCGCCGGCCATCACATTATCCAGGCCGTAGACGCGCGCGATGCCGTCGCCCACCGACAGGATCGTGCCGACTTCGGAGATTTCGGCCTCGTCGCCGAACCCGGAGATTTGCTGTTTCAGGATCGCGGAGATTTCCGCGGCGCGAATATCCATGTGGATCAGGCCTCTTTCATAGCCGAACGGAGTCCCTCGAGCTTGGCGCGGAGGGAGGAGTCAAACAGGCGCGAGCCGACGCGCACGCGGAGACCGGCCAGCAGCGACGGATCGACCGCCTGGTCCAGCTCCACGTCGCGGCCCATCACCGCGCGCAGGGAGGATTTGAGTTTGTCTGTCTCGGTCGCGTCAAGCGGCGCTGCGCTGACGACGCGCGCACGCGAATGGCCCTTGGCGCGGGCGACCATGTCCAGGAACGCGCCGGCCGCCTCGGCCAGCTCGTCGGCGCGGCGGTTTGCCGCGGCCATGCCCAGGAATTTGCGGGTCAGCGGCGAAAAGCCCGCGGCCTCGCCGACGGCGGCCAGCGCCCTGGCCTTCTGCTCGGCGTCATAGAGCGGGCTGGCGATCAGGCGCTGCAGGTCGGCGGATTCCGAAAGCGCGGTGCGGAATCCGGCCAGATCGGCGGCCACCGCATCGGTCTGGCCGGCGTCCTGCGCCAGGTCGAACAGGGCGCTCGCATAGCGTTCCGCGGCCTGACTTACGACTGCTTGTGAATCGGTCACCGTGAGGGGGTCTCGCGAAGCTGGCGGCGGCGGCGCGCCGCGCGGGTGCAAGGTACTGGAAATCTTCGGTTTTTTGAGCCCGAAAGCAGCCCGTTCCAGCCACTCTCAACTAGCCCGCGGGCCTGATAGCATGGGGGTATGGGGGCGGCAAGCTAAGGCGGCGCCGCCTGCGTATAACCGCGTACTGCACCTAAAAGATTTGGTAACCGCCTTTTACAACCTCCTGTGCACATCCTCCACAATACATGTCGGGTCATTGACTGGAGTCTTCGATGTTCGGCGCCCGCTTCAATAACGACACGTTCGCCGGCACCGGCCGCGTGACGCTGCTGATCGCGGCGATCGCCGCCACGGTGCTGACGATCGGCGTCACCGGCTATGAGCTGCTGCGCGCCAAGCTGGCCGAGGACCGCGCCACGCACGCGATGCTCGAGGTCACCGCGCTGCTGGGCGAAATGTCCGACGCCGGAACGGTCGTGATCGACGGCTTTTCGCAAGAGGTGAACGCCCCCGGCAGCGTCGACCTGGCGCGTGTGGGCGCGGCGCGCGCCGTACTGAACGATGCGATGAACCGGCTCGGCGGTTTCGCCGACGGCGACGCCGAGCAGGCGCGCCTGTTCGCGGAAGCCGACGCGGCGCGGAAACGCTATCTGGAACTGGAAGATCAGGCGTTCGCCATGCTGCAGGCCGGCGACCCCGGGGCCGCCAACGCTTTCATGCAGCAGCCGGAATATTTCCAGGCTCTGGGCGCGCTCAGCACCTCGTTCGACGCGCTGATGACCGGCATGCAGGACGGCACGCGCGCGGCCTATGAGGAAAGCTGGGAAGGCGAGCTGATGGCGATGATCGCCGCCGGCGTCGGCATCGCGGTCATCCTCGTCCTGTGGACGGCCATCGTCATCGACTGGATGCGCCAGACCCGCCAGGCGCGGAGGCTCCACCGCATCGCCGAACAGGCCACCGCGCGCCTGGCCGAGCTCAACGACGATCTGGAGCTTCGCGTCGCCGAGCGCACCGCGGAGCTGGAAGAGGCGCGCATCCGCGCCGAGGCCGCCAACCAGGCCAAGTCCGATTTCCTGGGGACGATGAGCCACGAACTGCGCACGCCGCTGAACGGCGTCCTCGGCATGGCCACCGTGCTCGGCCACACCGCGCTGGACGAAAAACAGAAGGGCATGCTCGGCGTCATCGAGGCCTCCGGCCATACGCTGCTGGCTTTGATGAACGACATTCTCGACTTCGCGCGGCTGGAAAACGGCAGCGTGGAGATCGCGCGCGAGCCCTTCCCGGCGGACGAGGCGCTGGAGCGCGCGCTCCGGAAACACCGCGCCGATGCGGAGGCCAAGGGCCTGGACCTCGCCTGCGAATTCACGCCCGCGGCGCGTCAGGTCCTGATCGGCGACGAGAACCGCCTGCGCCAGCTGACCGGCAATCTGCTCGCCAACGCCATCAAGTTCACCGAACAGGGCGGGGTCACGCTCAGCGCCGACTACGCCGACGGGCGGCTGCATGTCAGCATCGCCGACACCGGCTGCGGCGTGGCGCCCGATATCGCGGAGGCGATCTTCGACCGCTTCTCCCAGGGCGATAATTCGGTCCGCCGCCGCCATGGCGGCGCGGGGCTCGGCCTGGCCCTGGCGCGCGAACTGGTCTCCGCGATGGACGGCCGGATCGGCGTGCGCTCCGCCCCCGGCGAGGGCGCCGAATTCTGGTTCGAACTTCCGATGGCGCTCTGGACGCCCGCCGCCCGGCCCGGCGACCAGCCCGGTGAACAGCCCGGCGAACAAGGCGAGCAGGACACCCGCGCGGCCTGACAGACGCCCGGCGGCGGGCTGACGTCAGCGCTCCGGGACCTTGTGGATATTCACGTCCGGTCAACCATAATATTCAACCGGCTGTTGATATCAGATGGGTAAATGTTCCCTGCGGGCTCATCTCCGGGCGCGCGGATAAGGGACCCAACCCCCGTCGCCATGTCTGTCTTCAAGCACCTGACCCAGACGCTGCGCGGGCGCGCCATTCTCTTGCTGGCCGCCGTCACGGTTACCGTGATCGTGTTCGCCGCGAGCGCGACCATTTCCGTGCGCGCGAAAATGTCCGAGGACATCGCGACCGACCGGCTGGTGGCGTCTGTGGAAATCGCGGAGGACATGCGCGCGACCTTCAGCCAGGTCGCCAACGCGATGCGCCTGGCCGCGATGACGCGCGATCCCAGCCCGCTCGACAACGCCTATGAGCTGAAAGAGCATTTCGACAACCGCCTCGACGACCTGGAGGCTCTGGTCCAGGACGATCCCCGGCTGAACGAGCTTTATCTCGATCTTCTGGTCGCGCGGCAGAAATCGCTGACCTACGCCGATCCCTATTCCGAGCTGATCCGCACGGGCCAGTTCAGCGCCGCCCTGAACCTGACCCAGGACGCCGCCTTCCTCGAAGCCACGACCCAGTTCGCGCCGGCCCTCGAAAACATGCTGCTGGAGGTGCTGAACACCGCGCGCGCCACGCGCGCCGCCAGCGACCGCCGCATGACCGGCGCGCTGATCCTGGCCGGCTTCGGCTTCTTCATGGTCGTGGCGCTGTGGGGCGCGCTGGTCGCCGACTGGGCGATCCAGACCCGCGCCGCCAAGCGCGCGCAAGGCCGCCTGGCCGACATGAATGACGAGCTGGAGCGCCGCGTCATCAAGCGCACCGTCGAACTGGAAGAGGCGCGCGAGCGCGCCGAACAGGCCAACCGCGCCAAGAGCGAATTCCTCGCCGCCATGAGTCATGAGCTGCGCACCCCGCTGAACGGCGTGCTCGGCATGGCCACCGTGCTGCAGCGCTCGCAGATGAACGATTCCCAGCGCGGCATGCTGCAGGTGATCGAAAGCTCCGGCCGCTCTCTGCTGGTCCTGCTGAATGACGTCCTCGACTACGCCCGTCTGGAATCCGGCCAGATGGAGCTGCGCTCCGAGCCGTTCGAACTCGCCCCGGTCCTTGAGCGCACGCTGGCCGTCCACGCCGACGAGGCCGCGCGCAAGGAACTGGACCTGATCGTGAAGATCGCTCCCGAGGCGCGCGAGGTCTTTATCGGCGACGAGGTGCGCATCGCCCAGATCGTCGGCAATTTGCTGTCCAACGCCATCAAGTTCACCGACCAGGGCAGCGTCTGCGTCTCCGCCACGCGCCCGCCGGGCAGCGTCCGCGTCTCGGTGATCGACACCGGGTGCGGCGTGCAGCCCTCGCAGGTAAAGGCGATCTTCGAACGCTTCCAGCAGGGCGACGGCTCTTCCAAGCGCCGCCATGGCGGCGCGGGCCTGGGCCTGGCGCTGGCGCGCGAACTGGTCTCCGCCATGGACGGGGAGATCGGCGTCGAATCCACGCCGGGCGAAGGCTCCGAATTCTGGTTCGAACTGCCGCTGGAGCGCTGGGTCCCCGCCTCCGAACGCGCTTCGGGACAATCCGGCCAGGGCCGCGCGGCCTGACGCCTGAGACCTGGGCCTGCGCCCCTTGTGGGGCGCCAAGGCCGCGCACTAGTCTTTTCCCCGGTCTTTCCGGGGATAACGCCATGCGCCGCTCGATTCTTCTGTCCGCAATCCTGCTGGCGGCCGGCCCCGCGTCCGCACAGTCCGATCCGCCCGCGCCGGGCGTCATCGACAATCTCGCCGAATGCCTGGGCGTCACGGACGACGCCGAACGCCTCGCCTGTTACGACGCCGCCGCGCGCAGCCTGGTCGATGCGCGCGACACCGGCGAACTGGTCGCGGTGGAGCGCGACGACGTGCGGGAGCTGGAGCGGGAATCCTTCGGCCTGTCGCTCAGCGGCGTCGGCCGTCTGGTCAGCCAGCTCTCCCCCCTCGGCGGCGAGGCCGAGCCGGAGGAGGCGCTGGACCGCGTGCAGCTGACCATCGAGTCGGTCAGCGAATACGCGCCCGGCAAGCGCCGCTTCGTCTTCCAGAACGGCCAGGTCTGGGACCAGCTCGCGCCCGACCGCATCTATCTGCCGCGCGACCCCTCGGGCATCGAGGTGGAGATCCGCAGCGCCTCGCTCGGCTCCTTCCTGATGCGCGTCAACGGCGTCGATCTGCGCGTCCGCCGCACGCAATAACGGCCGCACGCCCGCCGCGCCGCAGGTCCTTGTACCGGCTCGGCTTTTCCGCTTTCCGGAAGCATTTGCTTCGCCTTGTGAGCGCCCGCCGCGCGCCCCTAGAGTGCCCGCGGACGCCTCTGGGGGAGGATAAAGATGCGCCGACTGATCCTGCTTGCCGCCGCGCCGCTGGCCGCCGGCCTCGCCGCGCCGGCCGGCGCCGAAACCGCGATCCCGACGCCCGACCTGATCCGCAATCTGTCGCAATGCCTGAAGGTCGCGGACGACGCCGAGCGCCTCGCCTGCCTGGAACAGCAGGCGCGCGCGCTGACCGCCGCCAGCGAGTCCGGCGATCTGGTCGCCGTCCAGCGCGACGAGGTGCGGGAGCTGGAGCGCGAATCCTTCGGCCTGTCGCTGGACAGCGTCGGCAATCTGGTCGGCCGCCTCGCCGCGATCGGCGGCGGCGGCGCCGGCGAAGCCGACACGCCCGGCGAGGAGCGGGAGCCGGAGAGCCAGCGGCTGGAGGCGGTCACGCTGACCATCGCCTCGGCCAGCGAATATCAGCGCGGCAAGCTGCGCTTCGTATTCGAGAACGGCCAGGTGTGGGAGCAGACCACGTCCGACACCATCTTCCTGCCGCACGACCCGGCCGGAATTCCCGCCGAAATCCGCAGCGGCTCGCTCGGCTCCTTCCTCATCCGCGTGCGCGGCCAGCGCAGCGTCCCGGTCCGCCGCGTCCAGTAGGCGTCAGCCCGCGGCCTTCGCCTTCGCCTTCGCCTTCGCGCGCGCCTTGCCGGCAATCACGTTCATCGTCTCGACGAACAGCGAGAAGGCGATGGCGAAATACAGATATCCGCGCGGGATATGGAAGCCGAGCCCGTCGGCCACCAGCGCCACCCCGACCAGCAGGATGAAGGCCAGCGCAAGCATCTTCGTGGTCGGATGCTTCTCCAGGAAGCTCGCGACCGCGCGCGCCGCCACGACCATGATCAGGGTCGACACCCCGATCGCCAGCACCATCACGATCAGCCGCGCCGCCGCCCCGTCCTCGCCGCCCAGCTCCGCCGTCATGCCGACAGCCGTCAGCACCGAGTCGAGGGAGAAGACGACATTGATCAGGACCATCTGCGCCGCGATGGCGGCGAAGCCGCGCACCGCGCCGCCGCCGGCATCGTGATGCCCGCCTTCCAGATTCTGGTGGATCTCGTCGGTGCCCTTCCACAACAGGAACAGGCCGCCGACCAGCAGGATCACGTCCTCCAGCGTGACCTGCAGCACCTCCTCCGAATGGTCGCCGCCCAGCACGCCGACGAAGTCTGGCAGGCGGAACAGCGCCGCCTCGGTCAGCGAGGCCAGCCAGACCAGCGCGAACAGCATCACCACGCGCAGGGCCGCGCCTGAATAGATGCCGAAATTCCGCGCCGCCCGCCTTTTGTCCGCCGCCACCCGCTCCGCCGCGACGGAGACGAACACGACATTGTCGATGCCGAGGATGATTTCCAGGAAGGTCAGCGTCAGCAGGCTGAGCCAGAGTTCGGGCGTGGCGAGAATATCCATTCGGGTCGTCCGGAAACTTGGGGTCCTGCGCGCAATCCCTGGCGCGCCGCCCGGTTCCGGACCGCGCTTATATTCGCGCGCCTATTTGGCCGGGGCGGCTTCGTCCTCGGCGTCTTCCTGGTCGGGCGCCAGTTCGATGTCCTCGTCCGGGCGCAGGCCGCAATCCAGCAGGCATTGCCAGACGTCCTCCGCCGTCCCGGCGAAGCGGAACAGCTTCAGGTCTTTCTCATCGATCATGCCGGCCTCCGCGAAGGCCTCGAAATTCAGGATCCGCGTCCAGTAATCCCTGTCGAACAGCACGATGGGGATGCGCGGCGACTTGTCGGTCTGGCGCAGGGTCAGAATCTCGAACAGCTCGTCCATCGTCCCGAACCCGCCCGGAAAGATGACCAGCGCATTGGCCCGCATCGCCAGATGCATCTTGCGCATCGCGAAATAGTGGAAGCGGAAGGTCAGGTCCGGCGTGGAGAATGGGTTGGGCGCCTGCTCGTGCGGCAGAGTGATGTTGAACCCGACCGAGGGCGCCCCGGCGTCCGACGCGCCGCGATTGGCCGCCTCCATGATCCCCGGCCCGCCGCCGGTCGCGATCACATTGTCCCGCACCCCGTCGCGGACGTTCAGCGCCCCGCCCCGCTCCGACGCTATACGGCCGAATGCGCGCGCCGCCCTGTACCAGCCGTTTTCGTCCTCCTCACGCACCCGCGCGCTGCCGAACACCACGATGGTGGAGCGCACGCCCCAGGCGCGCAGCGCCTCCTCGGCCTTCGCGTATTCCAGCAGGAAGCGCACGCCCCGCATCGAGTCGCCCAGCAGGAAATCGCGGTCCAGCGCCGCCAGCCGGTAGGAGGGCGAGGCCAGATGCGCGGCGATTGCGGGGTCTTTGGTCGGATCGGTCATGGTCGCGCCAACGCTACAGGAAGGAATGCGGTTCGACATCGACCGCCACGCGGATGGAGGACGGGATCTTCGCCCGCGCCCGCCACACGGTCAGGAAGGTGGAGATATCCACGTTCGAATCCGCGCGCACCAGGATGCGCCGCCGGAACCGGCCGCGGATCACGCCCACCGGCGGTTCGGCGGGGCCCAGCACGTCGACGCCGCTGGCGTCCGGCGCCGCGGCGGCCATGATCTTCGCCGCCTCTTCCACCTTCCGCTGGTCGGTCCCGGACAGGACGATGGACGCCATCCGGCCGAACGGCGGCAGGCCCAGCATCCGCCGCGCCTCCAGCTCGCCCTCCACGAAGCCGTCGCGGTCCCCGGCGGCCAGCGCCGCCAGCGCCTCGTGCTCCGGCGCATGGGTCTGGACCAGCGCGCGGCCCGGCCGCTCCGCCCGCCCGGCGCGCCCGGCGACCTGCGCCAGAATCTGAAAGGTCCGCTCGGCCGCGCGCGGATCGCCGCCGCGCAGGCCGATATCGGCGTCCACCACCCCGACCAGCGTCAGGCCGGGGAAATTATGCCCCTTCGCCACGATCTGCGTGCCGACCAGGATGTCGATCTCGCCGCGCGCCATGCGCTCCACCCGCGCGCGCACCTCCTGCCCGCTCTGCACCGTGTCGCTGGAAAACGTCTCCACCCGCGCCTCGGGGAACAGCGCCTTCGCCTCTTCCTCGATCCGCTCCACGCCCGGCCCCACGGGCTTCAGCGAATCCTTGGCCCCGCATTCCGGGCACGTATCGGGCTTGGGCATGGAAAACCCGGTCAAATGGCAGACCAGCCGCCCGCTATAGCGGTGCTCGCTGAGGCAAGCGTCGGTGCCCGGGCTGGTCAGCCGGTGTCCGCACGCCCCGCACAGCACCAGCGGCGCATAGCCCCGCCGGTTGAGAAACAGCAGAACCTGCTCGCCTTTCTCCAGCGTCTCTTCCATCGCCGTCACCAGTTTCGGCGACAGCCAGCGCCCGGCCTCCGGCGGATCGCGCCGCAGATCGATCAGCCCGATCTCCGGCAGCACCGACGCCCCCGGCCGCGACGGCAGGATCAGATGACCGTAACGGCCCGACCGCGCGTTCTGCAGCGTCTCCAGAGACGGCGTGGCCGACGCCAGCACGATGGGACAGTCCGCGAATTTCGCCCGCGCCACGGCCAGGTCGCGCGCGTGATAGATCGCCCCGTCCTCCTGCTTGTAGGACGGGTCGTGCTCCTCATCGATCACGATCAGCTTCAGATTGCGGAACGGCAGGAACAGCGCGCTGCGCGCGCCCAGCACGATGCGCGCCCGGCCGTGCGCGACCTCGCGCCAGACCCGGCGGCGGTTCGCCGGCCCGGTCTCCGAATGCCACAGCGCCGGCTCCGCGCCGAACCGCTCTGCGAACCGGCTGGTCACCGCCTGGGTCAGCGCGATCTCCGGCGCCAGCACCAGGATTTGCGCCTCCGGGTCGGCGCGCAGCGCCTCGGCGATCGCCTCGAAATAGACTTCGGTCTTGCCGCTGCCGGTCACCCCGTCCAGCAGCACCGGCGCATAGCCGCCGCGCGCCGCCAGCGCGCGCAGCTCCCCCGCCGCCTCGGCCTGGTCTGCGGTCAGCGCCTCCCCCGGCAGGTCCGGGTCGGGATTCTCGAACGGCGGATCGACCGCCCGCGCGCTGCGCTTCAGCGCCCCGGCCTTTTCCAGCCCCGTCACCACGCCGGTGGTCACGCCCGCCCGCCGCGCCAGATCCGCGGCGGTCAGCATCTCCCGCCCCGCGGCCTCCAGCACCTTTTCCCGCGCCAGCGTCATCCGGTCGGGCGTCCGGCCGGTGGGCGCGAACACGGTCTGCTCGCGCGAGGGGCCCAGCGCCTCGGTGCTGCGCAGCGCCATGCGCAGGAACACGCCCGGCGGGTGGACGGTGTAGCGCGCGGCGAAATCCAGGAAATCGACCAGCTCCTCCGAAAAGGGCGGGGCCTCCAGCACGTAATCGACCGGTTTCAGGGCGCGGTTGGACGCGCCGGTGCGCACGTCCCACACCGCCCCGACCAGTAAATTTCCCGAAAGCGGCGCGGCGACCAGATCGCCCTTAACCAGCGCCATCCCTTCGGGGACCGCGTAATCGAAAGGTTCGGGAAGGGGCAGCGTAAACAGCACGCGGGCGATACGGCCCTCGCTTTGGTCGTTCCTTAACCGCTCCGCCCTAGTTTTCTCCGTCATGAACACCGCATCGCACATCGACGCCGCCACTGACGAGGCCGAGCTGGCCGCCGTCAAGTCCGCCCTCTTCTCCAATCCCGGCTGGCTGGCCGACGACCCGGAGCTGAATGCTCTGGCGCGCGCGGCCTGCGGCAATGTGATCGACCTTGAAGCCGCCTCGATCAAGCGTGTGGAAAAGCGCGCGCGCCTGATCGCCGACACCCACCGCAAGCTGCGCGCCGTCGCGCGCGCCAATCTGGTGGTTCAGGCGCAAATCCATTCCTGCGTGCTGTCCGTTCTGGACTGCGCGACGCCCCGCGCGCTCGACGATCTGCTGGACGGTTCGCTGGCCGGCCGCATCGGTCTGGACCGCGCCGCGGTGCTGCTGGAGGGCGAAACCCCCGCCGGCTGCCTGGCCATCCGCCACGCGCCGGACGGTTTCGTGGACGGCGAGATCGGCAAGACGCGCAGCGAACAGCTCGGCCGCATCGTGCGCGGCAAGACCGACATCTATGGCGACGACGCCGCCGATCTGCGCTCGCAGGCTTTGCTGCGCCTGTCGGTGCACGGCCGCACCGGGCTTTTCGCGCTCGGCGCGCGCGACCCGCACGCCTTTACCGAGACGCAGGGCACCGAACTTGTGAATTTCCTGGCGCGCGTGATCGAGCGCCGGCTGACGGAGTGGACCACGGCATGACCGCATCGGCGCATAACGCAGTTGAGTCTTTCCTCGCCCATCTGCGCGACGAGCGCCGCGTCAGTCCGAACACCTCAGAGGCCTATGGCCGCGACCTTTCGGACTTCCTGTCCTTCCTCACCGGCCATCTCGGCCGGACCCCGAAAACCGACGATCTGAACGGGCTGGAGACGCGGGATTTCCGCGCCTTCCTCGCCGCCCGCCGCGCCGAGGGCCTGGCCCCGCGCAGCGCCGCCCGCGCTTTGTCCGCGGTGCGCAGCTTCTATAAATGGGCCGGCAAGCGCATGGGGGTGGAGGCTGCGGGCCTCGCCCTCCTCGCCACGCCGCGCTTCGCCAAATCCCAGCCGCGCCCGGTCTCGGCCGACGCCGCGAAGAACGTCATTGCGGCGGCCGGCGAACACGAAACGCCCTGGATCGCCGCGCGCGACGCCGCTCTGGTCACGCTGCTCTACGGCGCCGGACTGCGGATTTCGGAGGCGCTGACGCTCACCGGGCGCGACGCGCCGTTCCGCGAAACGCTGCGCATCACCGGCAAGGGCGGGCGCGAGCGCGTCGTGCCGGTCCTGATGGCCGCGCGCGACGCGATGGACGATTACATGAAGCAATGCCCCTTCACGCTGGGGCCGAACGCGCCGCTGTTCCGCGGCGCCCGCGGCGGGCCGCTGGGCGCCCGCACCGCGCAGAAACTGATGCAGCAAATCCGTTCAGGCCTCGGCCTGCCGGAATCGGCCACGCCGCACGCCCTGCGCCACGCCTTCGCCACGCATCTGCTCGGCAACGGCGCGGATTTGCGCAGCATTCAGGAGCTTCTGGGCCACGCCAGCCTCAGCTCCACCCAGATCTACGCAGGAATCGACGCGGGCGCGCTGGTGCGCGCCCACGCCGCCGCGCATCCGCGCGCCTGATTTTCTGACTATTCCTGTTTCTTCGGATCGCCCGGATTGGGCTCCGGCTTGCCTTTTTGACCGGGCGGGATCGCGCCGGCTTCCGGCTTTTCGGGTTCGCCTGCGTCGCCGGCGTTGAACGCCGGCGGGTCGGACGCCGGGAACGTCTCGTCCAGCGCCTCGCCAACCTCGCCATGTTCGGGGGTCTGCACAGGCTTTTTCAGATGCCCGTCAGGGGTCTTGTCCGGGGCGGGCGCGTCTTTTGTTTTCGTATTCGTCTGGCCCATGGCCATGCCTCCTCTACAGGTCGGAGGGATTCAACGATTCCCGAAATCCGGGGTTCCTCGGAATTTCCGCGGATTCCGGCCGATTGCCGTCAGGAACAGGCCTCCGCGGCGTGCGCGTGAACGGCCTCGTCGGCGCAGGATTCGGTCTCCAGCTCCACCGTCACATGGTCCAGGCCGAACCGCTCGTGCAGCCGCGCCTTGATCGCGGCCACCACCGCGTCCGGCGCCCCCGCGCCCTCGGTGCGCGCGTGCAGCGTGATCATCGTGCGCTCGGCGGTGATCGCCCAGGCATGGACGTGATGCACGCCGCAGACCTCCGGCACCTGTTCGATCAGGTCCGGCCCGATCGCCTCGACGTCCAGCCCGCGCGGCGCGGATTCCAGCAGGATATGCGCCGACTCGCGCACCAGCCCCCACGCCCCGCGCAGGATGATCAGCGCCACCAGCATGGACAGCAGCGGGTCCGCCGCCATCCATCCCGTGGCCATGATGATCCCCGCCGCCGCCAGCGCCGCGACCGACCCCAGAAGGTCGCCCAGCACATGCAGGCTTGCGCCGCGGATGTTCAGATTCTCCCGGTCCGCCCCGTGCAGCAGCGCGAACGCCGCGATGTTCACCAGCAGACCGGCGGCCGCCACGACGGCCATCGTGCCGCCCAGCACTTCCACCGGTTCGCGCAGGCGCTGCACAGCCTCCACCACGATCCACAGCGACAGCACCGCCAGCGTGACCCCGTTCACGAAGGCGATCAGCACCTGGAACCGGTCGAAGCCATAGGTCCGCTTCCAGTCCGCCGGCCGCCGCGACAGGCGGAAGGCGAACCAGGCCAGCCCCAGCGACGCGAAATCGGTCAGCATGTGGCCGGCGTCGGCCAGCAGGGCCAGCGACCCGGCGATCAGCCCGCCGGCGACCTCCGCCATCATGAAGCCGCCGGTCAGCACCGCCGCCCAGAAGGTGCGCTGCTCGTTCGCGCCGCCATGGGCGTGCGCGTGGCCGTGCCCGTGGCCATGACCGTGACCGTGGGCGTGCCCGTGCGAATGGGTGTGGTGATGCGCCATCGGTCCGACCATGCCTCAGCCGCCCGCCGTTACACAATTGCGCATGCCGCCGCGTCAGGCGTGCGCTGCAACCCTGCGCTGCAAAACTAAGACCGCCCTCAGGACCCCGCCCCGCCCGGCGCTCTATATCCGCGCATCGGCTGCGGCGAGGCCCGCGCGTGTACGATTCCGTTAAGTGGCCCCTAACCTGCAAAAACGCGCAGGGGCCATGGCAAGACAGCGTTGAACGCCGGCCGCCGCCCGAATAGGTTGTAAAGCGAAGAGACGCCCGAATAACATGAATAAAATCTTTGCCTTGGCGGCGCTGGGTTGCGTCCTGCTCGGCGGCCCTGCGGCCGCGATAGCGGGCGACAGCGCCACGCTCACCTTCTCGCTCTATATCCCGGAACGGGACGCCGCCGCCTGGCGCGACCTGGCCGTGGCCAATATCGCCAGCGGCCATGACGCCAACGCCGCCATGGCCTATCGCCGCGTCCTGGAGTCCGATCCGAAGGACGCGGTCGCCCTGCGTTTCCTCGGCGATCACGCCCTGAAGGCCGGGGACGGCGCCTCCGCCCGCATCTATTACGAGCGGCTTCTGGTCGTGCTGGATCCCCAGACCGACGAGGCGGTCCGCCTGCGCGGGATGCTGGCGGGGCAGTAGAGTCCGCGCGCTGCGGCGGCTAGGTTGCGGGCCGCCGCTTTCGCGAGCCTCTGCGATGCTCATCGAACCGGGCGCGGAGTTCGATCTCCGGGCCTATCTGGACCATATCGGCTTTTCCGGCGCGCCCGCGCCGGACCTCGCCACGCTGCGCGCGGTCTGCGCGCTGCATCCGGCCGCCATCCCGTTCGAGAATCTGACGGTGCTGGCGGGCCAGCCGGTCCGGCTCGACCTCGCCGCCCTGCAGCGGAAAATGACCGCCCGCACACAGGCCGGCCTGGTCCGCGGCGGCTATTGTTTCGAGCATAACACCCTGCTCGCCGCCGCGCTGGACGCCATCGGCTTCCCCGTCACGGGCCTCGCCGCGCGCGTGATCTGGAACACCCCGCCGGATAGCCCGCTCCCGCCCCAGACCCATATGGTCCTCGGCGTGCGCGCGGACGGCGAGGACTGGCTCGTCGACGCCGGCTTCGGCGGCAACACGCTCACCGCGCCGCTGCGCATGGACGCGGACGGGCCGCAGCAAACCCCGCTCGAAACCTTCCGCCTGACGAAGCTGGACGGCGACCGGCTGCTGGAGGTCGATCTGGACGGCGTCTGGGCGCCGATGTTCCGCCTGTCGCCCGAACCGCGCGCCGCCGCCGATTTCGCTTTGTCCAATTACTGGGTCTCCACCCATCCGGACTCGCATTTCCGGCACACCGTGATCGCCGCCCGCACCTTCGAGGGCGGCCGCTACGCCCTACGCAATTTCAGCCTCAGCGAATACCGGACTGGCCGGGCCCCCGTTCAGCGCACCCTGAGCGCCAGCGAGACCGAGGCCGCGCTGGCGGACGTCTTCGGCCTCGATATTCCTGATCGCGACGCGGTGCGCCGCACGCTCGCCCGCGCCGTCCCGGCGCCCGCCGCATGACCACGCTCGGAATCCTGCACCCGGGCCAGATGGGCGCCTCGCTTGCCGCCGCGGCGAGGTCCGGCGGCGCGCGCGTGCTCTGGGCCTCGTACGGCCGCGGCGATGCGACGCGCCAGCGGGCCGAGGCCGAGGGGCTGGAGGACGCCGGAACGCTGGAATCGCTCTGCGGCGAATCCGATATCGTCCTGTCCATCTGCCCGCCCCACGCCGCCCGCGCCCTGGCGCGCAGCGTCGCGGAGGCCGGCTTCAAGGGCCTGTTCGTGGACGCCAACGCCATCGCCCCGGAAACCGCGCGCCGCGTGGCGGAGGTCGTGACGGAGGCCGGCGCGGATTTCGTCGATGGCGGCGTCGTCGGTCCCCCGGCCC
>ENA-ORCV01000573-ORCV01000573.1-marine-metagenome-genome-assembly--contig:-NODE-573-length-21135-cov-2.751448_pt1 | contig 21135 bp, 21 predicted proteins | sample MGYA00237779_ERZ508509 | MGnify/ENA primary metagenome ERZ508509 (study PRJEB26180, sample SAMN06268772) | marine metagenome | isolation source: Bioluminescent Bay, La Paraguera, Puerto Rico | place... | reverse complement strand
CCGACGCCGCACCAATCGATCCCGCCAATTCTTTTTCGAGGTAAGAGATAAACTCAGGGGTCGGCTCAAATTGACTACGTGCGCCCTGTTCCCGTTGCAGATAATCATCAAAAACCTGCGTCGCGCGCTCCGCGCCCAACACACGTTGCGCCACAAAGAACAAATCATTGGCCGCCGCAGATGAACGTATAAACCGTGTTTCTGTGCCCGGCATACGGCGAAACGCATCTACAAACAATGTGCTTTGAATACGCTCCAGCGCAGATTGGTTTGTGGATAGCGACACAAAAACCATCAAGCCGATATTGGCCAATAGGCTCCAAAAAACGGAATGAACAAGCGGATCGATACCTTCAAGTCCAAACAAGGATTGAGGCTTTAAAAACCCAATTCCTTAAGGACCGTTCGCCACCCAATCCGCAACCCAGATGCTTGTTTCGTGAAAACTCGGCAGAAACAATGTGTACGCCCAAACTGCAAATCCTGCCGCTAAACCAACGCCAGCGCCTTTAGACGTGGCGTCGCGCCAATAAAGCGCCGCGACAATTGCCGGCAAAAATTGTGCGACACCAGCAAATGAAATCAAACCAATCAGAGCCAGTGCACCGGAGCCATTGGTCAACCAGAAATACAAAAACCCGAGCGCCAGAACCGCGCAGATCGAAAAGCGTCGACTGTTAAGAACGAGGTTGGTCACGCCCTGCCCATCCTCTTCGGATTGCCCCAATCGCATCCGTAACGCGATGGGCATCACAATGTGGTTGGAGACCATGATCGAGAGGGCAATCGACGCGATGATGATCATTGAAGTGGCAGACGAGAACCCACCGATGAAGGCAAACAGGGCCAACGCCTCTTGGTTGTAGGCAAGCGGCAAGGTCAGAACAAACATGTCGGGATCACTGCCAGCAGGCAGCAAATTCAAACCCACAATCGCAATTGGCAAAGTGAAAACGCTCATCCCGAGCAGGTAAAGCGGAAACGCCCAGCTTGCGGTGCGCAAGTGATTTTCATTCGGCGCTTCAACTACGGTGACTTGAAATTGACGCGGCAAACAAATGATCGCCGCTGCCGACAAGACAACAATCGTAACCCAGCGCGTACCAAACCCGCCATTTTCGTGCAGCATCACGCCGGCACTTTCGGCCTTCGCAAAGATCTCGCCAAATCCCCCGCCAATGCCAAAAACCACAAAAAACCCAACGCTCAAAAGCGCAATCAGCTTTACAATGGCTTCAAACGCAATCGCTGCAACCACGCCATGATGCTGCTCTTTCGCATCAACATTTCGCGTGCCGAAAAGGATCGTAAATAGCGCCATCCCAGCCGCCACACCGAGCGCCAAACGGTTGTCGTTCGCTCGGTCGCCTTCTGCGGCGATCAGGCTATCCGTGGAGATTACAAATAGGCTCGTGGTGATCGCCTTAAGCTGCAACGCAATATAGGGCGTTGTGCCAAGCACCGCGATCAATGTGACGAGTACCGCAAGCCGGTTAGACTTACCAAAGCGCGATGAGATTAAGTCGGCAACAGAGGTGATACGTTGGTTTTGACCAATCCGCACAAGTTTGCGCAGGCCAAACCACCACCCCACAAATACAAGCGTGGGTCCAAGATAAATCGCAAAGAACTCGAGCCCGTTGCGCGCGGCGGAGCCAACGGCACCATAAAAGGTCCAACTGGTACAATAAACAGAAATAGCCAGCGTATAGATCAAAGGCGAACGCAAAAACTTGCCCTGATCGCCCTCCGCCCATCGTTCAGAAAAATAGGCGAGCGCAAACAGCAAAATGACATAGGAAACCGCAATTAAGATAACCAGATTAGCGCTAATCACGACCTAGTTTCCTTGTCGTCGGCCATCTGCAATTCGTCCCCGTCACCATTGGGCAAGCGTTTGCGCAACACAAAAGAGGCCACAATAAGCGCAAGCCATGTGCCAAACAGATAGGCAACGATCAACGGCACACCGAAAACATCAACCTGGACGTCAAACAGCAAAACCAAGGGCGGCATCACGAGCATTGCGCCGACCACCGGCATAAAAAACGCAAATCCTTCGCTTCTCTTGCGCCCTGCCATCTACAAATCAGGCCGCGGCCTGCTCCATTAACTGGCGCACTGCGTCCACGACTTCGCTGTTGGAATAAGGCTTGGTCACAAAACCGCTCGCGCCGAGTTCTTCCGCAGTTTTGCGGTCTTGCTGTTGCCCCTTAGCGGTCAGCAATAAAATAGGCAGATCTCGGGTCTGCGCTTGTGAGCGCAAATGTTTGAGAACTTCAAAGCCAGACTTTTTCGGCAACATAACATCGAGCACCAAAACCTTAGGACGATGTTCTGCGACAGCCTGAATTGCAGCCTCGCCGTCCGTCACAGCTTTAATATTCCACCCTGCTCGATTGAGAATAAAGTCCAGCGAATCAAGGATGCTCGGTTCATCCTCGACGACTAAAATGTCTATAGACACGCATTTTCCTCCCGTTTGCCGGCATCAGCCCCTCTCGCCAACAACGACAATTGCTATTTTATGACATTTCCGCGTCGTCGCCAATATCGAACTTTCGGGCAACCAATGGCGTGCGCACTTCGTGAGCTGAATCAACGCTCGCCAGAAGTTCCTCCTGCCGCATTTCACAATCACGCCGGATGCACATATGGCAAGTCGGCCCCACCGGCACATCCAACTCTGCGTTCCCCAGCGCCAATCCCTCACCATAAACAGTCTTGTCCGCATGTAAGATGTCGCACGCCAGCATCACGGAGGTGTAAAACGGCACCTGCGCATAAGCAGCGGCCCGTTTCGAGGAAGACTTTGCAATAAACAGATATCGCGATCCATCTGGGTAGGTTACCCCCTGCCGCACAACTTCGTTCGGCCGCCGAAACGCGCCGTAAATTGCCCATTTTGGACAAGCATGACCAGCATTTGGCAATTGGAGGCCCGGCAATGGAAACTGTTTGGTCAGCCGACCAGCCGGATCGGACCGTAAAAAGCCAAAGGGAATTCCCTTATTCTCCGGCGCTTTAAGCGTCACAAGGCGGTGAGCAACTTGTTCAAAACTCGCCGTATATTTTTGCGCCAAGAAATCAATGTCATATCGGCTTTGCTGCGCATCAGCCAAAAACTGCGCGTAGGGCAAGCAAATCGCACCGGCCAAATATGACCCCAAAGCACGGTAAACCAAGCGACGCGAATTATGCGATGTTAGCCGCCGGTCATTGGTCAGTTTTGATAAGGTTTCCTCTGCGGAAAGCTCACCATACAATCTCGCCAACTGGAACTGCCGGGTCGACATGGTACAATTGCCCTGAAAGCGCATTGTGTTTTGCGTCTGATCAAACCAAAACTGGCCAAGCACCGCGCCTTCTTGGTTCCATTGCTCCGCCGCGCGCTCAACCTTTACCGAGAATTTTTGCAGCAGCGCACGTTCAAGACTGACCTCGCCAAAGCCACCAAACTGCAGCACCTCGTTGCGCAAACTTTCACTGGTAGCTTCCAAGTCTGGGAAGAAGTTTTGCTCATCAATAATGAGGTCATCAACCTCACGCATCGGGGTGACAGAATGGTGCGCAACCGTTTCGCGCTCAAATTCCCCGATCAGCGTTTGCGCCACATCGGACAATGCGCGCGCTTCGCGCGAAACAGAATTGTGAAACCGCTGCCGTTGTTCAGCTTCCAAATCAGGAACATCTTCCAAAATTTCTGCAGCAGATCGCACCGCGGTAATCTGCGACAGCATTTGGTGCAACAGTTCCGAGAATAAGGGATCAGATTGCAGCCGGTTGCTCATGGCGACAGCCTGCGCGCGCGCATCTAAAAAGCCGCGATAAATTTTATAAAGTGCCATCGCCGCATCAGGGTTGGTTGCCACCAAGTTGCGCGCATCTTCTGGACCAAGGTTAAGTGATTCCAATAAGGGGTCCGCGAACAATTCTTCAACGTCGTTGATCAAACGCTGCTCGCGATCACCTGTTAATAAGTCTAACTCAACATTCAAATTCGCGGCGATGCGCTGCAACAAAGTGCCACCAACGTCGCGCTTATTCGCTTCAATGAGATTGAGATAAGACGGCGAGATGCCCACTTGCTTCGCAAATCCTGATTGCGAGAAATCTAGTGATTTCCTCAAGTTGCGTATCTTAAGTCCAATTGGCGAACGCATACTCACCCCCTTGTAACGACCGCAACTCACACTATCGATTGTAAATATTTTTACAAGTTTTTTGTGTGATGTGTTTCAGTTTTTACAAAATTATCGTTATATTACAATGACCTATTGATTAAGTTTTCATTCACACCCTAAAATAGCAGGCGATGGGGGAACGCCGACTTTCGGCACCCATCTACCCAAAAAGGAGGAGATTGATGAGTGAACGTAAAGACGGTCCTAGCCGTCGTAAGGTTCTCAAAGGTGCAGCAGCCGGTCTGGTAACAGCTGGTGTAGCGCCTACAATTCTAACAAGCTCAGCTTTTGGTCAGGAATACCGCAACAAGCCGACAGGCGACACGGTTACTCTTGGCTTCAACGTGCCACAAACTGGCCCGTATGCTGATGAGGGCGCAGATGAATTGCGCGCTTACGAACTCGCTGTTGAACACCTAAATGGTGAAGGCGACGGTGGCATGCTCAACACAATGCAGCCATCTAACCTTAAAGGTAACGGCATCTTGGGCAAAAAAGTTGCCTACGTAACCGGTGATACTCAAACAAAATCTGACGCTGCACGTGCATCTGCGAAACGCATGATCGAAAAAGACGGCGCATTGATGATCACTGGTGGCTCTTCATCTGGTGTGGCTGTTGCAGTGCAAAGCCTCTGTCAGGAAATGGGCACCATCTTTATGGCTGGCTTGACCCACTCAAATGACACAACAGGTAAAGACAAGCGTCGTTATGGCTTTAGGCACTTCTTTAACGCCTACATGTCAGGTGCAGCACTTGGTCCTGTTTTGGCAGATGAATACGGCACAGAGCGCCGCGCTTATCACCTAACAGCTGACTATAACTGGGGCTGGACGCAAGAAGAATCCATGAAAAACGCCACAGAAGCGTTGGGTTGGCAGACTGCGGAAGCCGTTAAGACACCTGTTGGTGCCGGTGACTTCTCGCAATACATCACACCAGTTCTAAACTCTGGTGCAGACGTATTGATCTTGAACCACTACGGCCGTGACATGGTAAACTCGCTCACACAAGCGGTTCAGTTTGGTCTTCGCGACAAGCAAGTGAATGGCAAAGATTTCCAAATCGTTGTGCCATTGTTCTCACGCTTGATGGCTCAGGGTGCTGGCGACAACATTAAAGGCATTCTTGGTTCAACAAACTGGAACTGGAAGCTTCAAGACGAAGGTTCACAGGCATTCGTTAAGTCGTTCGGTGCGAAGTACGGTGCTCCGCCATCAATGGCTGCACACACTTGCTACGTACAAGCGCTTCTATACGCCGATGCATGTGAGCGTGCTGGCACATTCTACCCAGTAGAAGTGATTAAGGCACTTGAAGGTCACAAGTTCGACGGTATGGGCAACGGCCCAACTGAATACCGCGCTGAAGACCACCAGTGCTTTAAAGATGTTTTGGTTGTGCGTGGTAACGACAACCCAACTTCACAGTTCGACTTGCTCAACGTTGTTCAGCAAGTACCTCGTTCTCAGGTTGAGTATGACGCCTCTATCTTTGGCGGCGACCTCGGCCCTTACGAAGTCTAAGAATTGCAATTTTCATCGGGGTGGCTCCGCTGCCCCGATGTCGCTGGCCGGTCATTCGCTGATTGGTCACAAGTATTTTAACGGTGGAGGCCGTTAGGGAGGAAAGATGGACGCGATTTTTCTACAGTTCCTGAATGGACTGGATAAAGGCGGCGCATACGCGTTGATCGCATTGGGGCTAACCCTCGTTTTTGGTACTTTGGGTGTGGTGAACTTCGCCCACGGTACTTTGTTTATGTTGGGTGCGTTCTGCGCGGTGACCCTTCGTAAGCTGCTTACGCTTGAGCAGGTTGTGCTCGATACCGAGAATTTGACCGCTTGGGGCACAGCAACTGAAATTCGCACACCTTACGTGGAAGCGTGGTTTGGCGATTTCGGCACAATGCTCGTTGATTATTCGGTCCCCGCATCAATATTACTCGCCATACCGGTCATGCTGGTTGTCGGCGTTGCAATGGAACGCGGACTGATCAAGCATTTCTATCGCCGTCCTCACGCTGAACAGATTTTGGTGACCTTTGGCCTCGCCATCGTTTTGCAAGAAATCGTAAAGCACTATTTTGGCGCGAACCCAATTCCACAGCCAATGCCTGCTGCATTCGCTGGCGCTGCCGATATTGGTGCTGCCCTTGGCATGGAGCCAAACGTTATCGTCTATCCGTGGTGGCGCTTGGTTTATTTCGGCTTCTCAATCGTTGTCATTGGCGCCGTATTTGCCTTCCTACAATTTACAACCTTCGGCATGGTCGTCCGTGCTGGCATGGCAGACCGTGAAACGGTCGGCTTGATCGGAATTGATATCGACAAGCGCTTTACTGCCATGTTCGGCATCGCCGCGATCGTCGCTGGTATGGCCGGTGTGATGTACACGCCATTGTTGCCGCCTGATTACCACCTTGGCATGGATTTCCTCGTTCTCAGCTTCGTTGTTGTGGTTGTGGGCGGCATGGGATCACTTCCGGGCGCGGTGGCGGCGGGCTTCCTGCTCGGCATCCTTCAAAGCTTGGCGTCCATGACAGAGGTGAAAGCCATCATTCCTGGCATTGACCAAATCATCATCTACTTGGTTGCCGTTGTTATTCTTTTGGTACGTCCTCGTGGCCTTATGGGTCGACGCGGCGTGATGGAGAGCTAAGATCATGAATTCGATTTTCTCTATGTCTCGAAAAGACGTTATTACATTCCTGATCTTTTCAGCTGTTGTGCTTCTTATGCCGATTTGGCTCCAGCCATTCGGCGCGGCATACCCAGATTTGATGCAGAAATTTGCCATCTTTGGCATTCTGGCGATTGGCTTCAACATCCTCTTTGGCCTTACAGGCTACCTAAGCTTTGGCCACGCTGCCTTCTTGGGCGCAGGTTCCTACGCTGCGGTTTGGACATTTAAGCTTTTCTCAATGAACCCAATCCCAGCGCTCATCTTCGCTGTGATCATTGCAGGATTATTCGCCCTCGCGATTGGTTATGTGAGCCTTCGCCGCTCAGGCATCTACTTCTCGATCCTGACCTTGGCGTTCGCGCAAATGTCCTACAACCTCGCCTACTCTGTTCTGACACCAGTAACTTACGGTGAAACAGGCCTACAGTTGGCGTTGGATGATCCACGTATTGCCGATGCTGCATTTGGCGGTGGTTCTGATGTGGCGCTGCCGGTGTCGAACCTGTTCGGCATGGTCAACATGAACGGGATCCCAGGCTTTTACTTCTGCGCGATCTTCTTGATCATTGGTTTCTTCATCACACAGCGTATCTTCGCGTCACCATTTGGCATGATGCTCCGCGCGATTAAGTCGAACCAAAACCGCATGAGCTACACAGGCTTCAACACACGTCCATATACGTTAACAGCGTTTGTGATCTCTGGCATGTATGCTGGTTTGGCTGGCGGCTTGATGGCAGTAACTGATCCACTTGCTGGTGCTGAACGCATGCAGTGGACTGCGTCTGGTGAGATTGTTCTTATGACCATTCTTGGTGGTGTGGGCACACTTATCGGCCCGGTGGTTGGTGCTTGGTTGATCAAGTACTTCGAAAACATCTTCTCATCATTCAACGAGAATGTGCTTCACAATCTGTTCGCATTCTTGCCTGAAGGCATCGAGAAATTTGTGGTTGAAGTCACCTCAATGTTTGTTGGCGAAGGCTGGCACCTGACACTCGGTCTTGTGTTTGTTCTTGTGGTGACATTCTTGCCGGGTGGCATGATGGAAGGCTACCGCCGCATCGTCGATATGTTCCAAAAGAAAGACGATGGCGATGGCAAAGCCTCAACAAAATCCGATGCCGCCACGGCACCAGCAGAGTAAGTGCACGAAAGGACAACTGAAATGACGACCAATAACGAAAATATCGTTCTTCACGTCGCTGATGTGCACAAAACCTTTGGTGGTTTGCACGCTCTAAGTGACATCGACCTTCAAATTGAAGAAGGCAAAACCCACGCGATCATCGGCCCAAACGGTGCTGGTAAATCAACGCTGCTCAACGTTGTGGTGGGGCGCTTGGCCCCAACACGCGGCGCAGTTGTGTTTGATGGCCAGGTGCTGACAGGCAAGCAGCCGCACGAAATCAACCAAGTTGGTGTGGCCCGCGTGTTCCAAACACCTGAGATCTTCCCTGATCTCACCGTGCTGCAAAACGTGATGATCCCCGCTCTGGCGAAACGCGATGGCGACTTCAAACTCAATTTCCTTTCATCGCTTGAAGATGAAGTTGAAATTCGTGAAGAAGCCGAGCATATGCTTGAAGATGTGGGCATGAAAGCAAGCAAAGACATGTTTGCAAGCTCACTGTCGCGTGGCGACAAGCGCCGGATGGAATTGGCCATGTGCCTCATGCAGCACCCTCGTCTTTTGTTGCTCGACGAGCCAACTGCGGGCATGTCACGGCATGACACCAACACCACAATTGATCTTTTGAAAAAGATCAAAGAGCGCGGCATGACTAAAGTCATCATTGAGCACGACATGCATGTTGTGTTTTCATTGGCAGACAAGATCTCGGTATTGGCCGGAGGTCGCATCATTGCTGAAGGAACGCCGGAGGAAGTGCGCAACAACCCTAAAGTCCAAGAAGCTTATCTTGGTGGAGCGCACTAATGAACGCTATGAACACGGAAGCCGCTATGACTGAAAACGCCACACAAGCTACTGCAGATAAACCGTTCTTCTCTGTGAAAGACATCCATGCCTACTATGGCGAAAGCTATATTGTGCAAGGCGTGTCGATGGATTTGCCACACGGCGAAATCATGGCGTTGCTTGGCCGAAACGGCGCGGGCAAATCATCAACATTGCGGGCCATCGCTCGGGTCGACGATCCGCAATTGCGTGCTGGTGAAATCTGGCTAGATGGCAAGCCATTGCATGAAATGCGTGCCTTTGAAGCGGCTCAATCTGGCATCCAGCTGGTGCCAGAAGATCGCCGCATCATCCAAGGTCTCTCTGTTGAAGAGAACCTGACCTTGGCCCAGGTTGCTCCGGGCCATGGTTGGGCTATCGAACAAGTTTATGAACGCTTCCCGCGCCTCGCGGAACGTCGCAATCAGGAAGGCGTGACCCTTTCTGGCGGCGAGCAGCAAATGCTGGCCATCGGCCGAGCATTGGTGCGGGATGTAAAACTCTTGCTTTTGGACGAGCCTTACGAAGGCCTCGCCCCTGTTATTGTGCAAGAGATTGAGAAGATCCTTCAAGAGATTAAGCAATTGGGGATCACAACCATTATCGTTGAGCAGAACGCTGTCGCAGCGCTCCGTCTCGCCGATAAGGCGGTTATCTTGGACACAGGCGAAGTGGCCTTCACTGGCTCTGCTCAAGAGGTACTTGATAACGAAGAACTACGTCACGAATATCTCGCGATCTAGTTCGAACTGATTAGGGGCTACGGCCCCTAGTTGACCGGGCACGGTAGGGACCGGCCATTTTTACATTGTTGGTTTGAAGAAGGGTCCGTGGGCGCGAAGGGCGTTTGCGGACAAGAGGAGAACTATGTCCGGTAAAATCTATCCCGTGCCAGAGGATTGGGCAAACAATGCGCTCATTGATGCGCAAAAATATCAAGAGATGTACGAACGCTCCATCAGCGATCCGAATGGGTTCTGGGCGGAGCAAGCAAAGTCGATTGATTGGGTCAAAGAGCCAACCAAAATCAAAAACACAAGCTTTGACCCTGTATCGATCAAGTGGTTTGAAGACGGCGAGTTAAACGTCGCCTACAACTGCATCGATCGACATCTCGAAACAAAGGGCGATCAGGTCGCATTTTATTGGGAACCTGATCATCCCGATCAGCCATCACAAACCATCACCTACACGCAACTGCATGAGCGGGTTTGCCGATTTGCAAATGTGCTGAAATCCCTTGGCGTCAAAAAGGGTGATCGCGTCACGATTTACCTGCCGATGATCCCAGAGATCACTTACGCTATTCTGGCCTGCGCACGCATTGGCGCGGCGCACTCGGTTGTCTTCGCAGGCTTCTCGCCGGAAGCATTGGCGGGCCGCATCAACGACTGTGACAGCACGGTTGTCATCACAGCAGACGAAGGTCGTCGCGGCGGCAAAACGGTACCGCTTAAAAAGAACGTTGACGACGCTCTGCCTCATGCACTTGGCGTCGAAAAAGTGCTGGTTGTCGAGCACACCGGCGCACAAATCAACATGAAAGGCGGACGAGACGTCTGGTGGCATGAAGCAGCGGCTGGCGCGGATGAGTTTTGCGACTGCGAGACGATGAATGCGGAAGATCCATTGTTCATTCTCTATACGTCCGGCTCCACCGGCCAACCAAAAGGCGTTGTACACACATCTGGCGGTTACCTCACCTACATCAACTTCGCGCACCGCGCTGTGTTCAACTACGAAGATGGTGATATTTTCTGGTGTGGTGCCGATCTTGGCTGGATTACAGGCCACAGCTTTACGCTGTATGCGCCCCTATCCAACGGTGCAACATCAGTGATGTTTGAAGGCGTGCCGAACTACCCAGACGCATCACGTTTCTGGCAGATCATCGACAAGTACCAAGTCAATCAATTCTACACCGCACCAACGGCGATCCGCGCCTTGATGGGCGCTGGTGATGAATACGTTACAAAAACAAGTCGAAAGTCGCTGAAACTCCTCGGCACTGCAGGCGAACCCATCAACCCAGAAGCCTGGGAATGGTATTACAACGTCGTCGGCGAAGGCCGCAGCCCGATTGTTGACACTTGGTGGCAAACAGAAACCGGTGGCTGTATGCTCACACCATTACCCGGCGCACATGGTCTGAAGCCCGGTGCAGCCACGGCTCCATTCTTCGGCATCAAGCCGCAATTGGTCGACAATGACGGGAATGTGCTGAAAGGCGCGGCTGAAGGCAATCTTTGCATTCTTGATAGCTGGCCCGCACAAGCGCGCACCATCTATGGCGATCACCAACGGTTCGTGGACACCTATTTCTCGACCTACAAGGGCAAATATTTCACCTCTGATGGGTGTAAGCGTGATGAAGATGGAGCATACTGGATCACCGGTCGCGTCGACGATGTGTTGAACGTTTCTGGTCACCGCATGGGCACCGCCGAGGTCGAAAGCGCCCTTGTTGCGCACGATAAAGTCTCAGAAGCAGCCGTTGTTGGCTACCCGCACGACATTAAGGGCCAAGGCATTTATGTTTATGTCACCCTGATGGCAGGCAACGAACCAAGTGACGATCTCCACAAAGAGCTGCGCAACTGGGTCCGCAAAGAAATCGGCCCCATTGCAACGCCAGACCTTATTCAATTCGCACCCGATTTGCCGAAAACGCGTTCAGGTAAAATCATGCGTCGCATCCTCAGAAAGATTGCTGAGGACGAATTTTCAAACTTAGGCGATATCTCAACCCTTGCAGATCCATCCGTGGTCGACAAGCTCATCGATAACCGCCAAAACAGATCGGCTTAGACCCGTCCCCACAACCTCTAAGTCGTCTTTTGGAGGCGCTCTTTTAGTTAAGAGCGCCTCTATTTTGTGTTGCAATCAAACAACGTAGCGCCAAACTTGTTCTGCGCCGCACGATAGCCGCTTGGCACATGCGTCATCGACGTCCATAAAGCTGTTCCTACCTTTTTCGCGGCAACCTCGTCGCTCGCTACCGGACCAGACTTAATGAGCGTTTTACAAAACAAAGACTTCGTCAAACTGTGGGCGGCGCAAATTGCCAGCGCGTTTGGCTCGCGCATTACACGCACCGTGTTGCCGATCATTGCAATATCGACAATCAACGCCAGCGCAACAGAGATCGCCATTCTTTCGGCCCTCAGTTTCGCCCCGGGTTTGATCGTTGCGTTTTTCGCAGGTGGCTACATTGATCGTAACAAGAAACGTCCCTTGCTGATCGCCAGTGACCTTGTTCGCGCTGCGCTCATCTTGTCTGTACCTATCGCCGCTCATTTTTCAGCCATGTCGATGATGCAGCTTTATTTGGTGGCCGCCATTGTCGGCGCGGCAACCTCGATGTTTCAAATCGCTGACAACACTTACTTGCCCCGCTTGGTCGAAAAGGATCAGCTGGTGGACGCCAATTCAAAGCTGGAGGCCACAGAAGCAGTTGCTGAAGCATCTGGGCCCGGCATTGCGGGCTGGCTCGCCTCAGCATTTGGTGGCCCTGTTGCACTGATTTTTGACGCGATCACCTATCTGTGGTCGGCGCTCATGTTGGGGTTCATCAAGAAGAGCGAACCTGAGGCCACGCCCAAATCAGCGGAAGACAATCTGCTGCGCGATGCCATGAAGGGGTTTAGCGCGTGTCTCTCCCACCCAATTGTCGGTAAAATTCTAGTCGCCGACGTGATTATGACTTTGGCAGGCGGTTTCTATGTCACGCTATATATGATCGTTGCCTTGCGCACATTGGCGCTCGATCCGTTCCTCGTGGGGGTCATCATCTCGCTCGGGGGCGTTTCTGGATTTTTGGGCGCACTTGCCGCTAAACCCGTCGCGGAACGTTTTGGATTGCGCAACACGCTGATCGGCACAGCCATTTGCGGGCAATTGGCCAATTTCGCCATTCCGCTCGCGGCAACATTTCCAGCCTTTGGGGTCTACCTACTCAGCTTCCAGCAATTGGCCGGCGATTTCTTTATGACCATTTTTGTCATTCAATCGATCAGCCTGAGACAACGCGAAATGCCTGAAAATGTACTCGCGCGCGCCAACGCAACCTTCCAGTTTACAGGCGGCATGGCGATCCCAATCGGCGCCTTGGCCGCGGGCCCCATTGCCGAACTAATCGGGATTTCCGCAACACTTTGGATGGCAGCAATTGTCGCCATGCTGGCGCAACCTGTGCTTTGGCGGATGAAATCAGCTTAGATAAATACGTCTGACCATTCCGGGTGGCGTGCGGCCTGCGCTTTGACAAACGGGCAAAGCACCACAACGCGGGTCCCTGTAGCACGTGCATCATCAACAAGATATTGCACCAGCGCTTTACCGACGCCCTTGCCCGCAAGGGCGTCTGGCACGCCGGTATGATCCGCGATAATACGTTTTGGGCTCATGCGCGAATAGGTCAATTCCGCTTCAACGCCATCAACCATGGCCACATATCGGCCCCGCGTTTCGCCATCTTCTTTTGTGATTTGAATGTCAGACATTAGTCCGCCTCAAATCCAATGTCTTTGTGCGAACCATCACAAAATGGCTTATTCTTTGACGCGCCGCATCGGCACATGGCGAAGCGTTTGCCTGTAGCCACGCGACGACCAGAGCCAGCAACAATTTCCAAATTGCCCGATACCATCAACGGCCCATCTTTGATCGGCTTTATCGCCAGCGGTCCATCACGCACTTCCAGCGCTTCAGCGTCTTCTTTCGTGGCGATGTCACCTGTAGCAACAAAGTCTGCTTTAAGATGTGCATTGTCGCAAAACGGCTTGTTTTTGGATTTTCCACAGCGGCACAATACGGCACGCAGTCGGGGCTCTTCACCGTCAATTTCCAACTCGCCGTGATATTCGACGGGTCCATTTTCCCAAAGCCGTGCCGTGTTGACTTTTGGCGCTGCTTCTTTGGCGTCAGCCGATTTCAACTCATAAGTCAAAGCGCCCGAGGGGCAAGCTTCAACAACACGAACAATTTCTTCGGCAGACGCATTCTCCGGAAACATCCACTGGCGACCGGCGCTCGGATCGAATACGTCCGGCAGTCCCAACACACACTTGCGCGCGTGGATGCACTTTTTGCCATCAAATTGGATTTCAATGTCGTCAGACGCGGCTTTACCCATCTCACTCTCCCCTTTTCCCATTCCCTCAAAGCTTGTCTTTTAGTGGAACGGGAAACAAGGGATGAAGGATCACTTGTTTGTGACCCAATGGACGTGGATTTAAACCGCCTTTGAATGGCGCGCCGTACCCTGACCCAAATAGGCGTCGAACTTAGCCGCAATCGCACGCACGAAGGGCTTGCCCCGTTCGGTTAAGCCGAAATGCTCATGATCATTGACGATAAATCCGTCTTGATCGACCGCCGCTGCATATTCCGCATCATTCAAGATCGTTGGGGCAAGATCGCCAAATTGTGCCACAAACTCATCCTTGCTGAATTGGAAATTGCACATGAGCTGCTCAATCACCCAGCGCCGCGCGCGGTCCACATCGGTCAACTCAAAGCCCTTAGCAATGGCCAATTCGCCGCGATCAATCGCGTCCTGATATTGGCGCGTTGCGACGATGTTTTGCACATAACCGTTTTTGGTCTCGCCAATCGCGGAACCACCAAAGCCAATCAGCGCGTCAGAATTATCAACCGTGTAACCCTGGAAATTCCGGCGCAAAGTGCCTTCTTCCGCAGCAATTGCCATCGAGTCAGATGGCAAGGCGAAATGATCAAATCCAATCCGGTCGTAACCCGCACTCGCCAACCGGTCGCCCGCTTTCATTGCATGTTCAAACCGCTCAATTGTGCCGGGTAGCGTATCGTCCTTGATCATTTTCTGATGCGTTTTCATCCATGGCACATGGGCATAACCAAAGAGCGCTATGCGGTCTGGCCGCAGCGACAAGGTCTTGTCAACAAGCGTTCTTCAGTTTGGAACGGCAAGCCATAAAGCACATCCAAGTTTACCGATTTAATGCCCGCATCGCGCAAGGCATAAACCACGTCACGGGTCACTTCATAGCTTTGCGGGCGATTGATTGCTTCCTGCACTTTTTCGCTAAAATCTTGCACGCCAATGCTGGCACGAGTCATGCCGAACGCCACCATGCCTTCAATTTTTTCCGGCGTCACGTCGCTTGGATCGATCTCAATAGAGATCTCGGCATCTTTCGCAAAGTTAAACGCAGAACGCATCTTTTTGCCGAGCATATCGAGATCGTCCGGCTCTAAAAGAGTTGGTGACCCACCGCCAAGGTGCACAGCGGTTACCGTCGCGCCCGGCTTCACCAAGCGCGCAATCATCTCGATCTCTTTATGGACCCGCTTCATATACGCCTTCACAGGCGCATATTTTAACGTTTGCTTCGTGTTGCACCCACAGAACCAACATAAGCGATCACAAAATGGAATGTGCACATAAAGCGATAGACGGTCTCCCTCACCAAGCGCACTCACCCATTCAGAGTATTTTTGATTATCGACCGCATCTGAGAAGTGCGGTGCAGTTGGATAACTCGTGTAGCGCGGAACGGGCGCAGCGTATTTTTCAATTGTGGCGTGGTCCATCGAAATCCCCATTTCTGATGCTCGCCACAATATCGGTCCATTCTGAGCGCACCTTGATCGAAATCAAAACATGATTGGCAATTGCAATTGCTCATGCCACTATCCACGCTCCAGATTCCCACCAGCAAAAGAATTTATGACAAATCCACCTAGCTTCCCAATATTTGATGGCCACAACGATATTCTGCTCAAACTGCTTGAAGAGTGTGCTGATCGCCCAGTTGAGTCATTCTTCACCCCGCGTGACGGCCAACATATTGATTTGAAATCGGCCAAAGCCGGCGGATTTGTTGGTGGACTTTTTGCCATGTTTATCCCGCCAGAAGATGGCCGTAGCTATTCCAAAGCACCGTCGCAGGAATTTGCCCGTGACATGACCATGAACATGATCACACTTTTGCGCGACATCGCCGCCGCTTCTGATGGTGACATCTCAATTTGCCGTTCTGTGCGCGACATTCGCGCAGCCCTAGCGCAAGGCAAAATGGCGCCCGTATTGCATATCGAAGGCGCCGAAGCAATTTTGCCGGACCTTTCTAACCTCGAAGCCTTTTATGCCGATGGCCTGCGCTCGATAGGCCCTGTTTGGAGCCGCTCAAACGCATTCGCTCATGGCGTTCCATTTAAGTTTCCCGCTTCACCCGACACTGGTCCGGGCCTCACCGAAGCAGGGTTTGAAATGGTGCGTGTGTGCAATCAAATGGGCATTGCGATAGACCTATCGCACATGAATGAGAAGGGCTTTTGGGACATCGCAAAGACAAGCGACAAGCCACTCATTGCCAGCCATTCTAACGTGCATAAACTGTGCCCAACCACGCGAAATCTCACCGACGACCAACTCAAAGCCATCAAAGATAGCAACGGCATTGCTGGGCTTAATTTTGCCGTAGCCTTCCTACGTGCTGATGGTGAGAAGAACCAAGATGTACCGCTGTCGGTCTGCGTCGACCACATCAACTATATGGTTGATATGATGGGCATCGATCATGTGGGGCTTGGCTCAGATTACGATGGTGCGCCGCCACCTTATGATTTGGATAGCACTGCCAAGCTGCCCGCCCTCACCAAGGCCCTATCTGAGGCGGGATATAGCGATCAGGACATCACCAAGATCTGCCATGAGAATTGGTTGCGCGTGCTAGAAGACACTTGGGGCGAATAAGCGGCTAGCAGCCTCGCCTATTCGTCTTCAATCGGTGTGCGACGACGCTGTTTGCCATGAATATGGATGGGCTTGGGTTCGACCGGCCCACCTACCCGCACAGGACGCGGGGCAAACCTACCTAGCGTCGCCACCCGGTCATACATCACAATCGCCCCCGCCGTTGCCACATTCAAGCAAAAGCTCGTCGGAATTTTGATGACATGATCGCAGCGATCCAAAATTGCCTGCGATAGCGATGCCCGCTCCGGTCCAAGGATGTATGCAGCCTGCGTTGGATGCCGGAAACTGGGCAATTCAATAGCATCATCGGTTAGTTCAATGCCGACCAACTGGCATCCTTCAGGCAGGGCCATTTGGTCGATGTTTTGCCAATCATAATAAGGCATGCCTGTTAGCGAATTGGAGGTATCCGCCACCAAACCACGTCGGTCCAACCGCTTTGCCGCAAGGGTAAAGCTGAAGCTGGCGCCAAATCCGTGCGCCGTCCGCACCAGATTGCCAAAGTTCTCCGCTTTGGAGATTTTTTCTGCCCCAATCGCAAAATATCCGCGCATATTCGCACCTTTCCTTGCGGTGCGCTTTTATTGCAATTCTCCCTATTTGGAAAGTTTGGGTTCGGCGGCTTCTTCTTTATCTTCCATCGAAATTGGAATGGCCCGAATAAGCGTAAACGCGATCAATGCTATGAAGATCGAGAGCCCGCCACCAATCAGAAATGGAACACCCAATCCATAAGTCGTTGCAAGCACCGCACCAATAAATGGCGCACCCATGATGGCCAAAACGTTCATGGCTTCGTTAAGCGCAGTTACCCGCCCCATTTTTTCTGGCGGCGTCTCCAATTGGAAGATCGTGCGCATCGGGATAAAGATCGCCGCGCTTGCCACGCCAACGGTGAAGAACGCGGTCAAATATAGCCACATGGGTACACTCCATTCCGTATAGAGCGCATAGCCCAACAGCACAGTGAACCCTGAAGCGACCATCATGCCAGACGCCATCAATAAATAAGGATGCGGTTGCTTCTTGATCATGCCCACAAGCAATGCACCAATCGCGCCGCCAGCCCCCACTGCAGTAATCGATAAGCCCAAGATAGACTGATCAAAACCCATCTGCTTGGTGGCAGGACCTATTAAGGTGTCATGCAAGAAGATCGCGAAGAAGCCAACAGATCCAAACAGAATAGTGAACCATAGTGAGCGCTTTCGCATCACAGTCTGATAGCCATCCTTCAAGTCAGCAAACATCCCGCGTTTTTCGTTTTGCTCATTAGACTGCTCCTCGCTTGCACGCAGCTTTTTGGGTAGAGTAAGCAAGATCAGCAATGCAACAAGCGAAACACAGCCATTGACCAGGAACACCGTTTGGCTGGACGCGAATAACAAGATTGCGCCACCTACAGCCGGTCCTGCAAGTTTTGAGACTTGGTTGATCACCTGTGAGACACTATTGGTGGCCATCAGTTCTGATTTCTCAGCAAGCGCCTGAATGGACGCTTGTTTTGCCGGGCTAAAGAAGCTGTCGATGGACGCGCGCAGGAAGACTATGGCGAGCACAATTTCTGGCTGCCCGGCGAAGGCGAGCGCAAATGTAGAGAGTGCGCGCCCAAGATTTGACCACACCATGATGGTTTTCAAATCGTGCCGATCAACCAATGCTCCCGCCATAGGGCCAATCACCAAATAGGGTAGCGCAAACGCCAAGGCGAAGATCGCGAAGTAAACAGGATCCACTGCCCAGACATAGGTGAATAACGAAATCACCGCGACATAATCGAGCCAATCCGCAAAGTCTGCGGGCAACTGCGCCGCGAGAATTCGGCGAAGGTTCTTGTCCTTAGGCAAATTCATCACGCTACGCGCTCCTCAACGCTTTTTGACTCGGCTTCTATCATGAACTGGCCATGTTTCATTCCTATCGACGCATTCGCCAAGATTTTCATGCACCCTCCACGACAAATCATTGTCGTTCCGGTCACCCTTTGACTGCTTGCGATAACAGCCTTTCAATGCCCCAAGATGCATCAACACTTGTCCGCTGCAACCGTCAGAATCTTCCAACATCAGCCCACTCACATAAGCTATACGTCCAGCCAAATCGCATTCTCTTGTCCAACAAGTTCCGCCTCAGCCGTCTGAACCGCCTCAACATCCTCAGCCGCCTCACATCAACTACACATAAGATGACATCTTTCCATCGTCAAGATGCAAGCGAAATTGTTTTGATCTATCCATGTGTTTTGCGTCATTTCAGTTAGAGGATTTATGGGAAATATTGATCAACGGGCCGAGGCACTGACCATCCTGATGGAGGAGTGTGCCGAGCTAATTCAAGCAACAAGCAAGGTGCTTCGCTTCGGACCTGATGCACAATCTGCAAACGGAGCTAACTCGCTTTCCGAACTTCAAACGCAAGAGATTGCTGATCTCTTTGCGATCATCAGGATTGCGGAAAAGCATGGCGTAATCTGCTGCCCTGACGAGCAACAGATCCAGTAACCGATGATCCGAAAGCGCAAATATTCCTCACTTTAACCGACAGATTCGATTGGCTGACGCAAGATGGTTTTCAGTTTCTCTGGCGCAACTTTCCTTGGGTCGCTGAGATAGATCTCATGGTGAATGCCGCGCATTTGATATCCATTTTCGGGAATAAATTGGTGATGCATTTGTTCCAGGATAGGTCCTTCATCATCATATGACCCGACATGCAGCACCTGCACGCCTTGGCCTTCAGCGAAACGTTCTAATCGCACCGCTTGCAAATAATCTTCCGTTGTCGCCGCGTCCTTTTTCTTATTCAACTTGGCGATTGCGGTTTCACGCGCCGTTTCCAGCATGTGGGCGTCGATCCAATCTGGCTGCCGGATCATCATGGTCCATTTCCAAGCCGATTTTTCGCGCGTAATGAAGGTGTTCATATCGTCTGCCCACCAAAGCCCTTGAAGCGGTCCGACCACATAATCGCCATGCGGGGTTTGTTTCGACATGAATTTGAGCCCATAGCTCAACGCGTATAGGGCTGCGATTGATGGGGGATATTTCTCCCCCACCGGTCCACCGTCACCATCAATCATCAAATAGTTCATCTCAGGCACATCGATAACATCAAACCGGCCGACTTTGCCTGTGTAGAACTGCTTTTCAGACTTTTTGAAATCTTGCTTTGTCATGACCCACCTATTTGATTGGCATGAAGATGTCGGTGAGCAATTCGGATGGCGCAACAAGGCGTGGATTGTTCAAATAATCCTCCATGCAAGGCGCATCGCGCAGTTCCACATTTGCGCCTTCAAGCCATGTGCCATAGAGCCAGTTGTAAGCTGTCGATAGCTCCGAGTACGGGCCTTTAAATTGCATCACCGCAAATTTGCCCGGCTCCACAGTAATCCGCTCGAACGGTGTAGACAGCTCAACCGGGTGGATTTCCAGCATGCCGGCAAACGAGCGCAGCTCAGCCGTTGGCACCAAGTCAGGGTCGTCATAATATAGCGCCATCGAAGCGTTGCCGGGGCCGAATAACCCTTGCTTCTGGCCCCACGCGCCAAGCTTTTCAAAGGCGATACCTATATCCATATAAGCGCCCTTATGGTGCAGCCCGACCAAAGCCATTTGATCCAATTCTCTAATTTCAACTTTGTGCATTGCGTCATTCTCCGTTTTCAGCTTTTGCAAAAACGTTGAAGGCGTACCCCGCTCGCGATATTGCGCTGGCGGTATGCGGTACATTTGCGAAAATGCCCGGCTGAACGCACTGGCGCTGCCATATCCTGACTGCTCGATAATTTTATCCATCGGCATTTTGCTTTGCGCCAATTGCGTCGCCGCCCGGTGCAAACGCAACCGTTTGACCGTCGCCGCCAGCGTTTCGCCGGAGAGCGCTTTATAGGTGCGGTGCCAATGAAATCGCGACAGGCAGGCAATCTCAGCCAGCTGGTCCAAATCAATTTCGCTGTCCAAATGCGCATAGATGTAATCAACGATGCGATCCATTCGGTCCTGATAAGGATAGGCTTGCGGGGCGATGTTCATTTCATTTTGTCCTTCAACTGCAACGCCAAACAATCATATGCTTGATTGACAAATCTTGCTGAATTTGCTGCACATCACATCTGACTTTCTTTGTCTCGAGCATTCAATGAGCAATTTCTATTATTTCGCGTACGGTTCTAATCTTTTGAACGCCAGATTGAAAAATCGCTGCGCATCGGCGAAGCCAATCGGCATCGCTAGCGTGCAAGGATTTGACATCAATTACGGCATGGTGGCCAAGGATAAGCATGGCGGCTCGGGCAAGATGGCCATGTTCGCGACAGACAACGGCGCAGACGAAGTATTTGGCGTCGTTTATGAACTCGACTTGGCGGACGCGCCTGTGCTCGATGGTTTTGAAGGGCTTGGCCGCAAATACTTTATGAATTACACCCGCGCGGCCGATTTCGGCGTGAAGCTGACAACTGGCGAGAATTTGCAGACGGTCACTTATTTGGTAGACCCGCATGATGAACCGCCTTTGCCCTATCATTGGTATTGGGCGCTTTGTCTTTCCGGCGCAATCGAGAA
>ENA-ORCV01000572-ORCV01000572.1-marine-metagenome-genome-assembly--contig:-NODE-572-length-21138-cov-3.254356_pt1 | contig 21138 bp, 21 predicted proteins | sample MGYA00237779_ERZ508509 | MGnify/ENA primary metagenome ERZ508509 (study PRJEB26180, sample SAMN06268772) | marine metagenome | isolation source: Bioluminescent Bay, La Paraguera, Puerto Rico | place... | reverse complement strand
CCGCATGTCGAATTTCATCAGGCCGGCCGCTTCGACCAGCGAATTCATCACATTGTTGCAATCGCCCAACCAGGCGAGCTGAAGACCCGGCAGCGCTTTGCCGTGTTCGATCACTGTCAGCAGGTCGGCAACGATCTGGCAGGGGTGCGATCGATCGGTCAGCCCGTTGATCACCGGCACACCGGCGTGGCGGGCCATTTCCTCGACCTTCGCGTGATCATCGGTGCGGACCATGATCGCATCGACCATGCGGCCGAGCACGCGCGCAGTATCGGCAACGGTCTCGCCGCGCCCCAATTGTGATGTGCTCGAATCGAGGATGAGCGGCGTGCCTCCCAACTGGCGAATGGCGATATCGAAGCTGACGCGTGTGCGGGTCGAATTCTTCTCGAACACCATGGCAAGCACGCGACCTGCCAGCGGCGCATCCGTATCGGCCTGCCCCTTGGGCAAGCTCTGGCGCGCCGCCTTGCGGTCGATGGCATCGTTGATCATGGCGGCAATGGCATCGCCGCCCGCATCGCTCAGATCGAGGAAATGCTTGGCTGTCACGATCAGCTCTCCCCGGTCTCGAAGTCGGCAGCGCCTGCAGACAGTTTCTCGAAGAACTCGTCCATTTCCGCATCGCCGATCACCAGCGGCGGAAGCACCCGCAGTGTGTTGTCACCCGCCGCCACCGTCAGTAGCTGGTGATTGTCGCGCAGGTGAACCATGAATGCGCGCGGCTCGACCTTCATTTTCAGGCCCAGCATCAGGCCCAGACCGCGCACTTCCTCGAACAGTTCGGGATAGTTCCCGATGAACTGTTCGAGCCGCGCCCGCAGCCGCTCGCCCTTCGCGCGCACTTCTGCCAGGAATTCCTCATTGGCGACGGCATCCATAACGGCATTGCCGGCGGCCATGGCCAGCGGATTGCCGCCATAGGTCGATCCATGCGTGCCGAATGTCATGCCGCGCGCGGCCTTCTCGGTCGCCAGGCAAGCGCCTAGCGGGAAGCCGCCGCCAATACCCTTGGCGGTGGCCAGAATGTCCGGCACGACCCCCAATTGCTCATAGGCATAGAGCGTGCCCGTCCGTGCGACACCGGTCTGCACCTCATCAAACACCAGCATCAGGTCGTTCTCATCGGCCAGTTGACGCAGACCCTTGAGGAATTCCTCCGTGCCCACGCGGATGCCGCCTTCGCCCTGCACCGGCTCTACCAGAAAGCCGGCGGTATGCGGGCCTATCGCAGCCTTCACGCCCTCCAGATCGTTGAATTCGACATACTTGAAGCCGGGAAGAAGCGGCGCAAATCCCTTGTGCATCTTTTCCTGGCTCGATGCGCTGATTGTCGCCAGCGTCCGTCCGTGGAAGGCGTTGTTGAAAGTGATCAGCTCATAACGCGTCGTGTCGCCATCCACCTGATGATAGGCGCGCGCCGTCTTGATTGCGGCTTCCACCGCTTCGGCACCCGAATTGGTGAAGAACACCGTATCGGCGAAAGTCGCATCGACCAGGCGTTGCGCCAACTCCTCTCCCTGCGGACTGCCATAGAGGTTGGAGACATGCATCAGCGTTGCGGCCTGCTTCTGGATCGCACCGATCAGACCGGCATGCGAATGGCCCAGAAGGTTGACCGCGATTCCCGATGCAAAGTCGAGATAGCGCGTGCCGTCTTCCGAGACCAGGTGGCAATGTTCGCCCTTAACGGGCCGCACGCCACACCGCGGATAGACGGGCATCAGAGGAGTGATGGTCATGAAGAGATTCCTGTAATCGAATACTGAAACGACAAATGGCGGCCGATTGGCCGCCGCGTAATGGAATCCATCTATGCTGGGTGCGGCGGCCGGTCAAACTCGGCCGCCATCCCGGATAAGCTGTGCCTAGCTCTGCACAGGTACGAGGTTGACGGCCGAATACTTGCCTCGTCGATCTACTTCGAGGTCAAATTCGAATCGGTCGCCTTCGTCGATGCCGTTGAGGCCCGACCTTTCAACCGCGCTGATATGAACGAAGGCGTCTTCCTTGCCATCATCGCGCGTGATGAACCCAAAGCCCTTCATCGAGTTGAAGAACTTCACCGTGCCTACAGCCTTTTCACCCGTCAGTTCGCGCTGCGGACCCTTGGGCTGCACTTCGATCACATCGCCCACGACCTGCAGATCGGCCGCGGAGACCTTTCCGCCACGATCGACGAGGTTGAATTGCAGTTCCTGGCCTTCGGCCAGGCCTTCCAGCCCGGCGCGTTCGACCTGGCTGATGTGGACGAACACATCTTCCCCGCCCTCATCGCGCTGGATGAAGCCGAAGCCCTTCTGGGCATTGAAGAATTTTACCTTGCCTTGGCCGGTTCCGACGACCTGCGCGGGCATTCCGCCGCCGCGCGGACCGCCGCCGCCACCGCCGCCGCGATTACCGAAACCGCCGCCGCGATTGCCGCCACGATCATCATCGAAGCGGCCTCCGCCACCGCCAAAACGGTCGCCACCGCCGCGCCAGTCATTCCCACCCATCGGGGGCGTGTCGCCACCGAAAGGATCGAAACCTTCTTCACCAAAACCATCCCGCTTGTCGCGCCCCCGGCCGCGACGACCTCTGTCGTAACCCATGTACCTACGTAACCTTCAAATCGCCCTGTTACATCACCCGGCGGCACGGACGAATATTCCCGCCGGATGCAAGTGAAGGATGCGCCCCACCACTTTGCGCATGCTCATATACCTTAGAATCTCCCGTCTGGCGAATGATTTAAGAGTCTGGGCCTAACCGTCCCCTTTTTGCAGACCGAAGTGTGCCGAAAGGTTTGGTGCTTGCGTCAGCGCTGGCGACATGTGCAAGAATGTCCAAATAGCCAATTAGCGCATGCTGCGGACGGCGTTCCGATCGCAGATGCCGTGCGGAGGAAAAGCGATGAGCGATTTCAGGAAGTTGTCAGACGATGTCTGGGCCAGCCCGCAAATTTCGACCGAAGAAGTGCGCGAGGCCCATGATCGCGGTTTTGCCATGATCATCAATAACCGGCCCGATGGAGAGGCCGAAGACCAACCGTCAGGCGAGGAGATCGCCGCACAGGCGAAAGAACTTGGGCTCACCTACCGTGCCATTCCGATCACACCCGGTGGTTTCGGCCCGGGAGAGGTGACGCAAATGGTACAGGCGCTGGAGTCTGCCGAAGGACCCGTGCTCGCTTATTGCCGCAGTGGCACGCGATCCACCTTGTTATGGTCGCTTGCACAGGCCGCCGAAGGACAAGAACCCGCAAAGATTGCATCGGCTGCCGCCGCGGCTGGATATGACATTGCGCCTGTGCGCGCCCTGGTGGACCAGTTGGCAGCGCGCGCGAAGAATTGATGCTCGGCACTCCCATCATCCTTGCTCTCGCGGGCGTTGGCGTGTGCCTTCTCATTATTCTTGCCCTGCGTTACGGTTTTACCGGCGTCCCTCGGCTGGAAGGCAACGCCGAAGCCGTAGCCATTGCCAATGGACTTGCGGGCGGCTTCGATGTGCAAAGCTGTATCATGGATCGAAACGGCCATTGCGCCTTGCTGATTGACACCCAAGGCAGGCGCGCAGTCGTCATGCCGCACGGAGCTCATTTCGTTGCCCGTCTCCTCGGCAATGAAGCGCTAGTGACCCGCCAAGGCAAGACGCTGTCTATACAGGGCGAAGGCTGGAGAGCGCAGCTTGCGACCGAGAGCGATAACGAGCTCGACAAGGTTTGCGCAATTTCGTGGGATTAGATCATGGAAGATTTCGATCCCATTCCTTTTGCAATCCCCTTGTTCATCCTGATGATCATTGCCGAAATCGCCTGGGCACATTCGACGGGTCGCCTTCGTGCCTATGAAGCGCGTGATACGGCAGTTTCGCTGGCATTGGGGCTTGGCAGTATCATCGCAGGCGCAGTTGCCGCTGGTGCTGTAGCCGTGATTCTCATCCGGACACATGACTGGGCACCGGTTCAAATCGGCTGGGTGTGGTGGGCTTGGCCGCTGTGTTATGTAGCCGACGATTTCGCCTATTACTGGCAACATCGGCTGGGCCATCGTGTGCGCTGGTTCTGGGCTTCGCACGTCAACCATCACTCCAGCCAGCATTACAATCTGTCCACTGCCCTGCGACAGACCTGGACGGGCTTTATCGCCTTGTCGTTTATCTTTCGCATTCCTTTGGCTCTTGCCGGCTTCGAGCCCGGTATGATCCTGACATGCGTGGCGTTCAATTTGATCTATCAATTCTGGATTCACACCGAAGCGATCGGCAAGATGCCGCGCTGGTTCGAGGCGGTGATGAACACGCCGTCACACCACAGGGTGCACCATGCGACCAACCCGCAATACCTCGATCGCAATTATGCCGGGACCTTCGTCATCTGGGACAGGCTCTTTGGGACGTTCGAAGCGGAAGCAAGGGATGAGCCCATCCGCTATGGCCTGGTCAACCAGTTGGGCAGCTTCAACCTGTTGCGTGCGGCCTTTCACGAATGGGTCGCTATCGGCCGGGATGTGTGGTCCGCGCCCTGGCGCCACAAACTCTCCTATCTCTGGCGTACGCCCGGCTGGAGCCATGATGGCAGTCGCGAAACGTCCGATATGATCCGCGCACGAAGCAAGACAGAGCAATAGTTCCAGAGATTTATGCTTGCATCTATGGCCGCTTCATCGGCTCAACCCCTGCCCATAGAAAAAGGGCCGGGAGTTTCCCCCCGGCCCCTTTCGGTTGACCTTGTGGCCTATCCTTACATGCCCGAACCCGGACCGTAAGTGATTTCCACGCGGCGGTTCTGCAGCTCGCGCACACCGTCTTCGGTGGCAACGCGCGGCTGGCTTTCGCCGAAGGCTTCGCTCGAGATGCGGGAAGCCGGAACGCCCTTTTCGGTCAGGTAAGCCTGAACCGATTCGTTACGACGCTCGGAAAGGCCAACATTGTATGTTGCCGAACCCGAACGGTCAGCGTGACCGGCCAGCATGATCGCAGCCGTGCCGCAATCACCGTAAGCCGTGATTGCCGAATCCAGAACCGTGCCAGCTTCAGCCGTGATGTCTGCCGAATCCCAATCGAAGAATACGATGTAGGGGCCTTCGTTACACACAGCCTGAGGAGGCGGCGGAGGCGGCGGAGGCGGCGGAGGCGGCGGAGGCGGCGGCGGGGGTGGCGGCGGCGGAGGCGGCGGCGGAGGCGGCGGAGGCGGCGGTGCCGGCTCAGAGCCACCGAAGTTGAAAATCACGCTCGCCAGCGCAGAGTGTGTCGCCACTTCAAAGTCGACCCCGCGGCCGAGCGTATCGGTCACATGCATCTGCGCGGTGTTGAAATAACGATATTTCATGCCGACTTCGACGCTGTCCGAAATGGGATAGCGAAGCTGGGCAATCGCCTGATAAGCCCAGTTGTTGTCCTTTTCAGTCTCCGCAATGAAGCCAGGACCGTTCGAGCTGAGGCGCAGGTCACCGCCCCACCAGGTACGGCCTACGCCGCCACCGATGGAGAACCCGATGCCGTCTTCCCCGCCGAAATCGAGGAGCGCATTAGCCATCAGGCTGACATAACGACTTTCACCACGAGCGTTGTAAGTGCCCGAACCGACCACGGAGGTAGAGTTCAAGGGCACGCCCAAAGGGCCGGCCTGCAGCGTATCGGGGTTGATTTCCTTGTAGGAGACCTCTGCCTCCGTGCGGATCCGGCCCCAGTCATAACCGAGTACGCCACCGATATCGAAACCATCTTCGATAAGCGCGCCTTCATAATCGAGCAGCGCGGCATCATCGATGTTGTTGATGTCGTAATCGGTTTCGTTCGGGAAGATGAAGCCAGCATCGAGACCGACATATCCCTGGCCGTCCCGAGCCATTGCAGGTGCCGAAATAGCGGCGGCTGCAACACCAAGACATAGCGCAATTTTTCGCATGTTTTAGTTTCCTCTTTGAACCTACGCCGTTCATCATAGTTGCAGCTGCTACCTCTGACAACAGCAACAAAACAAACCAGCGCTCAATTTGCGCGCGAAGAGAGCTTCGCAACGCCCAGCTGTCTATGCCGAGGCAAGTTTTCAGAACTTGGAAGAATGCTGCAGATAGGCGGTATTTCGATTGTTTTCGGGCGATTTACCAGCTTCTGTGACAATATTAACACAGTGTATAGGCGTTAGTACTGCGCCCAGCTCTCCAGGCTGAAAGTCGGCAGCCGCAGAAGCGCTGCCTCCGGCGCTCCATTATCCTGTCGAGTGCGCGATCAGAGGGCCAATTCCCCGGTCTCCCCTGTGCGGATACGGACCGCTTCGGGCAGATCGAGCACGAAGATCTTGCCATCCCCGATCGTGTCGGTGCCGGCTGCGGAGCGAATTGTCTCCACAATGCGCGGCGCCAATTCATTCGTCGCTGCAATTTCCAAGCGTACCTTTGGTAGCATGTTCACAGCATATTCTGCCCCGCGGTAAATCTCTGTCTGTCCCTTTTGGCGACCAAAACCCTTGGCTTCGGTCGCAGTCAGTCCTGCTACCCCGATACCTGCCAAGGCCTCGCGCACTTCCTCCAGCTTGAACGGTTTGATCACGGCAATCACCAGCTTCATCGTTTCCCCCTTTCGATCACGATATGCCCGTCCGGCATCAATCTGCTTGGGACCCATAATGAACGCCACCGCGCAACTGGCAACAAAAAAGGGCCGGAGCGATGTGCTCCGGCCCCTAGTTGTACGTTCGCAGGAGGAACGAAGTGAGGCAGGGGATGGATCCGGGTGGGAGCCAGCCCCTGCCAATCAGGTTGATCAGTTGTAGGCGCGTTCCCCGTGTTCGGAGATATCCAGGCCTTCGATCTCGGTCTGCTCGGAAACCCGCAGGCCGGTCAGGATCTTGGCGATGAAGCCGGCAATTGCCGTGCCGACACCGGCCCATACAATCGCGACAACAACAGCCTTGATCTGGATCCAGACCTGGGCACCCATCACGAAGTCAGCCGGATCGCCCGGGCCGCCAAGAGCAGGCGAGTAGACGATACCGGTGCCGATGGCGCCGACGATGCCGCCCACGCCGTGGATGCCGAAAGCATCCAGCGAGTCGTCGTAGCCCATAGCATTCTTGAGCTTGGCGACTGCGAAGTAGCAGACCACGGCAGATACGATGCCGAGCACCAGTGCGCCCATCGGGCCGGAGTTACCGGCAGCAGGCGTCACGGCAACCAGGCCGGCAATTACGCCAGAGCAGAAGCCGAGGGCAGAAGGCTTTTGGCCGGCCAGCTTCTCGGTGACCATCCAGGCCAGCGCCGCAGCGGCAGTGGCAACAAAGGTGTTGATCATGGCGAGGCCGGCAAAGCCGTCTGCTTCAAGCTCGGAACCGGCGTTGAAGCCGAACCAGCCAACCCACAGCAAGCCGGTGCCGACCATGGTCAGCGTCAGCGAATGCGGAGGCATCGGCTCTGTCGGATAACCCTTACGCTTGCCGAGCAGGTATGCGAGCACCAGGCCGGAAACACCAGCGTTGATGTGCACAACAGTACCACCGGCGAAGTCGAGAGCGCCCCAATCGAGGATCAGGCCGCCGCCGCCCCACACCATGTGGGCGATCGGGAAATAGACGATGGTGAGCCAGATCGGCACGAAGACCATCACGGCGGAGAACTTCATGCGCTCTGCCGTTGCGCCCAGAATCAGCGCTGCGGTGATCGCGGCGAAGGTCATCTGGAAGCTGATGAAAACATATTCGCTGATCACTTCGTCAGAGAAGGTCGCAGCAGTGCTGTCCGGAGTGGTGCCTGCCAGGAACAGATTGCCCCAGCTGAAGAAGGCATTGCCTTCCGGCCCGAAGGCGGTCGAATAACCCCAGATCACCCAAACGATCATCGCCAGAGCGGCAGTGGCGCCGATCTGGGTCATGGTGGAGAGCATGTTCTTGGAACGGGTCAGGCCGCCATAGAACAGCGCCAGACCCGGCAGGATCATCGCCAGGACGAGGACGGTCGACGTCATCATCCATGCGTTGTTGCCCGGATTGGCAACGGCAGGTGCAGCTTCGGCCGCTTCCTGCGCAAATGCCGGCATGGCGCCGGCGGCGAGGGCCGCAAGGCCGGCTGCGCCATATTTCAAAATCTTGTTCATCTCAGTGATCCCCTGCTTACAGCGCGGTTTCATTGGTTTCGCCGGTGCGGATCCGCGTGGTCGACTCAAGGTCGAGTACGAAGATCTTGCCGTCGCCAATGCTTTCGGTGCTGGCGGTTTGCTGGATGGTTTCAACGACCTTCGGCATGAGCTCGTCGCTGGTAGCGATTTCGAGCTTCACCTTGGGGAGCATGTTCACCGAATATTCGGCACCGCGATAAATCTCGGTCTGTCCCTTCTGGCGGCCAAAGCCTTTGACTTCGGACACGGTCATACCCGCGACGCCCAGGCCGCCGAGCGCTTCGCGCACCTCGTCGAGCTTGAACGGTTTGATAATGGCGATGATGAACTTCATCACTGACCCCTTTTGCTTACCGGAGACGGTCCCGGCCAAGAGAGGTCAATGCAAAGCACGTGCCAGTTTATGAATCTGGGGGTTTACCATTCGGAAAGGAATTCAGGAGTGGTCGGGCACGAGACAGCCAGCCTGAATCTTGTGCATCTGCCTAAAATTTAGGCATCAAGCTCCAGCTCCGCCCTCACCGGCAGATGATCCGATGCACTCACCGCCAGCGCGCTGTGGTGGACGCCGGTCTCTGCGCATTCCCAGTGCGGCGAGTGAACGATGCGGTCGAGCGGGGCGAGCGGGCGGCTGCCGGGAAAGGAGCGGCCGGGGGCGAGCACGGTCCAGGCCTCGCCAAAGGCCCGCAGGGCGCCGCCGCGGGGGGACCATTCGTTGAGATCGCCCATGATCACCGCAGGCCCGTCACCATTGCGCATGACGGAACAGACCATCTCGATCTGCTTGCGACGCAGCAACCCCGAGAGGTCGAGATGCGTGCCCACCACGTCGAATTCGCGCCCCTGCTTGCTAAAACGCGCATGCACCGCCCCGCGCGGTTCGAGCGATGGCAGGTGGATAGGCGCGGCATCGACGATGGCGATGTCCTTGCGCACCAGCAGCGCATTGCCATGCCAGCCCATGCTGCGCGGGCGCATGGAGAGCGGCACCACATTCCAGTGCGATTCATCGAGCAGGCTGCGAGGCAAGACAGCAGCGCGCTGGCCAAAACGGCGATCGACCTCCTGCAGCGCAATGACATCGGCATCCAGTTCATGCAGGACGCGGATGATGCGATCGGCATCGCGCTTGCCATCGAGGCCAACAGCCTTGTGGATATTGTAGCTTGCAAAGCTCAGGCGCATGAGCTGTGTCTCAATCCGCTTCGTTTGGCATGGTTCCGGCAATAAAACGGTCGGTCTGCCGCGTGGGTAAGCCATCGATGCTCTCGCGCCGCCGCTTGTGCTTGCCCGCCCATTCCACCGGATCGGACTGGGCGTGCGCCTTTACCAAAGTGAGCCGTTCCTTGTCGAAATCCATCAGCGGCACGCCCCATCCGCAGGAAGTCTGCACGCTCTCCACTGTGATATCGAAGATCTGCCGCGTGCCGGGCAGCAGGGTGAAATGTTCGGCCAGCTCGTCCCAGCCGCGCTCCCACGGCAGCACGGGCTCGCCCCGGCCGTAGATGCGCAGGATTTGCGCAGGCTGCTGGAAATTGCAGAACATCAACGTGATCCGGCCATCGGCCAGCAAATGCGCGTTGGTCTCATTCCCCGATCCGCCCAAGTCGAGATAGGCAACGCGCGTGGGCGAGAGTACGCGGAAGGCATCATAGCCCTTGGGGCTGAGATTGATGCGCGCTCCCTCCGCCGCCGTTGCCACGAAGAACACCGGCTGCGCGGCGATCATCGCCTCGTGCTTGTCATTCAGTTTGTCAAAGAAATCAGCCATGCGCTTCTCCTATGGCGCGGCCGACGCCTTGTCACCTCTCCTTGGTGGCGGAGAAGGTGAGATCGGGGTTCTTTTCCTGCTGGTAGTTTACGTCCCACGGGCTCTTGGCCATGAAGACGAAGTCCCCGTCGCGGTCCCTGGCGAGGTTGGCACGGTTGAATTCCTCGAAGCTCCTGAGCGCAGCATCATCGCCCTTGATCCAGCGCGCGGTGGCGAAGGGAGAGGGCTCGAGCGCAGCCTCCACCTTGTACTCTGCCTCCAGCCGCGAAATCAGCACTTCCAGCTGCAGCTGGCCGACCACGCCTATAATCCATTGCGCACCGATTTCGGGATAGAAGACCTGGATCACGCCCTCTTCGGACAGATCGTCCAGCGCCTTACGCAATTGCTTGGTCTTGGTCGGGTCCTTGAGCTGGATACGGCGCAGGATTTCCGGCGCGAAATTGGGCAATCCGGTGAAGCGCACATCGTTCCTCTCGGACAGCGTATCACCCACGCGCAAGGTGCCGTGGTTGGGAATTCCGATAATGTCGCCCGCTTCTGCCGTATCGGCAATCTCGCGATCCTGTGCGAAAAAGAGGATCGGCGAGTGGATGGCAATCGGCTTGCCGAGGCCCGATGGCGTCAGCTTCATGCCGCGTTTGAACGTGCCCGAGACCTGCCGCATGAAGGCGATGCGGTCGCGGTGGTTGGGGTCCATGTTCGCCTGCACCTTGAAGATAAAGCCGGTCACCTCATCGCGGTCGGGGCTGATTTCGCCCTGCTCGCTCGGCTGCGGGCGCGGCGTGGGTGCATATTTGGCGATGGCATCGACGATCTCTTCGACACCGAAATTCTTGAGCGCGGAGCCGAAATATACGGGCGTCAAATCGCCATTGCGATAGGCTTCAAGGTCGAAGGGGGCATAGCCTTCGCGCGCCAGCAGGCCTTCCTCGGTTATCCGGGCGACACCATCGGCTGACAGGTGCTCGGCCAGCACCGGATCCTCCGGGCCCGAGGTGGGAATCGTCTTGCCGAGGAATTCCTTGCTGTCGCCTTCAGGCAGGTGAAGCTCGCCCGTCTCGAAATCATAGACGCCTTCGAACAGCCCACCCATACCCACCGGCCAGCTCATTGGTGCAACGTCGAGCGCCAGCTTGTCGGCGATCTCGTCCAGCAATTCGTAGGGATCGCGGCCTTCGCGGTCGATCTTGTTGATCAGCGTGATGATCGGCACCGAACGCAGGCGGCAGACCTCGAACAGCTTCAGCGTCTGCGGCTCAATACCGGCGGCAGCGTCAAGCACCATGATGGCCGAGTCCACTGCGGTGAGCGTGCGATAGGTATCTTCGGAGAAGTCCTCGTGCCCCGGCGTGTCGAGCAGGTTGAAAGTGATACCGTCCTTCTCGAACGTCATCACGCTGGAGGTAACCGAGATACCGCGCTGCTGCTCGATCTTCATCCAGTCGGAGCGCGCACGCCGCGCCTGCCCGCGCGCCTTGACCTCGCCGGCCAGATGGATCGCCCCGCCTTGCAGCAGCAGCTTCTCGGTCAGCGTGGTCTTACCAGCGTCAGGGTGCGAAATGATCGCAAAGGTTCTTCTGTTCGACACTATCAATTCCGTTCGGGCTGAGCTTGTCGAAGCCCTGCCTTTTTCATAGGAAAACAACCCTTCGACAAGCTCAGGGTGAGCGGAGCAGGGAAGCTAACTCCTCAACTCCCCGCCGAGCTTGGCAGCGGCAGCCACCACCTTGTCGGAGATCGCCTTGATCTCCTCGTCCTTGTAGCTCTTCTCGCCAGGCTGGAGGGTGACTTCGATCGCGATCGACTTCTTGCCCTCGGGCACGCCCTGCCCTTCGAACAGGTCGAAGATGCGGGCATCGACGATATTCGCCTTGTCGGCCGTGCGGGCCGCGCGCAGCAGATCACCAGCGGCCAGTTCGCCTGGCACAAGGAAGGCGAAGTCGCGCTTCACGGCCTGCAATGCAGGTGGCGCGTAATGCGTGCGGGCAAATCCGCTCTTGCCCTTCTTCTGCGGAATCGCATCGAGATGGATACCGAGCGCGGCAACCGGCACATCGATATCGAAGGCCTTGAGCGTCGAGGGATGAATCATGCCAAAGCTGGCAATCCGGTTCTTGGGGCCCAGCCGCAGCGTCGCCGACTGGCCCGGATGGTAGAAATCGCCCGCTTCGCCCATGACCATGAGATTGTCGACCGGTGCACCAGCCTCACGCAGCAGATCGAGGCAGATCGCCTTGGCGTCGAAGACGTCGAAGGCGCGCGCCTTGCCATTTGCCCAGCCGCGCGGGTCACGTTCGCCAGCCAGGACGACAGCCAAAGCCGGATATTCGCCATCGGCAAGATAACGTCTCCCAATCTCGAACAGGCGCAGCGAGCTCGCCCCGCGATCGAGATTGCGGCGCACCGCCGAAAGCAAGCCGGGCAACAAGGACGGGCGCATCACCTTCATGTCCTCGCTGATCGGATTGTCGAGCACCCAGCGCCCGCCACCCACTGCCGCTGCTTCTTCTTCCGAAATGAAAGACCAGGTCACCGCCTCGTTCAGACCGCGACCGGCAGCGGCGCGGCGCATTCGCCGTTCGAGCACTTGCTGCGGCGTGGCCGTGGGTGCAGCGACGCCGAGGTTGCCTTCGAGCGCAACACTCTGCACGTGCTCAAGGCCGTAGATTCGGACCACTTCCTCCACGATATCGGCAGCGCCTTCCACATCGTGGCGGCGCAGCGGGACGGTGACTTTCCAGTCATCGGACACGCCGAAATCGAGCGCAGCGAGGATGCGGCGCTGTTCGGCCTCATCAACCGCAACACCGCCCAGCTTGCGCGTCAGTTCAGGGTCGTACTGAACCACCTTGGGCTCGCTCGGCGGCGCTCCCGCGCGAACAGCTTCGCTGGCTTCACCACCGCAAGTCTTCAGGATCAGATCTGTCAGGAGGTCCAGGCCCTCAGACAGGAATGCGGGGTCGACACCGCGCTCGAATCGCGTGCGCGCATCGGTAGCAAGGCCAAGCTTGCGACCCGTCACGCCAATACTTTCCGGATTGAAATAGGCGATTTCGAGCAGGATATCCTTCGTGTCTTCATGCACCGAGGAGTGTTCTCCGCCCATAATGCCGGCAATGTCGTGCACGCCAGCATCGTCGGCGATCACGGTCATGTTGGCATCGAGCGTGTAGGTCTTTTCGTTCAGCGCCAGCACCTGCTCACCATCCTTTGCGCGGCGGGCGACCACCGGGCCGGAGAGCTTGGCAAGATCATAGACATGCGCCGGTCGACCGCAGGCGAGCATCAGATAATTGGTACAATCGACCAGCGCGCTGATCGGCTTCTGCCCCGCATCCAACAGGCGCCGCTGCATCCAGTCCGGGCTCTCGCCATTGGCAACGCCTCTGATCACGCGACCATAGAAGGCCGGGCAGCCTTCGGGGTCGTCGGTGCGGATTTCTACCGGGCAAGCTCCATTGCCGGCAATCGGCTCAACCTCGACAGGTTTGAACGTTCCGAGGCCGGCCGCCGCAAGGTCGCGCGCGATGCCCATCACGCCCATGCAATCGGGCCGGTTGGGCGTGATCGCCACGTCGAAAACCGGCGAAGCATTGTGATACTCGGCAAAGCTCGTGCCCACAGGCGCATCTGCGGGCAGTTCGATAATGCCCTCGTGATCCTCGCCGAGTTCGAGCTCGCGCACCGAGCACATCATGCCGTTGCTCTCCACGCCGCGGATTTCGCTCTTGCGCAATTTCATGCCGTTGGCTGGCACAACGGCGCCAGCCTGCCCCAGCACGCCTTTCATCCCGGCACGCGCATTGGGCGCGCCGCAGACCACCTGCAGCGGATCGCCCTCTCCGGTATTGACGGTGAGCACCTGCAGCTTGTCCGCATCGGGATGCGGCTTGGCGGTTAGCACTTCGGCCACGCGGAAGCCTTCCAGCCTTTCGGCCGGATCCTCGATGCCCTCCACCTCGATTCCGATGGCATTCAGCTTTGCAGAAATCTCTTCAACGCTGGCTTCGGTTTCGAGGTAATATTTCAGCCATTCGAGCGAAAACTTCATTGTCCGGCCTCCGTTCGTGTCGAGCGAAGTCGAGACACAATCTCCCACGCTTCTCGACTACGCTCGATGCGAACGGGCGTGGGGATAAGGGATCGGGTCATGCGCCTGCTCCCACGCCTGCGGAAAGCGTCGGCTGGTCGAAGGCCGAGAATCCGTAATGCTGCAGCCAGCGCACATCCCCGTCGAAGAAGGCGCGCAGATCGTCCATCCCGTATTTGAGCATGGCGAGCCGATCGACGCCCACGCCGAAGGCAAAGCCCTGGTACTCATCGGGGTCAAGACCCGACATCTCGATCACGCGGCGGTTCACCATGCCGCTGCCGAGCAGCTCCATCCAGCCATGACCCGGCGCATCACCGCTGCCGCCGAGGATGCGGCTGCCCTTGTCATCGATCGCGAAACCGACATCGACCTCCACCGAGGGCTCGGTGAAGGGGAAATAGGACGGGCGCAGGCGCAGGACGATATCGTCGGTCTCGAAGAAGGCCTTGAGGAAGGTCTCCAGCGTCCATTTGAGGTGGCCGAGGTGGATGTCCTTGTCGATGACGAGGCCTTCGACCTGGTGGAACATCGGCGTGTGCGTTGCGTCGCTGTCGCTGCGATAGACGCGACCGGGCGCGATGATGCGCACCGGCGCACCATCCGCCATCATGGTGCGCACTTGTACCGGACTTGTATGCGTCCTCAGCAGCATGCGACCGCCCTTTGGTGCCGCGTCAGGGAAGTAGAACGTGTCATGCATCGCGCGGGCCGGGTGGCTTTCAGGCATGTTGAGCGCGGTGAAATTGTACCAGTCGTCTTCGATTTCAGGCCCGGTGGCGACGGCAAAGCCGAGGTCGGCAAAGATCTCCGCCAGCTCGTCCATCACCTGGCTGACCGGATGCACGCTGCCTTTCGGCGTCTCGGGTGCGGGCAAGGTCAGGTCGAGCTTCTCTGTCGCAAGGCGCGCTTCCAGCTCGGCAGCTTCGAGCAACGCCTTCTTGTCCGCCAGCGCATCGGCAACCGCCTGGCGCAGGCCCTGGATCGCAGGTGCTTTCTCTTGCCTCTCCTCCGGGCTCATCTTGCCGAGCGTCTTGAGCAGGCCGGAAATACTGCCTTGCTTGCCGAGGAATTCCACTCGCAAGCCTTCGAGCGTGTCGAGGTCTGCGGCGGCGGCAATGCGAGACAGCGCATCGCTCTTCATGGTTTCAAGTTCGGACATGGTCTTCGATCAGTGGTTTGAATGCGTGGCGGGCCTGTTAGCGGCCCTGGTGGCTGCACCCAAGCCCTAATCGACCTTGAGGCCCATTCCGGCATAGCGCCCGACCGTCGGCAAATCGGTTTCCTGTGTCGCGCCCAGGTCTGCCATGCGCTGCGCCATGATCTTGTCGATCACCGGATGCGGGGTGGCGGCATATTCGGTTGGCGTCATGCCCATGAAGCTGCGGAAGTCGCGCACGAAATGGGCATGATCGAAATATTGCACGTCGAGCGCGCGGCTCCAGTTGTCGCGCGATTCGAGCATGAAACGCGCCAGGCTGCGCTGGAATCGCTGGCGGCGCAGGAGCAATTTGGGCGGAAAACCGAAATAGCGCGTACAGAAACGCTCCAAGGTGCGGCGGCCCATGCCGAGATGTTCTGCCAGCATGGTGACATCGGAAATCTCCGGATCTCTCAAGGCCTCCTGGCAGGCGAGAATGACGTCTTCATTGGGTGCCTTGTGGTGGTCAAGCGCCAACAGGTAGGTGTTGAGCCATTGCGCGGTCTCTTCCGGCGGGCTGCTTGTTCCATAGACCCGTTTCAATATCGGCACGAAACCGGCAAAACAGTCCATCTCGTCCGCATTGCCGATAGTGTCGGCCAATTCGCTGGCCGCGAGCGGGACATATTTCGCCCAGCCGGCAGGCTGCAGGCCCAGGCCCCAGATGCGCGAGCGCTTCAGGCCGAAATGGATCGAACGGCTGGTGGGGCCGCTGACCACAAAGGGACACGTTTCCTCGATTTCGTCGGGGATCACAGAGGCGATGGGCGGAGAGCCATATTCGGTGAAACGCATGCCGGCCCATTCGGGATGCAGACGATCTTCCACCATGAAATCTTCGGCACAATCGACGGAGAAGCAGTATAGCGCCGTGAAATAGGGCTGTAGCTCTTCCGACAAGTGGAAGAAGCGCACATCGATTGTGAATTCTTTTTCCACTTTTTGCGACCCAACCCCAATTCAAGTCGTATTGTCCAGCTTTGGTACATTTAACAATTGGCGAAGTCCACCTAACATTCTCTGAACCGATCCCAAATATTCGTGCGGACCGAATGCGGAGAGGGCGCGGATAGCTTGTGCCATCCGCGCCCTCTGCAATGCTTTCAAAGGCAGGTGATCTACGCCGAAATCAGGCGGGCAGGGCCTTCTTGGCCTGCTGGATGATCAGCACGAAGCTTTCCGCCTCGTTCATCGCCAGGTCGGCCATCACCTTACGGTCGAGCTCGATCCCGGCGAGCTTGGCGCCGTGCATGAACTGCGAATAGGTCAGGCCTTCGGCGCGAACCGCAGCGTTGATGCGCTGGATCCAAAGAGCGCGGAAGTTGCGCTTTTTGACCTTGCGATCGCGATAGGCGTACTGGCCGGCCTTTTCGACCGCCTGGCGGGCAACGCGAATGGTGTTCTTGCGACGACCGCGATAGCCCTTGGCCTGGTCGAGGATCCGCTTGTGCTTGGCGCGCGTGGTAACGCCGCGTTTGATGCGTGACATGCTCTAAGTACTCCTCAGCTCAGCCCGTAGGGCGCCCACTTCTTCACGGCCTTCACGTCTGCTTCTGCAAGGACGGAGGTGCCGCGGTTCTGGCGGATGTACTTGGCATTGTGGCTGATCAGGCGGTGGCGCTTGCCGGCCACACCGTGCTTGACCTTGCCGTTTGCGGTGATCTTGAAGCGCTTCTTCACACCGCTCTTGGTCTTCAGCTTGGGCATTTTCGTCTCCTTTGTCAGAAACACGTCCAACCAGCCCTGGCAGCCCTTTCAGCCAGACCGGAATATGAATCACGTGTCAGTGAAGGGCGCGCAATTAGCGGGCACAGTGGAAAATGCAAGTGTTTTGGGGGTGGCGTGCTTTACACATTTAACACTGTCCAAAGAGGAAAAAGCCTGTCCTTGCAGCACGGGGGTCCATGGGCAATGCAAGTTGCAGTGCAGTGCTGCAGCATAAAGCATATCCTGAGCCTATCGAAGTGGAACGTTGATGGGGCTTAGGCGTCGCGGAACGATGTAGGAAAGTGCAGGACTTCGTGAGTTGGCGCCGCAACTCCACTTAAATTGGGCAGACAGGCTTAATCTAAACCTTCTGAAATTCTTCGCCTGACAGCCTCGACAGCCAAAACGAATAGCCCCGCCAGACCTAAAATCGACGTCAGCTGCCTGGCGCTTAATCCAAAAAGTTCTTGTCCGAAAAAGATGCTGTTAGAGAACGCGAGCACCAACGCGATAAGGTAAGCAAATCCTATGAATCTCAGGATCTTTTCCCCCAACATCTATTCCTTTCTAGTTTCGAGCCACTCTTGTCTGTTGCCGCCTTTCCCTCAATGCCCATGCCCGCCCATGGCTTCGAGCACATCTTCCAGCCGCGCGGGATCGCCCAGCGCCAGTACGCGACCGTCCGAACCGGCGTGGAGCGGTTCGCCGTTCCAGTCGCTCATCACCCCGCCCGCGCCTTCGACAACCGGCACCAGCGCGGCAAAATCATAGAGCTTGAGGCCCGCCTCGCAGACGATATCGATATGGCCTGAAGCGAGGCAGGCGTAATTGTAGCAATCGCCGCCCATCACCATGCGCTTGTGGTCGGTCTGGCTGGCCAGTGCCATGAAGGTGTCGCCTTCCTCCTGGCTGAAATATTGCGGGCCGGTGGTGGCGATGGTGGCGGCGGAAAGGTCTCGGCAGCGGCGCGTGGTGACGGGATTGCCGTTGAGGCTGGTGCCCTGCCCCATCACGCCCAGCCAGCGTTCGCCCAACACCGGCTGGTCGATCATGCCGAGCACGGGAAAGCCATCCACCATCAGCGCGATCAGCGTGGCGAAGATCGGGCGCCCGGCGAGGAAGGCGGTGGTGCCGTCGATCGGATCGATCACCCATTGGCGGCCTGACCTGCCTTCCTCCACGCCGAATTCCTCCCCGTACACCGCGTCCTGCGGGACTTCGGCCTTGAGGATTCGGCGCATCGCCTCTTCCGCATTGCGATCCGCGACGCTGACAGGAGTGGCATCCTCCTTTGCCTCCGTATCGGGCTGCTCGCGGAAATGCGGCAGGATTTCCCTGCGCGCTGCATCGGCAAGGCGGTGGGCAAGGGCGATTTCTGCGTCGAGATTCATGCGCCGGAAATCGACGAGAGAACGCGGCAGGTCAACCACATACTGGCCGTGCCAGAGTTGCACAGATCGAAAATTCGACTATCCACGCAAGCTGGCTTGGGGAATAGCCAAAAGAAAAACGAATTTGGGAAGGCACTGCAAAACGGCATGCCAAGAGGTCGCACACCTGCAATTGATCCAGCGCTGGAGCCACGCTCCGGGGTGTCGCGTGACGGCCAGCCGTTATCCTATAGCCGCCCGCCGGCAGAGGATCTCGCGCCATGGATCGCCTGGCTCTATGTCTCCTCGGTCAAGATGCCCGATGATTACGAGGTCAACTGCCACCTGCTGAGCGATATGGCCTCCATCCGTATCCAGCTGGAAGGGGATTGGTCTGCCGTACATATCGACGGGCCGATCGAAGGCGATGCCAAGGCCTTCTATTTCGGGCCGCAGACACAGGCCATGCCGGTAAAGGTGCGTGGCAGTTTCACCAGCATTGGCCTGGCCCTGAAACCAGGGGCGGGATATACGATCACCAAGCGCAAAGCTTCTGAATTCGCCAATCGCATTGTCACGGTGGAAGAGGTCGGCCTGCCCGAAAAGGTCGTCCTGAGTGCGATTGGCAATTCCGATACGCCGGAAGGCCGGTTATCCGCACTGGAAGCCAGCGCGCGCGCCTTCCTGTGCGGCGCACAGGCTCCAAAGCCTCCGGAAATCTCGGCACGTTTCGAAAAGCTGGCGCTGACCGATCCGACCTACAGCGTTTCCGCATTCGCCGAAGAAGAAGGCATTTCCATGCGCCAGCTGGAGCGGATCTGCGATCGCGATTTCGGCATGTCGCCCAAGAAGGTGATGCGCCGCGCCCGCGCGCTGGACATGGCCGCCCATTTGCGGGGAGTCGCCGACAGGGCCGAAGAGGACGAGGCGACGCTGCGCTATTACGACCAGAGCCATATGGTGCGCGAATTCACTGAATTGTTCGGCATGACCCCGCGCCAGTTCGTCGAAACGCCGCAACCCTTGTTGACGCTGTCGCTGGAGAGCCGCCAGTCACGCCGGCTCGCGGTGCTCGACCGTCTCGGGCATGATGAAGCAAAGCCGTGGCGGAAAGACGGCTAGGCGTCGGTCGCGCTAGTCGAACAGGCTAGAGACCGAACTTTCATCGGCAATGCGGCGCACCGCCTCACCAATCAGCGGGGCGATCGGCAGGACGCGGATCTTCTTTGAATCCTTGGCCGCATCGGTGGCCAGGATGGTGTCGGTGATCACCAGCTCCTTCATGCAGGACCCGTCGATCCGCGCCACCGCACCGCCCGACAGCACGCCATGGGTGATATAGGCCGCCACGCTCTTGGCGCCCTGCGCCAGCAAGGCCTCGGCCGCATTGCACAAGGTTCCGCCGGAATCGATGATGTCATCGATAAGGATGCAATTGCGCCCTTTCACATCGCCGATGATATTCATCACCTCGCTCTCGCCCGGACGCTCGCGGCGCTTGTCGACGATCGCCAGCGGGGCGTTGTCGAGCCTCTTGGCCAGCGCACGGGCGCGCACCACGCCGCCGACATCGGGGGAAACGACCATCAAATCGTTCTCGCCATAACGGGCCTGGATATCGGCGGCCATGACGGGGGCAGCATAGAGATTGTCGGTCGGGATATCGAAGAAGCCCTGGATCTGTCCGGCATGGAGATCCACCGCCAGCACGCGATCCGCGCCCGCTTCCGTAATCAAATTCGCTACCAGCTTGGCGGAAATGGGTGTGCGCGGGCCGGGCTTCCGATCCTGCCGGCCATATCCGAAATAGGGCACCACGGCAGTGATGCGGCTGGCCGATGCACGGCGCAGCGCATCGATGCAGATCAGCAATTCCATGAGGTTGTCATTGGCGGGAAAGCTGGTCGACTGCACCAGGAACACATCCTCGCCGCGGACGTTCTCGTGAATCTCGACAAAGATTTCCTCATCGGCAAAGCGCCGCACGCTGGCATCGGTCAGCGGTACTTCGAGATAGGCAGCAATGGCCCGGGCCAGGGGCAGGTTGGCATTGCCGGACATGACTTTCATCGAGCAGGCCCCCTCGCTTTGCGACCGTGAGAATCGTTATTGCGGCTCTAACCCAGCGTCATGCGATTGCAACCTGTCAGCGGGTTGCTTTTGGGGAAAGGCCGCGATTTTGGGTGTGCGGGACCGGGCCTGAAGCTGGCTGATCGAAGCCGGTATCGTTCAGGGGCAATTCACGGCTGAAGCGAACATTGCAAGCGGGATCAGGGTGAGGGTGAGGGTAAAGCGATGTCGAGGATATCAGGCACAATAGGCTTGGCGTGCTTGCTGATCTCTTTCCCCCTAGCGACCCGGGCGCAGGACGCGGAGGAGCCTCAAACGATTACCGCCGAAGAAGCCCTGGCCAATGCAGAGGAGGTGTGGTCGGGCGCTACTGACACAAAGAAGGCAGATCCCTGCGCCGAAGAAAGTGACGATCCTGATGTCATCATCGTCTGCCGTCGCTGGGAGGATGGCGAGCGCTATCTGTTCGAACGCCCACCAGGCCGCCGCGTGGGTGCAGATGTCCGGGTGAGCGGCAGCGGCGCACCTCGTCCACCGGACTTCAACGAAAGCTGCTTGCACAATCGCGGGAGGGAGAACTGCAACATGATTGGCAGCGTGCCCGAACCTGCGATCGAGGTCGATTTCGACGCGCTGCCGGAAACGCCCGCCGGATCGGAGGCTGCGCGACTTTATGGCGGGCCGACAACAGACGACGAAACGATCGAAGAGGAGCCCGAAGGCGAGATCGACACCACCGCCCAAACGCAGCACGGCATCGAGGATGAAATATACGGTCCCTAGGCTTGTGACCTAGCCAAGAAGACGCATCACCAGTGGCGGTTCGGTAAGG
>ENA-ORCV01000571-ORCV01000571.1-marine-metagenome-genome-assembly--contig:-NODE-571-length-21207-cov-2.910364_pt1 | contig 21207 bp, 15 predicted proteins | sample MGYA00237779_ERZ508509 | MGnify/ENA primary metagenome ERZ508509 (study PRJEB26180, sample SAMN06268772) | marine metagenome | isolation source: Bioluminescent Bay, La Paraguera, Puerto Rico | place... | reverse complement strand
GCCTGCGCCTCCAGCATACGCGGGTCGCCCAACTCGGCGGGGCTGCCCGTCGCGTCCAACCGCGCCGCGATCATCACGTCACCCTCCGCCACCTCCTCCAGCGCCGCGCGAAGACGCGCGTCGCGCCCGGCCTGGTCGACGACGCCCGTGAAGTCCACCGGAACCCAGGCGAAGCGCAGCAGTTCCAGCGGCACCTCCCGCGCGCGCACTCCGGCCAAGTCGATCTCCACCAGCGTGGCCGAGCCGCCCTCCGCCTCCCGGATGCTGCGGCCCTGGGGGATGCCCGGCATCACGACAAGCGTCCCCTCCGCGTCGTGGACCGCGCGCTTGTGGATGTGCCCGAGCGCCCAGTATTCGTAGCCGTGCCCGACCAAGTCAGCCAGAGCGCAGGGGGCATAGGGGTCATGCCCGGCGGCCCCGTCGAGCGAGGTATGCATCAGCCCGATATTGTACCGGCCCGGGTCGGGCTGCGGGTAGCGGGGCAGCAGGCTTTCGGCCATGTGCGTCGCGGTGAAGCCCATGCCGTGAACCGAGGCCTCGCCGACACGGAAGGTCGGCGCATCCGGCGTCAGCACCGTCAGCGCATCTGAGACCGGTCCGTAGCGGTCGAGATCGAGCAACGCGTCGTGGTTGCCCTGGATCAGGACCGCTGGAATGCCGGCACGGGCGAGACGCGAGAGCTCGGTTGCCAGGGCGGCCCGGCTCGCCACGTCTGCCACGCCGCTATCGAAGGTATCCCCAGCGAAGAGAATCGCATCCACGCCTTAGGCCACAGCCGCATCGACAAGCCGTGCCAGCACTTGTCGCGAGGCCGCGCGCAGACTCTCTCCCATGGCGCTGTCGCGCGCCGCCTGGGTCCTGAGCGGCGAGTCGAGATGCAGGTCTGCCACGTGAAGAAACTTCATGGGCTATTCCTTTCCGTCCGGGCGCCATCATGCTGCCGAGGGCGCCGCCTGCAAGGGGCCCGTAGCGTCGCGCGATGCGCCTGTGGCTTCGGACCAGCGCAGCCAGACGGTCGGCCACATCTCCTCCTCGCTCAGGAAGGTGCGGACCGAGAAGACCGGGAGCGGCCGGGCATCGCCCGCGAAAGCCGGGCCCCAGGCGGGATCGGGTGCGAGCATGTCGAGCCCGCCGGCCCAGACACCGCTCCGGATCGGCAAGTATTCGTCGTCGCCGTCGCGCAGCGGGTCCTCGCGGTCCAGCCAATCCAGAGCTTCGACCATCGTCCTGTCCATGTGCCGCAGCAGACCGTGCAGCGGGCAGGCGGATCGCTCCACATGGCGCTGAATGGCGTGCAGGCTCGCATGGACCTGCCAGGTGACGAAGGAAATCCTGTGCTGTCCGGCATGGGCGCAGACGCTTGTCCAAGCGACGCGCGGCTCGACATAACAATCGCTCCGGTCCTTGCGAACGGTGACCGCGAGCGTGTTGCGGAACACCACCGCCACGCCGCCGCGCGTGGCCGCGGCGCGCAGTACGCCGCGGCGGCGCAGCAGCCGGCGGGCGTGGCGTGCGCGGTTGCGGGGGTTTGGGGCGAGACGGTGCAGCTCGCGGACAATGCCTGTGGCGTCGGCACAGTCCGTCTCGGCCTCCTGTAGTGCCTGGCGGGCCAGCCCGCGGCCGAGTGAGCATCGGGCGTGTTCCAGATCCAGCATCTCCATCGCAAACCTCCCTGCGCCTTTAACGATTCGTTGACAGGTTCATTGGATGGTTGGAGGCTGACAGAAGCTGTCACCCCAATAGGAGACTGAATGTCCTACACCAAGGCCGCCGACCTGCTTCGCCTCGCCGACATGGCCACGGCGCGCTTCGAGGGCGTGTCCCTGCAAGAGATTGCTGAGGAATTCGGATGCGACCATCGCACCGCGCAACGAATGACCCGCGCCTTCGAAACCGCCTTTCCGCAGGCCGAGGTGAAGGATGACGAGGATCGTCGTCGGCGTTGGCGACTTCCCCGCTCCGATCCGCGCTGGCTGCAAGCCCAGGGGCTGCGCGATGGTGAACTGGCCGCACTGGACATTGCGGCGCAGCGCGCGGAGCGCGACGGTGCGCCGGATGACGCGAGACGGCTGCGCGCGCTGAGGGACCGGCTGCTCGCCGCCATGCCGTCGTCGCAGGCACGGCGGACCGAGGCCGACGCCGAGGCACTGCTGGAGGCACAGGGCTTTGCCTCGCGCCCCGGCCCGCACGTCGTGCCGGACCTGCGCCTGCTGGGGGTGCTGACCGAGGCTCTGCGCGCGCCCTTCACGATCGAGGTCAGCTATACTTCGGCGGATGGCACCACCTCCCACCGCCTTCTGGAACCCCATGGCATGCTGCTGGGCATCCGCCGCTATCTCGTGGCCCGGCCGGTTGAGGGCGATGGCAAGATGCGACGCTTCCGGCTCGATCGCATCCGAGAGGCCCGGATCACCGGGCAGGGGTTCGCGCGCGACCCGGAGTTCGACCTTGCCCAGTTCTCGGCGCTGGCTTTCAGCTCCTTCCATTCCGATGCGGAAAATGGCCCGGTGGCGTGGCGCTTCACGCCGGAGGCTGCGCCCGTCGCCCGCCAGTTCGTCTTTCACCCGGAGCAGGACATGAACGAAGAGCCCGACGGGTCGCTCACCGTGCGGTTCAACGCGTCGGGACACATGGAAATGGCCTGGCATTTGTATCAATGGGGCGACCAGGTCGAGGTGTTGACCCCCAACGCCCTGCAGGAGATGGTCGCCGAGCATCGTCGCGCCGATTTTCCCGCCCTGCCCTGACCCTGTCAGCTTTTGCCACCCCGCGGCGCCACGGTGGTGGAGACGATTGTTAACGATTCGAAAAGGTTCTTCATGCGCATCGATCCCCTGATGACCCGCTCTCCGGCAACCGGCGCGCTGCGCCACATCACCGGGGAACTACTGGCCGAGGTGTATCTGGCACCGCGGAGGACGGCGTGGAACCTCATCGATCACCTCGAACCAGGCGCGCCTTGGTCCGACAGCTTCGATGCCGCCCCGGACGAGACCGCCCGGGCGGTCGAGGCAGGTCTTCTGGCCCTTGCCCATGCTACGCCGCGTCTCGACCCCGCCGATGTCGTGCCCGAGAACCTGCCCGAGGGGCGCGCCCGGACGCATCTGACCGCGCTACGCGATCTCTGGCGCTACCTGGGTGCCCCGCCCGGCCCGTTGGACACATGGCGGCATGTTTTGAACGCCAGTGTCGGGGATGCGCTGGAACCGCTGCCGCTGATCGGCGATGACTGCGCCTTTGCTACCCCGGCAGAAACCGCGCTGGCGCAGACCTTGCGCGCCCATCACGGTCACGCGGACGGCCCACCGCCCCAGGCGAAGGCTACAGAGGGTGGCGCACTGCGGCATCTGCAGGATCAGTTCTGTCGCCGTTCGGACCCGGTCACGCCAGATGCCTCCGTTGCCTGTTACGGCCTGCGCGACCCGCGCGAAGAGGTCGAGTTCGCAGCCGCCCAGGCGCAGCTCATGCTGGAGACAGGAAGGGTGGATCAGCCAAGGGAACTCGGAGTCCTGGTGCCTGACGGCACCGCCTACACGCTGGCGCTGCAGGAGGCCTTCGACCGGGTCGGCCTGCCGTTGTCAGGCCTGCCCGCGCAATTGGCACAGCGCGCCGGCCCGGGCGAGTTGCTCTCGCTGCTGCTGGTACTGATGAAAGGCCCGCCCCCGCGAACGGCACTGGCCTCGCTCTATGTCACGCCCGGGATGCCTTGGCCGCCCGAGGCCGGGCGCCGGATGGCGCGCGAGGTGATCGATCGGGGCTGGTCGCGCACTGCCTCGGAGCTCACCGGCACGGCCCGCGAATTGCTGGATGCCCTTCGCCCATGTGACACGCCCAAACAGCTCTTCGGCCGGCTTGGGGCCATCGCACGGGCCGCGCCCGACGCCAATCTGCATCCGCGCATCGCCTCCCTGAAGGCGGCATCCGGCGAGGACCTCGACTGGCCGCTGCTGCACCGCCTTGCCGCGCCGGGACCGCTCGTGGTAGAAGGCCACGACCGTTTTGTCGAAGGAGTCTCGCTCTTCACAGAGGCTGCACTGCCCTGGCGCCCGGTCCGACATCTGATCGTGCTGGGCATGGCCGGTCGGAACTGGTCGCGCCTGCCCGGCTCCGGCCCGTTTTTTTACCGAGGGCGAGATCACGATGATCCGCAATGCCGGGCTCTTGCTGCACGGACGGCAGCAGAAACTTGCCCGCGGGCTGGAGCTGTTCCGTCGGCAACTGGGCGTGGCCACCGAGGAGCTGACCCTGCTCGTGCCGCCGCTGGACCTTCGGGGCGACCGGCTGACGCCCTCGACCGGCCTTGCATTGATCGCGCACATGCTGGGTGCAGAGGAGCCAGCCGACCTTGTTGTGGATCTGCGGTCGGTCCAGCCCGAGAACTGGCCCGTCGCCGCCGCACGCGCCGACCCGGTCCCGAAAGGCGGTGTTCCCGAGCTTCCGGAGGACGGCGTGATCCATATCCAGCGCGGCGTCAGCACGCCCGACAAGCCCGGCGTTGACCTGCTGCGGTTGCGCGAGACCGAGGACGGCCCGCTGCCGCATTCGCCGTCGAGGCTGGAAACCCTGCTGGTCAGCCCGCTGGGCTGGCTGCTGGACGAACTCGGGGCCAAAGACCTGACCTGGGCGCCCGAAACGCTGGACGTCATGACCCTCGGCACGTTGATGCACCAGGTGCTCGAAGATGCCTTTCCGGAGGGCGCGCCGGTGCCGGAGGCCACCGAACTCGACGCAGCGGTGCCCGGCCATCTCGATGCGGCGATCCGCCGTCATGCGCCCTGGTTGACCGGCGCCACCTGGGCCACCGAATGCCGCAGCCTTCTGCGCGAGGCGCGCGACATGTGCATCGCCTGGGCGGGTTTCCTGCGCGAAACCGGCGCCGAGGTCCTGCACAACGAGATCACGTTGAAGGGTGAGCACGGCGGCCTGCTGCTGCACGGCAAGGCGGACTGCCTTCTGAAACTGCCCGACGGGCGCATCCTCGTGGTCGACCACAAACGATCCGGCTCGGGCGGGCGACGCGACCGGATGAGCAAGGGCTGGGACCTGCAAGTCGCGCTCTACCGGGCCATGCTGGAACGGCCCACGGAAGAAACAGCGCTGACCCGGCTCGTCGCCGAGGGCGCGCATGTCGTCACCGCCTACCACATGCTGCGCGACGGCACCGTCCTGTCGGATGCGCAAGGTGGCGACCTCCCAAGGGTGGAAACGGCGGGTGAGGATGCCTCCGCCAACGCAATGAACCACCTGGCGCGGGTGCTGGCCGAGGTCGGGGCAGGCACCATCCGCCTCAACCATACCGACGACGCAAGGACCTTCGACAAGGAGCGCGGGATCAGGGCCTACGCGCTCGACAACCCGCTGGTGGCGGCCTTGAGCCTGCCCGAAACCGCAACAGAGGAGGACGCGCAGTGACACAGCTGTCCCTCGTTCCCGCCGGGGCCGGCGCCGGCAAGACCACCCACATCCAGAAGACGCTGGGGCAATGGGTCGAAGACGGTGAGGTCGCGCCTGGCCGCATCCTCGCCGTGACCTTCACCGAGGCCGCCGCGGCCGAAATGCGCGACCGCGTGCGTGGCGAGTTGATGGAACGGGGACGGCTGCACGACGCCCTGGACATCGACCGCGCCTACATGGGCACGATCCATTCGCTGGGACAGCGTCTGCTGACCGAACACGCCTTCGCCGCCGGGCGTTCGCCCGAAAGCCGCCTGCTGAGCGAGCCCGAACGTGATCTTCTGATCCGCCTTGAGATGACCCGCTGTGCGGCGCTTGAGCCCCTGCTGGAGGATCTGGGGCGGTTCGGCTACGCGTGGAATTTCCTTACCCAGTCCAACGCCGAAGACAACTTTCACGCCGACGTGCTGAAGACGGTCGACCTGATCCGCGGTCTTGGGGCGCGCGGGGAGTCGCCGGATATCCTGATCCCTGCGCTGGACGCGCTGACCGAGGGCTATGGTGAGGTTGCGCCGGATGGCGCGGCCCTGACGGCGGCGCTGCAACGGGCCGTGCATGACCTCCTGGCGGCTTTCCCGGACCACCTTGCGCCGCTGTTCGAGGGTAATGCCTCGGCGGTCAAGGACTTCTCCGGCAACCACCGCGACCTTCGCCGCGCCGCACGGGAGGGCATGCTGGAGCGGGACTGGTCCCTCTGGCAGAAACTGCGCAACCTGCGCCAGACCAAGCGAGGCTCCGCGACGCCAGAAGGCTACGACGCCCTCGCCGACGCCGTCATGGAGGCCGCAAACGCCCTGCCCCGGCACCCCGGACCGCTGGCCGACGCGCAGGCGCATCTGAACGCGCTTGTCACGGGCGCGCAGGAGGTGCTGGCCGCCTACGAAGACGCCAAGCGCTGCGCGGGGCTGATCGACTATGCCGACATGATCGCGGAGGCCGAGACCCTGCTTCGCTCTTGTCCCGAAATCCTCCAGGCCGTTCTGGGCGAGATCGATTGCGTCGTCATTGACGAGTTCCAGGACACCAACCCGGTGCAATTCGCCCTGCTCTGGCGGCTGGCGCGCGGCGCGAAACGGGCCCTGATCGTGGGCGACACCAAGCAATCGATCATGGGCTTCCAGGGCGCCGACCCCCGCCTCAACGAGGCCTTGCAGGCCGCCCACCCCGAGGCCGTAACGCCGCTTGACCGCAACTGGCGCTCTGATCCTCGGATCATGGAGATGGTCAACGTACTCGGGCCGACCCTGTTCGACGACTACAACCCCCTTATTCCACAACGCGCGGCGACGGGTGAGGCCGCGTTGGAGGTGCTGCACCCGCCCAAAGGTCGCAAGGACACCACGGCGCAGTCCATCGCCAATCGCGTGGCCGACATCCTGGAAGCCGGCACGCAGGTCTGGGACAAGGCGCGAGAGGCGATGCGCCCCGCCCGGCCCAGCGACGTGGCTGTGCTGACCTGCACCCACGCCAAGGCCAGCGCCGCCGCTGCCGCGCTGGAGGCGCATGGCCTGCCGGTGCGCATCCAGCAGGACGGATGGCTGACCTCGCCCGCGATGCGCGCGGCTCGTGCCGCCCTCGCCATTGCCGCGGATCCGGACGACCTGAACGCCGCGCTGACCTGGCTGACGCTCGGCCCCCCGCGCGTGCCGCTCGAGGATGCCCTGCGCAACTCCGTCGACGGAATGCTTGGCGCGCATGTCGCGCTGACGGCCCTGCGCAACCTCAATGAAGGCATGTCAACACAGCCTGTCGCCGATACGGTCGCCGCCGTCCTGCATGCGGGCGGCCTGCACGACTGGGCGGCCGGGCTCGCGCAACCGGCGCAGGCCCTGGCCGATCTCGCACGGCTCGAGGCCGAAGCGCAGGAGTTCGACACCATGGCACAAGACCTGCGCACCGCGGCCGGGTTCCATGGAGCCGGGGGGCAGGTCTTTCTGGGTTGGATCGCAGGCCAATCCGCCAAGGACTGGGATCGCCACCCCGACCCGGACGGCTGGTCCTCGTCCGGCATCGAGATCTGCACCTGGCACGCCGCCAAGGGACGGGAATGGCCGATCACCGTTGTCGCCGGGCTGGACAAAAAGATCGCCGAACGCCCCGGCACCCTGCGCGCCGAGTTCGACGGCTTCGAGGACCTGGACAACGTGCTCGATCATGCCGGGCTGGGCTACCTGCCCGACTTCGCCGCACCGGAATCCCAGGCCCCCTTCACCGAGGCCCGCCGCCCCGAGGACGAACGCGACACGGCGCGCGAACTCTATGTCGCGCTGACGCGCGCGCGCGATCGGCTGATCCTTGTCATGCCTCGGGAACGCACGAAGCAGCGTGACACCGCCGAACGCATGGTCGATCTGCTGCGCGACCGCGCCGGGTTCGACACCTCGGAAAGCGCGTTGACCGTCGCGAGTCAGTACTTTGACGCCCGCGTTGCAGAGGGAATCCCTGACGAACCCGCGGACCCTGTGCGCGCTACGGCCGATGCATATCCGCGTTTCGGCGTCCCGCGCGACATGCAGGACACGCCCCGAACGCCTTGGCGCCGCAGCCCCTCGACCTTCGCGGAGCCCGAACCGGTGCCCGCCGCGCCGATCGAGACCATCCGATTGTCCGACGGCGTCGCCGAGACTCGCACAGACAGCGCGACTGAACGTGGCACCGCCTGGCACCTGGCGTTCCGTGTTCTCGCCGAGCGTCCCGACCTGGCAGATCGGATCGCCGACGCGACAGGCTTGCCGGACGCGGCCATCGCCCAGATCGGCCAACAGGCACAGGCGCTGACCGCTTGGCTGGCGGAACAAGGCTACTACAAGCTGCATTTCGAGCTGCCCCTGCAGGAAGTCGCAGAGGACGGATCGGAAACCAATGCCATCCTCGACTGCCTTGCCGAGGGGCCACGCGGACTGCTGATCGTAGATCACAAGTCTGGCCCCTGCCCTGACCCCGTCACGCGCTTTGTAAGCTATCAGCCGCAACTGAATGCCTATGCAGAGCTGGTCCAAAGGCGCTGGCCGGACAAAGCGCTGAACGGTACCGCGGTCCTCTGGATGAGCGAGGGGACTCTCAGCGTTGCCGCAACACTCGTTGAGGAGCCCGCCTGACGCCTTTCTACAGCGGAGGCAGCAGAACATTCTTCGGAAGTATTTGCACGGCACAATAGAAAGAGCAGACACATGCCTGACTTGTCATTCCACTCTGACTGCAATTAACTCCAGTCCATAATTACAGAAAAACTTCGAGCGGAAACCTATTTGCACCAGCGAAACACACCCCCTGTATATTAACGAAATCGGCGTTGGCCCCGGGAAGATCGGACTGACAATCTGCCCCGGAAAGCAGGGTCCTGCCGTCTTTGGTGAGCCTTGGGCGCGGGATTTGGAAAAGGACGTGGCGGTCATTGCGAATTGGGGCGCCGATACCGTTCTGACGCTGGTGGAGCCCGAAGAGCTTCGAGAGCTTGGCTGCCAGGGTCTCTCGGACGCCCTCCGGAAATCCGAAATTCGTTGGCACCATTTCCCGGTGCCGGACCTCGGCGTTCCGGCGACCGGCACCCTGTCGCGGTGGGAAGGCATCTCGACCGATCTGCACCGCGTTCTGGACGCGGGTGGACGGGTCCTCGTGCACTGCCGGGGTGGGCTGGGGCGCGCCGGCACGATGGCGGCGTTGCTGCTTGTCGAGCGCGGTGATACCGCGTCGGAGGCGATGCGCCTCGTCCGGGCTGCCCGGCCGGGCGCCATCGAAACGACAGTGCAGGAAAAGTTCCTTGCTGACCGCGCGGCCTTGCCGGACCTCCGGGCCGAGCGGATCCGGGCCGCGTTTTTCGGGGGCGCGATCGGTGACGCGCTTGGGGCCGAGATCGAGTTCTGGAGCTTGCCGCGTATCCTGTCGAAATTTCCTGACGGGGTGGACCGGATGCTGCCGCACGACGGTCGATCCGGTGCAATCACCGACGATACGCAGATGACGCTCTTCACCGCAGAAGGTCTGATCCGCGCCGCCATTCGCAGCACATCGAAAGGGATCTGCCACCCACCGGGCGTCGTCCATCACGCCCTTCTGCGTTGGCTGGTCACGCAAGGCTACCGACCCAAGCGGGAAGTGGACAACCGCGGTCTTGTTGCGGATCGCAGGCTGCACCGCCGCCGCGCTCCGGGAAACACCTGCCTGGGGGCGCTGACTGCGGAAACGCCACTGGGCGAGCCGGCGCGGAACGACTCAAGGGGCTGCGGGACCATCATGCGTGTGGCGCCCGTGGGACTCTTCGGCGGACATGACGTCGCAGAATTGGCGATGACGACATCCGCGCTGACGCATGGCCACCGGACGGGGCAGGAAGCTGCCGCAGCCTGGGCCCTGATCCTGAATGATGTTCTTGATGGTGCGACTCCCGAAGGCGCTGCAAGGGCAGTGCTGGACCGGTTCGGGTCGGAAACCCGGCATGCGCTGGAGGCCGCTCTCGACGCACCGCGGGATGGGCGCCCGGAGACCGTCGCCGGTCTTGGCGAAGGCTGGATCGCTGAAGAAGCGCTTGCCATCGCGCTCTACTCCGCCCTGGCGTCTTCCTCCTTCGAGGAGGGCCTGCGCATCGCGGTTACGCATGGAGGCGACAGCGACAGCACCGGGGCCATCGTCAGCGGCCTGCTGGGCCTGATGCACCCGGCCGAGGCCATGGCTCACCCCTGGCGGCGAGAGATCGAATGCGCCGATCTCATCGACACGCTCGCGCGGGATCTCGATCGCACGGCGCGCGGCATATTGCCGGACAGAGAAGAGTTCGAAAGACTCGAAGAGCGCTATCCGGGTTGGTGAAACACCTGGATTGCAGGATCCCATCGGCGACGGCTTCGGACTGCGTTTCGCCGCGGACGGATCCGGGCACAAGTAGCGCTTTTTAACACAATGCGTGGAATAGCGGCCAGAAAAACAAGGACGAAACATGAAGAATACCTGGGACGTGATCCCCGATATCCACGCCGACATCGAGCGGCTCGAGGCGACCCTGCAGGCGCGGGAACCTGGTGTGCCGATTGCGTTCCTTGGCGACATCATCGATGCCGGAGGGGCAACCCGGGTATCGGACGACGTGGCCGTCCTGACGCGGGTCCGCGACCTCGTGGATACCGGAAAAGCCGTTGCCGTGATGGGCAATCACGAACTGAACGCCATTCTCTACCACACGGTTGGAGCCGATCGTGTGCCGCTGCGCGAGAGAAGCGAGAAGAACCGAGCTCAGGACCGCAGCTTCGTTCAGCAATTGGGCACCGCGACCCCTCAGGCGCATGAGTGGATCGACTGGTTTCTGAATCTTCCCCTTTGGCGTGATCTTGACGGCCTGCGCCTTGTCCACGCGTGCTGGAGCCAGCCGGATATAGACCTCATCGCCGAGCGGCGACCGGATGGCCGGATCACGCGCGCCGATCTGCCGGAGATCGCGACCGAAGAGACCCCATTTGCACGGGCCGTCAAGAACCTCGTGACCGGCCCCGAAGTGCGTCTCGAGCCATCCGCCCACCCCGGCTTTCACGACGCGGGTGGTCACCGGCGAAACCATGTGCGGATCGCCTGGTGGCGGTCGGGCACACGCACCTGGCGCGACGCCGCGCTTTCGGTCCCGAGACCCGAGGAACTTCCAGCGGGCGATGTTCCGAGCAGCCGTGAAGTGGCCTTCTATCCGCAGGACGCGCCGCCGGTCATCGTCGGACATTACAAGATGACGGGCGAGTCCCGGATCGAGTCGGACAATGCCGCTTGTCTGGACTACCCGCAGTCAACTTGCGTCTATCGGTGGCGCGGCGAGAGCGCCCTGACGGAGGAGAACCTCGTCCGGATCGAGCCGACTCAAGGCCTTGTCAGCGTAAACGCCTGACAATCTCGGCGCATGGGTCGGACGAGCGTCATGCGTATGTAGGAGGAGGAGACCGGCGTGAACAGAATGAAGAAAGAGGAACTGCGCCGTTACCGGGAGGCACGTGAAGGGCTGAGCCCGGAGGAGGTCGCGGAGCTTGATCGGCGGGAGCGCGAGGAGCAGGCCTTCGAGAAGGAGGTCCAGCTCTGGCATGGCAGGATCTTTCGGGAGGAGTACGATTTCTACTTCGACAGTGGCGCCGACGCGCGGGATCGAGCACGCGGCATCAACCCGATGTCGGAACGCTATATCCGACGCACGGACGCCCGCCGCCGCGCCCTCGGCTTCGCCGGGTACATGGACAAAGAGCCCGATCTTCCATCGGACACCCGGGGATGGGTCAGGGAAATGCAGCGGGACGGCAGGCGCGAGGAGCTCGAAACGGCCTATGCACGAGTCGTCGTAGAGGAGGAGGCGCCACGGGAAATACATCCCGCCGACGCGCCCGAAGATGTGCAGCGCGCCCTCGACGAGTGGCTTGAACACGACACGTCCCTGCTTCCGCGAGGCCTCACGCAACCAGCCGAGATCCTCGCCTTTCAGATCTTCAGCTTCCTAATTTCCAGGCACCGGGACCATGCCCGCCCTGAGGCCGCTGATCTCTTGCGCACGAAGATGCCGGACCTGGACGAGAAAGAGGTCGCGCGCGCAATCGATGCGGCGCAGAACAGCTGGTGCGATATATACGAATAAGGCTATTCGAGTGTGTTGTGTTGCGAGCGGAGGAGATTGCAGGCCGCACAGAACTAGAATCGGCGAAAACAGTGGAATGACTCGCGCCGCCGGATGCCTGAAGGCTTGAGAAATTGGAAACCCCGGCTTCAAATGCCGTTGCATTGCAAAAAATTCAGAGGATCAATGTGAATCACCAGAGTATCGCGGCCGAACTCGAGTTTCTGGAATGGCGGGATGAGCAATTGTCGGCGGTGCACGAGCAATTGCAATCCGCCTTCCCGGCGCTGGTTTCAAAGTTGGAAGAGATGGTGCAACACGCGGACCGGTTAACCCTTGTCCGTTCGACGCTATCCTTGCGCTCCTCCTCGGACAAGATCATCCGTGATTGGTCTGCCGAGCAATCGAAGATCGCCTGTGCAAAGGCATCTGAGCAACTAGACATCGTTCTCGAAGCACACGGTGGCTCCGTCGACCTTCAACCGGGTATGCGCGACCAGGTGAGTGGTGCCGACGCCTCGGTCATGGAGGCCGCCTGATGTCCTTTTTGGCATGGATCGACTTCGACCAGGCCGACCGGGATCGCACCCGCCGGATCATGGACCTTTTCGGACAGGAAGATACGCGCGACGAGCTTGGCCTCGGTTCGGTGCGCGACGCACTGGCCGACCTGATGTTCCCGGGCACGTCGACGATCCAGACGCGGCTGCGCTACATGCTTTTCGTGCCTTGGATCTACCGGATGGCCGGCGCGCACAAGGGCACTGCAGCCGCGCGGCGGGAACTCGCGCGGGCACTGGAAATCCGCCTCATCGACGCGCTTGTGCGCGGCGGCGGGACGCAGAACGTTATCGGCAGCGCCGCGAGGGAAAAGCTGAAACGCCTGCCGAGCGACGTCTACTGGGCGGGCCTGCTGACCCTTGGCGTCCGGCGTTTTCAGGGCGGTCGCAATGCCTGCCTCGAGGTGACACCGGGCGAAGCCGCCGGGCTCTGGGCCGCCGGCCTGCCTCATGCACCGGCGGATTTCCTGTCCTCCCCGGACTGTACGGCCACCTTCCCCCTGACTACGGAGGAGGCCGGTTTCCTGCGGGACAGGCTTGCGCAGGAAGCGCCGCGCAGCCTGTACACGCTCTTGTCCAGGCAGGCGACAGCCGCGAATTGCGACATGATCTGGCAACATCCGGCGCGCGCGGACTGGCCCGATGACATCAAGGGGATCGTCGGGCATGCCGAGCGGTTTTCACGCCTGATGCACGGGGCCTCCCTCCTCTACAACCTGATGCTCTCGGAGAAAGCCGCGCACATGCAGGGGTCGGAAGACAGCAGCTGGCATGAGCGTGTCCAAAGCTATTCGACGATGCTCGACACCTGGGCCGACGAAACACCGGGCACTCTGTTTGACAATTGGGATCTTCAGGACCTTTGGCTTCTGGCGCAAGGCACCATCCACGATGTCAAACAGCACAGCCGCAGGTTCATCGAGACATGGCGCGATATCGTGCTGGAAACGCGCGGTCAGGTACGGAGCGATCCAACCGCTCGCGCTCTTGTCCGGGACCGCGAGACCCGGCTGAAAGGCGCGAAATCCCGGTTCCGCAACGATGGTGCGCTGATGCGGTGGAGCGGCGCTTCCGGAACGGCGCCGCTCAACTTCCGCTGGAAACCGGTTGTCGCCAATCACGTCAGGGATCTTGTCGATGCAGGATAACGCGGCGCTCGATCCCGAAAACCGCGCGCTTTACGCCGAGATCCTTCGGGCTCCCGCGGGGTATGACTTGGATGCCGCGCTGGCCACGACATACACGCTGGACTTCGAAACCGCTCTGGTCGTCCCGGCGACGCTGGCATTTCATGCCGCGGAAAACAGGCAGGAAACGCTGGACACCCCGCTTGCGCTGCTTGAAGGGCTGGAACGCCTGGCATCCCGCATCGCGATCTTCTGTGAAGCCGGACGGATCAAGGCCGTCCCCAAGGGAGCCAACCCCCTGACAGCGCTTCTGGAAGATACGGTGACAGAGGTCACGGCTCCACGCGGCGGCGCGTTTCACCCCAAGCTCTGGTTGCTGCGCTTTGCGCCCATCGGTGGCCACGGGCGGCCGCACCTGCGATTGGCTCTGCTGTCACGCAACCTGACGACGGATGCGGCGTGGGACCTGTCACTCTCGCTCGACGGCAGACCGACGGACAAGGCGCGCGAACAGAATGCGCCGCTGGTGGCGCTTGTCCGCGCCCTGCCCGACATGGCCTCCGGTCGGCCTGTTCCAGGGCATGTCACGGCAATGGTCGCGTCTTTGGCGGAGGATCTTGCGCACGCCGAATGGGATCACCCCCGGCACATCAACAGGATCAGCTTTGCCGTCAACGGGCTGACCGATCATGTCTGGCGCCCACAGGTCGGCCGGACACTGGGCATCATTTCGCCCTTCGTCACGGATGGAGCCTTGTCGACACTGTGCCGCGGTGTGGACCCAGCCAATGCCTGCCTCCTCAGCCGCGCCGAGGAATTGGCGCTGCTTTCGCCTGAGACTCTGGAGCGGTTCGGAAAACGGCTTGTCCTGGACGAAATGGCCGAAACCGAGGACGGCGAGGAAAGCGAACAGCCAACCGGCAGCCCGGTCCCCGCGCGGGGACTGCATGCCAAGGCCTTCATCACCGAACGCTACAAGAGCACCGAAATCACCATGGGATCGGGCAATGCCACCACACCCGCCCTCGTCAGTGGCGAAAACGTCGAGGTTTTTGCCACGTTGACCGGCTACACAGATCATCTGGGCACGATGGAAGACCAGATGTCGCCGGAGCGGCTGGGACGTTTCCTGCGGGAATTCGTGCCATATGAACCTGTCGATACGGCGAAAGAGGACGCAGCCGAAGCGCGCCTTGATGGACTGCGATCTGATCTGGCAGCGGCGGGCCTCATCCTGCGTTGCGAGGAAGATGAAGACGGGCGCATCCTCTTGCGCCTCTCGGCGCAAAAGGCGGTCGTCGTTCCCGACGGGATCAGCCTTCGGATATGGCCCATCGTCGCAGGTATCGAGCACGGAATTGGCCTGACTTCTATTGACGCCGACGAACACCCTCTCGGGCGGTTGCCGCTCAGGGATGTGACACGCTGGATCGGTGTCCGGATCGTGGATGAGGCGACCGGCCTTGAACAACATTTCACGCTCGGTACAGACATTATCGATCTGCCCGATGCGCGCACGGCCGAGATCCTGCGCGCGCTGATCGAGAACCGTGAGAAATTCCTGCAATACATCCGCCTCCTGCTGGGTGACGTGTCAGAAGCCGCCAAGGCCCTTTTCGCCGCGGGTCAGGGAGGAAGCCTTGCGGGCACGTTCAGCAGCGGCCGGGATGCTCCGATCCTTGAGGACATGGTGCGCGCGCTGGCTGGCGATGGCCGGCAGTTGCGCGACATCGAACGCCTGGTCACACGCCTGAGCGACCCGGATACAGGCCAGAGCGATGTCATCCCGGAAGAATTCCTGCACCTGTGGGAGACGTTTCGCGCAGTGATGCCGGAGGAACGACGCAATGACTGACCGGTTCAGGGCCGACGACGCGCTGCGCCCGCTCAAGGCTTTCCAACGCAAGACCGTCGATTATGTCGCCAAGCGGCTGCTCAGCGATCCCGATGCTGTGCGTCACTTCCTCGTCGCTGACGAGGTCGGGCTTGGAAAGACGATGGTGGCGCGCGGCGTGATCGCCCACACCATCGAGGCGCTTCAGGACAAAGTTCCACGCATCGACATCGTCTATATCTGCTCGAACGGGGCGATCGCCAAACAGAATGTCGCGCGCCTGAACGTCATGGGGGGCGAGCGCACGCGCGTCCTGCCGACCCGGTTGACCATGCTTGCCCTGGAACTGGCCAAGGCCGGCGGGATCAAACACGAGGGGTTCAATTTCTTCAGCCTGACGCCCGGCACCTCGCTCGACCTGAAACAGGGCGGCGGCAGGCAGGAAGAGCGCGCCCTCATCTACCGGCTGATCCGCAGCCGGTTCGGAAAGCAGGACCAGCGGACGATCAGGAAGATGTTCATGCGACCGGCAGGCCCCAAAGGTTGGAGGGCCACGCGGAAATGGGTCAACCAGCAGGATATCGAGATATCCATTGCAGGACGGTTCAAGGACGCGTTGGACAGAGAACCAGAGGTTCTTGATCACCTGGCGGACCTGATAGGCCAATTTCGCCTGCATGGGGACTCCGACAAGGAGGTTCGGCAAGCAATCGATCGGTGCGTGATGATGCTGCGCTCGATCCTGGCCCGGGAAAGCGCCGAGGCACTGGAGCCGGACCTGATCGTTCTCGACGAATTCCAGAGATTCACCGAGCTCCTGCATGGCGAAGGCGAGGCGGCCGACCTCGCCCGCAAACTTTTTGATGCTGTCGATCCGGACGGAAACCAGTCAAAGGTCCTGCTGCTGTCGGCAACGCCCTACCGGATGCTGTCCCTGCGAGATGACGAGGCCGACGCGGGCGATCACTACCGCGAGTTCCTCGACGTCCTCAGCTTCCTGTTCGGCGAGCGCGGACCATCAGTCCGGGCCGAACTGGAAACGGAGATGCGCCGCTACCGGTTGGCCATGCAGGGCCTTCCCGGCAGTTTCGATGACGCCTGCACCATCAAGACGGGGATCGAAGACACCCTGCGAAGCGTCATCGCCCGGACTGAGCGCGTGTCCGAGACCAGCGAGCGTGACGCCATGATGCGCGACGTCGACGTTCCCGTTACTGTGGAACCGGCCGACCTGATCGAAGCGCGCGCGGTGGCGCGGGTCGCCGAGGCAGCCGATGCGCCGGGAACCGTCGAATACTGGAAATCAGCCCCCTACCTGCTGAGCTTCCTGCGCGACTACAAGCTGGGGCAGCGTCTGGACCATCTCAAGGATGCCCCGGGCAAGGCTCTGCTGGCCGCGATCCGGAATGCGGGATCCGCCCAGATCGACACGAATACCATCGCAGCCTATCACCCGATTCCGGAAAACAATGGCCGCATGCGCGCACTGAAGAAAATCGCCTTCACGGACGACATGGCGAAACGGCTCTGGATGCCCCCCAGCCTGCCCTATTTCGGCCCGCGTGTGACCGCGAGCAAGCTTCTGATCTTTTCCCAATGGGCGATGGTGCCGGACGCAATCGCCGCGCTCCTCTCCTATGACAGCGAACGCGAGATGGGGATGGGCGAAACCGGCCGGAGCTACACTGCACGGCATCCGCAGTTGCTGAACTTCCGGCGCAGCAAGGATCGGCTGACAGGATTGCGCGCCCTGCCACTGGTCATTCCGTCGCCGACGCTTGCCGCGGCTGTCGATCCGCTCGAGATCTTTCGATCCTCGCCCCACTTGGAGGACGCGGAAGCATTGCGCGAAAGCGCGGGTGGCCGGCTGCAAGACCTGGTGTCATCGCTTGAGGGGCGCCTTCGTGCAGTGCAACGCAGCGGGTTCCCGGCGCGCACGAGCGACGGCGAAGCGGATACGAGCGACGAAAGCCTGGAACGCGCGATGACTTGGGATTGGGCCTGCGCCGCCGCGCTGGATGTCCGGTCAACCGCGTTCGATGCATGGTTGGCCAAGGGAGACATCCTGAACGACATCGTGCGGGCCGACGGCCAGGACGGATGGCACGACCACCTGAGCGCTCTCAGCGAAGCGGCCCGCAGCGACGTGCTGCATGGAAGGCCGGAAAGGCTTGACTTGCTGGATCACATTGCGGACCTCGCCCTTGGCAGCCCGGCCACCTGTGCCTTGCGCGCCCTGCACCGCGTGGTTCCCGGACTGGACCTCGACCACCCTGCCATGTTGAACGCGGCAACGCGGATAGGGATGGCCTTTCGCGGCCTGTTCAACCAACCCGAGAGCCAAGCTCTCTTGCGGACCGGAACCGACGATGTCTACTGGCAATCCGTCCTGCAACACTGCGTTCATCACGACCTGCAGTCGGTTCTGGATGAATATATGCATGTCCTCGTGGAGGCCGAGGGGCTGATGGACGCCGAACCGGCCTATGCTGTCGCCGTTCTGGCCGAAACCATCGACGACGCCCTGTCCCTCAAACCCGCGCAGATCGAAATCAAGCGGTATCGGGCGCGGCGCGATCGGCTGGAGATTTCGCCTGAACTCAGGATGCGCGGCCGCTTCGCGACGCGCCTGTTGCAAAAAGGGCAGGAAGACGGCGCGCAGCGGACCGACACGGTCCGCACTGCGTTCAACTCCCCGTTCAGACCTTTCGTTCTGGCATCAACGTCCGTCGGCCAGGAAGGGCTCGACTTCCATCCCTACTGCCACCGATTGGTGCATTGGAACCTGCCAACCAATCCCGTGGACTTGGAGCAGCGCGAAGGGCGTATCCATCGCTACAAGAACCATGCTGTCAGGCTGAACCTTGCCGCGAGGTACGCGCACTCGCTCAAAGATGATGCCGATATTGGAGATCCATGGCGCAAACTGTTTCAGGTTGCCCATACTCAAGCCAAACGGCCGGGTGACATGGAACCATTCTGGCTGCTGGAGGGTGAAACGCGGATCGAAAAATATGCTCTTTCCCTTCCCTTCAGCCGCGAGAGCGCCCTGCTTGAATGGCTCAAACGCTCAGTGGCGCTCTACCGGCTGGCTTTTGGGCAACCAAGGCAGGATGACCTGCTGTCGTTCCTCGACAAAGTTGATGGACTGGGTGCGGATATCGATCTTTCCAGACTGCAAATCAGCCTGCGGCCTGTCTGAAGTAATGCCCGCAAAGAAATGAATTACTGTTCTGTTTCTTTTTCCAGACTGTTCAAAGAACAAAGATACGTCGGATGAAGTTGGCAGCTTGAACACGGGCTTTGACGCCGATAGCCATGGACGGCGGGGCCGGTTGGGTTGGTTTCGGGTAAGGAGGTACTCGTGTGGCAAGATATTTTCAATGAAACCGGCCTCGTCCTGAAGGACGGAATCATTGCGACGGCAGAGTTCCTGACCTTATCGGACAGCCGGCCGGGGTTGATCGCGGCGGCACTTGTTCTGTTCACGATCATCCTGGGCCTGATCTTCCAAATTCGAACGGCACGCCAACTGAATGCCGTCAGAGATCTTGATCGTCGAGTGCGGGCTTTTGAAGGCATAGAAGCCTTTGCCAAAGGATATGCCGATTTCCAGCACGGGTTGAAGCAGGACTATCGGCGCAAGGGACCCAGGGAACGGGTTTGGGAATCTTGGGATGAATTCAATGAAACCATTGTTCTGGACGATATCGACGACGGTCCGCCAAAGATGCGCAATTCGATTCGTCCTGCGTCGTTTCTGAACGTCGAAGACCTCGGTTTCGGCTCGGGGCTTTTCAGGATCCTGCCCAACACGCTGGTGTCTATCGGTCTGTTTCTGACCTTTCTTGGCCTTGTTGCGGCATTGCATCAATTTGCTCAATCCATGGACGCCGGTAGCACTGGAATGGATCAGGCGATGCGCGACTTCATGCAGATCGCCTCGGCGAAGTTCGTCATGTCACTGGTTGGCCTATTGTGTTCGATTGCCTTCACGATCCTTCTGCGAGCCCGACAGAACAAGATCGATCATGCTCTGACGCGACTCTGTACCGGGATCGAACGCCGGCTGGTCTTTGTCAGCCTCGAGGACATCGGCTTCCGCCAGCTGCGGGCCGCCACGGAACAGCGTGAGCATCTGCGTGAAATCGGCTATGGCATGGTCGCCGAACTGCAAAAACCTCTCGACGCTTTGCCAGAAAAGATCACCGGCGCCATTGCCGAGCGCATGGATCCCATCTTTGACCAGGTCAAGACGATGGGAACCAGCAGCATGGAAGGGATGGTCGGCGACCTGTCCCAGCAACTGTCGCAATCCGTCGGCAATGCCTTGACGCGTGCCAGCGAGTCGCTGGGCGAGGCAACGGATCGCATTGGCACCATGGTCGATCGCATGGGCGAAACCAACTCGCAGGCGGGCGACGGCCTGCGCGATGCTCTCGATCAGATGGCTCGCGCAATGTCCGACATGCGGGCAGAAGTGGCCTCCAGCGGACGCACGGCTTCCGAGGCGATGACAGAAGGAGCCGATCGCCTGCTCTCGGTCATGAACGAGACCTTGCAGGGCATTCGCGACAACACCGGCGAGGGCGCGACGGCGATGCGCACCGCGGCGCAGGAAATGCGCACTGCGGCAGAGGGGTTTCGCGAAGCCCTTTCCAGCGCGAGCGAGGAAAGCGCCAGGGCAGCACAGGACCGCATGGCCCAAAGCAGCGCCGAGGCCGGGAAGGCAATCGAGGGCGCAGGCCAGTCCCTGCTGGAGAGCTTCAACCAGACCAGCGCCGACATTGCCAAACTCGGTGCCGAAATGGGCGGTGTCATCGGAGAAGAACTACTGTCGCGTCTCGAGGCGGTCAGCACGCAACTCGATGCCATGGCAGATGCCGTACAGCGTGGCGCAAGCGGCGCACAGACCGCGGCGCAAGGTCTCAATTTCGGTGCGGACGCGATTCACGGTGCATCCGAGGGTTTCCGATCGGCCAGCCAGGCGCTGTCGTCCGCAGCCGAACCGATCCGCGCGTCGCAGGAACGGATAGAAACCACGTTGCGTCGCGTCGGTGACCTGGTCGAGACCGTCTCAGAAACATTGATGCAGAACTCTGCTTCGGTAGCAGAGAATGCGGCTCACGTGCTCGAGAGTGCGCAGACGGCGCTTGGCAATGAACGCGAAGGCATACGCCGCTCGCTGGAGGCCACGCGGGCCGCGATGGCGCAACTCGCCGACGAGGCGGAGAAACTGGATCAGATCGATCAGATGCTGGGCCGCGCCCTGACGCAATACAACGAACAACTCGAGGCCGCGCTCGGGACAGCCCAGGACCATGTGGGCGAGATGCGGGACACACTTGCGCCCGGACTCGATACCCTCAAAAGCGTGGTTGAGCAGGCGGAACAATTCCTGCCTGCCCAGCGTCGAGGCCGCGCATGAGGGCGCAGGCAAAACAGGTCCGGCACGAGGAGGAAGAAGAAAGCGCCTTCGTGTCCATGACGGACATGACGGTGGGCTTTCTCTTCATCATGATGATCCTGCTCGCCTTCTTTGCCAGCCAGATGCGCGACCCCGACGCCGTGTCGAAACGCGAATTCGACGCGGTCGTTGCGCAACGCGACAGCATGGAACGAGAGCGGAACGAATGGATGGCTCTCGCGGCGACTCGG
>ENA-ORCV01000569-ORCV01000569.1-marine-metagenome-genome-assembly--contig:-NODE-569-length-21349-cov-2.861461_pt1 | contig 21349 bp, 18 predicted proteins | sample MGYA00237779_ERZ508509 | MGnify/ENA primary metagenome ERZ508509 (study PRJEB26180, sample SAMN06268772) | marine metagenome | isolation source: Bioluminescent Bay, La Paraguera, Puerto Rico | place... | reverse complement strand
GTTCGCCGATTAAAGTGGTACGTGAGCTGGGTTTAGAACGTCGTGAGACAGTTCGGTCCCTATCTGCCGTGGGTGTAGGAGAATTGAGAGGATCTGCCCTTAGTACGAGAGGACCGGGGTGGACGTACCTCTGGTGGACCTGTTGTCGCGCCAGCGGCATAGCAGGGTAGCTATGTACGGAAGGGATAACCGCTGAAAGCATCTAAGCGGGAAACCCACCTCGAAACGAGTTCTCCCTTGAGAGCCGTGGTAGACCACCACGTTGATAGGCTGGGTGTGGAAGCGTGGCGACACGTGAAGCTTACCAGTACTAATAGCTCGATCGGCTTGATTGCTCTCATTACTCAATGTCCATCCGACGGTCCCTTTTGGACCCTTCGATGAGACCAGGTCGCTTCACAGATCTCCTCTTTCACACGACCCTGTCCTTGGTCGGCTTGGTGGCTATTGCGGAGTGATCAAACCCGATCCCATCCCGAACTCGGCCGTTAAGCGCTCCTGCGCCGATGATACTGCACCCTGAGGTGTGGGAAAGTAGGTCGCTGCCAGGCCTGCCAATGACAGGTTCAGTCAGAACAATAACAATAAAACCACCTTAAAAAGCCCGCCGTAAGGCGGGCTTTTTTGTGTTCGCACGAGAAAATGACGCCGGGAGAGGTCATTCCGTGCTGCCTCTCAAACTGTTCTCTCAATCGTAGGTCGCGACCGAGCGATAGTGCGTGACACCATCCGCAGCGCCGGCGCCGTTCATATCCATGATCGCGAAGAATGCCTGGCAGTGCGGCGAACTCTCGGCTTCCGACAATACCGCTTCGGCGTCCTGCCGGGACGCCCAGTGAATGATATCGACATAGTTGCGATCACAGACATGGACGATCTCGCGTCGTAGGAATCCCGCTCTGCCTTTCAGGAAATTGGCCTGAAAGGCTTCGGAGGCGGTGAGGAGATCTGTTTCTGTTACATCCGTTCCCAATCTGAACGGGGCCCATTCGACGACTGTATCCGGCATCATGCTCTCCATCGAAGGTTTACTGGAGAGTCGACCGTATCGGCATAGTTGCCATTTTATGGCATCTTAGATTTATGGGACGTTCCTCAACGCTCGACCGCATTCAGCGGCTCGAACGGCTCTCGAGCATCCTGAAGGCCGGAGAGCCGCTGGTGGCGGAGACCGTCGCTGCAGAGCTTGACGTCAGCCGGCGCACGCTGTTTCGCGATATCGCGCTCCTGCGCGAGCAGGGGCTGCCGGTGGAAACCGATCGGGGGCGGGGCGGCGGTATCCGCCTGCACCGGACTTGGGGTGTCGGGCGGCTTGTCTTGAACGAGCGCGAGGCGATCGACCTGCTGGTCAGTCTGGCGATCGCAGAGCAGATGAAATCCCCGGTATTCATGGCGGATCTCGGTTCGGTCCGGCGAAAACTGTTGGCCTCGTTCGGGCCCGGCATCAAGGTCAGGGTCTCGCGTCTGAAGTCGCGTATCCTGGTTGGCGAAGGCGCTTCGCCCGTCGTGCTGTCAGGATTCGACCAACCGACACAGATGGTCATCGGCCAACTGAACGACGCTTTTGTCTTCATGAATGCGATCGATATCGACTACCGGGACGAAGCCGAGGCGACGACCCGGCGAATGATCGAGCCGCACTACATCCTGCTCAACTATCCTGTCTGGTACCTCCTCTCCTGGGACCGGATGCGCAGCGACGTCAGGACGTTTCGGATTGACCGGGTCAAGCGGTGTACGCGGCTTGAGGATGTATTCAAGCTGCTGCCACTTCCGCGTTTCGAGCCGTCGATCGCAGGGAGCGATATTGTTTTTCCCTAACCCTTACGTCGGCGCCGGGAGATGCGTTTTGACTTCCCGCAAGGCGCCGCGGCCGGATTGCGCGATCATTCCGGTTTGAGCGTTTCAGGTAACGGCGGGCGACAGCAACGTGACCGCCATCGACATGGGAGGCCGAGCATATGGCCGAGGCAACGCGACCGGCACCCGAGCTTTCGGTTTCTCCGGAAACCGTCTGCTTCGTCATCATCAAGGCACGCGAGGTCGATGCCAAGGATCCGGTCAGCGAGCCGGATCCCGGGTCGAACGCGGCCGACGACCACATGATCTCGGTGCTCGAGGATCACGGCGACGACGCCAGCGAGGAAGAGGTTACCGAGCTGATCCAGGCGCTCAGCGTCGACGGAAAGGTCGATCTGGTGGCGCTCGCCTGGCTCGGGCGCGGCGACTATACTGCGGCGGACTGGGCCGAGGTGCGCGCCGAAGCGCATGCGGCCCGCAACGATCACACGGCGTCCTATCTGATGGGCATGCCGCTTCTGGCCGACTATCTCGAAGAAGGCCTGTCACTGCTCGGCTATTCCTGCGAGGAATTCGAGATGGGGCGGCTGTAGGCCGCGCTTTTGTCTTTCCGGTCATATCCGATGCGCGCTGTTCTGTCCCGGCTCCGGGGCAGAGGGAGTTCCCGGCTCATGGGCAGCGGCGGACCCAGGCGTTCAGGCTGAGCTTCTTGACGATCAGCGAGATATCGTATTTCGTCGTCGTTTTGCAGGCTTTGCCGAATCTGAAGGTCTTGCCTTCGTCCTGCCAGGCTTCGGGATATTCGGCATTGAACACCGGCTTTCCGGCTTTTCGGTAGCGGTTTGCCGCCTTGCAGAACCCATAGAGCACGCAATCCTCGAGCAGCAATGCACCGAAATGCGGCGCGAGTTGCCTGTTCAGATCCGTCACGTTCTTCTGCACCGGGATGAGGCCGAGTTGGCCGGCTTCATCGGCCAGGGCCTTGGCGTAGCCAATCGCATGACGCTTCCGGATCCTGAACCCGGTCTTGTTGTGATGCCCGTCGAGATTGTCGAATTCGATCAGGTCGAAGCCCTTGGCAGCACAGCGCCGCATGCGGTCGACCATCAAACCCAGAAATACCTTGTAGCGCTTGAAATTCAGCCAGCGTTCGTCCGGCCAGGCGGGATAGCGCTTGCCGATGATCGCCAGCTTGCCGGCGTCGCGTTGCTGTTTGTCACGTTTTTCGAATGCCTTGCGGTCGGGCCGGTAGTCCTCAAGCGTGCCCACCGAAATGTAGCAAATCGTCCTGATGTCCTTTTTACCGGCGGCCTTCACGTAGGATTTCGGGGCGTCGAAAGCGTCGAGATCCAGATAATCGACGGCGGGCGGCGGACTTGGCAGCTTGTTGACCCCGAGCAGCCAGTCCCAGGACACCGAGGAATCGGCCTGCGCGGACAGTGGTACCATCAGAAACACGGCTGCGAGAAGGAGACGCGGGTAAATTTTCATGCTTCGCGATTTCCCGGTCGGTGGGGCGCCAGCGACTTCGTGCGATTAGCAAGATCGGACGCCGCCGTCGCCCCGGCGTACTTGTGTGGGTCAATAGTCGGCGGAAGGACTCACAAAAAGGTTGACGTTTCCAGTGAATGCGGCTGAACACGTATACGCGCGTACCGGGCCGTATGGCGTATTCCCCGGCAGCGGGCGGCGGCAAATCCGGGGCGTGCCGGTTCGTTTCCAACACAGGCCGAAATCCACCAAACCTTTGCCGCAAAAATTGCGCTAGAAAAGCAAACGTGAATCGGCGCGCAGATACGGTTTACCCCGCTGCGAGCAGCCTGCCAGGATAGTCCCCGACAAAGTCGCAAATGGTTTTCAGCTCCTTCGAATTTCTGCTGTTCTTTCTGCCGTTGACGATCCTGGCGTTCTGGCTCGCCGGCAAGGTCTCCTACCGGCTGTCGATCATCGTGCTGATCGTCGCGTCCTTCTTCTTCTACGGTTATTTCCGGGTCGACTACATCCTGATCCTGCTCGGATCGATCGTCGGAAACTTTCTGGTCGGCCAGTATCTGTACCGCAATCCAAACCGCCCGGTGCTGATTGCAACCGTCGGGGCCAACCTGGCCGCGCTGGTCTACTACAAGTACTCGGCGCTGGCGGTGTGGACCGTCGCCTGGTCGGTCGGTGCGCAATGGCCGCTGCCGGAAATCCTGCTGCCGCTGGCGATTTCCTTCTTCACGTTCCAGCAGATCGCCTTCGTGGTCGATTCCTATCACCGGACCACGGAACGCAACGGCTTCCTCGACTACGCGCTGTTCGTCTCCTTCTTTCCGCAGCTCATTGCCGGTCCGATCGTCCGCCAGCAGGAAGTGGTGCCCGATATCCGCGACGGGCGGCTTGGCATAAAGGCAAGCAACTTCGCGCTCGGCCTGTCCATTTTCGTCGCCGGACTGGCCAAGAAGGTGGTGTTTGCCGACCAGTTCGCGACGATCGCCGACCCGGCCTTCGATGCGGTCTTTCTCGGCCAGAACATCGGCGCGGCCGTCGCCTGGACCGGACTGCTTGCCTACAGCCTGCAGATCTATTTCGACTTCTCGGCCTATTCCGACATGGCCATCGGCATCGGTCTCGTCTTCGGTCTGCACCTGCCGCTCAATTTCGACAGTCCCTACAAGTCTCGTTCCATCGTCGAGTTCTGGCGGCGATGGCACATGACGCTGTCGCGGTTCCTGCGCGATTATCTATATATCCCGCTCGGCGGCAGCCGGAAGGGGCCGAAGCGGCGCTACGCCAACCTGATGATCACCATGCTGCTCGGCGGACTGTGGCACGGGGCTGGCTGGGCCTTCATGCTCTGGGGCGGTCTGCACGGGATGTACCTGATCATCAACCATGCCGCCGAGCGTGTCCGCTGGGAGCGGGTCCCGGGCGGGCGGACAGCGGTCACGTTGCTGGCCTGGCCGGTCACCTTCCTGGCAGTGATCCTGGCCTGGGTGCCGTTTCGGGCGTTCGAAGGCGCCAGCTTCGTGGACTATTACGCATCGATGTTGACACCGTCCGGCAACTTGCCGCCCGCCACCGACGTGGGGATCGTCCTGATCGGTCTGTTCGTCAGCTTTTTCATGCCGAATGTCGCGGATATATTCGGCCTGAGGCCGGCAGCGGCCGGTGCAGCCGCCGATACCGGACGAGGGCTGGTGGAAAGCCTGCACTGGCGTAGAAAGCCGGCGGTCGCGGCAATCGTCAGCGTGCTGTTGTTCGTGTGTATCGTCACCGTGCTCAAAGGGCGTCCCTATGAGTTCATCTACTTCCAGTTCTGACGCCGCCGGCCTGACGTCGGGCAAGGTCTTCGTCGCCATCGTCGTCGTCCTGGCGGTCGGTCTGCTGGTCGCACTGGAATACGGTGTGCGCACGTTCCGCAGTTTCATCGACGATCGCGACGCGAACTACGTCCTGCGCGTGCTGACCGAGCCCGGCAAGAACGTCATCATCGGCGATTCCCATCTGATCCCGGTGGGCCGTCCGGACGGTTGGGTCAATTTCGCCCGCGCCGGCCTGGCGCCGCCCGAGGGCGCGCGCATCCTGGCGGCCCGGCACAAGTTCGTCGGCATCGACCGGGTCGTCATCGAGTCCGGGCCGCAGATCCTCATGGACGCCCGGCAGTTCGAGTTCCGCGCGCTGCCGCCCGAAACGCTGACGAGGCAGATCTTCCCCGAACCGGTCATGATTTTCGAGCCGAGCATTCTGGACGCCGCGCTCGATACCGTGGTCAGGGAGGCGACGAGCGTCGTTTCGACCGCGCATGCGGAGGGCCGGAAGAAAAAATCCGGCAAGAAGAAGAAATCCGCCGATACTCCCGAGGCCAGGAGGGCGTTCGCCACCGGGCGGGTGCTGAAGCAGAACCCAGCCGCCGACTATGACCGCTCGCTCGCCTGGCACCGCCACTGGGACATTGTCGAGGCGCTTACCGACGCCGGCGTCCAGGTGTGCCTGGTGCAGACGCCGGTGATGGCAGGATATCTGAAGACGGCGGGCACTCTGGACGGCGCTCTCTATTTTCCCGCGCTCGCGGCCCTGACCGCCGAGGCCGAGCGTCGGAATATCCGATACATCGAAGCCGACGAACTCGCCATGGTCTATCCCGACAAGCTTTTCGCCAACGCCGACCATCTCAACCGGCGAGGTGGTGAGGTCTTCTGGAAAGAAGTGGAAGCCGCCTGTTTCGCGGAGAGCTGACCCGCTACCTCTTCTTGCCGGCCTTCCGGTCGAATGCGGCCTGCCACCAGCGGTCAAGTTCCGCGGCGCGCGCGGCCGGGGTTTCGTCGAACAGCAGCGAACCCCGGAACCCGGCGGTGCGGGCCCGGTCGGCGCGCAGTACCGTGATGGCGTCGAGGTACATTTCCGAATCCTGGAGACCGGCAAAGCCGCCTTCGGCGGCGACGATGCGGGTTTCGAGCAGGACCAGGTCGTTGTGCTGGCCGAGATCCTCCCGCAGGTCCTGCAACTCGCGCACTTCCGCCTTGAGCCGGCGCGGCCAGAGGCCGGTGAACAGGTCGAGCTGGTAGCGCCAGTGGATGATGCGCTTGCGCGCCTCGTGCATATCGTCGGGCAGCCGCGTGGCGAGGCCCTTGCCCAGCGCCTTTGCCGCGGTTCCGTAGGTCTTCGCGAGGCCCTTCACATAGGGGGCGGGGTTGTCGGGCAGGGTCCAGGCGCGAACCTCGTCGCGGCAGGGCTTCAGCATGGCTGTCACCTTGCGGGTTGCCGTGCGGATGGACGCTTCGCTCGCGGTGTCGCGGATTTCCACGTCGGCGGCACGGCGCAACGCGCCGATATCCGGTCGCTGAGCCGACTTGCGATAGTACTTCTCGACGTGTCCGATCGCGTCGTGCAGCGCCACCGTGTCGCGAGCGCCGGACAGGATACGGGCGGCGTCGCGGGCCTGAATGTTCAGTCGGCGAAATGAATCGTCGCCGATGATCGCGCGCAGGAGCCGCAGGTAGCTTCGGAAGGCCTTGAGATTCTTGCGGGCGTCGTGGACGGCTTCATGGATATTGCCGGTCGACGAGGTCAGTCGCTTCACAGCCTGGTCGAGGAGCCCGACCATGATGCCGCCCATCTGGGGTCCGACCGGCTCGGTTACGCTGATCCGGGACGACACTGCGGCTTCGATCCTCGAGGCAGACTGGTTTGATCAGTCTACGGGTAACATGACGGACGGGAAGCCGGAAGCGGGCGCAGCGAATCCAATAAAACGTAGCGTCGCGTGTTCGAACCGGCCGCTCTCCCGGCCGGGCCGGCGACAGGGGGTGGGCGGAGGCGAAACAGCTGCCCGACAGGCAAGATTACCTGTCTGGTATGTCGTGCGAATAACAGCCGGCGGAGGCGAGTGCGAATTTTATGTGATTTATCCTCGTGAAGGGCTGGTTGGGGGTTTGCAATTGCCCGACCGGATTGCTACATAGAGCCCGCGCCCCGAGGGGTGCCTTCAAAAACGATCCGGTGGAAATCCGGCTCGTCCCTGTCGCGGGGTGGAGCAGCCCGGTAGCTCGTCAGGCTCATAACCTGAAGGTCGTAGGTTCAAATCCTACCCCCGCAACCAACTGTCAGAAAAAGCCTCGCATCCATTCCGGGTTGCGAGGCTTTTTCTTTTCCGGCGGTGGCGCCGGGGCAGCAAGCCGCGCTCAGTTCTCGCCCAGATCTTCTCCCGCAAACGACATCATCAGTTCCAGCGCGTCGCTCAGGTCGTCGGCGTTGGCCCTGGCCCAGAAGGCGTCGGAGCCGAGATCCGAATATCCTTCGAACCCGGCGAGGTCGGCTTCGTCGACATTGCGGAAGCCCATCGACCAGTCGGCAAAATGGCGTTCGTCGATGTCGCCCTGTTCCAGCACGATCTTGGTGTGGTGGCGTCCGTCGGCCTTGATGCGGTCGTAGGCTTTCAGAACCTGGCCCTTCTCGCCTTCCAGCAGCTGCATGAAGTTGGCGCGGCCGTCGGCCGGCGCGTAGCGGTAGATCAGCAGGCCGGAAATGCCCTCGCGGGTGTTGCGGTCGCGGCTTTTCTTCAGGATCGCGGCGAGCTCGTCCTCGGACATCGGCCGCTCGGCCTGGCTGACATAAATCAGATGATACATGCGTACCGTTTCCTTCCCGAATTCGCCTGTCCGAAGCCGCGCGCCCAATTTCGCATGATTAGACGGCGGGTAACGTAGGATCGCGCCTCTAATGCAGGTGCGGGGCCTTCAACGCAAGTCCGCTCCTTTCGGATCACGACAAAGAGGGGCGTCGCAGAAGAACGTTCGCTCAAAATTTCATATTATCAAATACAATTCGATATTAGAAAATCCACTTGACTCCGGGGCGTGGCAACGGCGACATTTGGGACATAAATTCGACGTCATGAATTTGATGTCGTGAATTCGGGCTGCTCGATCGTTATCGGCCGGCCCGTCGGGAGGAGCGGATCCGGAGATGACGGCAACCGCCGGCGAAACCAGCGTGCTGGACCATGGCGTGCGTGCAGGTGACGTGCGCGCCGGCGAACTGCGCGCGGCCGCTCCCAAAGGGCCGCGAACGATCCAGTCGGTCGACCGCGCGCTTGAGCTTCTGGAAATCCTCGGCGAGGCCAACGGCGAGCTGTCGCTGAACGAGCTCGCCGGCCGGGCGGGGCTGAACGCGTCGACCTGCCACCATCTGCTGGCGACGCTCGCCAGGCGCGGCTACATCGGACAGACGCCCCGCACGCGCGGCTACTTCCTCGGCCAGCGCATCACCGAACTCTCCGAATCCCGCCTCCGGCAGTTCAATCTGCTCGACGAGGCGATGCCGGAACTGCGGCGGCTGAACGAGCTGACGCTGGAAAGCGTCCACCTTGCCGTCATGCAGGGAATGGCGCTGGTCACGCTTGGTAAGCTTGAATCGAAGCTGCCGATCCGGGTCGGTTCGGACGACGCCGGCAAGTCGGACGCGGCACATGCGACGGCCACCGGCAAGGCGATCCTCGCCTGGCTGCCCGAACCGGAAATCGCCCGCGTCATCGCCCACGGTGGGCTGAAGCGCTTCACCGACAAAACCATCTCGACCATTTCGGATCTGATGGAAGACCTGCGGCTGGTGCGCCGCAATGGCTTTTCCATGGACAACGAGGAATTCCAGCCCGGCGTTATCTGCGTTGGGGCGGCGATCCGTGACCATTCCGGCGCGGTGATCGGCTCGATCAGCTGCTCGATGCCGTCGATGCGCGCGGAAGGCGAGCATCTGGAAGAGGTGAAGGCCCAGGTGAAGCAATGCGCCTCGGCCATATCGGCACGGTTCGGAAGCCCGATGGAGGCGGTTCCGCAGCCGTAGGCTGAACGTCAACGAACAATGCGCCGGACAGGGAAAACCCCGGCGGAGACAGGAGGAATTTACACAATGGCAATGCCCGCCAACGTCAAGACCGACAGCGCCTACCCCATCCCGGAGACCATGAAGGCCTGGGTGCTGGGCAATCCCGGCGACATCAGCCTTCAGGACAAGCCGGTGCCGGCGCCGGGCAAGGCGGAGGTTCTGGTGCGGATCGACGCCGTCGCCATCTGCGCGACCGACCTGGAGATCATCTACCACGGCCCGCCCGCGATGATCGAAGGCGGCGATCCCTACAACAAGGGCTTCACCCCCGGCCACGAGTATATGGGTACGGTCGTGGCGCTCGGACCCGGCGTCGACGAGTACGAGATCGGCGAGCGTGTGACGGTCGAGATCCATGCCGGCTGCGGACAGTGCAAGCGCTGCCGAGAAGGCATGTACACGTCCTGCCACAACTACGGAAAGAACTACGGTGACGTCGACAAGGGCCACCGCGCCAACGGCTTCACCACCGATGGCGGCTTCTGCGAGTACCAGGTCAACAACATCAACACGCTAGTCCATGTCGACGACACCATGTCGGACGAGGAAGCGACCCTCGTGGTGACCGCCGGCACGGCGATGTACGGCCTGACCGAGCTTGGCGGCCTGGTGGCTGGCGAGAGCGTGGTGGTGACCGGTCCAGGCCCGATCGGGCTTCTCGGCGCGGCCGTTGCCAAGGCCCTCGGCGCGCAGCCGGTGATCCTGACGGGTACCCGCGATAACCGCCTGGAAATCGGCAAGCAGCTCGGTGCCGACCATGTCATCAATGTCCGCAAGGAAGATCCGGTCGAAGCCGTCCGCAAGCTGACGGACGGCAAGGGCGTCGATTACGTCATCGAATGCTCGGCGGCACCCAACGCCATCAACGAGGCCGCGCAGATGGTCAATCGCGGTGGCAAGATCTGCCTTGCGGCGTTCCCGCACGAGGCCCCGGCGGTCGATGTCGCCCACCTCGTGCGCAATAACATCTACGTCTACGGCATCCGCGGCGAAGGCAAGGCCGCCACGCACCGGGCCGAGGCGTTCATGCGCCAGAAGCGGTTCGACGCCACGCTGATCCATACGCATACGTTCGACATGGACGACCTGCCGGAAGCGATCCGGTACGCCAAGGACCGCGTCGAGGACGCGATCAAGGTGGTGGTGAAGAACAAGCACGCCGCGGCCAGCCAGGCCGAGGCGGCCGAGTAGGCCGGCCACCGGCAAACGGGAGCCTGACGATGCTGACCTGCGATCAGTATCACATGCCGACGACGCTTTCGGAGGCGCTCGCCCTGTTGCGGGCGGCGCCGGAAGGCAGCCGGCTGGTGGCGGGTGCGACGGATATCCTGCCGTGGGCCCGCGAGGGCCGCGCCGGCAACGTCCACCTGCCCGCTATGATCGACCTCAGCCGGGTCGGCGAACTATCCGGCTACACGATCGCCGACGGCCGCGTGCGGCTCGGGGCCAATGTCGTCTACCAGCAGTTCCTGACCGACGACACGCTGCGCCGGCACCTGCCATGCATGCCCTTCTGTTCGGTCTGGTTCGCCGACGACCAGATCCGCGAGCAGGCGACGCTTGCCGGCAACGTCGTCAATGCCTCGCCGGCCGCCGACGGCACGCCGCCGGTGCTGGCGCTGAACGGCGAGATCGAAATCGCCGCTCTCGACGGCGAAACGGTGGTGCGGAGGTCGATGCCGGTTGCCGACTTCGTCAAAGGGCCGAGCAGGACGGATCTGCAGCCCGGCGAGATCGTCACGGCGCTGACCTGCGACTCGCTGGAAGGCTACGGTGGCGCGTTCGAGAAGGTCGGGCAGCGGCGTTCGCTGGTGATCTCCTCGGTCTGCGCGGTTGCCTGCATCAAGACTGATACTGCCGGCGAGATCTTTGAGGACGTGCGCTTGGCGCTGGGCGGCATCGGGCCGGTGCCGGTCCGGCTGAGCGACATCGAAGACATGCTGAAAGGCCAGCGCATCTCGCGCGAACTCATTACCGAAGCCAGCGCCATCCCGCCGGCGCGGGTCGCCTCGCGGTCGCGCCAGGACTACCGGCGCGCCGTCGTTCGCGGCTTCGTCGAGGCGGCGATCGACGATGCGCTCGCCGATGCCGGTGCCCCCGTACCGGCTCCCCGGGATAGGGAGGAGTCCCATGTCTGACCTGGTTCTCGAACTGGAGGTCAACGACCGCAAGGTCCGCCGTCGTGCGGAGCCGCATCAGCGGCTACTCGATTTCCTGCGCGACGACCTGAACCTGACCGGCACCAAGGAAGGCTGCGGCGCAGGCGAGTGCGGCACCTGCTCGGTGTTCGTCGACGGCAAGCTGGTCAAGTCCTGCCTGATGCCAGCCGCAAAGGCGCAAGGGGCGAAGATCGAGACCATCGAAGGGCTGGCCGGCAACGGCGACCTGACGCCGGTCCAGAAGGCCTTCCACAAGACGGGTGCGAGCCAGTGCGGCTACTGCATCCCCGGCATGGTGATGGCTGCGACGTCGGCGCTCAGGGAAAACCCGGCCGCCGATATCGAGGAAATCAAGGAGCGGCTCGGCGGGAACATCTGCCGCTGCACCGGCTATTCGAAGATCTTCGAGGCGGTCGAGATCGCCCGCGACGTGATTGCCGGCAAGGCCGGCGCCGCGGCGCTTGAGGCGGACGGGGCCGGCGGGTCCTATATCGGCAACAATGTCCGCAGGCTCGATGCGCCAAGCAAGGTGTCCGGCCGGTTGCGCTATGCCGGCGACATGGTGATGCCGGGCATGCTGCACATGCAGGTGCTGCGCAGCCCGCACGCCCATGCCGCGATCAAGTCGATCGACGTGAGCGAGGCCGAGGCGCTGCCGGGCGTTGCCTGTGTGGTAACCGCCGACGACGTGCCAGGCGAAGACGGGTTCGGCGTGTTCGTCCACGATCAGCCGATCATGGCGCGCGAGAAGGTCCGCTATGTCGGCGAGGCGGTTGCCGCCGTCGCCGCGGACGACCTGCTGACAGCCACCAGGGCGCTGTCGCTGATCAAGGTCGAGTACGAGGAACTGCCCGCCGTCTTCGATCCCGAAGAGGCGATGGAAGCCGGGGCGCCGGTAGTCCACGACTATGCGAAGGACAACGTCGTCAAGCATATCCCCGTCCGCAAGGGCGACGTGGAGAAGGGCTTCGCCGAGGCCGACCTGATCGTCGAGCAGACCTATGAGACCCAGCAGGTCGAGCACGCCTATCTCGAGCCGGAGGCCGGGCTCGCCTATGTCGACCACGACGACGTGGTGACGGTGGTTTCGCCGAGCCAGAACATCACCCATCACCGGCACATGCTGGCGAAGATCATCGACCGGCCGATCAACAAGGTCCGGTTCATCATGAGCCCGGTCGGCGGCGGCTTCGGCGGCAAGGAAGACATGATCTACCAGGGCATGCTCGCCCTGGCCGCCATGAAGACCGGCCAGCCGGTGCGCCTCGTCTTCACCCGCGAGGAGTCGATCATCACGACCGCCAAGCGGCACCCGGCCCGGATCACCTACCGGATGGGGTTGAAGAACGACGGGCGCATCACCGCGGTGTCGTTCAAGATGATCTCGGACGGCGGCGCCTATGGGCTGTCGACGGAAGGGGTGATGCGCAAGGCAGCGATCCTGTCCTGCGGTCCCTACGATATTCCGAACGTGCAGATCGACACCTACGGGATCTACACGAACAACACGCCCTCGGGCGCCTTCCGCACCTTCGGTGCCATGCAGGCGCAGTTCGCTACCGAATCCCACATGGATATCTGCGCCGAGAAGCTCGGCCTCGATCCCTTCGAGATCCGCCGCATCAACATGATGCGCGACGGCGCGGTGACTCATACCCAGCAGATGCTGGGCTCGGTCTCCATCGGCGAGGTGCTCGACGCCGCCGAGCAGAGCTCGGGCTGGGAAGCCGGGGCACCGACCATGCGTGGTCCGCAGCGGTCCGATCTCGGCGGCGAGGGTACGCGCCCGCCCTGCACGCTGGGCGCCCGGTTCCGCACGTCCGATAAATCCGGCCGGCAGGAGGTGGCGTGATGCAACGCAAGATGCGCGGCCGCGGCATGGCGGCGAGCTGGTACGGGATTGCCCGTACCGCGACCATCGACCGGGCCGGCGCCTGGGCCGAGCTCGACGACGGCGGCACCGCCAAGATCGTCACCGGTGTCACCGAAATCGGCGAGGGCATTCTGACGGTGCTGGCCCAGATCGCGGCCGAGGAGCTGGGGATCCGGCCCGAGGACGTGACGATCGGCGACAATGATACCGCCCGCTCGCCGGAAGCAGCCCACGCCGGTGCGACCCGCCAGACCTACATGATCGGCAACTCGGTGGCGCTTGCCTGCCGCGACGCGCGGGCCAAGCTGATCGAGGAGCTTTCCGATCACTGGGGCGTCGACGGCGAGACAATCAAGGCGTTCGACGGGGAGATCTGGGCGGAAGGCACGAACCTCAAGATGTCGATGGAAGAGGCCGTCGACATCTGCAAGAAGCGCGGCGTTGTGCCGGTCGGCTCCGGCTCGTTCACCGCGCACGGTACCGGCCTCGATCCGGTCGACGGCTCGGGCAGCCCCTGGCAGGCCTATGTGTTCGGCACCCAGGTGGCGGAGGTCGAGGTCGACACGGTGACCGGCGAAGTCCAGGTGCTCGGCATCTGGGCTGCGCACGATGTCGGCCGGGCTATCAATCCGCGCGGCGTCGAGGGCCAGATCGAGGGCGGCGTCGTCCAGGGTCTCGGCCAGGCGCTGATGGAGGACTATCAGCTCGACAAGGGCCACACCAAGACGCACGGCTTTGCCAAGTACATCCTGCCGACCTCGCTGGATATCCCGGAGATAACCACCACGATCGTCGAGGACCGCGACCCGAAGAGCCCGCTGGGCGCAAAGGGGATCGGCGAGCCCGCGCTGGTGCCGACCGCGCCGGCGATCATGAACGCCATTTACGATGCCATCGGCGTTCGCATCACCTCGCTGCCGGCGACGCCGGAAAAGATCGTCGCTGCGCTCGCCGAGAAGGCGCGCGCGGAAGGATCTGTCAGGGAAGCCGCGGAGTAGCGCCGGAAACGGGCATCATCCGGACCTGGACCGGACAACAACAACTGGCCGCCGGGCAATCGCGGTGGTGCAAAGAATTCGAAGGGAAGGGAGACGTTCATGGACGTGAGCATGTATCAGAAGATGCGGGTCGGCATCGTACACTTCAAAGCCTTTCCGGGCATCGAGACCGGCGTCGGACCGATCCTGGAGACTCTGGAGAAGATCTGCGCGGACGATTTCTTCACCGCGGTCGAGGTCGGCTGGATGAAGGACTTCCGCGTCCGCAACACGGCCCGCCATCTGCTCGACCAGAGCCATCTTTCCGTCGCCTATGCGACCCAGCCCAAGGTGCTCTCGAACAAGTTCAACCTGAATTCGTTCGACATGCGCGAGCGGGCGATGGCGATCGACGCGATCAAGAGCAGCGTCGACGAGGCCCGCCAGCTCGGCGCCGAAGTTGTGCGCCTGATCGCCGGCAAGGATCCCGGCGACGAGAAGCGCGAGGAAGCCAAGAAGCTGCTGATCGACTCGATCCACCAGATCATGGACTATGCCGCCGAAGACGACGACGGACTGAAATTCACGCTGAAGATTTTCGACCGCGACATCGACAAGAAAAACCTGATCGGCCATGTCGGGGACGCCGTCGACGTGGCGCGCGCGCTGCGGCCGAGCTATCCGCATTTCGGCCTGCTGACCGACCTCAGCCATTTCCCGCTGCTCGACGAGGACCCGGATGTCAGCATACCGATGATGGCCGATTATCTCGAAGCGGTTCATCTCGGCAACTGCGCCTTCCGCGACAAGAGCCATCCCGCCTATGGCGATATCCAGCCGCGCTTTGGCGTGCCCGGCGGCGAGACCGACCTGCCGGAGGTGACCCACTTCTTCCGTGCGCTCACCAGGAACGGCTTCTTCGACAAGTCGGAGCGGCCGGTCGTCAGTGCGGAAGTGCGTCCGGTGCTGGCGGGGGAGATTTCCGAGATCATAATTGCCAACGCCAAGCGCGTCATCCGTGATGCCTGGGCGCTTTCGCAGCTCCCCGAAGCGGAAGCGGGCACCAAGACCCAGGAGAGCAAGGGCACCCGGCTGGCCCAGAAGAAGCCGCAACCCGCGTAAGCAATACGCTCACGATACAAACAGGGAGAGAGACCATGGGACTTAAAACGATGAAATGGATCGTCGGCGCTACGGCGCTGGCGCTGGTTTTCGGCAACGCGCCGGCGAAGGCCGAATATCCGGAAAAGCCGGTCGAGATGACGGTGCTGTTCGGGGGGACCGCACAGACGATCGGCCAGCTTCTCGCCGAGCTGATGTCGAAGAACCTTCCCAACGCGGTGGTGCCGGTCAGCCGTACAGGCGGCGGCGGTTCCGTCGGCTACAAGTACGTCAACGGCACCGATCCGGACGGCTACAACATCGTCTGGAACTCGAATTCCATCAGCACCGGCTATCACGGCGGCCGCATGGACTTCGACCACACGGCCTTCAAGCCGATCGCCAAGATCAGCGTCGAGGTTCCCGCATTCGCCGTCCGCGCTGACGCCGGCTGGGAAACGCTCGAAGACATGGTCAACGACATCAAGTCGTCGGACAAGAAGCTGAAGGTTGGCGCCTCGGGCAAGGGCTCGTTTACGCACCTGACCACGATGGCGCTGCTCGACAAGCTCGGGCTGACCGACAAGGTCATCCATGTGCCATACGACCAGGGCAAGGCGCCGGTGGAGCTGTTGGCCGGCCGTATCGATGCCGCGCTGCAGTGGCCCGGCCAGTTCATCTCCCACGCCGAAGCCGGCAAGATCAACATCCTGTGCGTGACCAGCAAGGACCGGATCTCCGCCCTTCCGGACGTGCCGACCTGTGCCGAAGGCGGTGCCGGCGACATGGACATTACCATGTGGCGCGGTCTGGCCGCCCCTGCCGACACCCCGGACGAGGTGATCGTCGTGCTTGAGGAAGCTGCGCAAAAGGCGGCCACGAGCGACGAGTTCATCAAGGCCTCGAAGACCGTCGGTTTCGAGCCGGCCTTCGCCGACCACGCCGCCTTCGGTGAGCAGATCGCCGCCGACGACCAGTGGATCGGTGCGCTCATCAAAGACCTCGGCCTGAACAACTAAGTCCAGGCAGGGCAGAAACCATGCACGCGGCCCACCGCGACCAGCTTGTCGGATCGCTTCTTCTGATTTTCGGGGCGATCTGGACGGCAGTCGTCTACCTGACCGTACCCGCAGGGTTCGGCGACGGTATAGGGCCGCGTGCCTTTCCGCTCGGTCTCGGCGTCCTTCTCGTCATCCTGTCGGCGATGCTCCTGATATCCGGTTTCCGGAAGAACCGAGCCAACGCGGACATGCCCGAGGATTCGGAGGAAATCGACGCAGCGATGACCCGGATCGACCTGAGAATGGTCGGGTCGGTCTTCGTGGTCATCATGGTCTACGGCTTCCTCATGGAAAAAGTAGGCTTCGTGATCGCCACGCTGCTGATCGTGACGTCGACGCTGTGGCTGGTGCTCGGTATCCGCAGGCCGCTGGTGATCGGTGCAATGGCCGTCGGCCTGACCGGCGGGTGCTGGCTGGTGTTCGGGAAGCTCTTGGGAGCGTATCTCCCGCCCGGCACCTGGATTTCCCTCTTCTAAGGCGGATCTCGTTCGATGGACCTGCTGTTATCCGCCCTTTCCGTCGCGCTCGAGCCGACAGCCGTGCTCGCTGTCGTGATCGGGACGTTCCTGGGGCTCGTCTTCGGATCGATCCCTGGGCTGACTTTCACGGTGGCGCTCGCGCTGGTGCTGCCGGTGACCTTTTCACTGGCCACGGCGCCCGCCATCGGCCTCCTGCTGGGCACCTATATCGGCGGCATGACCGGCGGTTCGGTCTCGGCGATCCTGCTCGGCATTCCCGGTACGCCGTCGGCCGCGGCGACGGTGATCGACGGCTACCAGCTTACGCGACGCGGCAAGGCTTCGCTGGCGCTGGGCACCGCCGTAATCGTTTCCTCGTTCGGCGGGCTGTTCAGCCTTTTCGTCATGATCGTCTCGGTCGACCTCGTCGCCCGCATGGCGCTGCATTTCGGACCGGTCGAGATCTTCGCGCTCGTCCTGTTCGGCCTGTCGACGATCTGCGGCCTGTCGGAAAAGTCGCTCGTTCGCGGCCTGATCGCCGGGGTGATCGGACTGATGCTGATGACCATCGGTCTCGACGAGATGGAAGGAGTCCAGCGGCTGACCTTCGGCACAATCACCCTGCAGCAGGGCGTGAACCTGCTGGTGGCGATGATCGCGCTGTTCGCGGTGCCGCATGTGATCGAGGCGTTTGCCGAATACTACCGGGGCGAACATCGTCATGTGGACGCCGCCGACGTGACCGCCGAGCTGCCCAGTTTCCGGGTGCTCAGGAGCAATTTCTGGCTGATGGTCCGCTGCGCCTTCATGGGGACCGGCATCGGTGCCATTCCGGGGACCGGCGGGCCGATCGCCGCGTTTCTCGCCTATGCGCACGCCAAACGGTCGTCCAAGGACAGCTCCCAATTCGGGCGCGGCGCGCTGGCCGGTGTCGTGGCGCCGGAGACGGCCAACAATGCGGTGACCGGCGGCGCGATGATCCCGCTCCTGTCGCTCGGTATTCCCGGCGATCCGGCCACGGCGATCGTTCTGTCCGGGCTGCTGATCCACGGACTGGTGCCCGGCCCGATGCTGTTCATCGAGCATCCCGGCGAGATCTACACCATCTACATCGCCATTATTATCGCCTATATCGCGGTGCTGGGTATCCAGCTTCTCGGCATCCGGTTCTTTGTCCAGATGCTGCGTGTGCCCGCCCATCTGCTCGGCGTCGGTATCATCGTCATGTGCGGTTTCGGCGCTTTTGCGATCCGCAATTCGGTGTTCGACGTCTATACGATGGGCATTCTCGGCGTGATCGCCTACGCACTGATGCGGGCCCGCATCCCGCTCACACCGATCGTCCTCGGGCTCGTGCTCGGCCCGACGCTGGAACGCGAGTTCCGCACGGCATTGATCCTGTCCGAGGGCAGCTACGGCGTGTTCTTCTCCTCCGTGCCAGCCGTCATCTTCTACCTTCTGGCGGTTACCGTGATCGTGGTGCACTTCGTCGGTCAGTCGCGCAGCGCGCGGGCGATGAAGCAGAAAACAGAACAACAGCAGAAAGAGGCGGTCTAACGTCATGCTCGAACGCAGACACGAAACCGAGCTGAGCGAGGCCATGCGCCGGCGCGCGCGGATCATCGGGGATGCCGGCGGTCTGGACCAGGCGGTCGCCTCGGGTGCGCTCGACGAGATCGTCGAGGTCAGCCTGTCGGAAGGCCTGCTGCTCGGCCTGCTCAAGCAGGGCGTCCGGAAGTATTTCGCGATCTTTGGCCATGGCTCGACCGATCTCGGCGAGGCGCTGCGCGTCTACGAGGAGGAAGGCGTCACGCGGACGATCAATTGCCGCAACGAGGTCGAGATGGCTCACGCGGCGACGGCGCTCGCCTGGCAGTATGGCGAGACCTGCGCGGCGATCACCTCGATCGGCCCCGGTGCGCTGCAGGCGATGGCCGGATCGCTGGCCGCCTCGTCGAACGGTGTCGGCGTCTACCACATCTACGGGGACGAGACGACGCAGGGCGAAGGCTACAACATGCAGCAGATCCCCAAGGAGCAGCAGGGGCTGTTCGGGCAGATCACGGCGCTGATGGGGCAGTCCTACGTGCTGCACACGCCGGGCGCGCTGCGCGACTGCCTGCGCCGTGGGACCGCCTGCGTGCATCATCCCTTCAAGGCCGGCCCGTTCTACCTGATGCTGCCGCTCAACACGCAGCCGCAGATAACAGAGGTCAATCTGGTGACGCTGCCGGGGCGGATGGACGTGCCGCCGGTGGTGCCGCAGTCGAAGGCGGTCTTCGCTGAAGCGGTCGAGCGGATCGCGGCGTCGAGGCGTCCGGTCATCAAGGCCGGCGGCGGCACGCGCGGGCACGATCAGGCCGTGCGCCAGCTTGCCCGGCGCATCGGGGCCGTGGTGGTAGAGTCGCCGGGGTCGACCGGTGTCCTGCCGGATGCCGATCCGCAGAACATGCATGTCGGCGGCTCCAAGGGCTCGATCTCCGGCAACTACGCCATGGAGAACGCCGACCTGCTGATCGCAATCGGCACCCGCGCGGTCTGCCAGGCGGACTGTTCCGGTGTCGGCTATCCGAACGCCGAGGCCGTCATCAATATCAACGGCGATCTCTCGGACCTGACCCACTATGCCAACACGACGGGTCTGCCCGGCGACATCTCGGCGGTGATCGGTCTCCTGCTCGAAGCGGTCGCGGACTCGAATGCCGTCGATCCGGCTGCAAAGGCCGCTTGGCTCGAAGCCTGCGCCGGGAAGAAGCACGAGTGGACTGCTTTCAAGACGTCGCGCTATGACGTGCCGCCGCAGATGGACGAGGCTTGGGGTCGCGCTGTCCTGACCCAGCCGGCGGCCATCAAGATCGTCTCCGAGTTCGCCAAGGCGCGCGATGCAGCCAAGTTCTTCGATGCCGGCGATGTGCAGGCGAACGGCTTCCAGATCGTCGAGGACGACAGGACCGGCGACACCTATACCGAAAGCGGTGCCTCCTACATGGGCTTCTCGGTCTCCGCGCTGCTGGCGTCGGCCGCCGCCGATACGCCGCGCTACGGGATCGCGTTCACCGGCGACGGGTCGTTCATGATGAACCCGCAGATCCTGATCGACGGTGTCGAGCACGGCGCTAAGGGCATGATCGTGCTGTTCGACAACCGCCGCATGGCAGCGATCACCGGGCTGCAGCATGCCCAGTACGGCAGCGAATTCCGCACCAATGACGGCGTGCCGGTCGACTATGTGCAGCTTGCTTCGTCGGTTCAGGGCGTCAAGGCGGTGTTCGGCGCGGGCCTGGCCGATCTTGTCGCGCAATTCTCCTTCCTGTCCCATTTCGAGGCCGCCCAGCGCGGCGTCCTGGAATTGCGGGCGGTGCTGTTCTTCCTCGGCTTCATGATGCTGTGGACCATTCTCAACGGCCTGTGGGCCTCTCGCCAGAGGCTTGGCTGAGATGCGCGCGAAACACTATCTCATTGCCGCCACGGTGCTGACCGGAATCATCTTCGTTTCGGCAAACCTGCTGGTACAGAAAGTGTTCAGCGGTGCCCGCATCGATTTCACCGAGAACAATCTCTACACATTGTCCGACGCCACAAGGTCGACACTGAAATCCGTCGCCGAACCGGTCGAGATCACCTTCGTCTACACGCGCGCCACGGGGCAGGAATTTCCCGCCATCCGCGCCTATGCCGCCCGCGTCCGGGAATTGCTGCAGGTGTATGAAAGCCAGTCCGGCGGAAAGGTACGCATCACCGAGATCGACCCGGTCCCCTTCTCGCCTGCGGAAGACGAAGCGCTCGCCGCCGGCATCACAGCCATCGACACGAACGGGAATGATCCGCTCTATTTCGGCCTGATCGGCCGCAATTCGATCGACGACCAGCGCGTCATGCCCTTCCTCGCCCCGGAACGCGAAGTCACGCTCGAATATGATTTGACCCGCATGATCGACCGGCTGGACGATCCCGATCCGCCGCGCATCGGGATCCTGTCCTCCCTGCCCGGCATGACCGCGCCCGGCGGTGAAGGCGGCTATGCGCTGCTGCGCGACATTCACAAATCCTTCGATGTCGAACCGATTGCGGAAACCTTCCAGTCCCTGCCGGAAGACCTGGACGTGCTGCTTGTGGCCCAGCCGCCCGAGCTGAGCCCGAGACAGGAATGGTTGATCGATCAATTCGTGTTGCGCACGGGCCGGGCCGTCTTCCTGCTGGATCCGGCGGCCAAGACGGCCGGTGCCGGCGGCCCCTTTGCCCTGGACGATGCGGCGGCTTCGGCATCGCTGCCGCGGCTTGGCGAGGCATGGGGCGTCACCGTGTCCGAACGGGCCGTCGCAGATGCGGCCAGCGCCCTGCCGGTTCCGGTCGACACCGGTGGCGGGCGGATCGAGGAACTTGCCCACCCCCTGTTCCTCGGCATCCCCGCCGGGGACATGAACCAGGAAGACCTCATCACCGCAGATCTGGGCCGCGTTATCAATTTCGGCGCGCCCGGCGCCCTGATCACCGGCACGCTGGGCGATGGCGTGGAGTTCACGCCGCTGATGACAACCGGGCCGAGCCCGTCCTT
>ENA-ORCV01000568-ORCV01000568.1-marine-metagenome-genome-assembly--contig:-NODE-568-length-21376-cov-2.746232_pt1 | contig 21376 bp, 21 predicted proteins | sample MGYA00237779_ERZ508509 | MGnify/ENA primary metagenome ERZ508509 (study PRJEB26180, sample SAMN06268772) | marine metagenome | isolation source: Bioluminescent Bay, La Paraguera, Puerto Rico | place... | reverse complement strand
CCGAACTTTGCGGGAAGCCTTCCTCGACAGTCACCAGACGGCCTGTCTTCTTGACGCTTTCGATCACCGTCGGCAGGTCCATCGGACGGATCGTGCGCAGGTCGATCACCTCGGCGTCGATGCCCATGCCGGACAGTTCCTCGGCCGCCTTGATCGCATAGGTCATGCCGATGCCGGCAGAGACGATGGTGACGTCCTTGCCGGGCTTGTGGATGCGCGCCTTGCCGATCGGCAGGACGAAATCATCCATTTTCGGAACGTCGAAACTCTGTCCGTAGAGGATCTCGTTTTCCAGGAATATGACCGGGTTCGGGTCGCGGATCGCCGCCTTGAGCAAGCCCTTTGCGTCGGCAGCCGTGTAGGGCTGAATGACCTTGAGGCCCGGCACGTGGCTGTACCACGCCGCATAATCCTGGCTGTGCTGCGCGGCAACGCGCGCCGCGGCGCCGTTCGGGCCGCGGAACACCATCGGTGCGCCCATCTGGCCGCCCGACATGTAGAGCGTCTTGGCCGCAGAGTTGATGATCTGGTCGATCGCCTGCATGGCGAAGTTGAAGGTCATGAACTCGACGACCGGCTTCAGGCCGGCCATCGCCGCGCCGACGCCGATACCGGCGAAACCGTGCTCGGTGATCGGCGTGTCGACGACGCGCTTGGCGCCGAACTCGTCGAGCAGGCCCTGCGTCACCTTGTAGGCGCCCTGATATTCGGCGACCTCTTCGCCCATCACATAGACACTTTCGTCGTTGCGCATTTCCTCGGCCATCGCGTCCCGCAACGCCTCGCGCACCGTGGTCGACACCATCTCCGTGCCTTCGGGAATGTCGGGGTCGGCGGCGACGTCGGGCGCCTTGGGCTCGGGGTGGACCTTGCCTTCGGCAGGCACCCGGCGGGCATCCATGTCTTCCACCGCGTTGCCGGCCGAGGCCGTGCCCTCGCCAGCCGCGCCGTCGGAGCTGCGCTCGCCATGCGGATCGCGGCTTGTCTCTTCGGATCCGCCCTTGTTTTCGGATTTGCCGATATCGTCGGCGCTTTCGCCTTCCTGCAGCAGCACCGCGATCGGCGTGTTCACCTTCACGCCCTCGGCGCCCTCCTCCACGAGGATCTTGCCGATCACGCCTTCATCGACCGCCTCGACCTCCATCGTCGCCTTGTCGGTCTCGATCTCGGCGATCACGTCGCCGCTTTCGATCGCATCGCCCTCGGCCTTGACCCATTTGGCGAGCGTGCCCTCCTCCATGGTCGGGGAGAGCGCGGGCATAAGTACCTGTACCGGCATCGTCGTCCCTTCCCGGTCAGCGCTGCACGTCGGTCCAGAGCTCGGCGGCATCCGGCTCGGGATCTGTCTGGGCGAATTCGGCGGCCTCGTTGACGATCGCGCGCACCTCGCGGTCGATGTCCTTCAGGCTGTCTTCGCTCGCCTTGTGCTCGCCGAGCAGGCGGGCCTTCACCTGCTCGATCGGATCATGCTCCTGCCGCATCTTCTGGACCTCGTCCTTGGACCGGTATTTGGCGGGATCCGACATCGAGTGCCCGCGATAGCGATAGGTCAGCATTTCGATAATGTACGGTCCTTTGCCCTCGCGGCACCAGGTCGCGGCCTTCTCGCCGACCGCCTTGACCGCCCGCACGTCCATACCGTCGACCTGCTCGCCGGGGATGTCGAACGAAGCGCCGCGATGCGACAGATCCGTCGTGGCCGAGGCGCGGCTGATGCTCGTGCCCATACCGTACTTGTTGTTCTCGATCACGTAGACGACGGGCAGGTGCCAGAGCTTGGCCATGTTGAAGCTCTCGTAGACCTGGCCCTGGTTGGCCGCACCGTCGCCGAAATAGGTAAAGCTGACATTGTCGTTGCCGCGGTATTTGTTGGCGAAGGCCAGACCCGTACCAAGCGAAACCTGTCCGCCGACGATGCCGTGTCCGCCGAAGAATCCCTTCTCGACGGAAAACATGTGCATCGAGCCGCCCTTGCCCTTGGAATAGCCGCCACGGCGCCCGGTCAGCTCGGCCATGACGCCCTTGGGATCCATGCCGCAGGCCAGCATGTGGCCATGATCGCGATATCCGGTGATGAACTGGTCGCCGTCCTTGGCGACCATCTGCATGCCGACGACAACGGCTTCCTGGCCGATGTAGAGATGGCAGAAGCCGCCGATGAGGCCCATGCCGTACATCTGGCCGGCCTTCTCCTCGAAACGCCTGATCAGCAGCATCTCGCGATAGGCTTCGAGATCCTGTTCGCTCGTGAAAGATGCGACCGCGCTCGCGGCGTCGCTCTTCTTGCCGGTCGAACGGGATTTTGCCGCCTTGGTCGTGGATCGGGATTTAGCCGCCGTTCCGCGGCCGGAGCCGGTTTTGGCACGTGCCGCCATGCCTACCTCCCTGAATACTCAGCGCCGTCACGCCCCCATTGGGACGCGATCATATTCGCTTGGCAACAGGTAGCGCACCGAAGCGTTAAAAACCAGTCTGAAACGCAACGGGAGAGCCGAAACAATCCTTTGATATGTCAGCAAAAATATAAGTTTAACGCGAACCCGGTTAAATATCGGCTGTGGATTCCGGCGAGCCCTCTACCGCTCCCCGTGCATGATCACGATATCGTTCGGATGGGCGACATTGAGCAACACGCGCGCCCGCTCCTCCAGCATGTCGGGGTCGAGACTTTCCGGTCTGAGAAGCGACACATGCTGTTCGAGCGATTCCCGTTCGCGGCGCAGCTCCGCGAGTTCGGCCTCGAGTTCGGCCACGTCGACCCTGAGCTGCTGGGACGCGTAGAAACCGCGCGTGCCGTTGAGGCCGTGATAGACGAAATAGCCGACCATGACGACACCAATCAGCGGTATCAGAAATCCGGCCGTCGACGAACGGACGGTACGCCTTCCCATGATTGAAACTCTCCGCACCGATAATCTGATGCACTGTCGGGCAAGCGCGTTAACGGCGGCTTAACCGTGACCGCACGGAGCAGGCGTTGTTTATCCAGGCCGGGCGCCGCTACCGGGGCCCATCTCGCCGCAAGATCGGCGTCGTCCTGGACCGGCCTGGACGGCCTTCGAGGGCGCCTGCATTCGCCGCGAAGGCGCGGTTATTGGGATCCGGACGGCTGATCCGGACCTAGAGCCCCCGCAGTGCCGATTTGCCCGCGTAGCGAGCGGTCGGTCCGAGCTCCTCTTCGATCCGCAGGAGCTGGTTGTACTTCGCCAGCCGGTCCGAGCGGGCCAGCGAGCCCGTCTTTATCTGTCCGCAGTTCGTGGCGACCGCCAGATCCGCGATGGTCGAATCTTCGGTCTCGCCGGATCGATGCGACATCACCGCGGTATAGCCGGCCCGGTGCGCCATATCGACGGCGTCGAGGGTCTCGGTCAGCGATCCGATCTGGTTGACCTTGACGAGGATCGAATTGCCGATGCCTTGGTCGATACCCTTCGACAGCCGCTCGGTATTGGTGACGAACAGGTCGTCGCCGACGAGCTGGCAGCGGCCGCCGATGGTCTCCGTCAGCATCTTCCAGCCGCGCCAATCATCCTCGGCCATGCCGTCCTCGATGGAGACGATCGGATAGGCGTCGACCAGTTCGGCCAGGTAGGCCACCATGTGCTCGGGATCGAGGCTCTTGCCTTCGCCTTCCAGCTCGTACTTGCCGCCCTTGAAGAACTCGGTCGAGGCGACGTCCAGCGCCAGCATGACGTCCTCGCCCGGCTTCAGCCCGGCTTCGCCGACAGAAGTGACGATGAAGTCGAGCGCCTCACGGGCCGACTTGAGGCCGGGGGCGAAACCGCCCTCGTCGCCGACATTGGTGTTGTGGCCGGCCTTCTTCAGCGCGCTCTTGAGGGTGTGGAACACTTCGGCGCCCATGCGCAGCCCCTCGGCGAAGCTGTCCGCGCCGACCGGCATGATCATGAATTCCTGGATGTCGATCGGATTGTCGGCATGCGCGCCGCCGTTGACGATGTTCATCATCGGAACGGGCAGCATCCGTGCGCCGACGCCGCCGACATAGCGATAGAGCGGCAGGCCGGTCGCGTCGGCTGCTGCGCGCGCAACCGCCAGCGACACGCCGAGGATCGCGTTGGCGCCGAAGCGGCTCTTGTTGGGCGTGCCGTCGAGCGCGATCATCGTCTGGTCGATATGGACCTGCTCCTCGGCTTCCATGCCCGAGAGCGCATCGAAGATCTCGCCATTGACCGCGTCCACCGCCTGGCGGACGCCCTTGCCGAGATAGCGCGCGTCACCGTCACGCAACTCGACGGCTTCGTGCGCACCGGTCGAAGCGCCCGAGGGGACCGCTGCGCGGCCCACCGACCCGTCTTCAAGTACGACGTCGACTTCCACGGTCGGATTGCCGCGGCTGTCGAGGATCTCGCGGCCGACGATGTCGATGATGGCGGTCATGGTGCCCTTTCCCGGTTCTCGGAGTGTTGGAGGGGCTAATAGCCGAGCTAAAGCGCGCAGGAAAGGCCAATCCGCACGAACGGCATGCCCTGCACCGTTCAACTTGCAAACCGCACCGCTCTCCGGCAGCAATGCCGGCAAAGGAGACCCTGTCCATGTCCGAAGAGACAATGCAACTTGGCCGGGATGTCGCGACACCGGCGACGCCCGAGGCGGCGGTGCTCGATCGCGTGCCCAATCCGCATTCCGACACCGACTATGTGACGCGCTTCACATGCCCCGAATTCACCTCGCTGTGCCCGGTGACCGGCCAGCCCGACTTCGCGCATATCGTCATCGACTATGTGCCGGACCGGTGGCTGGTCGAATCGAAGTCGCTGAAACTGTTCCTGTTTTCCTACCGCAACCACGCCGCGTTCCACGAAGCCTGCACCGTCGAGATCGGCAAGCGGCTGGTGGAGCGGCTTGCCCCGCGATGGCTCAGGATTGGCGGCTACTGGTATCCGCGCGGCGGCATCCCGATCGACGTGTTCTGGCAGACCGGAGACGTGCCCGCAGGCCTCTGGATCCCCGATCAGGGCGTCTCGCCCTACAGGGGGCGCGGCTAGGTCTAGCCGACTAGATCGAAACCGGCCGCGCCTTGGCCACGATATCGAACGCCATCAGCATCTCGATCAGCGCCGGCAGATCCTTCAGCGCGATCATGTTCGGACCGTCCGACGGCGCCTTGTCGGGATCGGGATGGGTCTCGATGAAGACGCCCGCAACGCCGACTGCGACCGCGGCGCGCGCCAGAACGGGCACGAATTCGCGCTGACCGCCCGAGGAGGTGCCCTGCCCGCCAGGCTGCTGCACCGAATGGGTCGCATCGAAGATCACCGGCGCGCCCAGGCCCGCGAGGATCGGCAGGGCGCGCATGTCGGATACCAGCGTGTTGTAGCCGAAACTCGCACCGCGCTCGGTGACCAGGACGTTCGGGTTTCCGAAGCCGGTGACCTTGTCGACCACGTTCTTCATGTCCCAGGGCGCCAGGAACTGGCCCTTCTTGACGTTGACCACCCGTCCGGTCTCCGCGGCGGCTTTCAGAAGATCCGTCTGACGGCACAGGAAGGCCGGGATCTGCAATATGTCGACGACCTCTCCGACCGGCCCGCATTGCCACGTCTCGTGCACGTCGGTGAGAACCGGCAGGCCGGTCGTCTCCCGGACCTCCGCAAAGATCGGCAGCGACGCGTCCAGGCCGATGCCGCGCGCGCCGGAAGCGCTGGTGCGGTTCGCCTTGTCGTAGGAACTCTTGTAGACGAGGCCGATACCGAGCTTTCCGGCCATCTCCTTCAGCGCCTGGGCGGTCTCCAGCGCGTGATCGCGGCTCTCCATCTGGCAGGGACCTGCGATCAGGCAAAGCGGGCGATCGTTGGCGAACGTCGCCGGGCCGGCGGATACGGTGGCGTTGGTTCCGGACATGTTGTCTCCTGAAAACGGGCCTCGGAGCGAAGTCGTCGACGATTGTTTACGTCATCCTGCGGCAAGCTTCGAGAGCAGATCTTCGGTGATAGCGTCCAGATCTCGTCCGGCCGTATCGACGACGAGATCTGCGCTGTCCCACGGCTCGTAGTGCCGCAGCAGCACGTCGTTCCACGCCGGGAGCGCCAGGCCCGAAATGTCGGTCGGCCGGGTCTCGACACGGCGCCGGTGTTCCGCGGTATCGGAACATACGATTTCGACCTCGATCGCACGGACGCCCGCCTGTTCCGCCACCGTCCGCCACGCGTCTCGCGTGATGGCGACCGGATTGACGGAATCGGCGATGACGACCCGCCCGAGTCTCAGGTTGTCCCCTGCGACCGCATAGGCGATCCGGTATCCGCGGTCGTCCATCGGGCCCGTCACGGCACCGGCATCTCTCATTGCCTGCTCGATCGTATCGATACGGATGTGGACGGCGCCCAGTCGACGGGACAGATTCCGGGCGACTGTCGTCTTGCCTGTTCCCGGCAGGCCGCCGAGAACGATCAGCACGTTAGGAACCTGCGGGTACGAACGCGACCGCGACGCCTGCCACCTCGGCAGCCGGCACGACCAGCCGTTCGCCGCGCCGTTCACAGGGCATCGAGTCGGCTTCGAGACACGCGTGCGCCGCGTCCATGTCGTTCACGGCGACCACGATTGCCGCCAGACGCGGTGTCGAAAATCCCTTCAGATCGATCGCCGCCCCCCATTCCGACGCGGCCGCCTGCGGGGTCTCGACACGGATCGTTCCCCGCGCGGTTTCGATCCCCAGGCCGGCACCGGTCGACCGGATCTCCGACACGCCGGTAAACGCTTCGAAGAAAGCGCGATGATCGTCGGGACTTTGTGAGACCATGAGCACTTCGCGCACCGTCCGGCCGGTATTCCTGTGCCGCTGGAATTCGGGCTTCCAGAAGAACTGGGGCGCAAGCTGCTGACAGGTGAAATAGGCCGCATCCGGGGCATAGGGGTCTGTCACGAAGGCCAGCTTGAACCCGACGCGGGCGACGGTGCCGTCAGGCTGCTTCGCATCGCGGCCGAATTCGAACGGCAGGTAGGCTTGGATCCCCGAAGCGGCGAACGCCTTCCCGTCGGCGACCGCATCCTGGCTGTCGAGCACCAGCATGCTCATGCCTTCGTGGCGCTCCAGATAGCGCGCATTGAACCGGGGGAAGCTGAAGGCGCCAGGCGCCGGCACCGGAAACGCGTCCGGATCGGCAACGGCGAGGAGTTCGAGAAAACAGCCGTCGAGTTGGACCAGGCTGTTTTCGGTGCCGAAAGGATGGCGCGCCGTCGGCGTCAGCGTGAAGCCGAGCCGTTCATAAACGGTCCGCGCCGTCTCCAGGTCGTGGACGGCCAGAACGAGATGATCGATACCGCGGGACATGGTCACAGCGAATACCCTGCCGCTAACGGGCGCGCAATCGGCGCACTGTACCGTCCGAGGTCAACCCCGGCAGGCGAATTCCACCCACAACGGATAATGATCCGACATCCGGTACTGCAGGCTTTGCCGGGTCATCTTCGGATCCGTATAGAGGTGCGGAACGAAATCGATGCCGCCGGCCGACAGGAATGCCATGTCGAGCAGCCGGTCGCGGCCGTCCTCGAACCAGGCGATCTGGTCGTAGAACTTTTCCCGCTGCGGATTGTCCGGATCGGCGAAGATCGACCGGCGCACGCTGTCGAGTTCGGCGGGCACCGTCAGTCCGGTCGAAACGAAGGCGCGCCAGAGATCGTCGTCGCGCCGGTCGATGTTGAAATCGCCGAGCACCAGCAGGTTGTGATGCCAGCGATGGGCCTGTTCGGCCCATTCCTTCATCCAGCGCGCGGTTGCCGCAAGCTCCGGCAGCCGGTCCGCCGGCACCTTGCCGTACTTCACATGCAGTGTCGTCAGGATGAAGGTTTCCGAACCGGCCTGAAAGCTCACCGCGTAGGGCGAGCGCGCGAACTGCTCGTGCAGCGTGTCGGGCGATATCTCGTCGAGCCATTCCTTCGGAACGACGAGCTCGGCGGCAAGCCCAGACAGTTCCACGCGGGCGGTATCGAACAGGAAGGCGATGCGCTCGCCACCGCCAGCGCTGCCGCGCGTGATGTCCGTCATCAGGAAGCTCCAGCGCCGGCCGAGCGTCTTCATTAGCGTTCGCAGCGCCTTCAGGTTCCCCGTAACCTCCTGAAGGGCGATCACGTCGAAACGGGACACAATCTCGGCAATGGCCCAGAGGGCGCGCCAGTCTCGCTTGGGCGAGTCGTCGGAGCCGGCGGACCATTTCTCGGTCAGCGACCCGAAGTCTTTGATGTTCCAGGTACCGATCAGCAGGTTTCGACGGCCGTCCCGCTTTCGCGGCACCTGTTCGTCGACGGCATCGGAAAGTGCGGCAAGCTCGTCGCGAACAATCGGCGGTGTCTGCGGATCGAGTAGCGAGGGAAGCTGCTCGGCCATCGGCGCACCCTCCTGACGATGCGGAAGGCGAAAGTCTAAGCCGGAAAGCGGTCTGCCGGCAAAACGATACGGTCAGACCAGACGACTCTGCTCGACGGCGGCCTCAATGAACGAGCTGAATAGCGGATGCGGATCGAACGGCCGCGACTTGAGCTCGGGATGGTACTGGACGCCGATGAACCACGGATGGTCTGCGAACTCTACCGTTTCCGGCAGGATGCCGTCCGGCGACATACCCGCGAAACGCAATCCGTGCTGCTCCAGCCGACCGCGGTAGTCGTTGTTGACCTCGTAGCGGTGGCGATGCCGCTCCGAGATTTCCGTCGTTCCGTAGATGCCGGCAATCTTGCTGCCGGATTGAAGCGCGGCGGAATAAGCGCCAAGCCGCATGGTGCCGCCGAGATCGCCCGCAGCAGCGCGCTTCTCCAGCTCGTTGCCCTTGAGCCATTCGGTCATCAGGCCGACGACCGGCTCGGGCGTTGGACCGAATTCCGTAGAGCTTGCGTTTTCGATGCCGACCAGACTGCGCACCGCCTCCACGACGGCCATTTGCATGCCGAAGCAGATGCCGAAATAGGGCACGTTGCGCTCGCGTGCGAAGCCGGCCGCGGCGATCTTGCCCTCCGCGCCGCGCTCACCGAAGCCGCCCGGGACCAGGATGCCGTTCACCTGCTCCAGGAACGGCGCGGGGTCTTCCCTCTCGAAGACCTCGGACTCGATCCAGTCGATATTGACGCGCACCCGGTTGGCGATGCCGCCGTGCATCAGCGCTTCGTTGAGCGATTTGTAGGCGTCCTTCAGGCCCGTGTACTTGCCCACGATGGCAATCGTCACCTCGCCTTCCGGATTGCGGACGCGGTCGGCGATTTCCTGCCACTTGGAAAGGTCCGGCTTGGCGCCGGGCTCGATGCCGAAGGCGCGCAGGAGTTCGTCGTCGAGGCCTTCCTCGTGATAGGAGAGCGGAACCGCGTAGATCGTGTCGACGTCGCGGGCCTCGATCACGGCGGACTCGCGCACGTTGCAGAACAGCGCCAGCTTGCGCCGCTCGTCGTGCGGGATCGGCCGGTCGCAGCGGCACAGCAGGATATCCGGCTGGATGCCGATCGAGCGCAACTCCTTCACCGAGTGCTGCGTCGGCTTGGTCTTCATCTCCCCGGCGCTCGGGATGAACGGCAGCAGGGTCAGATGGATGAAGACCGCGTCGCCGCGCGGCAGTTCCTGGCCGAGTTGGCGGATCGCCTCGAAGAACGGCAGGCCCTCGATGTCGCCCACCGTCCCGCCGATCTCGACGAGCACGAAGTCGACGCCGTCGTTGTCGCGCCGCACGAATTCCTTGATGGCGTCGGTAACGTGCGGGATCACCTGGATGGTCGCGCCGAGATAGTCGCCGCGCCGCTCCTTGGCGATGATGTCCTGATAGATCCGGCCGGTTGTGATGTTGTCGTTCTGCGAGCACGGAACGCCGGTGAAGCGCTCGTAGTGACCGAGGTCGAGATCGGTCTCGGCGCCGTCGTCGGTGACGAACACCTCGCCGTGCTGATAGGGGCTCATGGTCCCGGGATCGACATTGAGATAGGGATCGAGCTTTTTCAGCCGCACCTTGTATCCGCGCGCCTGAAGGAGCGCGCCGAGTGCCGCAGAAGCAAGACCCTTGCCGAGGGATGAGACCACGCCGCCGGTGATGAAGACGTACCGCGCCATGGGCCTCGACGATACCTCCGTGCCAAATGATTCGGGGAGTCGAATATCGACTCCCCGAGCGCTTTTCTACAGGTGAATTCCGCTATTGCGACTGCGGCGCCTGCGGGGTGTCCTGCTGATCGCCTTCGAGCTGCTTGATCTGGTCGAGCACGCTGCCGCCCGAGCCTTCGCCGGTGGTCTCGCCGGCCGGCGCGCCGGTGCTGGCCGGCGGCGCGGTGTCGAAGATCGACGGCGCCTCGCCGCCGCTGCGCGCAAGCAGCGTCAGGGTGATCGACGTCACGAAGAACACCGCGGCCAGTATCGTCGTCGCGCGGGTCAGCACGTTCGCGGTGCCGCGGCCGGTCATGAAGCCGCCGCCGCCACCGCCGCCGCCGATGCCAAGCGCGCCGCCTTCGGATTTTTGCAGCAGAACAACAGTTATGAGCGCCACGACCACCATGAGGTGGATGACGATTATGACGGTTTCCATCTTCGATCAGATCCAGATGTCGGGAATTCGGCGGGACTTGTACAATGCCTCACGGCGCTTTGCCACCCCATTGATCCTCTAGCGGTCGTGACGCCGGATGAATGCGGCGACAGGCGGAACGACATTGTCGGCGATCGGTATATCCGGTCGCGAATAGGTCGCGAGGTTCGCAGCCCGGTCCCCCGAGGCGACCCGCCGCAAGATATGGTTGACGTCCTCAAGGATTACCAGATCGATGCCGTCACGCGCGGCAGCAAGTGTCCGCGCCTCTTCGACAGGAACCTGCAGGTCGGTTTCGCCATGCAGGACGAGTACCGGCACATCCAGGCGAGACAGGCGTTCCGCGGGATCGATCGCGAGCCACGAAGTCATGTAGGGCTGGACGCCCGGGCGGAACAGCGCCGCAAGATCCTCCGGCGGCTCCGCGACCGTCCTGCCGGCGGCAAGTGCGGCAAGGATCCCGTCGGCGTCGTCACGCAACGCCGCCGGCAACCCGAGCTGGCGGAGCTGCCACCGGATGACCTCGGCCGCAGGTCGACCCAACCCGGCCAGCAGCACGACCGAGGAAACCGGGACCTCCCCGGCTGCCAGGATCGCAAAAAGCGCCCCTTCGCTATGGCCGAGCAGCGTCACGCCGGTAAACCGGTCGTCGGCTTCAAGAAAACGGATCCAGTCGAGTATGTCGGAGAGAAAAGTATCGACGGTCAGGGCGCTTTCCGACGCCGGCGCCGCGGCCTTACTCGCGCCGACCCCGCGCTTGTCGATGCGCAGGCTCGCGATTCCGGTCCCGGCGAGCCCTTCGGCCAGCAGCCGGTAGGCATCCTGCCGGAACCCCGGCTGATTGCCGTCCCTGTCGGTCGGACCGGATCCGGGCAGGATAAACGCGACGGGGACGGGCAGGTCGCTGTCCGGAACGATCAGGGTCCCATGCAAGCGCTCTTCGCCCGGTCCTGTCGAGACGTCGGACGACACGGGTTCGGCGGAGGCTGTGGACCCGACCATCGCCACCAGCAGGACCGCGGCGACCAGGAGGGTCCTCAAGATCAAAGTGCTTTGTAGGCAGCGGCAATTCCGAGGAAGTCGGACGCTTTCAGGCTGGCACCACCGACCAGACCGCCATCGACATTGTCGACGCCCATCAGTTCCTCGGCATTGGCGGGCTTGACGGACCCGCCATAGAGAAGACGGATACCGCCTCCCTCCTCCTCGCCGAACCTGTCCTTCAGCTGGGCCCGCATCGCCGCATGCACTTCGGCCACATCGTCCGCCGTCGGCGTCTTGCCGGTGCCGATCGCCCAGACCGGTTCATAGGCAACGACCAGCCGCGCTGCCGTCGCGCCGTCGGGAATGGACCCGGCAAGCTGGCTGGCGATCCGGCTCAGCGTGTCCCCGGCTTCCCGCTCGGCTTCGGTCTCGCCGACGCAGACGATCGCGGTCACGCCGGCCCGCCAGGCCGCTTCCGCCTTCGCTCGAACCGTTTCGTCGGTCTCGCCATGGTCCTGCCGACGCTCGGAATGCCCGACGATCACCGCCGTCGCCCCGGCGTCCGCAAGGATCTCGGCGGAAAGGTCTCCGGTATGCGCGCCCGACGCCTCCGCGTGACAGTCCTGGCCGCCGACTGCGAGTTTCGAGCTCTGCGCCATCTGCGCAAAGGCGAGCACCAACGTCGCCGGCGGGCAGATCATCAGGTCGACCCTGGTCGCGAGATCCTCGTCGTAACCTTCCATCATCGCCGCGAATTCGGCAGCCGACGCCTTCAGGCCGTTCATCTTCCAGTTGCCCGCGACCAGCGGTCGAATTCCCGGTGTCATTGATCGCTCCTCGTCTGTTCCGCGTCTGCTGCATAGCAGAGCAAACGGCGGAAACGAAGCGGGTCAAGCGCGCGGGGCGACCCCGAAGAGGCCTGAACGGGACAGTTTCGGCCTCATTGCGCAGCTTTCCATGAGTTCGACCGGCAGGTTCGCGTCGCCGAACACCGCAAACAGCGAGGGTTGCTCCTCAAGCCCCCACACGGCTCGCTCGTCACCGGCCTTGTAGTCGTAGCCGGGACCGAGCCTGAAGGTGACGCCCAGGCCCTCCGGTGCCAGTTCACCGGACACGTGGGCTGCGAGATGGCGGGTCGTTTTCTCGATGCAGAGCCATCCCGCGCATTCGAGAAACAGCCCGTCGACCGGCTCGGAGGCCTCGAACCGATCCGCAACCGCAGCTTCCATCCCCTCGCCAAGCGTCATCACGAAGACGACCACCTCCCGCGCATTCGCCAGGAGCCGATCGAAGGCAGCGCAGGTGAAACGGTGCCCGCCTTCCAGCTCCAGTATGCCGTCGCCGACGCTTACGACACGGCATCGCAGGTAGCGCACATCCGGAACCGCGATATCGGCGATATCCGCGGCCGCCCGCTCGGCGATCTTGCGGATGCGCGGACGGATGCGGGCCGGATCACGATAGCCCTGCAGGCGCAAGATCCGCTCCGCATCGACCGAAAACCCGTCGATCCGCCACTCCTGCACGGTCATGAGGCAGGCTCCCGACCCATCGGTCCACTCTCCTGTTCGGGCTCCCGTTCAGGCGAACCTGATCATCGCTGGCTCTTGATGTCCGCGATGGCTGCGGCTCGGATGTCCTCGTATTGCGCCTCGATCTCCGCCGCCAGCGATTCCGCCGCGGTGACCGCATCGCCTTCCCGCTCCTTGCCGCGGCCCCGGCGCCAGGCTTCCAGATAGGCATCCGAGCCGGCCAGCCCCTTGCGCATCGCGACCGTGTCGATCAGTTCCTGGAACCGGTCGCTGAGCTGAACCTTGTGAGTGCCGGAGGCGTCCCGCGCCTCCACGAGAGAGGGAATTTCCTGCCAGCTTAGGACGCTGCATTTCGCCACGACAGTATCTCCGGCTTGTTTCGCTGTCGAAAATCTACGAAACAGGGAACGAACGCGCTGTTGCCATTCGCGAATTCGGCTTGCACGTATGCGACCTGTCGCCCGCCGCTTGCCGCCTGCTTCGCGGATTCCTAATATGCGCGCCCCGAGCCGCGGCGCCATCGCCGGACAGACACCCCGGTCGCCTGCCGCAGACCGATCAAGTGGAAACTAAGCCGTTATGTTGGAAGCACTGCGTAAAAGCGCGACCGGATGGGTTGCAAAGATACTTATCGGCCTGCTCGTGCTCAGCTTCGCCGTCTGGGGCGTCGCCGATATCTTCACCGGTTATCGCGGCACCGACGTTGCCGTGGTCGGCGAGACGCCGATCACCATCGACGAGTACCGCACTGCCCTGCAGCGCGAGATCCAGCAGACCTCCCGGCAGGTCGGCACCTATCTCACCATGGATCAGGCCCGTTCGATCGGCCTGGACACGCGCGTGCTCGGCCGGATGATCGCCGAAGCCGCGCTTGACGACGAGGCGCGCCAGCGCGGCCTCGGAGTCAGCGACGAGGTCGTCGCCGAGAGCATCCGGCTTGATCCGAACTTCCAGACCCCCGGCGGCCAGTTCGACCGGACCTATTTCGAGCAGCTCCTCCGGTCTCAGGGGTATTCGGAAAACTACTTCGTCTTCCTGCAGCGCAAGATCCTGATGCGTCAGATGATCGCCGATGCCGTCGGCGGCGGGATCGAAACGCCGCAGATACTCGACAAGGCCGTCGACCGCTACCGCAACGAGACCCGCTCGGCGGAATTCATCGTCATCACGCCGGCCATGGCCGGTACCGTCCCCGACCCCACCGAGGAAGAGCTGCGGACGTATTTCGACGACAACATGTCCGACTTCCGGGCGCCGGAATACCGCAAGGTCGCAGTCCTTTCCGTCGATGCCGCCGACCTCATCGACAACGTGGAAATCGCCGAGGAAGACCTACGAGCGTCCTATGACAGCGATCCCGACCGCTTCGGTACGCCGGAACGCAGGGCGATCGAGCGCATCGTCTTCGATTCCGTCGACGCTGCCCGCGCCGCCCGCGACGAGATCGAGAACGGCAAGAGCTTCGAGGATATCGCAACGGCCGAAGGTCTTTCAGAGGACGATCGCCAGCTCGGAACGCTGACCAAAGACGGCGTTCTCGATCCGGCGATTGCCGAGGCCGCCTTTGCGCTCGACGTCAACGAGGTCAGCGACCCGGTCGAAGGTACGTTCGGACCCGTGCTCGTCCGCGTCACCGCGATCGAAGAGGGACTGACCCGTTCTTTCGACGACGTGAAGGACGAAATCCGCATCGAGATGGCGCTTCGCAGAGCGCAGGATCAGATCCTCGATACCTATGACGCCGTGGAAGACGACCGCGCCGCCGGCATGACGCTCGCCGAGATCGCGGAAAAGCAGGGCCTCTCCTACCGCGAGATCGACGGCATCGACCGCCAGCGCAACGGCATGGACGGCGCAGCACTGTCCGACCTTCCCGATGCACCACGCTTCATCGGCGAAGTCTTCGCGACCGATATCGGCGTCGAAGCCGATCCGCTCCAGACGGCCGGAGACGGATGGGCCTGGTTCGATGTGCTCGATATCATTCCCTCCCGCGACCGGAGCTTCGAGGAGGCCCGCGATGCGGTTGCCGAGGCATGGCGCGAGGAACAGACCCGCGACCTCGTCGCGGAAAAGGCGAAGGAGGTCACCGACAAGATCCGCAACGGGACCGGCTTCTTCGAAATGGCCGAAGAGCTGGGAACCACGTCCGGTCTGGTCGGTCCGATCAGGCGGACCGGTTCCGACGACGTCTTCGGCGCTGCCGCCGTGCAGCTCCTGTTCACGACGCCTGAAGGCGACACGAATTCGACGGTCGCCAACGACCCGAACCGGCGTGTCGTGTTCCGCGTCACAGACATCGAGATCCCGGTATTCGATCCCGGCGCCTCCGAGGAGTTCGCCGAAGAGCTGTCCAGCGGTATCTCCAACGATATTCTAGGCCAGTACCTGGCGCAGCTCGAAGACAGGATCGGCGCCTCTATCAATCAGGAGGCCCTGCGCCTGGCGCTCGGCGAAAGCGAGCCGTGATGCAGGCGCGCTCGCCCTCATCGTCGCCGGCGACAGCGCGGGCGACCCGGACATGGCGCTGATCGAACCGGCGTTCGACGGGTTCGAGGAACGTTACCGGGTCGGCGCCCCACAAGTCGTCTGGACCCGCCTCGTCGCCGATCTCGAGACCCCGGTCTCCGCGATGCTGAAGATCGCGGGGTCGCGGCCGAACAGCTTTCTGCTGGAATCGGTCGAAGGCGGCGCCGTGCGCGGCCGCTACTCGATCATCGGAATGTCGCCCGACCTCGTTTTCCGCGCAAAAGGCAATTCGGCGGAGCTCAATCGGACGCCCGAAACCGACCCGGAGGCTTTCGAGCCGTGCCCCGAGCCGACCCTGGCCGCGCTCAGGCGCCTGATCAACGAAGCCCGCATCGATCTTCCCGAAGGGCTGCCTGCAATGTCGGCCGGCGTGTTCGGCTACATGGCCTACGACACCGTGCGCCTGATGGAGGAACTGGCCGAGCCGAATCCCGATCCGTTCGGCCTCCCCGATGCGATCTTCATCCGGCCGACGGTCATCGTCGTCTTCGACTCGGTGAAGGACGAAGTGACCGTCGTCACGCCGGTTCGCCCCTCAGCCGCGCTGACGGCCAAGGCGGCCTATGCCAGGGCCGTCGACCGCATCAACGACGTCACCGCCGCCCTCGACCGGCCGGTCGAAAAGGCCCCGATGGCGGATGCCGACGACATCATCGGACGCGCGCCGACGTCGAACACGACGCCGTCCGAATACAAGGACATGGTGGAGCGCGCCAAGGAGTACATCTCTGCAGGCGACATCTTCCAGGTTGTCCTGAGCCAGCGCTTCGAGGCCCCCTTCGCCCTGCCCCCCTTTGCGCTTTACCGGGCGCTCAGGCGGGTCAATCCGGCGCCGTTCCTCTATTTCCTGAATTTCCAGGACTTCGCGGTGGTCGGCTCGAGCCCGGAAATCCTTGTGCGGCTGCGCGAGGACACGGTCACCATCCGGCCGATCGCCGGAACCCGTCCGCGCGGCGCGACCCCGACCGAGGACCGCGCCTATGCCGAGGAACTGCTGGCCGATCCGAAGGAACGCGCCGAGCACCTGATGCTGCTCGATCTCGGCCGCAACGATGTCGGCCGGGTTTCCAGGATCGGAACGGTCAAGGTCACCGACCAGTTCTTCCTCGAGTACTACAGCCAGGTGATGCACATCGTCTCAAATGTCGAGGGACAGATCGATCCCTCGCGCGATTCCATCGACGCGCTGATCGCGGGCTTTCCGGCCGGCACCGTGTCCGGCGCGCCGAAGGTGCGCGCCATGCAGATCATCGACGAACTGGAAAAGGAGAAGCGCGGCATCTATGCAGGCTGCGTCGGCTACTTCTCGGCCGACGGCGACATGGATACCTGCATCGTGCTAAGAACCGCCGTCGTCAGGGACGGCAAGATGTATGTGCAGGCCGGCGCCGGCATCGTCGCCGACTCCATCCCGGAAAACGAACAGCGCGAGTGCATCAACAAGGCCCGCGCTCTGTTCCGGGCGGCGGACGAAGCGGTCCGCTTCGCCTCGACAGTCTCCCGCGGCCAGTAGGACCGTGAGATCGCCATGCTCGCGCTGATCGACAACTACGACAGCTTCACCTGGAACCTCGTCCACTATCTCGGCGAGCTCGGGGCGCGGGTGCGTGTCCACCGCAACGACAAGATCGCCGTCGAGGACCTGCTGGCCAGCGACCCCGCTGGCATCGTCCTGTCGCCCGGCCCCTGCACGCCGAACGAAGCCGGCATCTGCCTAGATCTCATCCGCAAGGCCGCCGGCTCGGTACCGATCCTCGGCGTCTGCCTCGGCCATCAGTCGATCGGACAGGCCTATGGCGGCGACGTCGTGCGCGCGCCGGTCCTGATGCACGGCAAGGTCAGCGAGGTCCGGCATACCGGCGAAGGCGTGTTCCGCGGCATCGACGGGCCGTTCCTTGCGACCCGCTACCATTCCCTTATCGTCGAGCGGGCGACCCTTCCCGACGAACTGACCGTCACCGCCGAGAACGAGGACGGCCTCATAATGGGCATCAGCCACAAGACGCACCCGGTCTTCGGTGTGCAGTTTCACCCCGAAAGCATCGCTTCGGAGCACGGCCACCTGATCCTGCGCAATTTCCTCGACGCCGCCAACGAGTGGCGACGCCGCGCCGCCTGACTGCTTAAGCCCGCTTGCAACGCCAGGCACTTTACGGCACCACAGGAAACGCACGGGAATACGAAATGCATCCGAACAGCCTCAAAGACTTCATTGGACTGGTCGCCGGCGGCACACCGCTGACCCGGGAAGCGGCGACCCGGGCCTTCGACATCATCATGTCCGGCGAGGCCACGCCGGCGCAGATCGGTGGCTTCCTGATGGCGCTGCGCGTCCGCGGCGAGACCGTCGACGAGATCGCCGGCGCGGTGACCACGATGCGCGCCAAGATGCTGCCCGTGAGCGCACCGGCCGATGCCATGGATATTGTCGGCACCGGCGGCGACAATGCCGGCACCTACAACGTCTCGACCTGCACGGCGATCGTTGTCGCAGCGTGCGGCGTCCCCGTCGCCAAGCACGGCAACCGCGCCCTGTCCTCGAAGTCCGGCGCAGCCGACGTCCTCGGTGCGCTCGGCATCAACATCGAGCTGGGGCCGGACCGGATCGCCGAGTGCATTCGCCAGGCCGGCGTCGGCTTCATGTTCGCCCCCGCCCATCATGCGGCGATGAAGCATGTCGGCCCAAGCCGGGTGGAACTTGGCACCCGCACGATCTTCAACATTCTCGGCCCGCTCTCGAACCCGGCCGGGACGAAGCGCCAGCTCATCGGCGTCTTCGCCCGCGAATGGATCGTGCCGATGGCCGAGGTGCTGTCTTCGCTCGGATCCGAGCATGTCTGGGTCGTGCACGGCAGCGACGGGCTCGACGAGATCACCACGACCGGCCCGACCTACGTTGCCGAGCTGAAGGACGGCTCGGTCGACACCTTCGAGATCGCGCCCGGCGACATCGGGCTGCCCGTCGCAATGCCCGAGGACCTCAAGGGCGGCGACGCGGCGACCAATGCGGCCGCTATCCGCGCCCTGCTGGGCGGCGAGCACGGCCCGTTCCGGGACATCGTCATCTTCAATGCGGCAGCCGCCCTGACGATCGCGGGACAGGCAGCCACGCTGACCGAAGGCGCGAAACTGGCCGCCGACGGGATCGATTCCGGCGCCGCGCTGGGCCGCCTGGAAAAACTCGTGGCAACATCGAACGGCTGACCGATGGCGGATGTCCTCAAAAAAATCGAAGCCTACAAGCGCGAGGAAATCGCAGCCGCCAAAGCTGCCCGGCCGCTCGACGAAGTCCGCGCGGCCGCACGCGATGCCGGTCCGGTTCGTGGTTTCCGGGCGGCGCTGGACCAAAAGATCGCGAAGGGCGAGACCGCGCTGATCGCCGAGATCAAGAAGGCCAGCCCGTCCAAGGGTCTGATCCGCGCCGACTTCGATCCCCCCGCTCTTGCCCGCGCCTACGAGGCGGGCGGCGCCGCCTGCCTGTCGGTTCTCACCGACACACCGTCCTTCATGGGACATCCCGACTACCTGGTGGCGGCAAGGGAAGCCGTGTCTCTGCCGGTCCTGCGCAAGGACTTCCTGTTCGACCCCTATCAGGTCGACGAAGCCCGGGCGCTCGGCGCGGACTGCATCCTGATCATTATGGCCGCTGTGACCGACGACGAGGCCGCAGCGCTCGAGGACGCCGCAGACGCATACGGCATGGACGCCCTCGTCGAAGTCCACGACGGCGATGAACTACGCCGCGCCCTCCAGCTTCGTTCCACACTGATCGGCATTAACAATCGAAATCTCAAGACATTCGAGACGAAACTTGAGACATCGATTGAGCTTTCGGCCGATGTTCCGGCCGGGTGCACGCTGGTCGGGGAAAGCGGCATCTTCACACCGGGCGACGTATCCCGGCTGAACCGCGCCGGCATCCACGCGATCCTGGTCGGCGAAAGCCTGATGGGGCAGGACGACGTGACCAAAGCGACACGGGCGTTACTGTCCGGCCGCGCCGCCGATGCTGCCGAGTGAACACACGCCCATGAGTGCCGACGGCAAGACCCTCACCCATCTCGATGAATCCGGCGCTGCCAGCATGGTGGACGTGTCCGAGAAAGACGTCACTTCCCGGTCGGCGACGGCCGAAGGCTGGGTTCGCATGCAGGCCGAGACGCTGGACCTGATCGTCAAGGGCGAAGCCAAGAAAGGCGATGTTCTGGGGACGGCCCGGATCGCCGGCATCATGGCGGCGAAGCGGACCCACGAGCTGATACCGCTCTGTCATCCGCTTGCCCTCTCGAAAGTCTCCGTCGACCTGGAACCGGTGCCGGGCAAGAACGCCGTCCATGTCACCGCGACGGCCAAGGTCACCGGCCAGACCGGCGTCGAGATGGAGGCGCTGACGGCCGTCAGTGCCGCCTGCCTGACTGTCTACGACATGGTCAAGGCGGTCGACCGCGGCATCGAAATCACCGATATCCACCTGATCGAGAAGTCGGGCGGCCGGTCCGGCCACTGGCGCGCGGGCAACGGCTAGCCATGGCGCTCCTCTCCGTCGAAGAGGCCCTCGGGCGCATCCTCGAAGGGGCGGATCCCCTGCCCCCCGAGACGGTTCCTCTCGACGTGTCGCTTGACCGGATCCTCGCCGAGAACGTCGCCTCGTTGCGCACGCAGCCGCCCTGGGACACCTCCGCGATGGATGGCTATGCCGTCCGCGCCGAGGATGTCGCAAGGGTGCCGGTCAAACTCGAGGTAATCGGCTCGGCACCTGCCGGCCATTCCTTCAAGGGTCGTATCTGCCCCGGCGAGGCGGTGCGCATCTTTACCGGCGCCCCGCTCCCCGACGGCGCCGACGCGATCGTTATCCAGGAGGATACGGAGCGCGACGGCGACGACGTCACGGTGTTGGAAACGTCTCCTGCCGGCCGGTTCGTGCGTCGGCGCGGTCTCGATTTCGCCGAGAGCGAGGTCCTGCTCGACGCCGGCCGGCGACTCGGACCCCGCCACGTCGCCCTGGCTGCCGCCATGAACCATCCGGCCCTGCCGGTACGGCGGCGGCCCAAAATCGCGATCCTTGCAACCGGCGACGAACTCGTCGCCCCCGGCGGCGATCCAGGCCCGGACCACATCATCGCCTCGAACGGATACGGCATCGCCGGCATGGTGCGACGCGCCGGCGGCGAACCTGAAGACCTCGGCATCGCGCCCGACGACCGGCAGGCCCTTTCGGCCGCGATCGGCCGGGCGATCGAAACGCGTGCCGATGTACTGATCACGCTTGGCGGCGCATCGGTCGGCGAGCACGACATCGTTCAGGACGTCCTTTCCGCGCACGGTCTCAAGCTCGACTTCTGGAAGATCGCGATGCGCCCCGGCAAGCCGCTGATCTTCGGCCGGCTCGGCGACATGCGCGTCCTAGGCCTGCCCGGCAATCCCGTGTCGTCCATGGTTTGCGGCCGGCTGTTCCTGGTGCCGCTGATCCATGCGTTGCTCGGCGATGCAGAGGTCGGATCGGGCGAAAGCATGGCGCGGCTGGGCGGCGATGTCGGCGCAAACGACCAGCGCCAGGACTATCTGCGCGCGACGCTTGGCCGCGACGAGACCGGCGGCCTGATCGTCACGCCCTTTGCCAAACAGGACAGTTCGATGCTGGCGACGCTGGTCAAGGCGGACGCCTTCATCATCCGCCCGCCGCACGCACCACCGGCAAAGGCCGGAGAAACCTGCCGCGTCCTGCTGATGGATTTCTGATCCGCACGGCGTCGACCGACCGGCGAAGAAAACCGCGGCCACGGCGCCGATCATGAGCGGATCCGGCCAGAA
>ENA-ORCV01000566-ORCV01000566.1-marine-metagenome-genome-assembly--contig:-NODE-566-length-21419-cov-2.823587_pt1 | contig 21419 bp, 19 predicted proteins | sample MGYA00237779_ERZ508509 | MGnify/ENA primary metagenome ERZ508509 (study PRJEB26180, sample SAMN06268772) | marine metagenome | isolation source: Bioluminescent Bay, La Paraguera, Puerto Rico | place... | reverse complement strand
CGGTCTATGGCCCTATTTATGCGACCAACTGGTCGTCAAATTCGAGAAAAGCCGATTTTAACGCGCCAAATTTTCAATGAAAATCGCAAATTGTTGCAAATTTTGATAGAAACTTGTAAAAAACATCAGATTGAAATAGCGAATTGGCAGGCTATGAAAGCAGATAAATTCATTCTTGATTCACTTGATCATGAGTTGGTGGGCCTGCTTCGACAAGATGGCCGTGCCTCACTTTCAAAACTGGCTGAACAACTCAAAGTCTCACGCGGCACAGTGCAAAATCGTTTAGATCGGTTGATTGCGTCTGGCACGCTATTGGGATTTACTGCCCGCATGCGCGAAGACTATGACGACGATCAGGTTCGTGCTGTTATGATGGTGGAGATTGTCGGTAAATCCACCGCCGATATTGTCCGTAAACTACGCGGCTTGCCGCAGGTGCGCTCGATTCACTCCACCAACGGCAATTGGGACCTAATCGCGGAAATTCACGCCAGTTCTTTGTCGGATTTTGATGATGTGCTGCGCAAAGTGCGCATGATCGACGGCATACTCAATTCGGAAACAAACTTGTTGTTGGCTGCTGTTTAATCAGCTTACGATCAACCACACAATTGCGCCAACGCTCAGCGAATTCACCGCAAGGTGGAAAACCAGCGCGGGCCAAATGCTGCGCGTGAAATAAACCACAAATGCCATGAAAATGCTTAGTGGGATTAATTGCGGCAAAATCCAAAGCTGGAACGTGTGATAAAGCGCAAATACAACACCGTTGACCAGCCAAGCCGCTGCGCCCAGTGTCATCATTTTCGGCAAAAGCCAGGCGCGGAAGTAAAACTCTTCCACCAAAATATTGAGCAAAAGCGTAACGACCATCAAGCCGATCAGCCAATAGGCGCCTTTGAGTTGAAATCCCGGCGTCAGCGCTTCCGCGTCCATTGTCGTTGGGTCAACAGTTGGATTGAGGAAAAACGGATAATAGTCCGGCACGGAAAGGCCGGTCAGTTGCATCCAAGGCAGGTTCAAGCCACCAGAAATGCCTGCAAATATGAGACCGACAACCAAGATGCCCGAGGCAATCAACCATTGCTTGCGGTTGAGCGGCTTTAAACACATCCGTTCTTTCAGGCTGATCCCTAGTTCCTTCGCCTCTTTGTTCATCAGCCAAAGCGGCGCCAGGGTGAAACCCAATAGCATTACCGATGCAACAATTGGCCAAGCAACAATTGCGGGCATGCCACCGGCATGCATTGCTGGCAACACAAAGTGAAATCCTGTAAACGCAATCGCGCTCGGTATGGCAAATGCCAGAAGCATTTGCCACAAATTGAGCTGCTTAGCGTTACCCCAATCGAAAACCTTATCCATTTGCTGCCCCCAAAGCTTTTGCATCAAAACATGGTGCTAGAGTTAGGCGGAGCGGATGGCATTTCAAGTGTGAGGTCGCAATAAGGTCAAAGCCCTGTTTTACTCAAACGCCGGAAAACTCGACAGTTGCGCCACGACTGGGCCGTCATGTGTGGGCACAATCAGCATGTCCGGATTGTCTTTCCACACTTCGTGAAGCAGCGCGACAACCTCCCGCGTTTTCTCGCGATCTGCGTCAACCATATTGCCCACGAACGGCGTTTTCGGACGCAACAATTTGATCGCCTCCAGCGACCAACTCACGTCACCAATAAAGAAATATCGTTTGCCCGCCGCGGTGGTCACAACAGCGCCAATGCTGCCTTTCGTGTGTCCACCCAGCGGGATCAAAACCACGCTGCCATCACCAAAAATGTCTTTGCTTTTGTCAAACGGGCCATACGGTTTGTCGTCAAACTCGATGAACGACCAAACCGTGTCGTCGCGGTTTAGGTGCTCTGCGAAATAAGAAATATGTGTGTCCGAAAGGGCCTGCGCTGCGTCCAGTTCTTTTGCTTCGGTCCAGATCGGCGTGCCAGGAAACTCTGGGATCACAGCTGCATGGTCCCAATGCAAATGTGTGAGGATGATAAACTCAATTTGCGCCGGATCATAGCGCGCCGCGATCATGCGTTCTTTTGCAGTTTCCGTTTTCTGAAACGCGAATAATCGTCGCTCTAACGCATTCATATTGCGCGCATGTTCCTCGGCAATTTTGTTGCCTATGCCGCCTTCAAGCATAAAGGTGGCGTCTGGGTGTTCGATTACAAATCCCGAATAGACGCTGCGATGCGATTTAGTGAATTTCCCGCCACTATAAATCGCCGCCTGCGGTGACACGTTGAACCCGGTGGTCATCGCCGACAATCGAACTTTACTCGGCTGCGTTGGCGCGGGAAGGGTGGCGTTGATATCGTCAATCGGGTCTAAAACGACGGGCCAAAACAAATAGGTGCCTAAACCGAAAAAGATCGCCAACACGATGGCAAAAATGCCACCTGCAATTTTCAATTGTCGCATGTAAAATTCCTACTCAAACTAATGCTTTGATTTGATTGGCGGCAATATCCAGCACGTCAGTGCTGCGGCGCGCGCGGGCCACAATCATCGCCCCTTCAATCAGAGAAAGGGCCATCTCAGCGCGCATTTTGGCGTCACCTGCAGCCACACCTTGCGCTTCCATGTGGCCGGCAAAAAGCGAAATCCAATAGTCAAACGCCGCCGCGCATGCTTCGCGGATCACAGGGCTCTCGCCAGACATTTCCAAATTTATTGTTGTGATTGGGCAGCCTTTGGTGAAATCAGATTGCACAAGGTTTTGGGCAAAACGCCCAACCATAAGTTCAACAAATTCACCATCACTTTTCGCACCGCTCACCGCTTCGCGAATGTCGTTTGCTATCTGCTCTTTCGAAGCATCAATTACCGCAACGGCAATCTCTTCCTTACCTTTGGGAAAATGGTAGTATACTGAACCCTTCGGCAGCTCACCCGCCGCGCAAATCTCATTGAGACCAACGGCATGATAGCCGCGGCGATGAAACAAATCGGCCGCCACTGCAATCAACTTCTCGCGCGTCTGCTCGCCCTTGGTTTTCTTTGTTGCCATATTTCTCTCGCCTAAAACTCTCGCTAAATCTTTCGTGACAACCCGTCATAGCTTCGCCGCAAACGCGCAATTTGGTGGCTCAACACCACAAACACGCCTCAGGTTGTCGATCTATCATCAAAAAATAGACCAGTCTATATAAAAATGATGAAGTGCTTGATTGGTGAATTAGCACGATGAATATGTAGCGAGTGGAGTTGTTCCTTTTGCAGATTTGGTTTGCGCTTCTGACGTCAGAGAACTACGTTTAGATCCGATTTAAATCGCCAGCGTTTATCTGAGTCTTATTTTGCCTTTATTCAACTCAAAAACCCTAAGTCGCCACATTATTGCAAGCAAGAAGGTGCCTACCGAGCATTTTGAGTTGTTGAGCCAATGGGCAGAGTTAATACAGTCAAAGCGAATAGATGGATTAAAGGAAGTCGCACTACACGGTGACTTTAAATCGCTCATTGTTGAAGGCGTGTTGGGTTACAACTCTGCTGCGACCCATCAAGAGTTCACCGTTGCGTCTGAACAAAACATTCTAAAAGGATCGGTTGATCTCGCGTTAGGTCGGTTTGGCGGCAAGCGCGATGAGATCATCGCCCCATTTGAACTAAAAGGCGCCAAGACCAAAGATCTTGATTCAATAATGCCAGGGCGCGCAAAAAGTCCCGTCCAGCAAGCTTGGGAATATGCCACCAACGCGCCCGGCGTTAAATGGGTGATTGTTTCAAACTACATTGAGCTAAGGCTCTACGCTTTTGGCGAGGGCACGCAACACTTCGAGAAATTCAATCTTTCCAAGTTAACTGAGCCGCACGAATATCAACGCTTCATGTTATTGCTGAGTGCGGAAAATTTGCTCAAAGGGCGCACCACCGAGATTTTGGCGCAGTCGCGTAAAGAAGACAAAGACATCACCAACGCGCTTTATGCGGACTACAAAGTCCTGCGCGACCATTTGATTGATGCCGTTGAAGCTGCAGCCCCGCAAGTGGCCCCGCTTGATCGGATTTCAGCCGCACAAACTATTTTAGATCGCGTGCTGTTCACCGCTTTTGCTGAGGATACTGGGCTGTTGCCCGCACGCATATTGGAACGGGCCTTTGAACATGCAGACCCGTTTAACCCGAAACCGATTTGGGAGAACTTTAAGGGGCTTTTCAACGCTATTGATCGTGGCAACAAGCAGCTGGATGTGCCGCCTTATAATGGCGGACTGTTCGCGCCAGACCCGATTATCGATGAGCTTGAATTGCCTGACCTTGTTTGCGAAGGGTTTAATCGCATTGGCGAATATGATTTCGCGTCCGAGGTTTCCGTCACCGTTCTGGGTCATATTTTTGAGCAATCCATTGCCGATGTTGAACGTTTGCAAGCCATCGCGCGTGGCGAGATTGTCGAAGAGGCCAAAAAAACCGGCACTTCCGGTCGCCGCAAGCGCGACGGCGTTGTGTATACACCCGATTATGTAGCGCGGTTTATTGTCGATCAGACATTGGGTACGCACTTGCGTGAACTTTTCGCCGCACGTTTCGCACCGCATATCACCAAAGCAAGTTCCGTTGATGACTATCAAAACATCAAATGGAAAAACAAAACCTCAGAACTTAAAGCATGGTCCGATTATCGCGATGCCATCAAGGCGCTCCGCATTGTGGATCCGGCCTGTGGCTCAGGCGTTTTTTTGGTCACCGCGTTTGACTTTTTGAAAGCCGAACTCACACAGGTGAACGACAAAATTGCAGCGCTTTCGGGCGGTCACCTGGGCGACTTGCTGGACCCAGATAGCGAAATTCTCACCCATAATCTTTTCGGCGTTGATGTGAACGCAGAAAGCGTTGAAATCGCGAAATTGTCCCTTTGGATCAAAACTGCCCGTAAAGGCAAAGCGCTCGACAGCTTAGACAAAAATCTGGTTGTTGGCGACAGCTTGATTGAAGACAGCAATTTTGCCTATCTTCAACATGGCTTTAGCTGGCAAAAAGCCTTCCCAGAAATATTCAAAGAAGGTGGGTTTGATGTGGTGCTCGGCAACCCGCCTTATGTGCGCCAAGAGCTTTTGTCACCGCTCAAGCCATATCTGGAAAAGCGCTTCGAGGTCTATCACGGCGTTGCCGATCTATATTGTTACTTCTTTGAACGCGGGTTGCGGTTGCTCAAACAGGGCGGGCGAATGGGATACATTTCGTCTTCCACTTTTTTTAAAACCAATTCAGGCAAACCGCTGCGCGAATATTTGGCAAAAAATGCAACACTCGAGCATGTGGTGGATTTTGGCGATCATCAGATTTTTGAAGGGGTCACTACCTATCCGGCTATTTTGACGATGATCAATCAAGAACCGGAAAAGAAGCATCAAGTCAGTTTTTGGAATGTCGATGATCTCCCTTCGTCAAACTTCCGCGCTGTTTACCGGAAAAAGTGCGCGTTGTATCCTCAGCATCATTTGGATGGGCAAAGTTGGGAACTGGAAGACCCAAGGCTAAAAGCCCTACGTGACAAAATCCGCAACGGCAAACCGACACTCAAAGAGGTTTACGGATCGCCGCTTTATGGCATCAAAACCGGGCGCAACGAAGCCTTTGTCATTGACCGCGCCACACGAGATCGGCTTGTGGCTGAAGATCCCAAATCAGTAGAGATTTTTAAACCTTGGCTTGAGGGTAAAGACCTTCAGCGTTGGCGAGCAGAAAGCAGAGATTTGTTTCTTATTCTGATCCCAAAAGGATGGACACGCGCGAAGTTCGGGGAGTTGGAAGAGCAAAATGTTTGGCCCAAGTTAAGCCAGCTTCATCCCGCACTTTGCAACCATCTTGCACCCTATGCAGATGTATGTCGCAAGCGAGCCGACAAAGGTGATTATTGGTGGGAACTCAGGGCCTGCGATTACTATGATGCGTTTGCGGTCCCCAAGCTCTTGTACCGAGACATAGCAAGTAGTCCGTCGTTTTATGTTGACCAATGTGGGGCGCTAGCGGCCAACACATGTTATTTTATTCCAAGCGACGAACTCGACGTTGCAGGGCTGTTGAACTCCATAGCCGTCTGGTTCGTCTATCTGCAAATGAGTTCGCAGATCAGAGGCGGATTTGTACGCTACTTCACACAATTTGTTGAGCAACTCCCCATCCCACCTGCCACCGATGAACAAAAGCAGCAACTCGCAACCCTTGCTGAAAAATGCCAATCCGCCGCCGAACAGCGTTATCAATTGCAGAAAGGGGTGCGCCGTCGTATTCCCGATCTGTGCCCGCCAGAACGCGATGCGAAACTCAACAACAAGCTGAAAAGCTGGTGGGAATTTGAAGACTTTGCCGCTTTCCGTGCTGAAATCAAGAAAACCTTCAAAGCAGACATTCCACTGGCTGACCGCAGCGATTGGGAAGATTGGATCGCCCGCGACAAAGCGGAAATTGCCCGCCTAACAGCGGAAATCAAACAGCACGAAGATCAAATCAACGCGCTCGTTTACATACTTTTTGAACTTACTGACGACGAAATCAAACTTTTAGAAGCGAATATATGACCCGCACGTTTACTATCGACGAAAACAGCTTTCCCGATTTGCCCCAGCTTATGTTGGCTACACTTTATGCCCTGAAGTCTCTTGGCGGCTCAGGGAATATTCAAGAAATTGACGAACAGGTCATTGAAAATGAAGGGGTAAGTGAAGACGAACAGTCGATCATGATGCCCAACGGTCGCTACCAAAAACTAAATTATTATCTTGCTTGGGCCCGCACATATCTAAAGCGAGGCGACGCGTTAGAAAACTCGTCACGCGGCGTTTGGGCGCTTACGCCTTCTGGCGAGGCGATTGCCGACAAGGCCGAGACTGTGGCGATTCACGCAAAGGTGAATGAGGAGGAAAGAGAAAGGGCAAAGCAAAAACGCGCCGAGAAGCGTCGTAAGCGCGGTTCGTCCTCCAAGTCTAGTGAATCTGCCGCGCCTCCCACTCAAGAAGAGGCAAATTGGCAATCTGACCTGCTCGACTGCCTAAAGGAAATGGACCCGGCTGCTTTTGAACGCTTGTCGCAAAGAATTTTGCGGGAGGCGGGGTTTGTTAAGGTTGAGGTGCGCGGCAAAACCGGCGATGGTGGGATTGATGGCATTGGGGTTCTCCGGGTCAATCTTGTCTCTTTTCAAGTTTACTTTCAGTGTAAACGTTGGAAAAGCAGCGTTGGCTCCAAGGAAATCAGAGACTTTCGCGGAGCATTGCAAGGTCGCGCAGATAAGGGACTTTTTATCACGACAGGGAACTTCACCAGTTCCGCGTCGGAAGAGGCAACACGAGACGGTGCGATAGCGATCGACCTTATTGATGGCGAGCGTCTATGTGAATTGCTCAAACAGTTCAATCTAGGCATGACAACAAAAATGGTTGAGCACATCGAGATTGATCAAGATTGGTTTAAAGCACTCTAAGCCCGGTCACTCAACCCTCTAAAGAAAAAGCGGATTTCGTCAAAAACCCCGCTTGATTGAAATGCTGCCAAAGTCGCCGGTGTCCAAGCGGATGCCGGCGAAAGCTCGTTTTGAAACACCTCCACTTGTTTGATCTGAACACTATCCAGCTTTAGCTTTCGAGCGGCCTCTAACATTGCCAAAAACTCGTGCACATTGTGCATCACCCGATAGGCATCGAACATCTTTTGCGCCTCGTTGGGGTGGTCGCGCCATGATTTTCCGGCAAACAATTCGTTGGTCACGCGTTGTCCGGCGCCAAAGCAATTATATCGTACACAGCCAGCAAAGCCCTTGTCGGTGAGTTGCTCGTGAATGTTGCAAGCATGGTCTTTGGTCAAATGCTTGCACGGCTCTGCCGCCTTCTTGTCATAGGCAAACATGTTCGATTGATCGAACGCCAGCGCAACACAGCAATAAGCCGCGCAATTCTCACAATCTGGTTCAAGCTTGATTTTTCGCAACGTTTCTCCCCTTGCGACATTGCTATCCCATGTTTTGCAGGCGAAGCAATCAAGTAAATTTGACCATTTGATAAAATTTTGAATCTCGATTATGTTGCGCCTCGTTCTCGGTCACAATTGCCTGATTGCGCCTTGCGGCAACAGGGTGAATTGTGAGACAAGGGCCGCACGTCAATTAGCGCGAAACACGATTAGGTGAGACATGAAATTTTTCGTCGACACTGCAGAAGTTGCAGACATTAAAGAACTTAACGAAACCGGCCTTTTGGACGGTGTGACCACCAATCCTAGCTTGATTGCAAAGTCTGGTCGCGATTTTCTCGAAGTTGTCGCTGAAATTTGCGAAATCGTCGAAGGTCCAGTTTCAGCTGAAGTGGCTGCGACAGACTATGATGGCATGGTGGCTGAAGGTGAACACTTGGCCAAAATCGCGGACAATGTAGTCATCAAACTCCCATTGACCATGGACGGTTTGAAGGCATGTAAATACTTTGCAGAAAAAGGCATCAAGACAAACGTCACACTTTGCTTCTCTGCAAACCAAGCATTGCTCGCGGCGAAAGCTGGCGCAACATACATTTCGCCTTTTATTGGCCGCTTGGACGACATCAACCTTGATGGCATGCAGCTGATCGAAGACATCCGCACCATCTATGACAATTACGGCTTTGAAACAGAAATCCTTGCGGCGTCTATCCGTTCTGCGAACCACGTGTCAGACAGCGCGATTGCTGGTGCAGATGTTGCAACTATCCCGCCTGCGGTTATCCGCAAACTGGCTGAGCACCCACTGACAGATAAAGGCCTTGCCGCCTTTGTGAAAGACTGGGCATCAACAGGCCAAAAAATCCTTTAATTGAACTGGGGGAACGGCACGTCATATGAGCGACAAAGCGTTAGAACAAAAAGTCCGTGATGCATTGCAAAATGTGTCACTGCCCGGCGGTGCGCCGCTGGCAAGTTATGCGGGCTTAAGCGACATTATCGTCACCACAAACGCTGTGGCGTTCGCCATTACAATTGCACCAGGATTAGAAGCTTCCTTCGCCGCTGTAAAAGAGGCCGCAGAAGAAGAAATCGCGAAGGTCGCTGGCGACAAAAAGGTGATGATCTCCATCACATCAGATCGCCAGCAGGCCCAAAAAGCACAAAATACGGCGCAGCCACGACAGCCTGGACCACCGCCGAAAGAGCCAGTGAAGGGGGTGGAGAACATCATTGCCATCGCTTCGGGCAAAGGCGGGGTCGGCAAATCGACGACATCAGTCAACTTTGCTTTGGCGTTGCAGGCGCAAGGGCAAAAAGTCGCGATTTTGGATGCAGATATTTACGGTCCGTCCATGCCCAAACTGCTAGGCATCGAGGGCAAACCAGCCATGCGCGACGATGGTATTTTCACGCCGAACGAAGCCTATGGCATGAAGGTTATGTCTATCGGCTCTATGCTTGAGGGCGATCAAGCTGTTGTTTGGCGCGGACCAATGGCAACCTCGGCGCTCCGCCAGTTGGTGCGCGAAACCGATTGGGGCGAAATTGATACACTAGTGATCGATTTACCGCCCGGCACCGGCGATGTGCACATCTCACTTGTGCAAACAGTGCCGTTAACTGGCGCCATTGTTGTGTCTACGCCGCAAGATTTTGCCCTCATCGATGCGAAAAAAGCCATCGACATGTTCAAGCGCACAAATGTGCCTATTCTCGGCATTGTCGAAAATATGAGCTATTTCCTTTGCCCGTCATGCGGTGAACGGTCCGATATTTTCGGCACTGGTGGGGCTGAAGAGGCCGCCAAACAAGTTGGCGTCAAGTTCCTAGGCGGCATCCCCCTACATATGGACATTCGCGAACGCTCAGACGCTGGCACACCCATTGTGGCCACCGCGCCGGAAAGCGATGAGGCGAAGGCTTACTTGAATGTTGCGGAAGCGATAAACTAGCATTCATCAAATATCCGCCTTTCTGAGTGCGTAACAATTTTCTACTTGCACAAATAAATGTAATCGATTACATATCGAGGTCCAAAAGGAGTTCAGATTGAACTCAAAATTTGCTAGCGGCGGATTGGGGGCCACATGTTCACGTTCAAAAAAGAAGACTTTGGTGAATTCACCTTTGGCGCAGCCACCGCAGCCTATCAAGTCGAAGGTGGGCAGGGCGCAGGGCGCGGCATGTCGATTTGGGATAGTTTCGCCGCAACCGGCAACAATGTGGTGCGCCAAGAAACAGGTGAGATTGCGTGTGATCACTACAATCGTTGGCCTGAAGATCTCGACTTGCTCAAAGATGCCGGTTTTGACGCCTACCGTTTTTCCTTCGCTTGGCCACGCATCTTGCCCCAAGGCACAGGCGTGCTCAATCAAGAGGGGATCGATTTTTACGACCGTCTGATCGATGGCATGTTAGAACGAGACCTCAAGCCTTTTGGGACGCTTTACCACTGGGATTTACCGTCCACGTTGCAAGATCAGGGGGGCTGGCTAAACCGCGGTGTGACGGAGTGGTTCGCCGATTACGCCGCGTTGGTCTACCAAAAATATGGCGACCGCTTGGAGAAAATCGCCACCATCAATGAGCCTTGGTGCGCGTCGTTTCTCTCGCATTATCTGGGCGTTCATGCGCCCGGTTATCGCGACCTTCGCGCTGCGGCACGGTCTATGCATCATATTTTGTTGGCGCATGGTGAGGCGGTTGCTCGCCTACGCCAAATGGGCGCGGATAATTTGGGTATCGTGTTGAACCTCGAATACACAAAGCCTGCCTCCGACAGCACAGAAGACATCGCCGCGGCCGACATGTGGGATAGCATTTTCAACAAGTGGTTCTTGGGCGGCATCTTTAAACAAAGCTACCCGCAAAATGTGATTGATGTTCTGAAACCCTACATGCCCGATGACTATCAAAACGATATGGCGCTCATCGGAGGCGAGTTGGATTGGCTCGGCATCAATTATTACACCCGCACCCATTTCAAGCATGATGAAACAGTGCCAAACTTCAAAATTGCGCCCGTGCCGGGCCCGCTAGAGAAGACAGATTTGGGTTGGGAAATCTATCCTGACGGCCTAACCAAGTTGCTGAAACGCGTCGCGAGCGAATATACAGACTTGCCGCTCTACGTCACCGAAAACGGTCTCGCTGACGCTGACCAGTTCGACGACCAACTGCGTATCAAGTATTACGACCAGCATTACAAGGCTGCACTGCAAGCGAAGCGTGAAGGCGTTGATCTAAGAGGATATTTCGCCTGGTCACTGCTCGACAATTACGAGTGGGCAGAAGGCTACGACAAACGGTTTGGCATCGTTCATGTGGATTACGACACGCAAAAACGCACGCCAAAATCATCCTACCGCGCGTTTCAGGAATTGTTGAAGGGCTAACGCACCACTGTTATCCGCTCTGCGGCGCGGGTGACGGCTGTGTAGAGATGGCGGGCGCGGTCTTCGCGGAAGGCCCAGCTTTCGTCAAACAAATAGACATTGTCCCACTGGCTGCCTTGCGCTTTGTGCACGGTGAGGGCGTAGCCGAAATAAAACTCGTCAAACTTTTTGCGTTCTCCCCAGCCAAGCTCTTCCTCTTTACCGTGGAAAAACTTCTCGTGGGTGGTGATGTTGGCGCGGTTGGTCCGGTCGCCTGCATCATCAGGGTTCAAAACCATGTCCAACACGCCAAGCCCTTTGTAAACAACGTCTTCTGCGATCCAAAGTTGGCCGTTTAGCAGTTGTTTTTGATGGTTGTTTCTGAGGCAAATCAGCTTGTCGCCGACCACAGGCTCTTGTGGCGGCAAGTTTTTCAACTCGCGCACGCGATCATTGTATGAGATGCGCGTGGCGTTTGTGCCGCACAAAATTTGATCGGCCAGCAGCACTTGGTCTCGGTCCACATCGCGCTTGCGCACCACTTTGGATTCGCCAAACTCACCATAATCAAGTCGACCATTTTCGCGAATATCCATGGAAAGGCGAACGATTGGGTTGTCCGCAGCCTGACGGTGAATTTCTGTTAGCATGAAGTCAGGTTCGGCTTGGGTGAAATAACCGGTGTCGTTAATCGGCGGTAGTTGAAACGGGTCGCCAAGGACCAGAATTTTTGTGCCAAACGACAATAAATCCTCTGCCAATTGTTGGCCCACCATCGATACTTCATCGATCACAATCAACTCGGCGTCCATCGCATCGCTATCATCGTCGAGTTTGAATTGCGGGGTGCCCTGTTTGTCATCAACAAATTTGTAAATGAGGCTATGAATGGTTGAAGCGCCTTCGCAACCGCGTCGCCGCATAACTAGGGCAGCTTTGCCCGTAAATGCAGCGAACACCACACTACCAACGCTTTGCGCAAGGTGGACGGCAAGGGTCGATTTGCCCGTTCCTGCCCATCCAAAAAGGCGGAATACCTGCGGTGCGTTTTTATCATTTAGCCAAGCGTCGACGGCCTTTAAGGCCTCGTCTTGTTGCGGTGACCATTGCATGAAATTGGCTCGAATCCGAAATATGAATTTTCATCATAGTGAGCGAAAAGATTCGAGCCAACCTTATTGGCATAAGAGATTGTTTGGCCGTGGGTGGCAAAAGGGGGCTATCTCTGACGCCAATAATTGTTTGCTTTCGCGATTGTTTGAAAATGCGTCGCAACCACTTGCGAAACAGCAATCAGCGCATCGGCATCGCGTTCATAAACGCTGCGCAGCTCTTCACGCTTGTCTGCATTGGGTTGGGTGAGTTTCACCGCCATGCGCGATAGTTTGATCGCCATTGCGTAACCATCTTCCGGCGTATTGGTAATTAGGCTTTCAAGCCAATTGTCACTCATTTGTGCCTCCGGGTGAGGGGCGGCCCCAGAATTTCTGGGACCGTCAAAATTACTTCACTTCACCAGGAAGGCTAAGATCGCCAGAAGCCACGTCGAACACATCGGTGACGCACAAAAGCGGGGCGTGAATATTCGCGTTGACTTTAAGCGCTGAGGTCACACCATCATATTTTGTGCCCGCAATTTTAACGTCGCTCGCAAACGGCACGGTGATGGCCACTTCTTCACCGTCAAACACTGGTGTGTAGCCCGGGCTATCGATAAACAATGGCAAACCAGGCCAAGTGAGTGGTAACTTCGGCGATGTGCCTTCGGCAATATCACGGACGGCTAAGGCACCAGGACCACATGCCTCTGTTGGCGCCAAAACGACCCAGTGGCTATGCCACAGGTCGCCATCATTTCCGCGATCACCATCATTATTCTCGTCATAAAGCGGTGTGTCGTCAAAGTCGGGATGGCTTGTGGCCGCGAGCGCCAAAATGCCACTTTTGGCTTCAAAGCCAACAGCCGATGGGTCAAGCGATGTTGGCCACACATAGGCGTAAACTGGCGCACCTGCTAGGTCGCCAACCGGCTCCGGTTTAGTTGCCCCAGCCGTGCCATTTGTCGACATATGGAATGTCACCAAATTTCCATCTTGATGCACATGCGCAGCCAAAATGTCGAATGAGGCTTCGATTTTGCCGTCAGACGCGGATTTTACAGCGTCATGCATTTGATGTGCATGGCCACCATCGGCCTGCCCAGCGCCCACGCTAAGTCCCAAAACAAGTGTTGATGTTAAAAATGCGTATTTCATTTTCATCTCCTTTTCAATGGAGAGTGTTTATAATAGCGAGTCGAAACTATTGCAATAGTAATTTCGATTCGCTATCAATTGAACATGAAAAATGGTGAATATACTCGAATCGAGTTTCTGTTAGAGCGCCTTGTGCGGCTTAATCAGGCAAAAGCGTGGGAAAATGACCTCAACCCGGCTCAAATGGCGGCGTTGGAATATTTGTCGCAGGCGAATAAATTTTCGCGCGCGCCTTCTCACGTGGCTGACTATTTGGGTGCGACCAGAGGCACCACTTCGCAGACCCTAAAAGCGTTGTCGAACAAAGGCTTGGTGCAGCAGGTGCGGTCGGCTGAAGATAAGCGGTCTGTGCGCTATGACGTTACTGAAAAGGCGCTGCCGGTATTGGGAAGCAAGGCGCCGCTGGCAGATTCGATTGTTCAATTAGATAAAAAGGAAGCTTCGCATATTGCAAGTTTGTTAAATAATATGTTGCATATGACATTGAGGAATAACGGAGGCAAAACCTTCGGTATTTGCAAAAGCTGTAAGCACCATTCAACTCAGGATGGGCGGCCATACTGCCGCTTATTGTCAGTTGGGTTGGCAAAGTTTGAAACTGAGCAAATTTGCCAAGAACACGCGCTGATCAGCTGATAATTAAAGGTATAAAATGACAGTATCGAGCACCGTCGGCGGGTTGTTCGTCGGCAAAGCAAAAGAACGGTGGCCAGGCAAGCCACCAAGTGCAATTGCAAAGTTTCCAACAGCAGGGCCACAGCACCTCATCGAAACCGGCTTTATCAGCGACGAGCAAGCAGATTTGCGTGTTCACGGTGGCGCGGACAAGGCAGTGCATCATTATCCAGCAGAGCACTATACGTTTTGGCAGTCCAAACGTTTCCCAAGTTCATTTGCCTTTCAGCCTGGTGGCTTTGGCGAAAATGTTTCTTGCGCAGGGCTAAAGGAAGCTGACGTTTGTATAGGCGACATCTTCGAACTCGGCAGCGCCATCGTGCAAATCTCGCAAGGTCGTCAGCCTTGTTGGAAGCTGAACAAACACACTCGCGTCGACGAGATGGCAATGCTGATGCAGCAATCGGGCAAAACCGGTTGGTACTACCGAGTTTTGCAACAAGGTCAGGTGCAAACCGGTGATCCGATAAAGCTGGTCGAGCGTCTACACGAATCATGGGACATGCGCCGACTCATTTCAGCGCGGTTCGACAAAAATATCTCGCGTGAGGAAGCAAAAGAACTCTCTGAAATTGAAGAGTTGGCGTCGGGTTGGCGTCAATATTTCTTCAAGCGCGCCAATAAGGTTTTTGTAGAAGATCAAACGGCGCGTTTGGTCGGGTAATGCCTTATGTTGAAGGGATGAGATAAATCCATCCCTTCAATCGCTACGCATTTAAGGCGTTGAAAACGCGTCGAAAACACTGTTCACAAACTTAGTATTTTTCCCTCTTGGCATTTGAGAAAAGATATGCAAGCCTAAAAGGGAAGCGCATCGTCAGTGTTTTTGCAACCGCTTTCCAAAACGTTTTGGTAAATTCAAAATTGGCCAAATCGGAAGAGAGCAGATCGAGACATTTATGAGATGCGCGACAGATATATTTGGTGCACGAATTTGCAACGGGAGGAATGGATGCACAAAAATCTAATTTCAGGCGTTTCTGCTTTGGCTCTAGTGATTGCGGGCGGCGCTGCGGCGTTGGCTGACGACCACATGAACCTAAAAGGCGAAACAATCACAGTGTTTGGGCCGTGGTTGGGCGTTGACAAAGAACATATCGAAGCGGTGCTCGCACCGTTTGAAGAAAAAACAGGCGCAAACGTTGAATATGCGGGCTCAGATAGCTTTGAGCAGCAAATCGTTATCGACTCTCAGGCCGGTTCCGCGCCAAACGTCGCTATTTTTCCACAACCTGGTTTGGCTGCTGACTTGGCGTCAAAAGGTTTGCTGACACCGCTTGGTGACGAAACCAAAGCTTGGGTTCAAGAAAACTATGCGGCGGGCCAATCTTGGGTTGATTTGGGCACATATGCAGACGCATCTGGCAACCCAGACTATTTCGGCTTCTTCTATAAAGTAGATGTGAAAAGCCTTGTTTGGTACTCGCCAGACAACTTTGAAGATGCAGGTTACACCGTTCCAGAAACCATGGAAGACTTGCTCGCGCTTAGCGAACAAATCGTAGCTGATGGTGGCACACCATGGTGTATCGGTCTTGGTTCAGGTGGTGCAACTGGTTGGCCAGCAACCGACTGGGTTGAAGACATGATGCTGCGCACGCAGACACCAGATGTCTATGACCAGTGGGTCAAAAACGAAATTCCGTTTAACGATCCACGTGTGATCAACGCCATCGAAGAGTTCGGCAAATTTGCCCTCAACGATGAGTGGGTAGATGGCGGATCAGCGGCTGTTTCTGCAACCGATTTCCGTGATAGCCCGAAAGGTCTATTTGATGTGCCGCCGAAGTGCTACATGCACCGTCAAGCGTCATTCATCCCATCCTTCTTCCCAGAAGGCACAGAACTTGGTGCGGATGCAGACTTCTTCTACTTCCCAGCCTATGGCGGCCTAGAGCTTGGTTCACCGGTTCTTGGTGCAGGCACATTGTTTGCCATCACCAATGAATCAAAAGGCGCACGCGCATTGATCGACTACCTCAAGACAACTGAGGCACATGAGATCTGGATGGCACGCGCTGGCTTCCTAACACCACACAAAGGCGTTGACGTATCTAAATACGCAAACGACACACTACGTGGCCAAGGTCGCATCTTGCTTAACGCAACAACCTTCCGCTTCGACGGTTCAGACCTAATGCCAGGCGCTGTGGGCGCAGGCTCATTCTGGACAGGCATGGTGGACTATGCTGGTGGCAAACCTGCAAAAGAGGTTGCAGACGAAATTCAAGCAAGCTGGGACGCAATCAAGTAAGCTTGAACACAACTTTACGAGTAGGCGCGATTTAGCGCCTACTCGACACACATCGATATTCGGTCAACGCCGAACGCGACAAACATGATGTTTTGGGGGGAGCGATGCTCGGTCAGGTTTTAAGCGCATTTCAAACGGTCATCATTGGCGTTGGCATGTGCATTTTGTATTTCTGGGGCACCAATTGGGTGCTCGATCGGCTGCTTGGCAGCGATGCAAGTTCCGTCAAAAACGATGGACTTCGAACAGCAATCCGCCCTTGGATTTTTCTCGCGCCAGCGCTCTTTTTTCTCTCGCTCTATTTGATTTACCCGGTGTTCGCCACGCTTTGGCTGAGCTTCAATGACAATTCGGGGCAAAACTTCGTCGGTCTGTCCAACTTTATTTGGGCGCTCGGCGACAGCAACTTCCAGCAATCTGTGTTTAACAATCTCCTATGGCTGATCATTGTGCCTGCCGGAGCGACCATTTTTGGTCTCATCGTTGCGGTGATGGCAGACCGCCTTTGGTGGGGCAATATCGCCAAATCGCTGATTTTCATGCCGATGGCCATCTCGTTCGTTGGTGCCTCGGTGATCTGGAAATTTGTTTATGACTATCGCAGCGGCGATAGCGAGCAGATCGGCATTCTCAACGCCATCATCACTGGCCTTGGCATGGAACCGCAGGTTTGGTTGCAAATTCCGTTCTGGAACAACTTCTTCCTCATGGTCATTTTGATCTGGATTCAAACTGGTTTCGCCATGGTGATCCTCAGCGCAGCACTGCGCGGAATCCCAGAAGAAACATTAGAAGCCGCGCGCATCGATGGTGCCAATGATCTACAGATTTTCTTCGGCATCATGATTCCGCAAATCTTTGGCACAGTCATTGTGGTTTGGACCACCATCACCATCGTAGTGCTCAAAGTTTTCGATATCGTTTTGGCCATGACAAACGGACAATGGGACACGCAAGTGTTGGCGAACTTGATGTTCGACTGGCTGACCCGCGGCGTTGATTTCGGCCGCTCATCCACTATCGCCTTGGTGATCATGATTGCCGTTTTGCCCATCATGATTTGGAACATCCGAGAAGCAAATAAAGAAGAGGGGACACGCTAATGGCCGATATTTCACTGGCTCAACCGACAGCTCAAAACCCGTCATTCTTTGCAAAATTGGATTGGTCCAAACTCGCAACCCACGCAGTGCTACTGCTGCTGGTCATTGTGTGGACGCTACCGACAGCTGGACTGCTGGTTTCCTCCATCCGCGACAAAGACCAGCTTACCGTCTCCGGTTGGTGGTCAGCCCTTACAACCACCGAGCGAACCGGAGGCGGTCGTACCGCCGCTGCCGATGCGCAAACCTTTGTTGATGGGCAGTGGGTTATTCAAGGCAATCTCTTTTCTGAAGACGAGCAGGGCAGAACCATCTCGCGATTTGGCCTGACCAATAAGTCGTTTGATGAAACGCCTGCCGGTGCATCAGTTACGCCAAAAGCAGGCGGGGATCTCACTGTTTTTGCCAATGGCGACTATCGTTGGACGTCGGAAACAGAGTTTGACTTCTCGCGTGGACAGCGGGTGCTTTATGTAGCAGAAATCCCGCCACGCTTCACGCTCGAAAACTACTCTGAAGTGTTGACATCAGAAGGCATTGATCGATCATTCATCAACTCTTTCACAGTCACCATTCCAGCAACCATCATCCCAATTCTCATTGCGGCTTTCGCGGCTTACGCCTTGGCGTGGATGCAATTTCCGGGACGCGGTTATTTGGTGGCGATTGTTGTTGGTTTGCTCGTCGTGCCGCTGCAAATGTCGCTCATTCCGATTTTGCAGCTCTATAATGGCGTGGCACCGCTGTTTGGTGTCGAAGCAAAATCTTATCTCGGTATTTGGCTCGCCCACACAGGCTTTGGCCTTCCATTGGCGATCTATTTGTTGCGCAATTATATGGCCAGCCTGCCAAAAGAGATCATGGAATCTGCCCGCATGGATGGCGCATCGCACTTTAAAATCTTCACGACGATGGTCCTGCCATTGTCCTTCCCCGCGCTCGCCAGTTTCGCAATCTTCCAATTCCTTTGGGTTTGGAACGATTTGCTGGTTGCCACGGTATTCCTTGGCGCCGGTGATAACGAACTGGTGTTGACCGGTCGGTTGCGGGAGCTGATCGGTTCGCGTGGGGACAATTGGGAAATCCTAACCTCAGGCGCGTTCATCTCGATCATCGTGCCGTTGATCGTCTTCTTCTCGCTGCAACGCTACTTTGTGCGTGGCTTGCTCGCGGGTTCGGTTAAAGGCGGTTAGAGCTTTCTTCCATCCTAAAATAGGTGAAAGGCCCGGGGGGCGTCCCGGGCCTTTCTTTTGAACTCATACCGTTAGGGCTTAGTTGGCCCAGGTTGTATATCCCAGTTTCATCGTTGTCCCGATGTAACCATTGACGCGGAACTGACTAATACGACCTTTGTTTGTTTTGACACAAACATATGAGCCAACCGGTATGGTCCAAATTGAAACTTGTGAAGATGAGTAGCTTTCTGTCTTACAGCCAGCAAATCCACGGTTTGATTTGTCGCCCACAGCAAGCTTCGCACCATTGATCGGCTTGATGTATTTTTGGGCTGGGTTTACCGCACGGTACCAAATGTCCGCACCTGCACCGCCAATGCTGCCATTGTCCAAATTCGCAGTGAATGTCTGCTTCAAATTGATCGGGCCAGTAGAGTGGGTCACCGGTGCAGCCGGTGGCACGATGACGATGTTGTTAAACACCTTCAAAGATGAAGCCTTGTTGCGAATTGTGTTTGGCAAAATGGCTTTTGAACTTGTGTAAGTCTTACAAATGCCAGACATGTTGGCGTTGCGGCATAGTTTAGCTTTTGCCGTGCCATATAGTTTGACCGACGCGATATTGTCGTTAAACGTGCCATCCAATGTGTTCAACGTTGCCGGGCCGTGGCAGAATTCAGAACCCGTATAGTTCACGCCAGTGTAAAAACAAGCCACATTGCCAGACGGTGTTGGCGTCGGAGTAGGTGTTGGTGTCGGCGTCGGAGTTGGAGTTGAAACTTCCGCATCGCCACACTTAATGGTTAGGCTTGGACCAGACGGGGTCATGGTAAAGCTAAAGCCACAATCTGGATCAGATGATGAAGAGCCGCCACCGCTTGCAACAGGTTGCAAGTAGTTTGAGCTTACCCAACCATCTGGGCCATCATGTTCCACATAGCACCAACCATTTTCCGCGCACTCATTCACGTCAACCTGCTCTCCAGGTGTCAGTGTGTCCAACACACCAAATGATGTGCCGGGTCCAGAGCGGACGTTAAGTGCTGTTGTTGATTGTGCTGGTGTTGCAAATGCTGCGCTGCTTGATGCAACGAAGCCGATCATTGCGACGATTGTTCCGATTTTAAGTTGCTTGTTCATTGTCCTCATTCCCAACTTGTTTGCGTTCCCTTTTTCGGGCCGCCCCTTTGATGAAAATGAGCATAGAAATCTCAGCCTGAATGGTTTCTGAACGAAGAATTCAGGCTTGTTCATGTTTGCTAATGCGTTGATATAAAATATAAAAATAGACTTATTGTTGTTGCACCGCGCGGTTGCGCCCTTCCATTGCTTGCGCCAATATGAACATCAAACAAGCAAGGCCCGCGAAAACCAAAAATGCAAATCGGATAGACGCCAATTCTGCGGTGAAGCCGATGATCGGTGGCCCAAGCAACATGCCGCCATAACCAAAAGTCGATACGCCGGCAATCGCAATGCCCGGCGCGCCGGGAGACATTTCAGCGGCTTTGGAAAATGCAATCGGAATCACTAAGGCATATCCGCAACCCATCAGCACGAAACCTAAAAGGCTGATCACATAGTCAGCGCTGACAATTGCAGATATGCAGCCAACAAATGCAGAAAGCGCGCCGTACCGCACAATCGCGGTGCGCCCAAACATCTCAATTAGCTTGCCACCAGCAAATCGCACCACAACCATGCCAACCGAAAACACCGTATAGCCGATGGCCGCCTGTGCCTCTCCGGTGCCAACCGCCTTGATCAAGAAGATCGCGCTCCAATCCGCCATGCCGCCTTCGCCAATTGCACAACAAAACGCCACAATGCCGATTAGCAACAACGGGCCGCGCGGAATAGCGAACAGCGGCGGTTTCTCTTTTACTTCCCGTTTTGTTGATTGCCAACCAATATTGGCCACCAGAAAGGCCAAGATGCCTAGGCCAATGGAAGCGAATGCAAAATGTTGCAACAGCGATAGGTTGAGTTGCACCGCTGCATATCCTGTGGCCGCACCCAGTCCCGCGCCGAGGCTAAACATGGCATGAAAGCTACTCATCTGCGGCGTGTCGTTTTTCTTTTCAACTTCAGTTGCCCAGGCGTTCATCGAGACGTCCATGCCGCCGTGGGTGGCGCCAAAAACAAACAGTGCGACGGCTAAAAGCAAGGGGCTGGGTGCCAAGCTGAGCAAAATCAGTGAGATTAAATACAACCCAGCAGTGAGCCTTGTGGTAAAAAATGCGCCGAGCTTGTCAGAAAAGTGCCCGGCAATTGGAAACGAGAATATCGCCCCGGCCGCCATGCATAGTAAAAGACTACCTACCATCTGATGGGATAGATCAAGCTTTTCAACGATCGCTGGAATACGCGATGCCCAAATACCCCACAGCGCACCATTAAGCGCAAACATGGCCGAAACCGCGCGCCAACTCGCATTTAAATTACGCATACTGAACCTCATAACCCGCAGCGACCAACGCATCAGCGGCAAGGTCAGCTTTGGTGATCACTAGATCGATTGAATTTGGCGGCAGTACGCGATGACGCGTACGCTTGCCTAGCTTCTCAGTTGTTGTTGGTACGATGACACGGTTTGCACCTTGCGCCATGGCGCGTTTTACGTGGCATTCGTCAAAATCATCTGCCCCGAGGCCAAACTCCGC
>ENA-ORCV01000564-ORCV01000564.1-marine-metagenome-genome-assembly--contig:-NODE-564-length-21475-cov-3.598748_pt1 | contig 21475 bp, 22 predicted proteins | sample MGYA00237779_ERZ508509 | MGnify/ENA primary metagenome ERZ508509 (study PRJEB26180, sample SAMN06268772) | marine metagenome | isolation source: Bioluminescent Bay, La Paraguera, Puerto Rico | place... | reverse complement strand
TGCTGGCCGGAAGGCTTCATGCGCCGCTGGCACATGGCTGCGGTTTGGGAGCATTACATCATCGCCACGCCCGACATCGTCCAGATCATGGCCGGCGTCGCGCGGAACTTCATCACCAACATCCATATCGGGCGCGAGTTCAATATGGATGACGTCGCCTCCGGCGGCGTGCCGCGCCTGGGCGCGGCGGTGCCGCGCTGGTACGGCGACACGATCGGCTTCTGGGACGGCGATGTGCTGATCACCTGGACCTCGAACATCCAGGGCTGGAAAGCGCACTCCGCCTTCGAATTTTCCAACAAGATGCAGTCGATCGAGATCTACACGCCGAACCGGGACGAGGACGGCAATTTCACCGGGCTGAACCACGAAACCATCCTGTATGACGAGGAAGCCCTGGTCGAACCGATCCGGATCGTGCGCAATCTGAACAAGATCAACGACTACACCGACGAGGACCAGACGCCCTACGCCTTCATCGAGTGCGTCCAGACCATTTTCCCGATCGAGGGACATGGCACGCCGGTGTCGCCGGGCGACGTCGTCGAGTATGAGGTGCCGGACATGTACGGCCGGCCCTGGGCGCATATCTGGGACAAGTATTTCGAACAGGACATGTCCAAGGACGAAGGCGAAGAGGACATGTTCAACTTCGACTAGGGCCGTGGTCGGCCGGAACAAGACAAGGGGGCGCAATGCCGCCCCGGGGGAGGAAAAGGCCATGAAAAATCTGCGGACATTCCTGGCGTCGGCCGGGATGGCGGCGTTGTGCGCGGCGCCCGCTCTGGCGCAGAGCATGCCGGACATCGGTTTCGAGAGCGTCGGCCGCGGCTGGCCCGTCGCCGACGATCCGTACGATACGGAAATCACCGGCGCGACGATCCAGCGCTCCTTCCCGCGGGTGGAGGGCGAAGTGCCGACCGTCGTCGCCGCCGCACGCGGCGGCGAAGCGCCGGAGGGGATCGAGCCCCTGCCCGTCGACCTGTTCACGACCACCGATTTCTACGCCGACCGGGAGCTGTGGAGCGACCCGCGCTATTACCGGTGCAACTCCCCCCTCGCCCTGGAAGAGCTGTGGTCCGGCCAGAGCCTGATCGAGAACAACGACCCCGCGACCGCGCCCTGGGGCTATTGCGACCGGGACTATCCGCGCGAATCCATCGTCAGCCCCTACCCGTTCGAGACCGCCCAGGAGCATTACGAGGCTCTGATGCAGGAGACCGAATCCCGCGGCGGGCCGACCGAGCACACCTACGCCACGGTCCCCGGCGAATGGACCGGCGTGTACCGCCACCCCGGCTTCGATCCGGCCAATGAGAGCTGGTACCGCAATACCCGGCGCAATCAGGTGCCGACCTTCCTGTCGCTCCTGACGCCGAAATATCAGGAATACATGGTCCAGGAGTCGTACCACCACGGCCACACCAACGCGCCGCAATGGCAGTCGACCTATTGCTGGCCGGAAGGCTTCATGCGCCGCTGGCACTTCGCCGCGACGTGGGAGCACTACATCATGGTGACCCCGCAGACCGTCCAGATCCTGGCCGGCGTCGCGCGGAACTTCATCACCCAGGTCCATATCGGGCGGGAGTTCAATATGGACGATGTGGAGGCCGGCGGCGTGCCGCGCCTCGGCGCCGCGGTGCCCCGCTGGTACGGCGAGACCATCGGCTTCTGGGACGGCGACACGCTGATCACCTGGACCTCCAACATCCAGGGCTGGAAGGCGCACGCGGCGTTCGAATTTTCCAGCAAGATGCAGACGATCGAGATCTACACCCCGAACCGGGACGAGGACGGCAATTTCGTGGGCATCAACCACGAAGCCATCTTCTACGACCCCGAGGCGCTGGTGGAGCCGGTCCGCATCGTCCGCAACCTGACCAAGATCAACGATTACGGGGACGCGGACGAGACGCCCTACGTCTTCATCGAATGCGTCCAGACGATCTTCCCCATCGACGGCCGGAATACGCCGGTTTCCCCGGGTGATACGATCGAATACACCATTCCGGACATGTACGGCCGTCCCTGGGCGGAAATCTGGGAACGCAATTTCGAACAGGACATGAGCGGCTCCGAAGAAGAAGACATGTTCAGCTTCGACTAGAAAACGGGCCGGCCACGCTGTGCGTTCAGCTGTCGCAGATGCTACAGGATGAATCGCAAGTATGGTCTTGTTGTGTGACGTTCAGGCAAAGGGGCGTAGAACCCTGCAAGAGTGAAGTTCTGAGGAAACGGTATCTGCAATGAAAACCCTGACAAAAGCAGCGATTCTGGGCTCTGTCCTCACCGCCGCCGCTGTGGCGACGCCGGCTCTGGCCCACCATTCCTTCGCGATCTTCGACAACGAGAAGACCTATGTGTTCACCGGGGTCGTCACCCGGGTGAACCCGGACGCCAACCATCTGCAGATCTTCTTCGCCGAGATGAATCCGGAGCGGAAAAACGTCATCCGGGACGAAAGCGACAAGCCGATCGTCTGGGCCGTGGAAATGGCCGGATCGGCCCAGTCCGCCGAACAGGGCATTTCGGTGAACACCTTCCCGGCCGGTACGATTTTCAGCGTTGCGCTGCACCCGCTGCGCAACGGCGATCCCGCCGGCAGCCGGGAGGGTGCGCTCTTCAAGTGCCCGGAACGCACGCCGCCTCCCGCCGGAGAGCATTGCGACGTGGTCGAAGGCCATGTGGCGATCGGCGAGGCCCGCGGGGGCGGGGGCGACGAGGAAGCCCACCTGCCGAAGGAAGTTGGCCGCTAGCGATCCCGTTACAGGCTGTAACGGCCTGTAACGCCGGCCCGCGACCTGTTCGCAACGGTAATTTGCTTTCCAGGCCGATCGTTTGACCGCTGATTGCGGGCGTGGCTCCGGGCAGGAGCGGGGGAGGAGACATGCTAGAGTTTGCGACCTGGTTTCAGGGGACGCCGGTCAGCGTCTGGCTGCAATCCACATTGTGGATCGTCCCGCTGATGCAGTCGGTCCATATCGTGATGATCGGCATCGTCTTCGTCTCGATCCTCATGGTCGCGCTTCGCGTCATGGGCTGGATCCGCGCCGACGAGCCGTTCGCCGCCGTTCTGAACCGGTTCACGCCGTGGATCGCGGGCGGCCTGGCGGTCATGGCGGCGACCGGCCTCATTCTGGTCGCGGCCGAGCCGGTCCGCGAATTTTCCGCCACCTCGTTCTGGATGAAGATGGCGCTGATCCTGGTCGCGGTGGCCAGCGGCCTCGGCTTCCGCGCCGCGCTGACCCCCGAAAAACAGCTGGCCGGCGGCGACAATCTTCACTTTTCCGGCCGCTCCAAGGCGCTCGCGGTCGGCACGGTCCTGCTCTGGCTGTTCATCATCTTCCTGGGCCGGGCCATCGCCTATGACATCGAAATCTGGGGGCCTCTCTCCCTCAATCAGCGCTTCAGCTAGGGCGGGAGGACACGCACATGGACCTGCTGCCGATCGTTGAAGCCATCCAGAATACCGGCTTCGCCGAATGGATGCGCATGTCCCGGAAGGGCCTGCCCATCATCAACTGGATGCACGTCGTCGCGATCACCACGGTGTTCGGCACGATCTTCGTGGTCGATCTGCGCCTGCTGAACTATCCGAACGCCAGCCGCTCCTTCACCCGCCTGTCGGAGGAGATGCTGCGCTGGACCTGGGGCGCGTTCGCCCTGGCCGTGATCACGGGCCTGATGCTCTTCGCCGCCAACGCGGTGACCTATTACAACAACACCGCCTTCTGGCTGAAAATGGGCGCCATCGTCCTGGCCGGGATCAATATGGCGGTGTTCCAGTTCCTGACCTTCCGCTCGGTCACGCACTGGGACCGCGACCGGCCGACACCCGTGGCGGCGCGCGCCGCGGGGGCCATGTCGATCCTGCTGTGGCTGTCGGTGATCTTCCTCGGCCGCTGGATCGGCTTCACCAAGGGCTATAATTTCGAGGTGCCGGACGAGATCGAGGAAGACCTGTTCGATTTCGGCATGCGCCTGATCGAGGCCGTCAGCGGCTTCGGCTGAGCCGCGCCTATTTGGCGCGGCCCGCGAACCCCGTGGCCAGCATCGGCGCGCGATAGACCGACATCCCCGTATTGCGGGCGCCCTCGGGCACGCTGTGCTCGCCGCCGTCGGCGTCCGTCGCGCCCATCGCCGTCAGATACAGCCACTCCCGGTCCGCCCCCGCGAAGGCGATGGAGACCGGCTGGCGCGGCGTCGGGATCACGCCCAGCCGCGCGCCCGTATCGTCGAACACATAGATGCTGGTGCCGAGCCCGACGCCGGTGACATAGAGCCGGCCATCGGAATCCACCGCCATGCCGTCGCCGCTGTCGCCCTCGTCCAGGGTCGCGAACACGCGCTGGCCGGACGTCTCCCCGTCCAGCCCGACATCGAAGGCCAGCACCTCCGCCCCGTTGGTGACGTACAGCACCCGCTCGTCGGGGCTCAGCATGATGCCGTTGGTGCGCACGCCCTCGCCCTCCACCACCGTGGAGACCGTCCCGTCCGGGGCGGCGTGATAGGCGCCGCCCACGGTGAAGAAGACCGACCCGTTGCCCGCGACGACCAGATCGTTCAGCCGGCCGAGGCTGCGCCCGTCCGCGAATTTATCGGCGATCGGTTCGCGCTGCGGCGACAGCTGCACGATCCGCGTCGGGATGATGCAGTCCTCCCGCCCCGGCAGGCCGGGATCGGTGCAGGTCCGCTCCGCCGCATAGATGCGGCCCGACGCGTCGCCGGCCAGCGAGCCGGCGTTGTTCGTGTACCAGATCGCCGTCGTCGCTGTTCCGTCGGGGGCCAGGCGGATCACCGTGCTGGTCTGCTCCTGCGCGAACAGCAGGCCGCCGTCCGGCCCCGCAATGGCCCCGTCCGCCGTCTCCGGTCCCTGCCAGACCCGGCTCCACTCGGCCTCGCCGGCGACGACGCCTTCGATGGCCGGAATGTCCACGCTCCGCTCCTGCGCGAAGGCCGGCGCGGCGAAGCAGGCGGCCAGGGCGGCGCCCGCCATAAGACTCGAGCGAAGTGCGGTCATGTGATCCTCCCGTGTCGGGGCGGGCTACATCGGCCCGCCGCTCGCACCCGGACTGTCGGCCCTGCGGACCGGACAGGCAAGCCGGCTCAGTTCGCCGCCGCGATCCCCGCCAGTTCGGCGTCCAGTTCCGGGTTCGCGGAATCCGCGGTGATCGGCCGGTCGTTGGCGAAGGCCGCGAAAATCAGCGTCTCCCCGCCCGCGCCGGTCATGTATCCGGCCAGCGCGTTGACCCCCAGCAGCGTGCCCGTCTTGGCCGACATGCGCCCCTGCAGCGGCGTTCCCCGGAACCGGTAGGCCAGCGTGCCGTCGACGCCGCCGACCGGCAGCGTGGCGCGGAAATCCCCGCCCCAGTCCTGCTCCGCCGCGTAGTGCAGCAGCGCCACCGCGGCGCGCGGGGTAAAGCGGTTATAGACCGACATGCCGGACCCGTCGTTCAGGTCCATCGCCGCGACCGGAATCCCGGCCTCCCCGGCCAGCGCGTAAACCCGCACCAGCCCGTCGGCGGCCGATCCCTGGCCCTCCAGCCGCCCCAGATGGCGCAGCATCAGCTCGGCATAGAGGTTCTGGCTGTCCTTCCCCATCGTGGTCAGCATCGCGCCGAAATCCGGCGCCGGCGTCCGCGCGATCTCCCGAGCGCCCTCCGGCGCAGCCGCCTCACGCCGCGCAGGCACGGGGCCCAGATCGCCGCCCTCGCCCATCCGCTCCAGATGCAGCGCGCCGAACGCCGCCTCGTCGGCGGCCGTGAGCTCGCGGTGGCGCGCCCGCGCCCCGCCCTCCACCGTCACGCCGCGCGCCATCAGAAGCGCCGCAAATTTCTGCGCCGCGACCAGCGCCGGGTCGTCCACGCCCAGCGTCAGCACCGCCCGCCCGTTCCCGGCCAGCAGCGTCCCGTGCAGGCGGAAGGTCCGCTCCCCCGGCCGCCGTTCGATCCACAACCGCCCGCGTTCGTCGGCCGTCAGCGTGTCGGCGACGTCGATTTCGTACAGGTCGTCGCCGTCCCGCCAGCGCGCGCGGATCGGGTCGCCGGTCTCCGCGCCCGGCCGCACCTCCAGCTCCAGCACATTGTCGTTGATGACCAGCGCGGAGACCGCCGTGCCGTATTGCGTGGCCAGGTCGTCCCAGCCCCAGCCGCCGCGCCAGCGTTCGTCCGGGAACCAGGTGTCGTCGCCGATCACGTCGCCGACCCGCTCCACACCCGCCGCCGCGACCGCGTCGGCGAGGTTGGACAGGCAGACCGGCGCACAGCCCGGCCCGTCGCGCAGATCCGGCGCGCCGCGCCCGACCAGCGCGATGTCCGGCGCCCCGCCATTCGCATCCGGCTCCAGCTGCACGATGGTCGCCAGGTCCGGCGCCATGTCCTCCAGCGCGTCCAGCCAGTGGAAGGCCGCCGCGGCGGTGAACAGCTTGGTGGTGCTGGCCGGCATGAAGCGCTCGTCCGGCCGCTCGGCGGCCAGCGTTTCGCCATTCGCGCCCACGACCAGCAGGCCCGTCCGCATCCCAGCCGCTGGGTCGGATTGGGTAAAAGCTGGCGAGGCGGCCAGCGCCGCCGACAGTGCGTACAGGCCGATTGCGGCCCGGCCCAGCCTCATGCGGCGGCCGGGATGTGGCCGTTCGCCTCGATGAAGTCTTCGGTGGAATTGACGCGCGGATAGGGCGCGTCCGGAACCGGAACGCCCAGGAATTCGCACAGCGGCACCCAGCCCTGTTCCGCCTCGAACACCAGCAGGCGCTCCGGCGCGATGGTCCGGCGGACGTCTTCCTGCCAGTCCTCAAAGGCGGCCATGGCGATCTCCTCCTGCCCCTCGACGAAGGCCGCGCCCAGGCTCGGATATTTCAGGGCGACATAGCCGAACACCGACCCGACCAGCGTCCCCACCGGCGACGCCCAGAGTTGCTCGTGATGCTCCTGCGAGCCGACCGTCGCGCGCACCGAGCGCAGCCAGCTCTGCGGGCTGCGCGTGGTCATGATGATCTTCGCGTCCGGATTGGCCTTGGCCAGTTCGGCGTAGAAGAAGCACGACGGCGCATCGGCGCAGGCGCGATAGCCCGGCATCGCCGCATCCCAGTCCCGCGGCGGCTCGCCGGTGGTCAGGGCCTTTTCCCACACCGGCCAGGTCTCCGGCCGGCTGAACGCCTCCGGCATGGTGTAACAGGGGCCGAAGCCCAGCTGTTCCAGCGCCAGCTTCAGCGACATCGTGCCCGTCCGCGGCAGGCACGCGCCCACGACTTCCAAACCCATCACGCCTCCTCCGCCCGTCTCGGCCGGCAGATAATGACGCCGGCGCCCGCCGGGCGCCAAATCCTCAAGACAGCGCGGCGCGGTACATCTCCGGGTTCGCGGCCGCCGCGCGCACGCGCGCGTAATGGCCCTCCGCGGCGTGGCCGAAATAGCCCGCCCAGAAATCCGCCAGCGCCCGCTTGCGCGCCAGCACCGCGTCGTCCGGCGCATCCGCCCCGGCCATGCGCAGCCACATCCAGGTCTGGCAGGCGTGCGCGGTCAGCTCCAGGAACGGATAGGCGGCGGCCAGCGCCCCCGCCCCGCCGGTCTCCGCCGCGATCAGCGCGTGACAGGCGCCCTCCAGCTCCGCGACGGCGGAGGCCGCGGCGGAATGGACCGCCGCCAGGTCCTTGCGCCTGTCCAGACGCTCCAGATCGGCGCGCATCGCGGCGGTCAGCGCGCCCAGCGCCGCGCCGCCGTCCTTCTGCACCTTGCGCACGGCCAGATCGATCGCCTGCACCCCGTTCGCGCCCTCATAGAGCGCCAGCACGCGGGAATCGCGCAGGAAGCGCTCGGCCCCGCTCTCCACGACATAGCCGTGCCCGCCCATCACCTGCACGCCCAGGCTCGCCACCGCGAACGCCTGGTCGGACAGCGCCGCCTTGCACACCGGGGTCAGCAGCGCGGCCAGCGCCGCCGCCGTCCCGTCGCCCTCCTCGGCCAGGTCGATCAGGCGCGCGGCCTCCATGGCCAGCGCCCGCCCGCTTTCGGTCAGCGCCGCCATCAGGGACAGCATGCGCTGCACGTCGGGATGGTTTTCGATGGCCACCGGCCCCTTGCCGTCCGGCCCCCGCCCCTGCATCCGCTCGGCGGCGTAGGCGCGCGCGTGGGCAACGGCGCTGGCGGCCAGGCCGACCGCGGACAGGCCGACATCCAGCCGCATCTCGTTCAGCATCGTGAACAGCAGAGGCAGGCCGGAATGCTCCGGCCCGATCAGCACGCCCTCGGCCTTGTCGAAATTCAGCACGCTGGTGGGGGAGCCGTGCAGGCCCATCTTCTCTTCCAGCGCGCTGACCCAGACCCCGTTCGCCGCGCCCGGCGCGCCGTCGCCGTCCATCTTCCACATCGGAACGACGAACAGGCTGAGACCGCGCGTGCCGCCCTCCGCGCCCTCGATCCGCGCCAGCGTGATGTGCAGGGTCTGCTCCGTCAGGTCCTGGTCGCCGTTGGAGATGAAGATTTTCGATCCGGACAGGGCGTATTTGCCCTCGCCCAGCGGCTTCGCGCGCGTCTGGATCAGGCCCGCGTCCGTGCCGGCCTGCGCCTCGGTCATCGCGATGGTCGCCGCCCATTCGCCGCTCGCCAGTTTCGGCAAGGCCAGCGCCTTCATGTCTTCGCCCGCATGCGCGGCGATCAGCGCCGCCCCGGCGCGCGACCCGCCCAGCAGCATGGCGAAGCTGAGGTCCGTCCCGGCCAGCATGGCGGTCAGCGCCGCCTGCACCGGGAACGGCGCGCCCATGCCGCCATGCTCTTCCGGCAGGGCCAGCCCCTGCCAGCCCGCCGCGTTCCAGGCGGCGTAGGCGTCCTTCCACATCGGCGGCGTGACGACGCGCCCGTTTTCCAGCTTCGACCCCACGCGGTCGGACTCTTCGGCGATCGGCGCCACCGCGCCGGCGGCCAGCCGCGCGGCCTCCTCCAGAACCTGCGCCACCGTGTCGATGTCGAAATCGCCGTGCGGGCGCAGCGCCGTCACATGGCGCAGCAGCCAGACGAAATCCTCGGTCGCCGGGTCATAGGTCATCGCTACAGGCTCTCGTCCAGCTTGCGCGCCGCGTCGAAGAAGCGGCGGCGCACGTCGCCGGCATAGGGGTTCATCTGCTCGATGGCGCGGAACAGCTGCTCGCTGTCGTGCCGCAGCAGCGCCGCCGACTGCATCATCAGGTCGAAGCTCATCGTCGTGAACGGCTGCGCCTCGGCGTTCATCCGCGACAGCACCTTGGCCACAAGGTGCGTCAGGCCCTGCACCACCGCCATCGTCCTGTCGTGATCGGCGGGCGAGGCCTCGAAGACGTTCAGCTTCAGCGTCCCGGCCAGGAAATCGCGCACGCAGTCCACGCGCGACTCGCCGTCATGCTCGGGGTCGGGGCACAGCACGATCTGCAGGCCCTCGACCCCGCCCCGCGCGCTTTCCGGGCCGAACAGCGGATGGGTGCCGATCACCTGGACATGCGGGGGCAGCGCCTTGCGCATCACCGCCATCGGCTGGACCTTCACCGAGCAGACGTCCAGCACCAGCGCGCCCTCGGCTAGATGCGGCGCGATCTCCGCGCACACCGCCTCCAGCGCCTGCACCGGCATGGCCAGCACGACGATCTCGCACCCCGCGGCGTCTTCGAGGGTCACGTCGGCCACGCCCAGCTCCGCCGCCCGCGCGGCGGCGTCCGGCGCGGGGTCGTGCGCGCGCACGTCGAAATGCGGCGCCAGACAGCGCGCGGCCAGCTGGCCGAACGCCCCCAGCCCGAACAGGCCCAATGTCTTGCGGTCGCTCATGGCGGGGTGTTTTGCAGGCCGCGCGCCCCTCGGCAAGCGGCGCCCGTCAGACGGGCGCTCAGATCCGGGGCTTCAGCCCCAGCACCGACACCGTGCAGTGATACATGCCCCAGACCAGCGGGTCGTGCGTCGCCCTGTGATACACCGCCACGTCCTCCTCGGAGGCGAGCCCCGTCGCGATCAGATCCTTGCGCAGGAAATGCTTGGATTCGCCGGACAGCACGCCCATCGGCGTGCCGCCGCGGACCAGCGGCGCGCTGGTCTCCACCACCACGCTTTCCGCCCCGCGCGCGTCCAGCATGGACGGGATGCGCAGGCCGAAACCCGGATCCAGCCCGCGCCCGCGGAACATCTCCAGCACCGCCGCGCCGACATTGTTCACGCTCTCGCTGATGCTGGGGTCGGGGGATGCCGAATACGCGGCGTGGAAGTTCGCGTCCTCCAGCACCAGCGCCCCGCCCGGCTTCAGCGCCCGCCACATCGCGTCCACCGCCCGGTCGGCCTCGTGCAGATGGATCAGCAGGAAGCGCGCATGGATGATGTCGTAGACGGCCTCGCCCAGATCGTCCTTCGTGATGTCCAGCGTCACCTGCCGCGCGCAATCGGGCAGGCCGCCCAGAAAGCGCTGGTCCAGGTCCACCGCGTCCACGCGCCCCTCGCCGCCGACCTGTTCGGCCATATAGCGGGCGACGGAGCCCGCGCCCGCGCCGATATCGGCGCAGATTTTCCCGGGGGAAATCCCGGCCTGCCGCAGCATGGCGAAGGTGAGCGGGTCGTGCGCCGCTTCCAAATTCTGCAGGCGGGTCAGCTCCGGCGCATCGTCGCCGCCGCCGAACATATAGTCAGATGTCTTCATCGGTTTTGCGATTTGAGGCCCGATTCGCGAGCTTAATCTATGTTGTCTACGCAGGGCGCGCACAATCGGATCACCCTTTTTCTGTCACCCGCGGCCTTTAGTGTGCGCACCCATGAGCGAACGCTTGATTCCGGCCTATCTCGCCGGCCCCGACGTCTTCTTCCCGAACGCCAAAGCCCTCGGCGCCGCCAAGGTGCAGCTCGCCGCAAAATACGGATTCGAAGGGCTTTTTCCTTTGGATGCGGAGCTGGACCTCGCCGGAATGGACGGCCCCGAAGCCGCAAGGGCGATTTTCGAGGCCAATCTGGACCTAATGGAGCGGGCGCAGATCGTGATCGCCAATATCAGCCCGTTCCGCGGCCCCGGCCTGGACGGCGGCACGGCGTGGGAGCTCGGCTGGTGCCATGCGAAGGGCAAGCCCGCCTTCGCCTATTCGGTCAGCGACGCGACCTATGTGGACCGCGTGCTGGCCCTGTTCGGCGGCTCCCGCGACACCGAACAGGACGCCGACGGCCTGACGATCGAGGGGTTCGGCATGGCGGATAATCTGATGATCATCTGCGGCCTGGCCGGCGGCGCCCCGGTCCTGCGCGCGGCCGATCCCGCCGCCAGCCGCGAGGAAGCGGACATGCAGGCCTTCGAGCATTGTCTGAAAGCGGCGCAGAAGGCCTGCGCCTGAGGCTCTATTCCGCCGCCTCGACCTTCGGCTCGGGGCGCTCGGCGGCTTCGGCCTGGCGCTTCCACATCGCCGCGTACAGGCCGCCGGCGCGCACCAGCTCGGCGTGCGTTCCCGCCTCCGCCACCCGGCCGTCGTCCAGCACATAGATCCGGTCCGCCCCGGCGATGGTGGACAGGCGGTGCGCCACCGCGACAGTCGTGCGCCCCTTCGCCGCCTCGGCCAGCGCGGCCTGCACCTCGCTCTCGGTCTGGGAGTCGAGGCTGGAGGTCGCCTCGTCCAGCACCAGGATTTTCGGATCGCGCAGGATGGCGCGCGCCACGCCGACGCGCTGCTTCTCCCCGCCGGACAGTTTCAGCCCGCGCTCGCCCACCCGCGTATCCAGCCCGTTCGGCAGGCTGCGCACAAACGCGCCCAGCTGCGCGCGCTCCAGCGCGTCGACCAGCTCCGCCTCGCTGGCCTCGGGCCGTGCATAGGCCACATTCTCCCGCAGCGTGTCGTTGAACAGCACGACCTCCTGCGGCACCAGACCCAGCACGCCGCGCAGCGTCTCCTGCGTCACCCCGCGAATGTCCTGCCCGTCGATCAGGATGCGCCCGGCCTGCGGGTCGTAGAAGCGGAACAGCAGGCGCAGCAGCGTGGACTTGCCCGCCCCGCTCGGCCCCACCAGGCCGACGAACGATCCCGCCGGAATGGTCAGCGTCACGTCCTCCACCCCGCTGGCGCGCCCGTCATGGGCGAAGGCCACGCCCTCGAACCGCACCTCGCCCGGCCCGGCCGGCAGGGCCTTCGCGTCCGGCGCGTCGGCCACTTCGGGGTCCAGTTTCAGCAGGCCGAACATGCGCTCCATGTCCACCGCGCCCTGTTTGATCTCGCGATAGGCCCAGCCGAGGATGTTCAGCGGCGCATAGAGCTGCATCAGCACCAGCGTCACCGCCGTGATGTCGCCCACGCCCAGCCGGCCCTGGATCGCCCACAGGCCGGACAGCAGCGCCATCGCCAGCAGGCCGGCGTTCATGATGAAGCCCTGCAGCGCGTTCAGCGTGGCGAGCGAGGCCTGCGACTTTGCCGCCGCTTGCGCATAGTCGGTGCGCGCGGTGTCGAACCGCTCGGTCTCCCGCCGCTCGGCGGCGAAGGCCTTCACCGTCTCGAAATTCACGAAGGCGTCGACCGCGCGCGCGGACGCCTCGTTGTCGGCGTCGTTCATGCGGCGGCGCAGCTTCACCCGCCATTCGGTCAGATAGAAAGTGCTGCCGGCGTACAGGCCGATCGTGACCACCGCGATCGCCGCGAACGGCCAGCCATAGCGAACGCTCAGCAGGATCGCGGCCAGCGCCAGCTCCACCAGCGTCGGGGCGATATTGAACACCAGGAAGCGCAGCAGGAAATCGATGGCCGAGGCGCCCCGGTCGATCACCCGGCTCAGCGTCCCGGTCCGGCGCGACTGGTGGAAGCGCAGCGACAGCTGCTGCACATGGGCGAAGGCGCGCACCGCGACCAGGCGCTGGGCGTCCTGGCTGACCCGGGCGAAGAAGGCGTCGCGCAATTGCGGCATGGCGCTGGAGAGCCAGCGCGACGCGCCATAGGCTAGCACCAGCGCCACGAACGTGCCCGCCGCCCCGGCCGCCGCGCCCTCCGCGATATGGTTGATGGCGTCGCCCAGTAAAACGGGACTCGCCAGCGCCAGCAGTTTCGAAACGCCCGTGATCGCCAGCGCCCCGGCCATCAGCGGCCGCCAGCGCCGCATCTCCGGCGACGCCATCAGCGACAGCAGACGGCCCATCGCATGACCGATTCCGGTCTTTTCGACGGGAAGGTCTTCGTCGAGCGATTGGCGGCCGTGGCGGGGCATGACGGCCTAGATGGGCCCGGCCCCGCCGGAAGGCAAATCCCGTTCCCGAATTTCGGCTCGCGGCTATTCCTCTTCGGGCACCGCGAAGACCTGGCCCGGATAGATCATGTCCGGGTCGCGGATCTGCTGGGCGTTGGCCTCGTAGATCACGGTGTAGCGCAGGCCCTCGCCATAGACCCGGCGCGCGATGCGCCACAGGCTGTTGCCCGGCTGGACTACGACCTGACCGCCGGAAGCGGCCAGCGAGCCGGCCTCCACCCGTTCGAACGGCAGGGTCACCACCGCCGTCACGCGCCCGTCCTCGATCTGGTCGATCTGCAGGTCATACACGCCGGGCGGCAGCTCGGCGTCCACGGTCAGCGTCCATTCGCCCTGCGAGGTCGCGACCGTCTCGCCGATCGCATCGCCGTCGGCCAGCACGCGCACCCCGGCGCCCGGCGTCGCGCGCCCGGCCAGGATCACCGCGCCGCTCTCGCCGTAATCGACGCTGTCCAGCGTCAGCGGCCCGGCGCCGATCCCGTCCGGCGGCCCTTGAAGAATGCGGCTCGCCCGTCCGGGCTGGCCCAACACGATCAGCGGATCGCCGCTCTCGGGGATGGAGACCACGACCGTCTGGGTGGAGGAGGTCACCGTGCCGTCGGCCGCGACCATGTCCAGCGTCAGCTCCCCGGCCCCCGCGGGCAGCTTCTCGGTCAGCACGATGGACCATTCGCCGTTGGCGTCGGTCTCGGCGTCCGCGATCTCCCGCCCGTCCAGTTTCAGGATCACGCGCGTGCCGGGATCGGCGCGGCCGGCGGCCACCGTCACGCCGTTGGAGTCGATGCGCACGATGTCGAAACTGGGGTTCGGCGCGGCGTCCTGCGCGTCCGGGGGCGGCAGGTCGCCGACCGTCTGCACCGGCGTCGGCCGCTCCACGATCTCCTCGGCGCCCATATTCGGGCGGATCAGGAAAAACCACGCCGCCGCCGCGACGGCGACAAGCACGATTACCGCCAGAATTCCCCGCATACGCTTCTCCTCCCGCGCTGTCCGCGCCGCTGGCGCGGCGCCGCAAGGTTGCAATCGTCGCCTATCCTAGCCGACCTTGCGCCGAAACTGTGGCGATCCCGCACATAAGGAGGCCTCGCCCATGGCGAGCATCAAATCGGTTTGCGTCTATTGCGGCTCGTCGGACAAGGTCCGCCCGGTCTATCTGGAGCTGGCCGAGGCGCTGGGCGAGGAACTGGCCGCGCGCGAGGTGCGCATGATCTATGGCGGCGGCGGCATCGGCCTGATGGGCGCGGCCGCTCGCGCCGCGCACGAGGCCGGCGGCCAGGTTCTGGGCGTCATCCCCGAATTCCTGCTGGCCAAGGAGCGGATGTACGACGCCGTGGAGCACCGCGTCGTGCAGACCATGCACGAGCGCAAGCAGATCATGTTCGACGAATCCGACGCCTTCATCGTCGCCCCCGGCGGCATCGGCACGCTGGAGGAGGCGGTGGAGACCCTGTCCTGGATGCGGCTGGGCCTGCACCGAAAGCCGATGGCCTTCCTGTCGACCGACGGCTACTGGGCGCCCTTTTTCGACCTGATCGACCATATCGTGGCCGGCGACTTCACCCCGGCCCAGTTCCGCGACCTGATCATCGACGCGCGCAGCCCCGAAGAGGCGCTGAGCGCGCTGGAGGCCAGCGCCGCGGTGGCCGAAGAGGCCGAAGGCATTCCGTACTGAGTTTCGGGCCTACTGCGCCGCCTTGGCGTCGGCCGCAGTCGCCGGAATGAACACGTCCTCGATGCGCAGGCCGAACACCGCCGCCACGGCGAAGGCCAGCGGCAGGGACGGGTCGTATTTTCCGGTCTCGATGGAGTTCACCGTCTGGCGCGATACGCCCAGACGTTCGGCCAGGTCCGCCTGGCTCCAGTCACGCTCGGCGCGCAGAACCTTCAGGCGGTTCTTCACGAATATCGCCGCTTCACGAAGAACATCGCCACGCCCCACACCATGATCAGCGCCGGCAGCACCCACAGCAGCGCGCCGGTCTCCATCTCCCAGCCCGCCACCGCTGCGACCCAGCCCAGCGCGAAACTGCCGAACCCGACCACGGCGGCGGCCACCACCACCGCCTCCGACACGACCCGGCGCTGCAGCTCGTCCACCCGCCAGAACTGGCGCATGAACGCCCAGAAGGCGAGCATGGTCGGGATCACCGGGATCATCGCCACGGCCAGCGCCGCCCCGCCTTCGGGCTCGTAGCGTTCGGAGATCATCACGGTCACCGGCACGCAGATCGTGTACAGCGCCATCGCCCCGCCGAACTCCACGCCATAGCGGCGCCAGCTCTTCTGGTCTTCGCAAACCATCACTCGCCCTCCAGGAACGCGGTCAGCGCGGCCAGAAACGCGTCCCTCCGGTCGTGCATGATGAAATGGAACGAGTCGTCCACGACCGTCACCCGCGCGTCCGGCGCGCCGGAATATTGCTCCGTGAACGCGGTCTCGATCCGCTCGCGCGGCAGGCCCATCGCCGCATCCCACGCCGCCAGGACCAGGACCTGCGCCCGCACGTCGGGCAGGACGTCCCGGAAATCGCCGCCCGCGACTTCGGCGAACCCGGCGGCCACCGTCGCCTGGTTCGAGGCCTCCGACCATTCGATCAGCGTCCGGACATAGTCCGGGTCCTTGGAATAGATCGCCATGCCGGCCGCCTGCTGCGCATCGAACGCCGCACGCGGCATGGCCGCCAGCTGAGCCCGCGCGGCGCCGGCGAAGGCGGCGGCCTGCTCGGGCGTCGCGCCGGGCTGGATCACGCCCGCATAGAAGGGCGCGGAGTCGACCACGACCACCTGCCCCACATTGTCCGGCGCCAGCGCCGCGGCCTGCAGCGCCACCTGCGCGCCCAGGCTGTGGCCCACCAGCGCCGCGTCGCGCGCGCCGGCCTCCGCCAGCATGTCCGCGACCGCCTGCGCCGCGCCCGCGATCACCGGCTCGACCGGATCGCGCGGCGCCTGCCCGGCGAACCCGGCCAGCGTCAGCGTGTGCAAATCGTAATCGCCCAGCGCCTCGGCGCTCCCGTCCCAGACATCGCCGGACGAGGCCAGGCCCGGGATCAGCACCACAGTGCGCCCGTCCGGATCGCCGCTGCGCGCATCGGCGAAGGCCGGCGCCTCCTGCGCCCCCGCGCCGCCCGCCGCCGCGATCACGCCGATGATCGCCGCCAGCAGCAGAAGCTTGCGGCGGCGGGCGCCCCGGCCGTCCCCGTCATCAGCATGCTCCTGCCCGGCCCGCGCCGCGCGCCGCGCCCGCAGCCTCTGGCGGAACGCCGGCTCCCTGCGTTCAGCGGATCGCATCGGCCGCTCCCCTCGCCGCCGCGCCGACCACGCTGGAAAGCGTCGGGACCGTCCGGTCCCAGACCGCCAGCTGCAGCGCCGGCCGCGCCAGCCGGTCGAACCCGGTCTGGACGACGCCCGCGACGGCCAGCAACGCCAGCGCCCCGACCGCCGCACTCCTGAAAACCCGTCCCCTCATGACAAACACCCTCGTCATAACGTCAAGATAGCTTGACACTAACGGACGCGCGAAACCTGTCAAGCAACTTTGACAAAATATCGGGGGTGTTTGACTAGGCCCGCTCGCCGGCCAGGCGCTTCATCGCCCGCTCGCGCCCGATCAGGGCCAGCATGGCGTCCATTTCCGGCCCGCGCGGGCGGCCGGTCAGCGCCAGGCGCAGCGGCAGGAACAGCTGCTTGCCCTTTCGGCCGGTGGCCTCCTTCACCGCGGCGGTCCATTCGCCCCAGCTCTCGGCGCCGATCTCATGCGGCAGCAGGGCCGCGGCGGCGGACGCGAACTCGGCGTCCTCGATCACCGGGTCGATCGGGCCTTCGACCACGCTCTGCCATTCGAAGGCGTCTTTCAGCGTCTCCAGATTGGCGCGCACGGCGTTCCAGAACATCTCGCCGCCGCCGATCTCCATTTCCTCCAGCCGCCCGGCCACCTCGTCATAGGGCGTGTCGTGCAGGATGCGGGCGTTCAGGGCGCGCAGCTCCGCCGGGTCGAACCGCGCCGGGGCGCGGCCGATCTTGTCGAAGGAAAATCCCTCGATCAGCGGCGCGATGTCCGCGAACGGTTCCACGGGTTCGGAGGTGCCGAGCCGCGCCAGCAGCGAACAGATCGCCATCGGCTCGATCCCGTCATTCTCCCGCAGCTCGCCGACGGCCAGCGTGCCCAGCCGCTTGGACAGCTTGCCGCCATCGGAGCCCACCAGAAGCGGCGTATGGGCGAAGGCCGGCGGCTCTGCGCCCAGCGCGCGGAAGATCTCGATCTGCGCGGCGGAATTGGTGACGTGGTCCTCGCCGCGCACGACATGGGTGATGCCCAGCTCGATATCGTCCACCACGCTCGGCAGCGTGTAGAGATAGGAGCCGTCCTCGCGGATCAGGATCGGATCGGACAGGCTGGCCGTCTCGATGCTCTGCGCCCCGCGCACCAGGTCGGTCCATTCCACCGTCTGCTGGGACAGCCGGAACCGCCAGTGCGGCCGCCGCCCCTCTTCCTTGAACCGGGCGTGGTCGGCTTCGGTCAGCTCCAACGCGGCGCGGTTATAGACCGGCGGCTGGCCCTGCGCCCGGCGCAGCTTGCGCTGGCGGTCCAGCTCCTCCTCGGTCTCATAGGCCGGGTACAGCAGGCCGGCGGCCTTCAGCTTCGCCGCCGCCTCGTCATAGCGGTCGAACCGGTCCGACTGGTTCATCTTCTGGTCGAAGGACAGGCCCAGCCATTCCAGATCGTGCTCGATCCAGCGCTCATACTCCTTGGTGGACCGCTCCGTGTCGGTGTCGTCCACGCGCAGCAGGAACGTCCCGCCCTGGGCCCGCGCGAACAGGAAATTCTGCAGCGCCGTGCGGACATTGCCGACATGCAGCCGGCCCGTGGGACTGGGGGCGAAACGGACTTTGACGGTCATGCGGGGCGCAGCTTTCGCGGGAAAAGAAGTGCGCCGCGTCTAGCGCGCCGCGCCCCGGCTCTCAAGCGTTCATGCCTTTATGGCGCGCTCAGCGCAGGCCGGCCGCGTGCTCGATTTGCTCGGCCAGGGCCACCGCCGCCGCCGCCTCCCGCCCCGGCGCGGCGGCCGGGCCGCCGTCCAGGATCGCCGCGACGAAGGCGTTCACATTGGCGCCCAGCGAGTCCTTGGCCAGCGGCGCGTCGGCGAAGCCCGGGTCCAGCGCGAACGGGGAGCCGTTGTGCAGCGTCTTGGCGACCCAGTCGATTTCCGCCGTCCCCGCCGTCCAGTCGAACCGGGTGGAGCGCTGCGGCCCCGGGGCCCGGCGGCCCGCGGCGAACTCGGCCTCCGCCCCGCCCTCGAACACGATGCGGGCGCGCATTTCGTCCGCGTCGCCTTCCGCCGTCACGCGCTCCGGCGCCGCCCCGATCAGGCGCAGCGCCAGATCCAGATCGTGGATCATCAGATCCATCACCACCGAAACGTCCGCCCCGCGCGGGCTGGCCGGGCCGAACCGGCGGGCCGACAGCCCCTCCGGCGCCGGCGCGTCGAACAGGCCCGCCGCGCGCGCCACGAACCGCTCCTGATGGCCGGCGTGCAGCTGCAGCCCGGCGCTGTCCGCCTTGTCCACAAGCGCCCGCGCCGTCCGCCCGTCACAGGCCAGCGGCTTTTCGACCAAAGCGTGACAGCCGGCCTCCAGCGCCGCCATCGCGTCCTCGCCATGACAGACCGCCGGATTGGCGATGGTCACCGCGTCGCACGCCGCCAGCAGCGCCTCCAGGCTCGCAAAGGCCTGCGTGTCATCGTGTTTTTCGGCCAGCGCCGCGGCCCGCCCGGCGTCGGGATCGTATATTCCGGCCAGGATGACGCGCTCGTGCGCCGCGTATTTTCCGCAATGAAAGCCGCCGAACACGCCGGCGCCGATCACGCCGCATGTCAGCATGCGGCCCTTATCCACAGAGTTCGTCACAGGAGATTCACAGACCTGTCCACAGGCGTAACAGAAGGGTCACAAAGCCGGGAAACCGCCCGCGCCCGGGCCAGAGATAGGGCCGGAGCGCCCGGAATGCGCCTAAATTATTGTTTCGGCGTCTTGCGGACCGCTCCCTGGCGCGGGCGCCGGACAGGCCGCTCGGGGCCTCTGATTGGCCGATTCTTGCGACATTTTCGAGTCGAAACGGCCCGCAAAGGCTTTCGTCCACAGGCGGGCGACGGCTTTTGGCGCCTGCGTTAAGCCCTTGTAACGTTGGGCGATAATCGGGCCCCCACCCCGGAATAGCCCGGAATTGCTGGGTTTTTGCGGAAAAGCCCCTTGCCCGGCCGCCATGGAATCGTAGCAATATGGCGCGATTGCCCCGGGTTTTCGGGGCGCCCACCATCCAATCCGGGGGGAACTATGAACAAAGCAGAACTCGTCAAGGCCGTGGCCGATCAGGCCGATATCAGTCAGGCGGAAGCCGGCCGCGCCGTTGACGCCATGGTGGACGTCGTGACCGGCGCCCTGAAAAAAGGCGACTCCGTCGCCATCGCCGGTTTCGGCACGTTCGCCGCCAAGCACCGCAAGGCGCGCGAAGGCCGCAACCCGCGTACGGGCGAAACCGTCCAGATTCCGGCGAAAACGTCGGGCGCCTTCAAGGCGGGCTCCAAGCTGAAGGACCTCTAGGGGTCGTTTCAGCCGGAAACGGTTAGACTTCGCCGGCCCGAAACGGCCGGAGAAAACGAAAAGGCCGGGCGATGCCGCCCGGCCTTTTTGCTTGTCCGCGATACGCCCGCCGTGCGGGCCTAGGGCGCGTCGGCCTATTCGGCCGCCTGGCGGTGCACCTTGCCGCCGCTCTTCAGCGTCTCGGCGATCAGGAAGGCCAGCTCCAGCGCCTGGTCTGCGTTCAGGCGCGGATCGCAATGGGTCAGATAGCGGTCGCCCAGACTGGCGTCGGTGACGCCGCCCGGCCCGCCCAGGCATTCGGTGACGTTCTGGCCCGTCATCTCGAAATGCACGCCGCCCGGCTCCACGCCCTCGCTGCGCGCGATCTGCATGAAGGCCGTCAGCTCGGCCAGCACCTTGTCGACCGACCGCGTCTTGAAGCCGCTGTCGGAGGTATAGGTGTTGCCGTGCATCGGGTCGCAGGACCACACCACCTTGCGGCCGGCCTGGCGCACCTTGCGGATCAGCCGCGGCAAATGGTCCGCCACCTTGTCCGCGCCGAAGCGCGCGATCAGCACCATCCGGCCCGCCTCATTGTGCGGGTCCATGTATTCGATCAGGCGGACCAGCTCGTCCTCGTCCATGCTGGGGCCGCATTTCATGCCGATCGGGTTTTCCACCCCGCGGCAGAATTCGACATGCGCGCCGTCCAGCTGGCGCGACCGGTCGCCGATCCAGATCATGTGGGCCGAGGCGTCGCACCACGCGCCCGTCGCCGGGTCGCGGCGGGTCAGCGCCTCTTCATAGTTCAGGAACAGCGCCTCGTGGCTGGTGTAGAATTCGGTGCGCGACAGGCCCTCGGCGCTGGACGCCGCCCCCATCACGCGCATGAAGTCCACCGCCTCGGCGATCCGCTCGGCCACCTCGGCGTATTTCTCGCCCTGCGGACTGTTCGCCGCGAAGGGCAGCGCCCAGGACCGCACATTGGCGAGATCGGCGTATCCGCCGGTCGTATAGGCGCGCAGCAGGTTCAGCGTCGACGCCGACTGGTCGTACACGCGCAGCAGCCGCGCCGGATCGGGGATCCGCGCCTCGCTGGTGAACTCCGTCGCGTTGACCGCGTCGCCCCGGTAGGAGGGCAGCGTTACCCCGTCCTTGGTCTCGGTGGCGCTGGAGCGCGGCTTGGCGAACTGGCCGGCGATGCGGCCGACCTTGATCACCGGCTTCGACGCGGCGAAGGCCAGCACCATCGACATCTGCATCAGCACGCGGAACGTGTCGCGCACATTGTCCGGCGTGAATTCGGCAAAGGATTCGGCGCAGTCCCCGCCCTGCAGCAGGAACGCCTCGCCCGCCGCGGCGCGCGCCAGTTCGGCGCGCAGGCGGCGCACCTCGCCCGGGAAGACCAGCGGCGGACGCCCGGCCAGCTGATCCTCGACGGATTTCAGCTGCGCGGCGTCCGGATAGTCGTCCGGCAAATGCTTGGCGGGTTTCGCCCGCCAGCTGTCTGGGGACCAGTTGCTCATAACGCGATCCTATATAGGGCGTCTTGCCGCAGCGTTCACGCCCGCACGCCATCCATAGTTCTTATGGCGCCATACATTCCGGCAATGGTGAGCCCGCAGGGATTCGAACCCTGGACCTACTGATTAAAAGTCAGTTGCTCTACCAACTGAGCTACGGGCT
>ENA-ORCV01000557-ORCV01000557.1-marine-metagenome-genome-assembly--contig:-NODE-557-length-21988-cov-2.711013_pt1 | contig 21988 bp, 25 predicted proteins | sample MGYA00237779_ERZ508509 | MGnify/ENA primary metagenome ERZ508509 (study PRJEB26180, sample SAMN06268772) | marine metagenome | isolation source: Bioluminescent Bay, La Paraguera, Puerto Rico | place... | reverse complement strand
GTCCTGATGGCCGGCGGGTTCGGCGACGGGCACGGCATCCGCCGCGACACGCCCGACCTGATGCGCCGCCATGTCTATATCGACACGATGGGCCTGCACCCCGCGCTGGTGGGCTCGGTCGTGGATCTGCTCGGCGCCGATCACGTGCTCGCGGGGACGGACTGGCCGATCGTCGTCGAAAAGGACGTCCCGGCGCGGCTGCAAAGCGCGATGACCGCCGCCGGCCTCGACGCCGCCCAGCAGCAGATGGTCGCCAGCGGCAATACGCTCAGACTGCTTTCGGCAGCCTGATTTTAGACGGGTTCGGGTAGGTCGGCGGCCGCTGGCGGGGCGGCGTTAGCCAAGCTTGTGCCGGATACTGGCGATGTGCGCGAATTTTTCGGTGACGCCCCCGGTGTGTCGTTGCAGGGACTTCAGGCGGAGGCGGGGGAAAGGTAGGGATTGGTGTAGGGTTTGAGAAAATCTTGTCTCAAACTTTTTTAATTCGAAGGAGGGAGAACTACAAAAACAGGTGAGAAACTTTATCAATTGTCTATGGACAACGGACCTTGTGTTAGATTTATGGCTACGTCCTTGAGGGTGTGGGACCTTGCACCAATGTCGGTTGCGTCAACATCATCAAATGCCCAAGCGGAAATCCTTAACACTGTATCAAAGGAAAATATCGCGATCTGAAGCGCAACATCGCTGTCAATTCGGTACAGCGCCAGCAATCGACCGCCAGCCTCGATGTCTCGCCTTTCGAAAGGCGTCGTATGATGAATGGCATCTCGAAATGGCTTGCCGAACTCTATCAGGGATTCGAACGGGTCATCGTCACCCGTCATGGTGTCTCGAGACGCAAACCGAACAACCCTGTCGATCCGGAGTTTGAGAGGTGCACTTTCCTTACGGGTCGCAAATTCAATAAAATCTTTATCACAGTTAATTTTGCCGAATGTATGTGTATGAACCGCTGTAAAAAATAATCCGCTTAGGAACGCTTCCACTAAACTGAACGCAGAACTAATTATGTTTCGGCTTAAAAATTTATCGCGACCAAGGAGGTCACTGGCGGCTTCCCGACTCGCCTGAGAGGTTCGCCCGATTTTAGTGAGTTCCGCAATTCTTGATCGAGTTTCCGCTAAGTCACTTAATGCAGCTTCTAAATCCCTCAAAAAGTGATGTTCAGGAAATTCAAACTGCAAACCATACGGAGTGATGCTTACATGAGCATAAAATGGGAAACGATCTTTTATATGTGCGGAAATCGGGAAATAAGTCTGTTCGAATTCATCGATTCGCAGGTAAATGCCTTTGCCGATTTGAATAGAATCGCACAGAATCGCGAAATTTTCGAAATCTAGTTCGCCGAAATTCTCAAAAATAAATCTCCGAGTCTCTGCTGAGAGAGCGCTGTATTTTCGCCCAATTTGAGCAGAGACGCTTCGTGCTTTCTGGCGATTGGTAATGTTTGACGCTAAATTGCGATCTTCACGAAATCTCTCCCAACTATCAAAGTCTCCCATAAGAAGCCGCGCCGCCACTAAGGCCTTCATTTTCACTTGAGCATTGGGCGCGGTCATTTGGTGCTACTGCTCGATCAGTTTTGTGTAACGATGGTTTTATAGACTGGACTGGCCCTGCAACTCTTACGTTTCAGGACTTCGTATCGCAGAACTTATCCTACCCCCCCAAAGCCGCCTTCTGAATCCCCGACAGCGTCGCCGTCGCCGGGTCGTCGGTCTCGCCGAAACTCACGATCAGCGACGCCTGCGCGACCTTGGCCGTCTCGAAACCCGGTTTCAGGTCCTCCGGCCGGGCCTTGCCGTTGGCCGCCACCTTCGGCAGGCCATAAGTGAAATCCGCCCGCGCTAACTTCGTCGCGTAGTCGATCACACCGATATCGCCGTCCTGGGCGCCGGGTCGGCTGCCCATGACGCGCCGCGTCCAGCCTCGACCGAAGGTCTTGAATGTCCGGAGCCGCCGGAGGAAGGCCATCCGCCGCTCGCAGTAGCGCGCGATCAGGCCCACCTCGTCCTGCTCGGCTGCCTTACGGGCGGCGTCCAGCGTCATCGCACCGATAATCCCGTCAGCGGCAACGCCAAGCGTGCGCTGCAGGTCACGGGCCGCCCGACCTGGCCCGGAATTCACTGCATAGTCGAAGACCGCATAGTCGAGCCCTGCCGGCAGATCGTCGGCGCGAACCACGTTCCAATACTGCCTCCGATAGATCGGTTTGACTGCCGCCTTCGTCAGGTTCCTTACATCAGCGACAGAGGCCGGGCGCCCGAGCCAGCCCGACAAAGTCACCCGCGTGATTCCGAGGTTGGTCGCCCCGCCCGGGTCGGAAGGATGATTCACGAACCCGCCCTCGTGAACGATCACGAGGTCGAACGCATGGTCGAATGTGCTGGCCGTCATCGTGGCCTCCTGCGATTAGACACGGCACAAAAAAGCCGCCGGCGGGCCACGCCCGCGGCGGCGGAAAGGTCGCCACAGGCCGCGCGTCAGTCGGCGGCCGCGTCGGTATTATTCGCCTGGCCAAGATTGGCGAGATCCGCCTCCAGCTCGACGATTGTCCGCTCCAGTTCGGCGATGCGGTCCTCCAGCAGAGACCGTTCGGCCGCTTCGTTTGCCAGCGTGTCGGACAGGGACATGATGACCCTGTCCTTGGCGGCCAGCGATGCGCGGATCGATTTGAGATTGTGCTGCGCCGGCCCGCTACCGGCGCCGCCCCAGGAGATGCCTTCTGTCATGTTTGACTCCTGTCTGCCACTAAGTCCCGCCGCCGGCGTCGCCGTCTTCGACCTTGCCGAAGAACCGGACACGCCGGTCCAGGCAGGTGAACGCCACCTCGCCGCCGCGCCGGGCCGTGAACGCCTGCCCGGACAGCTCGTGATCGGTAACGCCCTCTAGTGTTTCGGTATGGTTGTCGCCGTTGTCATCGCGCCAGATGACCGTAAGCGTGTAGGGCATCGGAACCTCTATTTCTTCGGCGCCACCGCCCACAGCTTGCAGCCAGACAGCGAGCCGGACGATCCCGTCGAATTCGCCGTCCTGCGCCCCTCCAGCTTGTAGGTCTGTGTTCCGGACCGCGTGACCGGGTCGATCGCGGCGATGTCGGTGTCGGTCGTCGTGCCGCCCGGCGCCGTGATTTCATGCAGCCGCAATGCGCTGCCGTTGCGCGAGATCCGTACCTGGCCGGTCGGATCGGAGCCGCCGGACGCCGCCAGCACCCAATCGACATTGGCATAGAGCGCCGTGTAGATGTTGCGGTTATCGCAATCGACGTCGACCGAACAAATCTCGTACCAGGTGTTGTTGACCGTGAAGTTCACGGTGCTGCCGCTCTGGTCGAACTCCGGCGCCGTGACCGCTAGGTCGGCGATCAGGTCGGTGATGATCACCCCGTCGACGAACAACGTGTCGGTGTCTATCGCACCCGCTGCAATGTTGCCCGCCTCGATCGCATCAGCGGCGATATTGCCCGCCTCGACGGCGTCGGCGGCAATGTTGCCGGCAACGACGGCATTGGCCGCGATATTGCCCGCAACGACCGCGTCGGCTGCGATGTTGCCAGCGACGACGGCATCCGTTGCGATCTTGCCGGCAATGATCGAGCCGTCGACGATCAACGACGCATTACCGGCCTCGCGCAGGATCGGCCCGCCGACCTTGAGGTTGAATCCGGTTGCCGATGCCGGATCCGACCACATTCGGAACTGACCTTCGGAGATCGTCGGATCGGAAAGCGCCGGAACAATGACGTTGATCTCGCCCCACGAGGTCGGCAGATCGGAATTCACGATGTTTGCGGTGCTGCCTTCGACGAAGCTCCCGTCCTTGTCGTACCCGCGGATTTGGACGCGCAGGCGCCCGGTGTAGTTCGCTTGGCGGTTCGCCAGGGCCTTGAACGCGTAGTCCTTTCCGGCCTGGGTCTGAAACCGCCGCGTATAGGTCGCGACCTCGTTGCCCGCCGTCTCCTCGAACTCGAAGAAATAATCGTAGGGAGCGCCGGATTGCGACGCAGTCGTGACGCCGGTATCGAGATTCCAGTTATCTGTGAACGCGACGCTGTCGTCGTTCGGATCGAGCAGCGTCGAGTTCAGGATGATGTTCGTCAGGTCACTCAGGACCATGTTCGACGCATAGATGGCGTTCGCCGCGATCTTGCCAGCGATGACCGAGCCCGCCGCGAGCTTTGTCGACGTGACCGCGTCGTCGGCGAGCTTGCCGTTCAGGATCGCCAGATCCTGAATCATGTCGGAGGAGATCGCGTCGTTGGCGATGTCCGACGTCCCGGCACTCGTCTTGAGATTGATCTGCGTCGTGTAGGTCGAATAGTTGCCGGCCTCGTCGACGGCGCGCAGCCAGAACCAATACCGCGTGTCGTTGTCGAGGCCCGGCACGACAAGGCTGCTGCCCGGTGTCGGCATGAAGCCGACGACGTCCGCGCTGGCGCCGCCGACATTCGAGGTCGCCATGCGGACCTCGACCCCTGCGAGATCGGCGTCGGCCGGATTGGTCCATGTCAGGGCGATGAAATGAAACCCGGCCGTCCCGGCCGGACTGGTCGGCGGATCCGGCGGATCGGTGTCGACGTCGGTGCCGGTCGAGACCGTTTCCCAATCGGTCCACGGCGTATCCCGGTCCGAGCGGGCCCGGTAGCGCGCCCGCACCTCGTATTCGGAATCGGCGATCACGCCCTTGAACACGTCGTGTTCGCCGTCGAGCGGATCGTCGCTGCGCTCGGACCACTTTTTCGAGGTGTCCGCGGTCAGCCGGTATTGGAACTGGATCGCGTGCAGATCCTTGGACGTGAATCCCGTCCAGGTGCAGCGGAGCGCGACCCGTTTCTTGCCGCCGTCGCCCTCGACGACGACCGCCTCCGCGCCGAACCCCTGCACCGAATAGGACGTCGGCGGCCGGAGGATGATCGGCGTCGGCTCGGGCGGGATCTCCTCGGTGTCGGGATCCCAATCGTAGTCGTCGGGATCGACCTCGCGAAACTCCAAAACGACATTGAGATTATGCGCGATCGAGACCTGGACGACCTCGAACAGCTTTTCGTCGTAGCCGTTGCGGTCCGACGTCCAGTCGACGATGTCGCCCGGCTCCAGCACCATCGCGTCGGGCGGCAGCGGGATCCGGTGCCGCCTGTCGCGCCTGGCGTCGAGGAGGGCCGATTTCATCAGCCGCTGCACCTGCCGCGAATTGCTGACGAAATCATAGGCGATCGAGGTCGTCAGCCGGCGGCCGCCGTCCTCGGCCTCTAGGTCGGAATCGTAGCGCGGCGGCGCGTCGTGGCGGTTCCACGCGGCGCCCGGCTCGCGATAGGTCGCCTTGACGCCGTTGATCGTATCGGCGAGCGACCGGAACGGCTCGAACGTGCTCGGGTCGTCGGTCAGGATGTTGCCATCGGTGAAGGAAAACACCGACGAACCGGCCGGGCCGACCTTGGGCTTGTAGGTGCCGCCCATCTCGTGCGTGCGGCCGTTGCACGACACGTTCAGCGCGTCGATCGCGTCGCGGATCGGCGTCCCGACCGGGATCTCGCCGCCGGCCTCGAACTGCGGCTCCGTGCCGCCACCTTTCTTGGCGACAGCCTCGTCGCATTCGTTCATCGCGGCGGCCCAATCGGCATAGGGCAGCCGGGCCGCGTTGGCCCCCTGCAGGCCGTAGAGCCATTCGCCGCCATAGGCCGCGTCGAGCGTCACGCCGCGCAGGATGTTGTACTCGATGACTTTCTGGTTTTTCGTGAAATCCCAGGTCGACTGGTCGTCGAACCGATGCGACCCGGAGCCCCCGGCCGTCGTGTCCAGACGCGGATCGTAGAATGCGGCGCCCTGGACGACGGGGCGCACGCGCGGGAATCCGCCCGTGAATACGTCCGGGTTATAGCGCGCCGTAACGATCAGATAGGACATCCCCGTGAGGATGAAATCCTCCTCGATCGGATAGTCGTCGTCGTCCCCAAACGAAGCGACCAGATAGGGATCGGCGGCCGATTGCGTGCCGTCGTAATATTTGACCCACAGGTGATCGAACGTGCCGTAGTCGTCGATTGCTGCCCGGAATTCCGGGATCGGCGTACCGATATTCGAAAACGGCTCGGTCGGCACCGACGACAGCGCCGGATTCCAGGTCCGCTCCTCGCCGTCGACGAACAGGCCGACCAGGTCGGTCGTCGGCCAGTCCGACAGCGCGATCACCTGGACGAGGAAGATGTTACCCGCGGTGTCGAGGTCGAAAAACGTATTGGCGTAGACCAGCGAGCCGTCCGTCGCCGTCTCGCCGACGAGGATCGAGCGGGACACGTCGCCGCCGGTGCCGATCTGCAGCTCAACGCCGATCGATCCCGGTTTCTGCGAACCGGGCCCGAGCCCGATCGCCTTCGCCAGATACGAGACGCCGACCGAAACCGCGAGACTGATCGCGAAGTTGATCGCCGCGGCAGCCGTCCCGGCCAGGCTACCAGCGATCGACAGCGCCGCGACGATCGCCGACCCCGGATCGGCAAGCGCCGGCGTCGGCGCTGCGATCAGGCACGCCGCCAGAAAGAGCAGGAAAACAGGCATCAGCCGACCCGGAACGCCCTGGTCGCCGACAGCAGCGGCGCCACGCCGAACGTTGCGTCCTCGACGCGGCCGCCCGGCCGCATTGCATAGGCGTGAATGTTCGCACCCTCGACGACGCCGAGCGCCGCGCCCGGCTCGCCGGCGATCACGACGATGTCGCCGGTCCGCGCGTGACCGACCGGGATCCCGGGCAGGCGCGCCGCGAAGACGTCGACATAGTCCGCGAACCCGTCCGCCTGGACGAGGCGCAGCCCCGCCGCCCTCGTCTGGTATCGGCCGCGATAGGGCGCCGCGGGATCGTGGCCGGTCTGTGCCAGCTCGCAGTCGGCGGCCAGCATGGCGCAGTCGTACTCGCCCCAGGCAATGCCGCGGGAAAGCGCGAACCGGCGATGCCGGGCGATCGCCGCGAGCAGGGCCGTGCGCCAGCCGCGCAGCTTCCCGCCCCCGCCGGTGCCGGCGGGAACCGTCCTGTCAGGATCCGCAGTCATGGCGTTGCCCTAGGCGATCTTGCCGTCGAACTTGCCCCAGTTGAGCGTCAGGTCGCCCATGACCGAGACGTATTTAAGCCCGGTGTCGTCCGCGTTTCGGCGTCGCTGCGACTTGTCCGAACGGACGTCCGAGTTCGAGCGCGTCAGTTCCCGGCTGTGACTCATGCAGCGCAGCGTGACGCCGCCCTCGGTGTTTTCCACCGGCGTCTCGATCGTCGCCTCGTCGACGAACCCGACGAACCGCGCATAAGGATTCGCGACCAGTTCGCCGGTGCCCGGCGTGAACAGCGCGAAATGGATCTCGATCGGCGCCTGGCGGAGGTCGTAGCCGCGGATCATCTGCTCGACATCGGCGTCGACCTGCGACAGCCTGACCGTCGCCGCCTTGGCCGACAGGTCCGAGGCGCCGGTGATCCCCTGCACGTCGAGCAGCGATCCGAGCCCGGTATAGTCCCGCGAGGCCGTTGCCCCGGTGTTTGGATCGACGACGGTGACGGTCCGGCTGTAGAGGTCCGACCAGAACCCCCCCGTCTCCGGATCCCCGGTCGAGCGGTCGCGCGCGGTCAGCCAGATCATCCAGCGCAATTCGGTCGTTGGATCCTGCAGCGCATCCAGCGCGGCAGTCGGCAGCGACAGCATGGCCCGGCCTCAGTAGGTCTGGATCGCCGAATAGGTGATCGTCGTGAAATCGTCCTCGGTCTCGATCTCGACCGAGTCCGGAACGATCACCATGCGGCAGGACGGCCGCTTGAAGGTCACGGCCTTGTCGACAGCGGCGAAGCCCGGCAGTGCCGGCCGCACCTCGAACTCGGCCGTCACCCCGGATCCGTTCGCGGTCACGGATTCGACCGCCTGGTGCAGCGATCGCTGGCTGCCATCGTTGAAATGGAACATGTCGCCGCGCGTGATCTCGAAATCCGCGGGCAACGACTTGAGCGTCAGCGACGTCGTCGACGGCAGCGATCCGATCTCGCCCGAATCGGTAAAGCCGGAATTCGGATAGGCGGCAGGAAACTTCGCCCGCCAGTCGTAGACGTAAATCGGGTTCGTCACCCCGTCGACGGAGTTCAGCAGCGCCTCGAACGACCGCGCCGTGTAGCGGTCCATCCTGACCGTCGTGAACCGCGCAAACCATAGCGGCGTCCCGAGGACACGGCCGCGGATCACCCCGTTTTGCTGCCGGCTCAGTTCGTCGCGCCGCAACGGCCGGAACGTCTGCGACCTGTAACGGCCTTCCGCCATCAGATCGTCGTTCGGAAAGGAAATCGCCATCGGCGCCCCCTATCGCCGGATATCGCCGCGCCGCAGGCCGATCGACGTATGGTCGCGGATCTGGCCCGGCAGAACGTCGCGCTGGAACCGATCGAGCCCGCGGCCGACGCCGACCTCGATCATCTCGACGATCTCGCGATTGCCGCGTGCGCCGGAAATGTTGACGTTGATCGAAACATTGGTCCGCTTGACGCCGCCGCCGCGCGGGATCACCGTTTCGCCCCTCTGCAGGATCGCCGGCACCTCGTCGGACCGCAGGCCGGCGACCCCGCCCGAATGCATCCGCGGCGCGCCTGCGAACACCGAGGCCGACACCGGACGGACCGGCGCGGGCGTCGCCCCGACAACCCCGCCCGAGTGATAGATCGCCGGCAGCAGGCCGGTGATTCCGTTCGTCACTGTGCCGCCGCCGAACAGACCCGACAGGAACCCGCCGGCACCGCCGAACAGTCCGGCCAGCGGCCCCTGCCCGAGCAGCGCGGCCTGGAGCGCCGCCTCGCCAATCGCGATGGCAAGACGTTTCATGACGTCCTCGGCATCGCCGCCGTAGTTGATTATCGCAAGCAACGCATTGCTGCTCGTTGACAGAAGAAAGCCCTGTGCCTCCAGCACGGCCTTTTCCTGCGCCTCCAGCGCTTCCATTTCGGCGCGCACGGCCTGCAGGTGCGCGACCTCCTGCTCGATCGCGCGGCGCTGCTCGTCGGTCAGGCCGGCGCCGGCCTGCTTGAGCGCGTTGTAAAGTTCCTGTTGCTCAGCCGTCCGCTGGAGCTGTTCGGCCTCGAATTGCAGGGACTTGATCAGGTCGTCGACCCGCTGCCGTTGCTTGTCAGCCGCCTCTGCCGCCTGGTCGCGGCGTTCCTTTTCGGGAATGACCGTCTGACCACCCGATCGCAGAAACCCCGTGAAATCCTGCTGCAGCGCCGCGCCGCCGCCCGTGGCGAGCAACACCTTGGCCTGCATCATCTGGAATTCTTCGGGAACGCGCCCGAGAATGTCGCCGATCGAATCGAAGGCGTTGACGGCGCCGAGGACCGCGCGCTGGAAAAACGTTCCGATCGTGCCGCTCAGTTCCTTGAACTGGGCGTCGACATCCTGCGCGGTCCGGATCAGATCCTCGCCGAGAACCTGGTTTACCTCATGCGCCGCCGCCCCCATGTCGTCGAGCGCGTCGCCGCCGTTCCGCAGCGTATTGACCAGCGCGGCGCCTTCCGTGTCGAACGCCTTGAAGGCGAGCAGCAGCGCCTCCTGCTCGGATCCGGCATTCTTGATCAGGACTGCATAGTCGCCGAGGATGTCGACCAGCGGCCGCATGTTGCCCTCGTTGTCGCGCAGCGCGATCCCGTTCGCGCGCAGGATATCGACCAGCTCGCCCTGCCCCGCCGCCGCCTGCGCCGTGCGCCGCGAGAACCGCTGCATCGCGACGTCCATCGCCCGCGTCTCGACGCCGGTCTGTTCGGCCGCGTATCGCAGTTCCTGGAGTTCGTCGGTCGTTAGACCGACCTTGTCGGCGACGTCGCCGATATTGGCCGCCGCCTTGGCCGTCTCCTGCAGGACTGTCGGCAGCGACGCGAGACCGCCGACGACGAAGCCCTTCGCGAATGCGCCGATCAGCGACCGGCCGGCGGTCAGGATCGAGCCGTTTAGCGCCATGACGGCTTTGTCGGTCTGCGCGACGTTGCCCTGGACGGACTTGAACGCCGGCGCGCTGGCATCGGTGCCGACAATGCGGAATCGGAGATCCTGCAGCACGGTCCTGTCCTATGACTTTTCGGATTTGATTTTCAGGTAGGCAAGCCAGCCGTGGAACTCGTTGACGCTGATCCGGCTGACTTCGGCGACGGTTTTGTGCAGACGATCCGCGAGCGCGTAGACGGCGAACGCCTCGGGATCGTCTCTCAGTTTTTTTCCTGGTCCTCGACCGTCGCCGCCGCCATGATCTTGAGCGCGATCCGCTCGACGACCGCGGCGTCGGCGCGCGTGCGCAGGACCGGCTTGTCGCCCTTGTCGAACATCGGCTCGCCGTGCTCGTCGCGAGCCTTGAGGACCAGCACCTCGACGAACAGCGCGTGAGCCCCCTTGCCCGACGCCTCGACGGCCTTGTTGACCGCCGTTTTTTCGGCCAGCGTCATCGGCTCGGCATAGATGATCAGCGGCCCCGCCTCGTCGCCCCACTCCGGCACCTCGATCTGCCGCAGGCCGACCGCGTCGAAATGCCCGGTGACGCGGTCGATGATCTTGCCCGCGCCCATCACGACACGTCATCCCAGGTCAGGGCGCCGTTGCCCTGGAAGCTGAATGAACGGGTGACGATGCCGTCCTGCGGCGTCGTGACGCCGACCTCGGTGATCGTCGCGGTGCCCGTCGCATAGCGGGCGCCCGACCCGCTGCCCTCTGGATACAGGTTCAGCGTGACGCTGGCGCCGACCGTCAGCGCCTCCTGGCCGTCCGTGTCGGTCTCGTCCCACCAGCACGACAGGATGCCTGTCCACGATACCTTGCCGCCCTTGTGGGACCGGGCGGTATCGCCCATCGCGCTGTCGTCTGCGGTTTCGCCGGTTTCGTTCACCGAGAACTCGGTGATCTCCGCAACGGTATTCGCGCCGACCGCGACGCTGCCGTCGTTACCGTGATGCGTTGCCATGTCCGTCTCCTGTCATGGATTGAGCTGCGACCTAGATCGCGGTCGACGGCGCGCGCTCGCGCGTCCGGTACTGAACCGCGAAAATCATGCGGACCCCGGCGATCGGCTGGCCGCCCTCGTCCGTGAAACCGATTTCGGTCTGCGTCAGTTGCAGATCCTTCGCCAGCCCGCCGAGGCTCGGGTCGGCGGCGAGCGCCGTTTCGACTTCCGCGGCGATGTCGTCCGCCTGGTCGTCGAGATCCGCGATCGACTGGCAAATGCCCTCGACCCGCAGCGAGCAGATCCGCTGCAGGCCCCGCGAGCCGGCGCCGCCGATCGTGTCGACGCCGGAGGTTTCCTCGCGCGTATAGACCAGCAGCGCCGGCAGCCGATCCTCCTGCACCGGCACGGCGCGCGAGGGATAGACCCGCGCGCCGGTCGTCGTCAGGCCGGTCAGGGCCGTGACGGCGGCGTCGCGGATCTGTTTACGCGCGTGAGGCATTCTTGCCGCCCTTGCGCCGGGTCGCCCGCGCGGCAGGCTTGCCCCCGCCTTCGCCGGCGGGAACGACGCTTTCCTCGCCCTCGGCAATGTCGCGGAGGATCTTCGCCCGGCCCCGCTGTTTCAGCAGGCGCGCCTCGCCGGCCGACACGATTGCCGTGCCGCCGCGCTCGACCGTGCGGTCGTTGTTGACCGGCGTTGCCGCCAGCAACTCGATTTCCTTGCGTCTCATGGGATCAGGCCCTCCGCTTCGCCCGCGCAGCCGATCCCTTCGGTTTTGTGGAACTGCCCTTCCGGGCCGATTTCCATTTGGCGCGCCCGTTGGCGACGAGTTCACCTGCAGCACCAAGCGCGATGTCCTCGGGCACCTTGAGGATGCGCCCAAGCGGGATAAATTGCCCGGCGCGGTGCGTGCCACGCAGCATCTGGATGGCTTTCATTCTGCTGCCCCTTTGTAGGTCTGGTGAAGCACAAGGCGGACCATGCCCTTTCCGTCCGGCTCGACACCGACGACGTGGAAGTCGACTTCTCGTATCGTCACCTGGTCGCCGTGCTCGGCATCGGGAACATCGCCTGCACGCACGTGGAGTTCGTGCGAAACGCTTTCCACAGACACGCTGATCCCGGAGACCTCGACGGCTTGAAAAGGATCGATGTAGATCGCGCTGATTTCAAAGGATCCACCTGCCACCGGCTGATAGATAACCGGCTCTCCGAATGCCCCGGTAAATGCTTCCGGAAGCCCGGAAAAAACGCCGATGTCGCCCGCCATCGCCTTCACCCTGTGTTAAGCGGGGCCGCCGGCCCCGCTCCGATTTGTGAAAGGTGATTACGCCTCGTCGGCCAGGAACGACCCGTTCAGCCGTACATTGCCAAGCGTTTCGCCGGCGCCGCTGCCAACCGCGGCAGTTGCAACACCGATCAGCACGTTCCCGGAGGCGGTGGTCGTGCAGTATTTGTTCGAGTCGTCCCAGTAGACGAGCGCCCCGATCGTCCACGCCTGCGAACCGACCTTGTCGAGTTCGAACACCCCTTCGGTCTTGATCACGAGATCGGCGCCGTTGGCCGCATCGGTGACTGCGACGCCGAAGATCTGGCCGAGCTTCACACCGTCACCGGAACTGACGGCGGCAGGCGCCGTCACATTGAGGGAATCGCCCTTCTGAATGAAGTTTTTCATGTGTCGTTCTCCGGAATTCTCAGGATTGGTCCAGAACGCGAAAGGGCGGCCAAAGCCGCCCTTTTCGTCTATTCGTCAGTCAGCCGGGGATCAGTCGCCGCCGTTCTTGTAGAAGCCGCGCCAGTCGATCGCCTTGGCGGCAAAGTCGACGCGGCCCTTGACCTCGATCCCGTCGACTTCCCAGCCGATACGGGTCTCGGTGTAGAGGCCTTCCTCGCCATCGAGATAAGCGTATTCGATCGTGTCGATCTGCGCCGGGTCGGCCGACAGGTACCAGGCGTTACCGGTAAGTCGCGCCTCGACGAGCAGGTCCATCGAATTCTGGAATACGTTGACGCCGCTGGTCGCGTTCGGCAGCACTGCGGTCAGAATCTTCTGCGCCTCCGTTTCCTTGTCCGGCGAGACGATCAGGAACTTCGGCATGATGTTCAGCGGCTCGCGGTCAGCCGCCTTTGCGGCGATCCCCTTCTGCTTGCGCATTTCCGCGAAAGGTTCGTTTCGTCGATGGCCGTTCCGGATCCGGCGAGATTGCCGTGATTGGCATGGAACAGTGCCGTCCCGTCCGACATGTTCGGGTTGTCGACGAGGATCGCCCAGAAGATCGACGCCTCCTGTTCGGCAGCAGCGCGTCCGAGCAGCATGGGCAGGCGATCGAACGCGCCAAGATCATCATTGATCAGCGTCTGCCGGGTGATCGCAACGATGCGGCCATAGGTTGACAGTGCGTACTTTTCAGCCGCCTCGGTCAGCGCGGCATACTCGAACTCGCCGCCTTCGCGCACTTCCTTGAAGTTCGGCAGATTGGCAAGCTGAACGACGGCCTTCTGCTTGAAATCCGGCGCATTCGACTGACGCGAGATCCGCTTCCAGTGTTGCGGCGCCGTCTCATAGGCATTGCGCAGCCGCTTCGAGACGACATTCGCCAGGATCTCCGGAAAGTCCGACGTCGAGTGCATACCCGCGCGGGTTTCCATGCCGAGCAGAACGGTCGCAATCTCCCGACGGCTGAGATTGCGGAGGCGGATGCCCTGGGTTTCCTCGATAAAAACCCGACCCATCTCGATCAGCGACATGCCGCGGTACTGGCGGGCCGCGTCATCGATTTGCGTTGCCCCCGGATTGGCTCGGTGCAGAATTGCGGTCTGCATGGCCTCGCGCATCGTGTCGCCTTCGTCCGATACGATCCGCGTGCGCGGCGAGATCCGGGTTTCGTTCGCCGTTTGTGCGACGTGGTCGAGCACAAGCTGCCGAACGCGATCGAGGCTGGTGCCGGCGGCGATGTGCTCGGAAGCAAAGTCCGCCGGCATAGCGTGCCGGATCGACATCGTGGTGATCTCGGCCGAGCGCCGACGCTCAACCTCCAGTTCGTCCGCCGCCGCCGGATTTCTCTCACCGGGGCGGTTGCTTTCTTCCTGCTCGGCCTTGGCGATCAGGGCGCGGGTCTCCTCGATGTCCTCAATGATCCTGGAGTGCTCGTCCTCGATCTCCGCAGCCCGTTCGGACGGCGTGTCGTCCTGCACCTCGGCCAGTTTGGTCCTGGCGCGGGTTTCCAGTTCGCCCAACTTCTTGCGCAGGGCGACAAGGCCCAACTCGGCATAGGACAGATCGAGCTGGAACAGGGCACCCAGGGACTCCGTCAGAGTCTGCGCCTCGGCGGGAGCCGGCATCACCAGGGCGACGAGGCCGGCAAGCACGACCGTCAAAGCGGCCGCCATCAGCATTTTCGAGACTCGCATGTCTCTCTCCTTGTGGTCTTACCGGGGCATAGAACCGGCTCCCTGCGGCCCCGGTGGACGCAGGCGGCAATTTGATCCGATGTCAGGAAACGACAGCTAGACGCGAAGACCCTTGGCGCGGGCCGTCATGCGCATCCGTGTAGCCACGACTGCGCCGACGTGTTCGCAATCGCCAGTAAACTCGACCGGAAATACCGGCGACCTGTCATCGTCGTCGGCCGCGCGGACCTGCGCACCCGGATCCGCGTTGACCGTTACGAACGAAATCTCGATCGGCGTCCATCGTTCGACGATCCACTTCTCGACCTCGCCCTCCTTGGCGGCGCGCTCGACACGGACCTTGTCTTGGCTATAGCCGCAGGAGACGTTGCGAACGATTTGCTGCTCCACCATCGCAAATAGCCGATCCGAAGCCTCGTGCGTTCCGGCGGCCGGAAATCGGATTGTCGCCTTGCCCTCTTTCCCGTCAATCCAGGCCCGATCGACGACTGCCCGCAGGGAATCGAGCGACCAGGTGCCGTGGCTGTCGAGCACCGGCCCGCCGGCGTTTAGCCGGGTGAGATCGACGGCGCTCTCGGAGACGACCAGAATTTCGTCATAGGGCACGGAGCTGTCCCAGCCCGTGAACCGTCGCCGACGCACCGCAGCGCCCGTCGTGAAGACGACATCCACCGTCCGCGTCTCCGCGTCGACCATGCCGAGCGGCGCGAGGCGCTGCTGCATCGGCAGCGCGGCCGGCTGTTCACGCCTCATCGCCGCCGGCGCCATCGTCTTCGCTGTCGTCGGGTTGCTTGTCTTCGCCATCGCCTTTCGTCTCCGTTTGGCTAGCGCCCTTGACACCCTTCGCCGCCCGTCGCGGATCGCTGTCGAGGACGACTTCCTTGTCGTCGAACCGGTTCATCCAGTCGGCGATTTCGTCGAGTTGTTCGTCCGGATCGAAGCCCCAAGCGGCGACGAACTGCGGCCAGGTCATCCGACCCGCCCGCACCGCCAGAATGTCCGCTTGCAGATCCTTGAGTGGGTCGATCGGCTCGTTGGCGGGCATGATCCACTCGCGCGGATACCCCCCCGAGCGACGCGGCAGAGACCCGGCAGTTTGGGCCATTTCCACGAATGCGTCGGCCAGTGGATCGAGCAGCATCGAAACCAGCGTCAGCCACTGGAATTGCTCGACGAGGCGCCGAAACTCGATCTTTCCGGCGCGCAGTGACGAATAGTTCGCGCGGCGCAGATCGCCGGTGAGCTGGTCATAGGTGATGCCCGCGCCGGCGGCGAGCGTCATCCAGGAGTTCTGCAGCACCGACTCGAAGGCGAGCGAAGACGACGGATTGACCACTTCCACGTCCTCGCCGGGTTCGAGGTATCGGATCATCGCAGGCGAAAGCGTCTCCAGACGCCTTTGCGACCCGTCCGACTTCGTTTCTGTCTGCGCTCCGGCGAGCGTTCGCGCGGTATCGTTTGTTTTCACCAGAAGCGCGAGGCAGGCCTCGACACGCGCCTTGACCCGGATCGCCTCCTCGAGATCCGCCACGTCGCGGCCGTTGAGAATGACCGGTGCCACCCAGGGTACGCCGCGCCCCTGCCCGATCCGATCCTTCCGATAGACGTGCAATACCTGATCGGCCGGGACCCGGACCGAGGTTTGCCGCGAGATCAGGCCACGGTGTCCCGGATGTTCCGGCAGCAGCCAATAGGCCGAACGGCGTCCCGACGCGCCGTACTCGATACCCTGATCGACGATACGGCCAGCGGTTATCGTATCCCGGCTGCTGTCCAGGTGATCCGGCTCAAGCAACATGATCTCAAGCGGAACCCGTTTACCGCTGCGTTGCATCGGAATGAGTCGGGCCAGGACTTCGCCTGATTCGATGATGCTGCGGCAGCCCAGTCCGACCAGCCCATCGATCCCGAGCTGTCCCTCGGCATCGCAGGTCCTACCCCAGTCTCGCCACAGCTCGGCGGCTTCCCGGTTGAGCGCTTTATCCCCGGTCTTGAATACCGGCGTAATGCCGGTGCCGACGGCGTGCGCGGTGAACACCGAAACGATCCGCGGCCCCCACCAGGTATTGCGCACCACGTCTCGCGACCGGGCGCGAATGCGTGACAGCGCCCCGCGCGTCTCGGCATTGGCCGAGGCGTTCGACCCGATCCACGAGCCCGTCCGCCGACCACTCCCGGCGGCATCGAAGGCTCTCACGGCGTCGAGCTGAGCACGCGCCAGCGCACGACGCAGCGCCGCCTGCGGCGCGATCGTGGCGATCGTCCGGTCCAGAAAGTTCATGGGAATGATCTCAGTCCCGCGAGTGCTGCACGAAAGATGTGCGCGGCGATACCGTCGACGGATTCAGCGCCGCATCGATCTCGTCGATGATCGCCTTCATCTCTGCACGCGAGCGATAGGTGACCCGCTGCCCGGCATATTCGACCGTTAGCGCGCCGATCGCATATGCCTTCCGGAGCGCATCGAGCTGGGTTTGCGAATAGGCCATGTCAACGCCTCATCCAGTCGTCCGTCGGAGCGATCCAGGGCTGTTCGACAGACTGTTCCTGTTCCGCTTTTTCGTGGTCTTTTCGAGCAGCAATAGCTGCGGCCGCATCGCCGGCGTCGAGAACTTCGGCCTCGTCCCGAGGCGTGAACAGATCCACCTTGCTGAGCTCGTCCGGCAATCCCCTCGCGCTGGCCAGAGCGGCCCACTGTTCCGGCGTCGTCGAAGAGATTCCGAGATAGTCGGCCAGCGCGAGGTTGCCGACCCGGCAGTCGTGGAAATGGTTCTCGCGCGTCTTGACCCATCGTTGCGATGTGACGCGGCCCCGGAACTTGATGTCTTCAAGCTGCTCGCCGGTGAGCTGCTTGAAATACACCTCGTCGCACCACGGCCCGAAATGGCAATAGCCGTCCGGCGGTACAGGATCGTTGGGCGGTTCCGGGATGACCTGGCGAAGGTCCGCGTACATGGTCACCTTGAGCGGCCAGGTGCCGATACCCCAGAGTTTTGCACCTTGCGCGATCTTCTTGCCGTCGAGATCGATGTCCTGCAGCGTCGGCTGGCCGATCGCGGGGCGCCCCCAGCCTTTCAGACCTTTGGTAGCCAGCACGAGATCCCGCCCCGTGTCCGGGTGCGCCCGCTGATTGTTGCGCACCCAGGCGTAGACGACGTTCGCGCGATAGCCGGAGTCGACGCCGAGCGCGTCGAGCCGCCGCATCCGGCCGAACGCATCGGGGAACTCGCGGTCGATCGTCTCGCGGCGGAGCTGGCGGAACGCGGGGCCGTTCCAGTCCGACGTGTCGCCGTCGATGTAGAGCGCATCGACGCACCAAGTCTCGCGGTTCGGCGCGACCGCTACGACCTCGAGCCAGATCCCGCGCATCTGGACATCTGCGAAGGCAGTCAGGATCAGGCCCCGTGGTGGCACGTGGCCGCGCTTGAGGTGCGGCTCGACACGCTCCATGAGGCGGACGTGATCGGGCGCATCGCCCTTGAACTTGTAGGGTAGGCCCAACACCAGATTGTGATAAAGCTTCTTCTCTGGCTCGGTCTTCGCAGCAAGGCGGTCCTCGGCGATCGCCTCGTAGCTCATCATCATCGAAATGAACGCGTCGATATGAAAGCCGGGATGATCGGCCACTTCCGGCCGCTGCGCGATCCACTTGCCGGCACGCACCGCCAGCACCCGTTCCGGCTCGCTGATATGGTGTCCACACTGGCATTCGTAGATGCTGCGATGCGGATGCGCGGCGTCGACGAGGAAACGGTCGTCGCTATGGACGAATAGTTGCCGGCACTCCGGGCACTCGCAGTTCCAGAAGCGCTGGTCGGACTGCCGGAAGGAACGATCGATCCGGCAATGCCCTTCGGCTTCCCCCTCCTCGTCGCCGGAATCGATTTCGGGCGTCGATATTTCGAGGATCTTCCAATTGCGCGTCCGCCGAAACGCCGTGAACCGGCCGAAGAACAGCTTTTCCGGATCGCCGAAACCCGGGATGTCCTGCCACTTCGATACCTCGTCCTTTACTCCTTTCTTGACCGTCTTCATGGACAGGTCCATGACGGCGTTGGCGTTGCCTAGGGCCAGGAAGCCACCGCTAAAACGCTTTTCGTAAGTGGTCGAACCGGCGCCCGAGCGCGAGGTCTGCGGGATGATCACCGTCCGCTTGATATGCTTCTGCCAGGCATCGATCAGCGGCTGCAGTTTGTTCGAGTTCAGGTCGCGCAGAGAGTCGATGCCAGGAACGCCATAGAGCACGTTCGACGGTTCGCGATCGGCGATATAGAGGCACCAGGCCAGCGCCAGGATCGAGGCGCCGGACTGCTGCGACTTACGGACGGTAACCAGATTGCACGGATGATCGTCGCTCAGGCAGTCGGCGATCTCCGGCAGATAGGGCGCGCCCTCGACACTCCACATATCCCCGGCGGCAGGCCCATCGACGAGTACGATGTTTTTCGTCAGCCACCGCGAGAACGGCATCGGCTCCGGCGGTCGGATTCCCTTGCTCAGCGCCTCGGCGATCAGCCGCAGTGCGTTCGGGTGACCGCCAGGTAGCGCGACATGGATGCTCACGTATCCCGCTCCTGCAGCGGCTCGCCGGCAGCAATCGTCTCCAGCGCATCGGCGATGTCGCCGCGCATCCGGCCGGACAAATTCTTGAGCGCGACGCGAAGGCCATGGCCGCCATCCTTGGCGACGGCTGCGGCCAGTTCGTCCGTTGCGCTCGGCAGGCGGTCGATTATGCGGTTGATTTGCTCGAAGCTCCGGACCACGGCATCGGTCACCTTCCCGACCCGCACCAGTTCGCCCTTGATCTCGGCCAGCTCCAAGCGGCGCTTCTCGGCCTCCAGCCAGGTCTTCTGCCGGACCGCCTCGTCATAGGTCTCGGACTGATTGCTGGCCGGAGTATCGGTCTTCGCCGGCGCCTGCGATTTCGACGGATCGTCGAAGCGGCCGCGAAGATGATCGTACTCCGCAACATTAAAACTGACGATCCGTCCCTGCCCGTCGCGGTTGACGGAAAGGCCGTGCTTTTCCGCGAGCGCCCGCACCTTCTTAGAAACGGCTTGCTTGGACACGCCGTCGCGTTCGGCAACGCGCGACACCGTCCACATAACCGCGCGCGGGGCGTCAACCCCGGTTGTCTCTGTCGTCAACATCGTCAACCGTGAATTTTTGACTGGTTCACTGGAAAAACTGCGGGGCGCTAATTACCCGCGGCGGATTGGGCCGAGGAAGGACCCGCGCGGCTTGTTGTGTTGTAGGCGTCGATGGCAATGGCGGGCCCCGTCGCTCATTTCCACTTGCCGCGATAGTTCGAGGTCCGCACGGCCTGGGCCAGCGCCTTCTGAAACTCGACCGGATAGGCCCGCCGCGCCGAAGCCATGCCGATCCCGTAGAAGTCGAACCGCGCCCGGTAGACCGGTTGGCGCACGAAGACGAACACGGCCTTGATGCGCTTGCCGCGCCGCTCGTAGATGCCGCGCGGCAGCCTCGCATTCGACCTCGGTACGAAGTACACGGCCGCCTTCGGCCCGCGCCGCTTCGCCGACTTCGCCGTCGTGTTCTGTTCGAAGTCCCGCTGCGCGCCGAGGTTCGACAGGATCTTCTGGATCGTCCCGGCGCTGACGTTGCCGTAGCGATTGAGCCGGAAACCCCGCGCCGGCACGACGAACTCGCCCGGCCTCAAGTGCCCCCGGTCGCGCAGCCGCCTCTCGAACCGCTTGAGCGGACGCGGCCCGCCATGCACCTGGGGTTTCAGGTATTCCCCCGCCGCCCGCTCGCGCGGAATGGCGTCCTTGAAGAACACCTCGGCGACCGGATTCGCCTTGGTCGCCGGCGAGGTCCACAGGCTGTTGACGGTGAACCGCGTCGGCCGGTCGAACACCTGCGGCATGGCCGCCTTGAGATCGGCCTGCGCCACCTTCGCCGACCGGGTCGCCGCTACGACCCGCGCGAACGGCATCTGCCGCTTCTGGATATCGGTAAGCTGGCGGGCAAACGATTGCGCCGTCGACTGAACGGTTAGCTGCATGGCCGCCCGCCCTGCTCTGCTGATGTCTGTTTGAACGCCTGACGTCGGGCCGGTCTACATGACGCCTTCCCGGTCCGGTCGGCTGGATTGCCGCTGTAAGCGGAGCTGAAACGAGAACGCCCGGCAGCGGGGTTTCCCGGCCGGGCGCACGACTCAACTATGGTGAGATTCAGTACGACCCTACCCGATAGGGTGTCAAGCTTCCCACCTCGGCCCGGCAGCGGCCACGCGCCGGACGCTCCGGTTGATCACCTCTTGTCCCACTTGTCCGATTTGGTGGCACCGATCACCTCGATACCCTTCTTGCCCATGTAGTTCGTCACCGGAATCGTTTCGATGAAACGGCCGGTCATCGGCAGGACGATCGGGGGCAGGCAGCCCGTGACTTCGATACCCCAGTACTCCGGCTGATCGACATAAATGAGCGGTCGTAGCGTGACGCTCATCGAAATCGTACTGAGCTTCCCCGTTACGGTCAGGAACCAGGTGCCGGGAACGATTCCCTCATTTACCTGGTACCCGTCATAGTCGAGCAATCCGCAGGTCTGACTCTGTTTCCCTTTCTTGGAAAAGGGGAAACTGTCGTCAGGATCGCGAAGCGGCAATCTCCGGTCTGACAGACTGGAAAGGTCAAAATCGTTATCACCGCCAAACTGCTTAGCCATGGCTTCCTCCTTATAAATTGTATAAAATAATTAATGCATCTTATGATAGCAATCTGTAAGAAATTTTACAATAGCTCGTAATCCCTATCATTCGCACTGTCTGATTCATGCCGATTTCTGAGCGTTTTGTACTCATCCGAGCAAAAGCAATCTATAGTATCCGCAGCGTCTTCAGCTTATTCTTTCCGCTTGATATACTTGGCCTTTCCGCCTGCGATCAGCCTTGGCGCATTCTCACCGCCCTCTCCGCCCTGATCCGCCCCTGGTCCGGACCTTCCGCCCGGCCATACAGCGCGTCGGCGGCATTCTTCAGGGCGCGCCGAAAAAGCCACCCGACATGCTCGCGCGTCCCCCTGGCGCACGCCCCGTTGGCGCGCGCAGCCACATCGTCCTCGAACCGGATCGCCGCCGTGCTGATCGTCTCGCCATAGCCGGCCACCGACACCACAAGACCGAACGTCTCGTCGCCAAGCCGCATGCGCAGCCAGCGCAGTCTGTCGGCCGCCTCCAGCCGATAGTCGGTTATATCTGCGCCACGTCTGCCGCCGTCGACCCGGATCGCCTCGTAGAGGATCGCCCGCACAGCATCGAGCCCGGCCGCCTCGACCAGCCGCCGGATTTCGTGGCCCGCCGCGCGTTCCGCCTCGCCGATCAGCCGCTTGCCGTTCCGGGTCTGGTGATAGAGCTGTTCGACGGGATCGTGCCTTGCGTTCCGGTTGACCCGGATCGGCAGATCGCCGCCATAGGGATCGTCGGCCATATCGTCGACGATCCGCCGCGTCCCTTCATATCCCGGCCCCGCCAGGCTCACCTGTTTCCGCCGCCGCGCCAAATCCGCCTCCTAGTAGTCCCATGTCGATCCCTGTCGGTCCTTCGGGCCTCCCCGCCGGAGATGCTTCCTCCCCGTCCGGCCTCCGGCCGTCTTCGCCGCTTGCTAGAGCCC
>ENA-ORCV01000555-ORCV01000555.1-marine-metagenome-genome-assembly--contig:-NODE-555-length-22016-cov-4.403482_pt1 | contig 22016 bp, 22 predicted proteins | sample MGYA00237779_ERZ508509 | MGnify/ENA primary metagenome ERZ508509 (study PRJEB26180, sample SAMN06268772) | marine metagenome | isolation source: Bioluminescent Bay, La Paraguera, Puerto Rico | place... | reverse complement strand
CATCTATTTCCTGGCCCGAGCATCCCGCCGCGCGCAGCGTTTTTTCAATCACCCCGTCGAGACGCTCTACATGGCTGCGAGCGGCGATCTCCGGGACGACGCCGCCATAAGCCGCGTGATCCTCATGTTGCGCCCAGACTTCATTGGCGACAATCCGGCAGGCGCCATCGGACGACCGGCGCACGATCGCGGCGGCGGTGTCGTCGCAGCTGGTCTCGAGCCCGAGAACCAGAAGTTCCTTCGATGTGGCGGTGATGCTCAGCTTGCCATGCCTCCTGAGACTGGTTACGCGCTTGGACACGAAAAGCCGCCCAGAAGGCAAGGCGGCGGGATGAAAATTTGGCCCTGACGCATTATTTCGTTCCCAGAACGGCGCCAGCGGTCCTTACGTCATCAGCGTGCGCCGGGAGAAACGGATATGAAAGCGCTCATCACGCGCCCACAGCCGGACGCCGGCGCTTTCGCCGCGGAGTGCCGCGCAGCGGACGTTGAGCCCATCGTCGCGCCGCTCATGGAGATGGTGTTTCTCGACGCGATTGTCGCGATCGAGAACGCCGGCGCGCTGGCGTTCACCTCGGCGAATGGGGTGCGCGCCTTTGCGCGCCAGTCCGGTTTGCGCGACTGGCCGGTGTTCGCCGTTGGCGAGGCCAGCGCCGCCGCTGCGCGTGAAGCCGGGTTTGAAACCGTTCACGCTGCAGGCGGGGATGTTCAAAGTCTTGCGGCGTTCATTGCGGCGGAGAAAGAAACATTGCGGGGCGACGTGCTGCATATCGCGGGAACGCATCTCGCCGGCGATCTCGCGGCGCTTTTAAAAGCGGCGGGCGTCGGCGCGCGGCGGGCGACATTATATGAAATGCGCGCTGTTCCCGTCCTGCCTGACGCTGCGCGCGAAGCGATCGTCGGTCCGTCTCCAGCGGATTGGGCGGCGTTCTTTTCTCCGCGCACCGCCGCTCTTTTCGTCGAACTCGTTGAGGCGGCGGGACTGGAGCGTCAGCTGAAAACCATCGTCGCCGCATGCCTCAGCGATGCTGTGGCGGATGCGGCGCGCGCGCTTCCCTGGAAGGATGTGCGCGTTGCGTCCCGCCGCGATGCGGGGGCGATGATTGCGCTGATGGCCGCACCTGCTTGAGACGCGGGGGCGGGAGGCGTAACTAGAGGTGAGGCGTTGCTGAAGGACGACCCCCATGGCGGATGAGCCGGACAAGCAGGACGAGACGGCCGAGGAGACATCCGCTCCGGAAGTCGAAGCCGAGCTTGTCGACGAAACGGCGCCGGATGAGGAAACCGCCGCCTTCGACGCCGCGCCGGGTCAGGCGCAGGCGGGATCGCCACAGGGCGTCAAGACGCTGACTCCGGGCGTATGGTTGTTCATTGGCTTTGTCGTCGTCGCCCTTGGCCTGTTCGCGCTCTGGCGGTTTTCCTCCGGCGGAACGGACAAGGTTTCCGATGCTGGCGTGGAAGCGATTCTTGATGCCGGGACGGTTGAAAGTGAGAACGCTGGCGAGACATCAGATACCGCGGAAGCGCCTGCGGACGGCTCTGTCGACGAACCGACCGCCGATCTTGAGGAGGTCGTCACGGAAGATGCTTCGAAGGTCCTGAACGATGCTGTCGTTGATGCGGCCGGGGCGATCAAGAAGGAAACGCAGGAGGCCGCAAGCGATAGCGAAGGGTATTTGTCGCCGGCCGCCGGCGAGCCGGCTGGAAGCAACGCTGCAGACATCACGACGGATCAAAGTTTCAGGGAAGCCGCAAAGCAGGCGGCGAACGATTTCGCCGCCGCGCCGGAAGAACTCGCAGAGGCGAGTGATGACGAAGCGGCCATAACCGGTTTTGAACGGGAAGAAGAAGCGCTGGCGGACGCCGGGCTAACTGCAGACGAAGCCGGGGCGGTAATCGCAGCTTCGCCGCCGGCGGCGCATTCCGGCCCGGCGCCGGGGCTATCAGCCGATCCCGACCTGACGGCGAAAATCAGGAATGACGTTGCGGCGCTCAAGGAAGCGTTCCGCGAACAGACGGATGGGCTGGCGCGCGCCCTTGAAGATGAGCGCGAACGCTCCGCTACGCTGGAAGATGAAATCCGATCCATGCGCGAGGACTTCGCCGCGGCGATCGCGGCGCGGGACGAACGCGCAGCGGCCGAATTGTCGGATATGCGCGATCAGCTAAATAAGATCCGCAACGATGAAACCGCCGCTCCCGGCAAGCTTGCCGTGGGCGCCGCCGCGTTTCAGGTGCTGCGTCGCGCGGTTGAAGAGGGTGAGCCGTTCGCCAGTGAACTCCGGGCGCTTTCGAATCTTGTACCCGACGCCGCGCCGCTCGCCGCCCTGCAGCCCTACGCCGCCATAGGCGCGCCAAAAACCATGGCGCTCAAGGAAGGGTTCGGCCCGGCGGCGCGCGCAGGTCTCGCGGCTGCGGGGCAGGCAAACGCGAAGAACGGGTTTCAGCGGCTTGTCGCGCGATTGCAAAGCCTTGTGGCGGTGCGGCCGGCGAGGCCGCAGGCTGGCGATAGCGCGCGTGCTGTGATGTCGCGAGCGGAAGGCGATGTATTGAGCGGCGATTTCGCCGGCGCCCTTGCTGAACTGGACGCTCTGCCGCCATTGGCGCAGGAGGCGATGAGCGGCTGGATGAATGACGCGCGGGCCCGCGCCGAGATCGATGCGGCGCTGATGGCGCTTGATGCGTATTTCCTGGACGGGTCTGCAGGGTAGGCGCGAATTTTATGATCCGTATCCTGATTTTCCTGTTGTCGCTGGTGCTCTTCGCCGGGGCTGTCACCTATTTCGCCTATATGGACAGCCGCATTACCGGCGAAGTCTTCGGTCAGCGGATTGACGGGCCGGCCGGTCTGATTGTCGGCGGCGTGTTCGCAGCGTTTCTCGTCGTCATTTACGTCACGCACAAGATCAAGGACATCATGGCCTTGCCGGGCAAGATAAGGGCGCGTGAAGAAGCGGCGAGGCGCGCCCGCGGCGTGGCGGCGCTGACCCGGGGACTTGAGGCGGTGGCGGTTGGCGACGCCGGCGGGGCGGCCCACCATGCGCGCCTTGCCCAGCGCAATCTCGACGATGTTGCGCTGACCCGGCTTTTGACGGCGCAGGCGGCGCAACTAAGCGGCGACGAAGCCGAGGCGAAAGCCAGTTACGCCGCCATGCTCGCGGCGCCGGAAACGGAGTTCCTAGGCCTTAAAGGGCTTTATCTGCAGGCGATGGCGAAGGACGACCGGACGCTCGCGCGTGAATACGCCGAGCGGGCGTTCGCCTTGCGCCCGGGTGCACAGTGGGCCTTTCAATCCGTTATCGAGCTGAGCCTCGACCGCGGCGCCTGGGGTGAGGCCCGCGAAGCGATTGCAAAGGGACGGCGCAACAACATCATCCCGCTCGACAAGGCCGACCGGGGAACCGCGGCGCTGTTAACAGTCGACGCCTATGCGGCGGCGGCGGGCGGCGACAACAAGACAGCGAACAAGGAAGCAGAAACTGCATTGAAGCTCGCGCCGGGATTTACGCCGGCTGCGCTTCTTTCGGCGCGCCTTTACGCTGACGAAGGAAAGAACGGGCGTGCGGCGAAGACGATCGACGCGGCCTTCGCACTCGCCGCCCATCCGGCGCTGATCCGGCTTTACGACCGCCTTTACTCGGAAGAAGAGCCGGAAAAACGCGCCGCCCGTCTTCAGAAACTGGCCGAGAAAAATCCGGAATCGCGCGAGGCGAAACTGCTTGAGGCGAAGGCGCATGTTCTTCTCGGGGAATGGGTCAGCGCCATGACAAAACTCGAGCGGCTGTTGATGAGCGCCCCGACTTCTTATGATTATTCGCTCATGGCCGAGGCGATGTCGGGCCTTAATAGCGCGGATGCGGGCCGCGTCTGGCTCGAACGGGCGGCGAATGCACCGCGCGATCCGCGCCCCGGCGCTGACGGCGAATTTCATTTTACGAAAGACGGCTGGGCGCGGCTGGTGCGCGAATATATGGAGTTCGCGCGGCTCAGCCCGCCGCCGCTTGAAGACGCCGGCGAGGGCGTGTCGGCGGAAGAAATCCGCTTACTGACGGCTCCGCCGGCGCCCGACGCCGCGCTGGAGAAAGAATCAGGCGCTGAAACCCAGCCCCAGTCATCAAACATTGAAGAAAACGATACTGTAGCGGAAACGCCCTCTTCCGATGACGAAGACGATCATATCCATGATGATGAAGAAGCCGAACGCGCGGCGGCGGCGGCGCGGGAAGTGTCCTAGTTTTATGCGCCGGGAGGGTGAAATGAAAAACCTGCTGATTATCGCCATGCTGTTTTTTCTCGCCGCCTGCGGCGCGGTTGATCGTAAAGAAAAGCCGATGAAACCGTCCGACCTTCAGGATTTCGCCAGTCGCTATGCAGAGGCCTGGTCAAGCCAGAAGCCTCGCAGCGTTGCTCTCTTCTTCAGCGAAAACGGTTCGCTGAAAGTCAACGCCGCCGCGCCCGCCGTGGGGAGGGCGGAGATTGAAGAGGTTGCGCTCGGCTTTATGAGCGCCTTTCCCGATATGCGCGTGTCGTTCGATTCACTCGGAGCGGATGGAGAGCGGACGCTGTTTTATTGGACATTGACGGGAACCAATACAGGGCCCGGGGGCTCAGGCAGGTCGGTGGAGATAAGCGGTCATGAGTCCTGGGTCTTCGACGCCAACGGTCTTATTGCGGAATCGCTCGGAAGCTACGACGCGGAAGAGTATGAGCGGCAGCTATCCGGCGGCGAGTAGCGTTGGGGCCGGCCTATTCCGCCGCGTCCTTTACGTCGCCTGCGTCGTCATTCGCTGCTCGCGGCTGTTCGTTGGCTTTGTCCGCCGGTAGATCAGCTTTAGCGGCCGCTTTTCCTTCCGCCGCAGCAGCCTTCTCCGCAGCCCTTGCTTCTTTTTCCACGCGTTTCTTTTCAGCTTTTTCCTCAGCGGCTCGTTTTTTAAGCTCGGCCTTTGTCGGCTCGGGAGCGGGTTCGTTCTGTTTCGCCGCCTCGAGCGCGATCAGACCTTCCTCGGCGAGCGTTCTGACTTTGAGGAAATCGATCTTGCCTGTGCCGAGCACCGGGACTTCGTCGACGGTCACGATTTTTTTCGGCACGGCGATCTCCGGCACGCCATGAGACTGCGCCCAGGCGAGCAGAAGGCCGCGCGGCGCATCCTTACGGTCGGTTACGAGAATGACCTGCTCGCCCTTTTTGGGATCGGGAAGAATGGCGGCGGCGTGGAAATTATCCGGCCAGACAGCGGATGCGCAGTTTTCGACAACCGCGAGCGAGACCATCTCGCCGCCGATCTTGGCGAAGCGCTTCAGGCGTCCGCGGATCGAGATATAGCCGCCCTCATTGATGGCGACGACGTCGCCGGTGTCGTGCCAGCCTTCGTCGGGAGGAACGATCACGCCGGGCGCGTCCGCCGTCACATAGCCCTTCATGACATTGAGGCCGCGCACATGCAGGCGTCCAGCGTTTTCGAGACCTTCGACCGATTCGAGCTTCGCCTCGATGCCCGGCAGCATCTGGCCGACCGTGCCGGCGCGAATGTCCCCCGGCTGGTTTGCGGCGAGGACCGGCGAACATTCGGTGACGCCGTAGCCTTCGAGCACTTCAAAGCTGAACCGCTTTTCCGCCGCCTGGCGGGTTTCGTCGCGCACCCGCTCGGCGCCGCAGACCGCGATTCTCAAGGACGACATCGCCCCGTCCTCGCTGGCGCGCATATATTGCGAGAGGAATGTGTCTGTGGCGAACAACACCGTCGAACCAGTGTCGAAAATCCGTTTCGGGATGATTTTCGTTTGCAGGGGCGACGGGTGAAACACCACCGGATGCCCGTTCAGAATCGGCCACAACGCGCCAGCGGTCAGTCCGTAGCAATGGAATGTCGGAAGCGGATTGAAGAAAATATCCGTCGGCAGAAGATGCACATGCGCCGATATCTGCTCGATATTGGCGATGATGTTGCGGTGGGAAAGCGCGACGCCTTTCGGGTCGCCTTCCGTCCCTGACGTGAACAGGAAAACGCCAGTGTCGTCATGATGCGGATTGGCGGCGAGGAGCGTCGGCAGGAACGGCCCGGCGACGGCGAGGGCTTTGTCCCGCCAGTTCAGTTCCGCTTTCACATCTTCGAGATAGACAATATCGACGCCCGCTGAGAGTTCGTCGACGAGCTTTTGCAGGTTTGCGAGTTCGATAAATTTTTTCGCCGTGACGATGCGGCTCACCTGAGCCGCCTTGCAGGCGGCGAGGATGTTGCGCGATCCCGACGTAAAGTTGAGCATCGCCGGCGTACGCCCGCGGGCAAGCAGCGCGAAAAACGCGATCATCGCGCCGGCGCTGGTGGGCATCAGGACGCCGACATTTTCCTTGCTGGCGGTTTTGCGGGCAAGCGCGCCGCCGAGCGCGAACGCCGCTCGCGTGATTTCCTTGAACGTGAAATTCTTGCCGTCGCCGTCTACAAGCGCGACAGTGTTCCCGCCGTTTTTGCGGGCGCTCTCCAGATAGGCCTGAAAAATAGATCGTTTCGATCGGCGCTCAATGCGCTTGACCGGATCTCCCATACCCGTTTCTTCCCTGATTTTCGCGGCTCTTTAAGGTTGGCCGTTTGCCGTGCAATCCTAGCGGATTAAGCGGCGGGAAGCAAAGGGTTCGGCTGGCGCCTCTTATGTCTCGCGCCGCCTGCCAGGAAGGCGGGCGGCGCGAGTTTTACCGAGCATGTTCAGTCAGGACCGGGCGATTTCGATGTCAGGCGTTGGCCTGCTTGGTCAGAATGAACAGGCGCCATAGCGCTGACGCGCCGACAAGCAGGTAGACAATGCGGGCGAGGGGCGAGGCGTCGCCGAAGATCGCCGCGACAAGGTCAAAGCCTACGGCGCCGACAAGTCCCCAGTTCAATCCGCCGACGATAAGAAGGATTAGCGCAATAATGTTTACTACTTTCATGGCTTTCTCCATTCGGTTTGCATGCGGCTGAAATTCGCAGCGCCGTTAGTTGCCGGGCGGCAGGAGGACGTTGTCGATGACATGGATAACACCGTTAGAGGTCTTAATGTCCGCGGCTGTCACGGCGGAGGCGTTGATCATGACGGCGTCTCCCTTTGTCGAAATGGAGACGCTCGCGCCGTTTACAGTCTGGGCATTGTTCAGCTTTGCAACGTCTGAAGCCATCACCTTGCCGGGCACGACATGGTAAGTGAGGATCGATACAAGCTGGTCTTTGTTCTCCGGCTTAAACAGCGTTTCAACAGTCCCGGCCGGGAGTTTTTCAAAGGCGGAGTCCGTAGGAGCGAAGACCGTGAATGGCCCGTCTCCTTTCAACGTGTCTACCAAACCGGCTGCTTCTAGCGCCGCGGCGAGCGTGTTGAAGTCGCCAGCGGCGACAGCCGTATCGACGATGTCCTTTTTGGCTTCGCCATGATGTCCGGCGTTCGCAGCGCTAAAGGCCATGGCGCAAGCAGCAGTCGCGGCGATGAAGGTCTTCGTGAAGGTTATCTGCATTCGAGTCTCTCCTGGGCTGGTTGTTTCCGTCCGGCGTGCGCCGGGCGGGCGACCGGCGGTTGAAAGAATTTCGCCGATAGCAGATTTCATATAGTGAAAATAAATTTGAATGATAATAACGTTTTCGTGAAATAAGAATCGATTTTCTTGAAAAGAAAATTCTGACGGTTAAATTGCGGCAGAAGAAAAAAGGCAGGATCGATGCTTTCGGAAGCGCTCGTCAAAGGTCTCGAACAATACGAAATCGGCGCGAAAATCAGGGCGCTGCGCCTGAAAAAAAGCATGGCGCTGACGCAACTCGGAGATCATTCGGGCTTGTCGCCAGCGATGCTGTCGAAAATCGAACGTGGCCAGATTTTTCCGACATTGCCGACGCTGCTTCGGATCGCAATGGTGTTCGGCATCGGCCTCGAGCACTTCTTTACGGATAACGAAGAGCGCCCGAAAGTGGCGATAACGCGCAAAGAAGAGCGCATCCGCTTGCCTGAACGACAAGGCGAGGAAGGAAAAACTTATTCGTTCGAGAGCCTGAATTTTCCGGCGACGGATCAAAAACTGGGCGGATACCTTGCGGAGTTTCCATCAAACTCGAAGCCTTCCGAACCGCATTCCCATAAAGGGGTGGAGCTGGTTTATGTCGTCAAGGGGCGGCTGACGATTGAAATCGATGGGGATGCGCACCTCCTTGATGAAGGAGATGCGATCTATTTTGAAAGCGGTGCGCCCCATTCCTATGGAGTATCCGGAAAACAACCCTGTTCGGCAGTCATTGTCGTTACTGAGCCGTAGCGTTACGCGCGCCTGGCTAGGGCCGATGCTATTTCCGTCGAAATCTCTATGGCGGCATTTCGGGGATCGGCCGCCGCGATGACCGGGCGGCCGACGACGAGATAATCGGCGCCCGCACGAATGGCGTCGGCGGGCGTGACGATGCGTTTCTGGTCGTCGGCGGAAGCGCCCGCCGGACGGATGCCGGGGGTCACGATGGCGAGGGCGTCGCCGAACCGCGCCTTGATGGAGGCGGCTTCTTTCGCAGAGGCGACGACGCCGTCAGCGCCGGCTTCGGCCGCAAACTCGGTCCGTTTCAGAACAAGATCCTCGATCTTCATGTCGATCCCGGACAATTTGAGGCTGTCCTGATCAAGGCTCGTCAGCACGGTGACGCCGAAAATCTTCAATCGCTTGTCATCGCCGCGGCCTTCAACGGCGCCCTTGAGGACATCCGGCTCTGCGTGAACGGTGAGGAAATCGCCGCCGAGTTTGCAGACGCTTTTCACGCCGCGCTCGACGGTGGCGCCGATATCGTGAAACTTGAAGTCGAGGAACACTTTCTTTCCGCCGTCTGAGAGCCGCCGTGCAAGATCGAGCCCGCCGACCGGCATCAACTGATAGCCGATCTTGTAGAACGCGCCGGCCTCGCCGATAGCGCTGACGGCGTTCTGCGCTTCTTCAGCGCTCGGAAGGTCGAGGGCGATGATCAGGCGGTCTTTGGGAGTCATGATCCTGCTCCGCTCATCCCCGCGAAAGCGGGGATCCAGTCGAGTGCGTCGACGGTTTCATGGTTCCCCGCTTTCGCGGGGATGAGCGGTGAGTAGGGCTTCGGCGTCACTTTGCAATTGCTTTCTTTTTTGCGGTCTTCTTCGCTGCCCTCAGCTTCGGCTTTGCGGCGAGCCTCTTTTTCGGCGCGGTTTTTTTCTTCGTTGCCGTCTTCTTCTTTGCGGTTTTCGCCGGCCGGTCCGGCGACAACACTTTATCCTTGAAGCCGCACAAATCCGCAATCGCGCAGCGCCAGCATTCCGGCTTTCTCGCCTTGCAGACATAGCGCCCGTGCAGGATCAGCCAGTGATGGGCGTGCTGGAGGAACGCTTGCGGCACGATCTTTTCCAGTCCCAGCTCCACTTCAAGCGGGTTTTTGCCCGGCGCGAGGCCCGTACGGTTCGAGACGCGGAAAATATGGGTGTCGACGGCGATGGTCGGCGCGCCGAATGCGACGTTCATCACCACATTGGCGGTCTTGCGCCCGACGCCCGGGAGCTTTTCAAGCTCGTCGCGAGTTTCGGGGACCGCGCCGCCGTAGTCCTCGATCAGCATCTTTGAAAGCGCGATGACGTTCTTCGCCTTGTTTCGCCACAGGCCGATGGTCTTGATGTAGTCCCCGAGTTTCTTCTCGCCGAGGGCGGCCATTTTCTCCGGCGTATCGGCGATGCTGAATAGCGGTTTCGTCGCCTTGTTGACGCCCTCGTCAGTCGCCTGGGCGGATAACGCGACGGCGACAACCAGCGTGAACGGATTTTTGTAGTGAAGCTCGGTCTGCGGCGCCGGCTCTGCAGCGGCGAGCCGCTCGAAGATCTCGCCGGCTTTGGCGCGGGTCAACTGCTTTGGAGATTTGGTTGTCGCCATGGATGGGGTTCTTCAAGAGGGAGCCGTGCGACCATAACGCCGGCTGCGGCGAGGTAAAGTTTTGAAGAGGAGAATTGTCGCGGGCCCGCCTTCCGCCTATCATCGGCGCATGTATCGCGTTCGGGAAATCGAGACGATGGCGCCGTCCGCCAGGGGCCGCGCTTCCTCCGCGTCTGGTCTGGACGATCTGGCGCCCGACGACGGCAGACTCTTCGACGCGGTTCTTTCCCCGAACCGGTCGCTCCCCAATAGCGGTTTTCTCGCCGTAATGAGCATCGTCATCGCCTCCAACCTCTTTTTCGGGACGTATTTCTATCTTCTCGGCGCTTGGCCGGTGGTGGGTTTTTGCGGTCTCGATATTCTTGCTGTCTGGCTCGCCTTCAAGATCAGCTACCGGCAGGGGCGGCTGCGCGAGCGGGTGCGGGTGACGCCGGACGATATGTGGGTGGCGCGCGTTCTGCCCTCCGGTCACGAGACCCGGTGGCGCCTTCAGCCTTACTGGACGAAAGTTTCAATCGACCGGCCGGTCCGTCACGAAAGCCAGATACGGGTGACATCGAAGGGGGGAACGCTCATTCTTGGCGCATTCCTCTCTCCGAAAGAACGCGGCCGTTTCGCTGATGCGCTCGACAGGGCCTTGGGTCGGGCGCGGGGGTAGGTTAAAGGGGCCTTCTTGGGGCCGCCGGGAATTTGCAGCATGATCGGGTTTTTCGTTTTTGTCGCTTTTGCGCTCGCCGTCGCGGCCGGTGCCTATTGGTGGTGGCGGCGAAAGATCGCCGCTGAAGTCGCCGAAGGCGCGGCGATTGAATGGGCGCATTACCGGAAAACCGATCCGGAATTCCTAGAAGGCGTCAGTGAAGAAAAATTCCGGGAAGTCTACGCGCGCGTGCATACGCCCCGTTTCCCCGGCTATGCGCTCGCCATGGCGGTGACTTTTTTTGCATCGCTGCCCGTTACCTTCGCGGCGCTGGTTCTCTTTTTGATGATTGGCGAGAAGCTCGGTCTGGCGCCGGCGCCGATAGAAATCGTTCAGGCCGTAAATCTTGGCGAAGCAAAGTCGCCGGAATCCTGGCAGTGCAACACCCAGTGCCAGCTTCAGGTGGCGGCGTCATACGCAGGGTTTTATTATTTTTTCGGCATGCTGGCGAGCTGGCTGCTTATCGTTGCGTTCTTCATGCGCCGGTTTCACGCCCGCAGGCCGGGCTATATTCGGGACGAAATCATCCGCGCCCGCGAATAAATCTCAGGAGGGGCAGTCCATGCAATATTTGCATACCATGGTGCGCGTGAAGGATCTCGAGCAGTCGCTCGATTTTTACTGCGACAAACTCGGGCTCGTTGAAGTCCGGCGCATGGAGAATGAAAAAGGCCGGTTCACGCTTGTTTTTCTCGCTGCGCCGGAAGACATCGAGCGCGCGAAGGAAGACGCGGCGCCGCTGGTGGAGCTCACATATAATTGGGATACGGAGGACTATGGCGGCGGGCGCAACTTCGGCCATCTCGCCTATCGTGTCGATGATATCTACGGTCTCTGCCAGCGCCTGATGGACGGCGGCGTTGTGATCAACCGCCCGCCGCGGGACGGCCATATGGCGTTTGTGCGCTCGCCGGACGGCATCTCGATTGAGCTGCTGCAAAAGGGCGAAGCGCTCGCGCCCGCCGAGCCCTGGGCGAGCATGTCGAACACCGGGGCCTGGTGAGGTCGTGATGGCGCCGGTTATTGCTTCCTTAAGGCGCTGCGGGCGATAACGCTTATGCGCGCAGGGAAGGCTTTTCGATGACGGCTATCTCCGTTTCTCTCAACAACGTCACGAAACGCTACGGCTCTTTCACGGCCGTCGACGATTTGTCTTTCGATGTGGAGAAGGGGGAGATTTACGGCTTTCTCGGTCCTAACGGTGCCGGCAAGACGACGACCCTGCGGATGATGCTCGACATCATCAGCCCGAGTGAAGGCTCGATTGTCATTCTGGATTCCAATTCCGCCATCAAGGTGCGCCGCCGCATCGGCTATCTGCCGGAGGAGCGAGGCCTTTACCGCAAGATGAAGGCGGCGGACTCGATCGCCTATTTCGCACAATTGCGCGGCATGTCGCGCTCGGCGGCGAAAAAGAAGGCGCATGCGCTTCTTGAAAAGTTCGGTCTTGGAGAATTCGCCCGGGCGAAGAACGAGGCGCTGTCGAAGGGCATGGCTCAGAAAGTGCAGCTTCTGGCGACAATCGCCCATGAGCCGGAGCTTCTCATTCTTGACGAACCGTTTTCCGGCCTCGATCCGATCAATCAGCAGACGCTTGAAGAGCTGATCCGCGAACAGCGCGCCGGCGGCCGCACGATTATCTTCTCGACCCATGTGATGCAGCATGCGGAACGCCTCTGCGACCGCTTCCTGATCATCGCGCATGGACGCAAGCGCTTTGAGGGAACGCTCCATGAAGCGCGCTCGTCCTTCGCACAGCGCCTGCATGTGCGCACCAGCGCGCCGGCGGAGGCGCTGACGGCGCTCGGCGGCGTCGTGCATATTCGCATTGAGGACGCCGGCGCCGAGACCACCTATGAAATCGAACTTGAAGACGGCGCCGACCCGCAGCTCTTTCTTCAAAAAGCCGTCGCCGCAGGCATTCCCATATCAAGGTTCGAACAGGCCGGCGCGACGCTCCATGACATCTTCGTTGCGCTTGCCGGCGATCAGGCGCCGGAAAAAACCGCGCCGCGCCGGGAGGCTGCCGAATGAAACAGGTTCTTCTCATCGCCTGGCGCGAATACAAGCAATATATCTTCTCTCGCGGCTTCCTGTTGTTCCTGATTATCTTTCCGCTGGGGCTTGTCTTTGTGGGGGCCTCCGTCGGGCTCCTCGAGCGTAACAAGCCGACCCGCTATTTCGCCGTCTACGACGCCAGCGGGGCTTATACGGAAGATATCGATCAGGAGATCGAGCGCCGCTATCTGGGCGACGCGCTCAACGCCTGGGATATGTATCTTGCCGTCAGCCTGCGCCCAGGCGTCTTGACGGATGAACTGATCCCTGAGCCTTTTGCGCCTGCCATTACGACGGACGGTCGTATCTCGGACTTTGAAAAGGCGGGCGGGTTTGAAGCGGCGCGCGCCGCCGTCGCGCAATATCTGATCGAGGGCGCGCCCGGATTCGTTATGCCGAAGCGTCAGTTTTACCGCGCGCCGCTTCCAGAAGCGGCGGCTTCAGCGCAATCCGTCAGCGAGGCGGAAATGGCGCTGCGGCCCTATCTTCTCGAAGAGCGCCTCATTCGCGTTCCCGGGGAAAGCGGCCGGACGCTCTTCGCGGCGGTGCTGATTCCGGAAGACTTCGGCGCCGGGGACGGTGCGGCGGAAGCGCAATATTGGAGCCGCAACCTGACTGACCAGTCGCTTGAGGCGACGGTGCGCACCGCGCTCAACACATCGCTTCGCCGCCAGCGCATCGCCGAGTTCGGCCTGCCGAAAAGCGTGCTGGATGAAGTCTCGACGATCAGCGCCCCGATCGCCTCTTTCCGGCCCGACCGCGCGCCTGAGGAAGCAGAGCTCGATATCGGCGACCGTATTGAAACGGCGCTGCCGGCCGGGCTCACCTATATGCTGCTGGTGATCATTTTCGGCGTCGGCAATCTCCTGCTCACCAACACGATTGAGGAGCGTTCGAACAAGATCGTCGAAATGCTGTTGTCGTCGGTGACCGCAAACCAGCTGATGATGGGCAAGCTGGTCGGCATTGCGGCGGTTGGACTCACAATGCCTGCCATTTTCCTGGCCGGCGCTGTCGCGACAATGCTGACATCCAGCGGGCCTGAGAACTTGACGGTCGCCATGGTCGAGGCGCTGTTCTCAACCAACCTGCTCGCGGTTTATCTCTTCTATTTTCTCTGCGCCTATCTCATCTTCTCGATGATCTTTCTCGCTATCGGCGCCGTCTCCAACTCGCTACAGGACGCCCAGTCCTATATGGGGCCGGTCATGCTGCTGGTGTTCGCGCCGCTTCCTTTCATGTTCATGGTGTTCCAGAACCCCAACGGGCTGATCGCCTCGATCCTCACCTGGATTCCGATCTATACGCCCTATGCGGTGATGATGCGCGCCGCCGCCGATCCGCCATTCTGGGAGATCGCCGGCGCGACCGCGCTGATGCTCGCCTTTACGATCTTCCTGATGCGGATCATGGGCCGGATATTCCGGCAGGCTATATTGCAGGCTTCGCCGCCGAAGATGCGCGATGTGTGGCGTCTTGCGCGGAAGGAAACGGCCTAGGGAAGAAAGTCCGATTTATTTGGCGAAGAAAGATGAACTGGGACGCTCTTGATTACCTCGCCGCCGCTATTTTGCTTGGCGGCGGTCTGGCCGCTTATCTGATCGCGCGGCGGCTGATCGCCAATCCGAGACTGCGCCTGTTGGCGGGGCTCGCGGTCATAGCGGTTGTGGCGCTCATCTGGGCTGAGCTTGCGGTCGGGATCTTTTGAACGCCGTCAGGCCTTCGCTTTTTCCGGGTCGAAGATGAACTTGCGGTCGCAATAGCCGCATTCGGCTTCGCCGTCTTCGAGCGAATACCAGACAACCGGGTGACCGAGCGCGCCGCCGCCGCCATCGCAGGAGACGCGGCGCTTGTCGACATAAACGACTTCGGGATCGGGCGTGCGGGACTGTTCGCTCATGGTCAGGCTTTTCTCTTGAAGTATTCCTTGCATTGCCGGGGCGCGGCGATTTCGTCAAGCCTTGGAGGCGGTTGACGCGTCCCCCCGGCGCGCCGATATCTCGGGCTCTTATCAAAAGGCCCGCCATGACCGAGATTACGGGAAACAAGGAATACGCGATCGCCGCCCGCAGCCTCAGGAAGGTTTACCGGGGAGCCAAGAACGCCCCGCCGAAAGAGGCGCTCAAGGGGATTGATCTTTCGATCCGCCGCGGCTCGATTTTCGGACTGCTGGGCCCCAACGGCGCCGGCAAGTCGACCTTTATCAACATTCTCGCCGGGCTCGTCACCAAAACCGAAGGGTCGGTTTCGGTCTGGGGTTTTGATATCGATAAAAACTCCCGGCAGGCGCGCGCGTCCCTCGGCGTTGTGCCGCAGGAAATCAACATGGATGTTTTCTTCACGCCGAAAGAGGCGCTGGAGATCCAGGCCGGGCTCTACGGCGTGCCGAAGGAAAGCCGGCGCACCATGGAGATTTTGAAAGCGCTGGGGCTGGAAGATAAAGCGGACGCTTATGTGCGCCAGCTTTCCGGCGGCATGAAGAGGCGCCTGCTCGTCGCCAAGGCGATGGTCCATTCCCCGCCGGTACTCATCCTTGACGAACCGACGGCCGGCGTCGATATCGAACTCAGAAAGCAGCTCTGGGAATATGTGCTGGAGCTGCACGCTTCGGGCGTGACGATTGTGCTCACCACCCATTATCTCGAAGAAGCGCAGGAGCTGTGCGACGAGATCGCGATCATTCATCACGGGGAAGTCGTCGCCTGCGAACCGACGGAACGGCTGATCGCGTCTCTTGACCGCAAGACGTTGATGGTGACGCCCGCCGACGAACTCGCGGCAGCGCCGGACCTCTCCCCCTATGAGGCGGAGCTGAAACCTGACGGGCGTCTCGCCATACCCTATCAGCCGAGCAAGGCGCAGGTCGCCTCCATTCTCGAGCGGCTCGCGACGGCCGGAATCGGCGTCAGGGATTTATCTACAGTCGAGTCCGACCTCGAAGACGTGTTTCTCGAGCTTACCTACCGAAAAACCGCCTAGCCGGTTGAGATCGCGCGCATATTATTTGCGGTTTATTATGCGGGCGGGTCCCGCTATCTTCCGGCGCAAATCAGCCGCGAAGGGGAGACGCCTGAGATGATCCGCAAGCTGTATATTTTCGCCGCCTTTATTTTTTCCGCAGCGGTTTTCTGGTCGCCTGCGAGCGCTGAAGACGGAGACTCGATTCTCATTATCGATGCATCCGGCTCAATGTGGGGGCAGATCGATGAGAAGGCGAAAATCTCGATCGCCAAGGAAGTGCTGGGCGATCTCCTTAAGGACTTGCCCGCAGACCGGCGTCTCGGACTGATGACCTACGGGCATCGCCGCGAAGGCGACTGCGCCGATATCGAAATGCTGACCCCGGTTGGGTCGGATCGCACAGCAATCGCCGCCGCGGTTTCAAAAATCAGCCCAAAGGGCAAAACGCCGATGGCGGACTCGATCAAGAAAGCGGCCGAGCAGCTCGGCTATACCGAAAACAAGGCGAGCGTCATTCTCGTCAGCGACGGCATCGAGACCTGCGAGCCCGACCCATGCGGCGTCGCTGCAGCGCTTGAAAAAGCCGGCGCCGATTTCACTGTTCATGTAGTCGGCTTTGACGTCGCCGAAGAAAATGCGCAAGCGCAGCTCCGCTGTCTCGCGGAGAACACCGGCGGCGTGTTCGTGTCCGCCTCGAACGCGGCCGAACTCGGTGAAGCGCTCGAATCGACAGTCGTCGCTGCGCCCGAGGCCGTGGAGACTGAAGCGACGGTTTACCTGCGCGCGACAGAGCTTGAAGGCGGTGTTCTTATCGAGGAAGGGCTTACCTGGACGGTTACGCCTTCGGCTGGCGGCGATACGGTGATTTCGGAAGAAAACGCCGGGGTTGTCGAATCCGTAATCGAACCGGGCGAATATGATATCGCCGTCGTGCGTCCGTCTGACGGCCTCAAGGGTGAAGCCAAAGGCGTCGTTATCAAGCCGAACGCGGCCAAGACCGTGACGGTGGCGCTGGTCTTTCCTGTCGAGGCGACAGTGCGCGCCGAGCCGTCGGCGTCCGCGATGGCGGGTACGAATATCAAAATTCACTTCACCGGGCCGGAACGGCGCGGCGACTATATTTCCATCGCCGAAAAAGGCTCTACCGACGGCGCAGCCAAGGCGTACAACTACGCGTCAAAAGGCAATCCGGTTGAATTGCGGCTGCCGGTTGAGCCCGGCGTTTATGAAATCCGTTATGTGCTGGGGCGCCCCATTCGCGTGCTTGCGCGCGCCGATTTCGAAGCGGCGCCGGCGACGGCGACCTTGTCGGCGCCGGATACAGCTATTGCGGGTGAGGAAGTGAGTATCGAATTCACCGGCCCGCCTGCGGGTTCCAGCGATTACGTCACAATCACGAAACCGGATGATCCGGACAACAAATATATGAGCTACGCCTATACGCGAAACGGCAGCCCGGCGACGATCCGCATGCCGCTGGAGCCGGGTGACTATGAAATTCGTTTCGTGCAGGGCGGCAAGTCAGTGCTGGCGCGCCATACGATTACAGTGACGGAAGGTGCAGCGGCCGTGTCAGCGAAAGACACCGCCGTCGCCGGTGAAACCGTCTCGGTTGAATTCACGGGCCCGGCTGCGGGCTCAGGCGACTGGATCACGGTGACGGCGCCGGATGCGCCCGAATCCAAGTACAATGACTACGCCTATGCGCGGAACGGCAGTCCCGCAGAAATTCGCATGCCGCTTGAACCGGGCGAATATGAGATTCGCTATGTTCAAGGCGGCAAAAAGGTCATTGCGCGGCGTATGATTACAGTTGAGGCCGCGTCCGCCAGCGTTTCTACAAAAGCGACAGCAGTCGCCGGCGAAACCCTTGCAATTGAATTTGAGGGGCCGCCCGCGGGGTCAGGCGATTACATTATCGTTGCGACGCCGGACGCGCCCGCGAAGAAGTATCTTAACTACGCCTATGTGAAGGGCGGCAGTCCCGCGCAATTGCGCATGCCGCTCGACGCTGGCGATTATGAAGTCCGCTACCTACAGGGCGGCGGCAAGATCATTGCGCGCCAGACGGTTCAAGTAACCCCCGCCTCGGCGACGATGAGCGCGCCGGCGTCCGCGCCGGCGAAGTCGGTGGTGTCCGTGGAATTCACAGGACCGCCCCCCGGCGCCGGAGACTATATCGTCGTGTCTTCGACGGATCAGCCCGACCTCAAATACATCACCTACGGTTATGTAAAGGGCGGTAGTCCGGCGAAGGTCCGCATGCCGAACGATCCCGGCGATTACGAGTTGCGGTATATTCAAGGCGGAAAGAAATTGCTCGCCCGCCGGGCGGTTAAAGTGACGGCTGCGGAGTAGCTGGCGCATCAAGCGGGCGCCACGGTTTGCCCGCGATGACATCGGTCATGGCGTGCCGGCGCAAGGCGTCGGCGACGTCGGCTGGTTCGCCCTTAAGCTGCTCGGGCGCAATCGGCGGGCCGAAAGCGATCTTGTAAGGTTTGCCCCTTTTGTTGAGGAGCTCGTGAAACAGCGTGATGTCGCGCAGTTCGGAATTGACCTTCCAGAACCAGTAATAAAGCCATGAATTACGCGCCTCGATATGGACCGGGACGATCGGGCAGTCATATTTGCGGGCGAATATCGCCGCCGACGGCAGCCATGGCTGTTCCGTAAGAGACTTGTTTTCATCCATGAAAGCGAGCCGTCCGGAAGGGAACAGCACGACGCATTTTTCATCGTTGAACGCGCGTATGGCCGCGGCGAGTGTTTCGCGCGAGCGCAACCGCGTTCTTTTTTCCGGCACCCATTCGACAGGAATGATCATGTCATCGAGTCCCGGCGCAGCGCGCAGGGCGTCGCGATTTGCGAAAAACGTCATGTCCGTGCGCCGGTGCTTCAGCGCATCGAACATGGCGATCCCGTCGGGAATGCCGGTCGGATGCGTCGATTCAATCAGCACCCGGCCTTTCTCGGGAACATGCTCAAGCCCCGAAACTTCTACGTCAATATGCAAGGTCGCGCTTACATAGTCGAAGACGCCGCGCGCATCGAGCTCGGCGATGGCGTCCGCCATCTTCACCGCCGGGCCGTAGTAGAGTAGCGGGTAGAGAATTGCTTTGTAGAGAGGCCAGAAAGGCGAATGCCGCAGCTTGTCGGCGCGCTCTTCGATCAGCACGTCGACAATATGTTGTTCCCGTTTGTCGTGAACGGCTGGCGGCGATGCGTCCAAACTAGCGGCTCCAAATAGGCGCGGGCGAAACTGTTCGCGAGTCTAGGCGCATTTGGAAAGACGCAAAATATCGAAAATCAGCTATTTTCTTCAGCGTCGTCGCTGAAAGGCTGGCCGGCGATATGGAGAGTGAAAAACGCGCCGGCGATGAGCAGCGCGACCGCCGCCGCGCCGCCGCCATTATGGCCGAGCCAGGAGCCGACCACGCTGACAAGCGCGATCAGCGCGTATGAGCCAAGGCGGGGGCGTTCATGGCGCCAGCGCAGCGCCAACAGTCCCGCCGCGGCGAGGAACAAAAACGCTGACAAGATATCATATATTGACGTCACGGGGACCGCCTCTTTCGGGCGGCATTCTTCCGTAACGGGATTAACAACCGTTTGGCGTTTATGGTTAAGGCGGCGTTAATGGGAGCGGCGTTCCCGGGCCGCTCCCACGGTATTCTAGTCTCCCGCCCTCTGGGCGTCGCGCAAGGCGCGAAATTCATTGCCTTCGCGCCAGTTGGGCCAGTCTTCGGTTTCGGCGAGCGCGGCGCCCGTCTCCTGAAGGATTTCGACGAGATCGACCATGCCGCTCATTTCCCAGCTTTCGTCATACTCGTCCGCCGGCGCATGATAGCGATTGGCGGTGTAATCCTCGCTGTATTTGCGGCCCTCTTCCTCGCCGCCCTCGCGCAGATCGATTCCGCTGTCGGCGTAAAGCATCGGGACGCCTTTCTTTGCGAAGGAGATGTGGTCGGAGCGGTAGAAATATCCTTTTTCCGGCTCCGCATCCGGACGCAGGCGGCGATCATGGGCTTTTGCGGCGCTGGCGAGATAGTCTTCAAGGTCTGAAGCGCCATGGCCGACGACGATGATGTCTTTCGCTTCCGGCATCGGGAGCAACGCATCGATGTTAATACCGCCGACGATTTGCTTCAGCGGGACCGGCGGGTCTTCGGCCATATAGCCGGAACCGAGAAGGCCCGATTCTTCGGCGGTCACGGCGGCGAAGATGATCGACCGTTTCGGGCGGTTTTCGCTTGCTGCGAATTTTTCGGCGATTTCCAGAATCGCGGCGATGCCGGTGGCGTTGTCGATGGCGCCGTTGAAGATTTTGTCATCGCCGTCGGTTTCCGGATTGACGCCGAGATGGTCCCAGTGGCCCATGTAGAGAACGTATTCGTCCGGCCGCTCCGAGCCTTCAAGAACGCCGATGACATTGGCGTCTTCGCTGCGGCGGATCGCGCTTGTGAGGGACGCCGACGCCTTGAGGCCGGTCATCTCCACCGGTTTGAAACCGGGCGCTGCGGCGGCGGCCTGCAATTCGTTGAGATCGAGGCCGGCTTCGGCGAACAGCGCATGCGCCGTTTCATTCGAGAACCAGCCTTCCGCCATCACGCGATCGCTGGCGCCGCCGGGGCGTTCGAGGTCGAGCTGCGGACCGGACCATGAGCGTTCGACGACGCCCCAGCCATAGGCGGCCGGCGCCGTGTCGTGAATGACCATCGCCGCGGTTGCGCCCTGGCGGGAGGCTTCTTCATATTTGTAGGTCCAGCGGCCGTAATAGGTCATCGCATTGCCGTTGAAGAGATCGGGGTCCTGCGTTGCGAAACCGGGATCGTTCACAAGGATAACGACGGTCTTTCCCTCGACGTCGAGACCTTCGTAGTCGTTCCAGCCATATTCCGGCGCGACGACGCCATAGCCGACGAAGACGAGGTCGCTGTCTTCAAATGAGACATGCTCTTCAATGCGGCGCGAGCCGAACACTGCGTCCTTGCGATATTCGAGATCGCGTGTTTCGCCGTCTGCGCCCGTGATGCGGAAATACGACGTCGCCGGATCCAGCGTGGTTTCGACCATCGGCGCTTTTTGAAGATAGCTGTCGCCGGCGGGAACGAGACCGATCCGCTCATACTGGCTGATGATATAGTTCCGGGTCTTTTCACCGCCCGGCGTTCCGGGCGCGCGTCCCTCGAATTCATCGGATGCGAGGGTTGCAATATGGAGAGCGAGGTCATCGCCAGCGATGGCGGCGGAGGTCCCCGCGTCAATCGCCTTTTCGGCGGGCTTTCCGTCATTCTTGCCGCCGCAGGCGGCCACCAGGAGCGTGGCGGCGACCGCCAGTCCGAACCGATGATATGTCGTCATGAATCCCCTCCAATGCTTAATTATTCTGGCGTTTCGCATGGGCGGCGCCCGCAGGCAACCCGCCGTCCAGTCGAATTCCCGGTTTACGGGAGGGCTCACATTTTCAGGCGCGTGGGTGGCCAAGGCTGAGAATTTGCATTATCGCGAGGGAAGTCAGGCGGGCGCTGGATTTTAGGCTCGCCGGAGCGTGTCGCTTCGATCAAAACGATCGAGGCTCGGGAGGACATTGGATGAGCGTCTCTGTTTCGGCGGCGGAAGCCGCAGCGAAATCTTTTGAACATTGCGCACCTGCAGCGTTGTCGAACCTGACAGCCGCGGCGCTTTTCGAGCATGCGGTAGCGCGCGGAGAAGGGCGTGTTGCGAAAGACGGTCCGCTGGTTGTTGAAACCGGCGAGCATACCGGCCGTTCGGCGCAGGACAAGTTCATCGTCCGTTATCCCGAAATCGAAGCCGATATCTGGTGGGACGCCAACAAGGCGATTGCGCCGGCCCAGTTCGACCGTCTTTACGAAGATATGCTGGCCTACGCGGCCGGGCGGGATCTATTCATGCAGGATCTCGCTGGCGGCGCTGATCAGCAATATGCGATTAAGGTTCGGGTGTTCACCGAATACGCCTGGCACGGGCTCTTCATTCAGCACCTGCTTGTCCGCCCGCCGATGGATCAACGCGGGCAAACGCCTGATTTCACGATTGTCGACCTGCCGGGCTTCGAAGCCGACCCGGCGGTTCACGGCTGCCGCACCAAGACCGTGATTGCGGTCGATTTCGTCCGCCGTATCGTGCTGATCGGCGGCACGTCCTACGCCGGAGAGATGAAGAAGTCCGTCTTCACGATCCTGAACTACCTGCTGCCGCCTCAGGGCGTGATGCCGATGCACTGTTCGGTGAATGTCGGTGCGGAAGACGATTCCGCGATATTCTTCGGGCTGTCCGGCACTGGAAAAACAACACTTTCCGCAGACCCGAACCGGACGTTGATCGGCGATGACGAACATGGCTGGTGCCCCAACGGTCTCTTCAATTTCGAGGGCGGCTGTTACGCCCAGATGATCCGCC
>ENA-ORCV01000549-ORCV01000549.1-marine-metagenome-genome-assembly--contig:-NODE-549-length-22471-cov-3.052871_pt1 | contig 22471 bp, 21 predicted proteins | sample MGYA00237779_ERZ508509 | MGnify/ENA primary metagenome ERZ508509 (study PRJEB26180, sample SAMN06268772) | marine metagenome | isolation source: Bioluminescent Bay, La Paraguera, Puerto Rico | place... | reverse complement strand
TCGATCCGCGGTGCTTCACACCATTCCAACTCCGCTTGCAAAAAGCCCATATCGAACGGCGCATTGTGAATAACGAGCGTAGAATCCTCAATAAAATCAAGAAATTCCTGTGCGACGTCTTTGAACAGCGGCTTATCAGACAGAAACTCTTCGCTGAGCCCGTGCACCTTAAACGCTTCTTCCGGCATATCGCGTTCGGGATTGCAATATTTATGAAAATGCACGCCAGTTGGAATGTGATTGATCAATTCCACACAGCCAATTTCGACCAATCTGTCGCCATTGGCCGCGCTTAGTCCTGTTGTTTCAGTATCAAGAACGATCTCGCGCAACGCCATGGGGCAAATTCTTTGGTTGAGTGCAGATTGATAGCTATTTTATTGATTGGCCAATGCGCGGCAAGAGGTGATTACGTCATCCACAGCCTGGCGCGTTTGATCCATTTTCGTGCCGGTATCGATTGCGAAATCTGCTCGTTTTCTTTTTTCACTTTGCGGCATTTGACGTGTTTTGATGGCTTCAAATTTTTCTTTTGTCATCCCAGGTCGCCCCATGGCGCGTTGGAATTGAATGTCATCAGCACAATAGGTCACCACAATTTTGTCTAGCGGATAGGTTTTGCCAGTTTCAAACAGCAATGGAATTTCCAAAATGACGAGATCTGCGCCAGCTTTTCTATGATCATCTATAAATTGATGCATCTTTTGATGGACCAATGGATGCACCACTTTTTCAAGCGACGCGAGTTTTGTTTTGTCGTTCAGAACGATTGCGCTTAGCGCTTTGCGGTCCACTTGTCCGTTTACAATGGCGTCAGGGAAGAGCTCGCCCACTGGGCCAACCGCTTCGCCTTCGTAAAGCTCGTGTACGGCCTTATCAGCATCATAAATTGGCACATTTTGTTCACGAAACATGTTCGCAACAGTGGACTTTCCTGTGGCCATGGAGCCCGTCAGGCCAAGTCGGATCATCGTTCATGCCTCCAAAATATGGTTGCGGAGCTCATCGGTCACTTCGGGGCGCACGCCAAACCATTTTTCAAAACCTGGCACCGCCTGATGTAAGAGCATACCCAGGCCATCAACCGTCACCAATCCAGCTTTTTCGGCATCGGCCAACAAAGGCGTGACCAAAGGTGTGTAGACAATATCGGAAACTGTGGCATGGCTTGGCAAGTTCGCGACATCCAGATCATCAAAACGCGTACCATTCATGCCAACCGCGCTTGAATTCACCAAGAAATCTGTGTTTGACGCAAACTTAGCAAATTGCGTTAAGGTTGAAGCGACGATTTTTGTTTCATGAGAGCGCTTTTGAAACTCTTTAGCGAGTGCTTCTGCGCGTTCAACGGTGCGGTTGAGAAGCGCGATGTTTTTAAAGCCGCGTTCGATCAGTCCGACTAGGATGGCTCGGGCCGCACCGCCTGCGCCAAGGACAATGGCTTGATCTTTTCTTTCATCCCAATTTGGCGCCAATTGATCAAGGTTGGCGAGAAAACCATATTTATCCGTGTTGTCACCGATGAGCTTTCCGCGTTCAAAATAGAGGGTGTTAACGGCGCCGATGGCCTTTGCCGTTTCTGTTGCTTCATCGCACAGGCTAGGCAGTGCTTCCTTATGAGGGATAGTTGCATTTCCCCCGACAAGACCATTTTGGTGCATTGTTGCTAAGAAGGACGCTAATTCGTTTGGGGCGACATCAATTGCCTCATAAGTTCCGTCGATTTGGTATTTGTCGAGCCAAAAGCCGTGCAGAAGCGGTGATTTCGAATGGTTGATTGGGTGACCGATGACGAAGGCTTTTTTCATTGTGCACTCAGATATGTGTTTAACGCGGCAACCAAGGGCAACAGCGGCAGGCCTAAAATGGTGAAATAGTCGCCGTCGATCTTTTCGAACAAACGGATTGACGGGCCCTCCAAGCGATAGCCGCCAACACTTTTTAGAAGTTTTTCGCCTTCCAGCTCGACGACCTTATCGCGTTCTTGATCGGAAAATGCCCGCATTGTCATTTTTGAAATCGAAGCAGTAGACCACAAAACTTCACCATTTTTGACCAACACAGCGGACGAGCAAAGCATGTGTGTTTGACCGCGCAATCGCTCCAATTGTTGCCGAAGCGCTTCAAAACTTGCTGATTTGTGCAAATATTTGTCGTTGAACTGAAGTGTTTGGTCAGCGCCGATCACCAGCGCTTGTGGATGAGTTTTAGAAACATCAATCGCTTTGGCCTTTGCCAATTCGATGGTCATTTCGCTTTGCGTTGGGCTATTTTTTTGCGCCCGCTCTTCGACTTCGCGCTCATCGATTCGTGCAGGAATGGCCTCAAATTGGTAGCCAGCATTTTGCAAAAGCTGAACACGTGTTTGGCTTTTCGATGCTAAAATTAACATAATTTCAATGTTTTACCTTTGACCGAACCAAGTTATCCACGAAGCTATACACAGAGATTGTGCGTTTGTGTGTCAGTTTTATTTATCCAACGCCTTTCGTGAGTTTGTACCCACTAATTGAAATTTCATCCACATGATTTGCACCGTGGAAATTTTCACGCGCTTTGATGTGCAAATGTGGATTGTTTCATGTGAATCCTTTTTATCCCTTTTTTTGCACAGCATATACACACATCATCCACTGAGAGACGGAAACGTTAACCTTTTGTTAACCGGCGATCTTAAGCTTTTGTTCACTATTTCAATTTTGGGGCCAACAAATTCACGCACAAATGGTGCGGCAATGCTTCATGGGCATTTCCCTTGTGGATTGATTGGAATTCCTGCAAAACACAGACAAGAAAAAGAAGAAGATTCAAAAAAGAATCTTTTTTTAGATGATTTATGGATGAATGAACGTGGTACAAAGAACCGGTAAGAAGCTTTTAGATTGCGTAAGAGGATATGTTGATGATGTGCCACCCATGTGGATCATGCGCCAAGCCGGTCGGTATTTGCCAGAATATCGGGAAGTGCGTGCATCAACAAAAGGCTTTTTAGATCTTTGTTATACGCCGGAGAAAGCGATTGAAGTTACACTTCAACCTCTTCGTCGATTTGATTTAGATGCGGCAATTTTGTTTTCAGACATCTTAGTTATTCCCGATGCGTTAGGTCAGAATGTTCGCTTTGAACAAGGCGAAGGTCCAGTGTTAGAGCCAATCGAAAATGCTGAGGATTTGGCAAAGCTCGAAGTGAGCAAGGTTCTAGATCATCTCAATCCTGTTCTTGAAACGGTAAAAGGTCTTCGCTCTTCTCTTGATGAGAATAAAACCCTAATTGGTTTTTGTGGGGCGCCGTGGACCGTTGCGACATATATGCTCGGCGGTCGCGGATCGCCTGATCAGGCCAAAGCGCGGCTGTTTGCGTTGGCCGAACCTGAATTGTTTCAGCAATTGATGGATATGCTTGTAGAAGCGAGCGCTGAATATTTGTTGGCACAATTTGATGCAGGCGCTGATGTTGTTCAGATATTTGAAAGCTGGGCGTTAAATTTGGATGAAGTGAATTTTCAGAACTTTGTCGTTAATCCAACCGTGAAATTGGTTGAGAAAATTCGCGCTGTTCGTCCTGACGCACCGCTTATTGGTTTTCCACGCGGGGCAGCAGCTATGGTGCCTGGTTATATCAAAGCGACAGGCGTTAACGCTGTAGGTCTTGACTATGCGATGCCGTTGGAATTTGCGCGTGAGCATATTTCACCATTGGCCACTGTTCAGGGTAATCTTGATCCACTGCGTTTGGTTTCTGGCGGAAAACAGATGCTTGATCGTGTTGACCAGATTCTTGAAGCTTTTGAGGGTCGACCTCACATCTTCAATCTTGGTCATGGTATTGTACCTCAAACGCCGATTGCGCACGTTGAGGCGCTCGTTAATCACGTTAAGGGTCGATAAAAATGCTTTGGGTGAAAGCGCTGCATATAATTTCAATTATTGCTTGGATGGCAGGGCTTTTATATTTGCCGCGGCTTTTTGTTTACCACTGCGACGCTGAACATGGTTCAAAGCAATCTGACACATTTATCGTGATGGAACGGCGATTGTTGAAAGCCATTATGACGCCGGCGATGATCGCGTCTTGGCTTTTTGGGTTGTGGCTGGCTTTTGGTTATCAATTGGTGGCCGCCGATGATATTTGGGCTTGGGTAAAGGGTGCAATGATCATTGGTCTTACCGGAGTGCATCACTATTTAGCGCGTTGTCAAAAACGCTTCGCGGTCGGTGAAAACCAACATAGTTCGCGTTTTTACAGATTTTTCAACGAAGTGCCGACTTTAATGATGATTGTGATTGTCATAATGGTGGTTGTTAAGCCATTTTGATGTGATCACCTGCAAATTTTTCTTGTCATGAATGGTAAATTGCGATATACACCGCCAACCTTATCGAAACACATTGGTCTTGTTTAAAACGACCTTGGTTTACGTAATTTCCCACCCGTAATTGTTATCTGCCAGCGCTAGGATACGTCCTTTATGCAGAATATGAAGCTCAGCGAGCTGAAGGCTAAAACACCAGCCGAACTTCTGGCTTTTGCCGAAGAACTTGAAGTCGAAAACGCAAGCACACTGCGTAAGCAAGAATTGATGTTTGCAATCCTTAAAGAGCTTGCAGCTCGGGATGTTGATATCACAGGTGAGGGTGTTGTTGAGGTTTTACCAGACGGGTTTGGTTTCCTACGTTCGCCAGATGCAAACTATTTGCCTGGTCCTGACGATATCTACGTCAGCCCATCGCAAATTCGTAAGTTTTCTTTACGTACGGGTGACACGGTTGAGGGTCAAATTCGTTCACCAAAAGATGGCGAACGCTATTTTGCGCTTCTTAAAGTCAATTCGATTAACTTTGAAGACCCTGAACGCGCACGCCATAAAATCAACTTCGATAACTTAACACCGCTCTATCCGGATGAGCGCTTCAATATGGAAGTGCAGGATCCGACAACTAAAGACAAAAGCCCACGCATTATTGATTTGGTTGCGCCATTGGGTAAAGGTCAACGGGCATTGATTGTTGCTCCGCCGCGAACAGGTAAGACGGTATTGTTGCAAAATATTGCACAATCAATCGCAACCAATCACCCAGAATGCTATTTGATCGTCCTTTTGATCGACGAACGCCCTGAGGAAGTAACCGACATGCAGCGCTCCGTGCGCGGTGAGGTGATCTCGTCAACATTTGATGAGCCAGCGAGCCGACACGTGCAAGTTGCTGAAATGGTTATCGAAAAGGCGAAACGTCTCGTTGAACACAAGCGCGATGTTGTAATTTTGCTCGATTCGATCACACGTCTTGGTCGCGCTTACAACACCGTGGTTCCGTCATCGGGTAAAGTATTGACCGGTGGTGTGGATGCGAACGCTCTACAACGCCCGAAACGTTTCTTCGGTGCTGCCCGCAATATCGAAGATGGTGGCTCTCTCACCATTATTTCTACGGCACTTATCGATACGGGTAGCCGTATGGATGAAGTTATCTTTGAAGAATTTAAGGGTACGGGTAACTCTGAAATTGTTCTCGATCGCAAGGTTGCAGACAAACGCGTCTTCCCAGCGATTGACATTACGAAGTCCGGAACACGTAAAGAAGATCTTTTGGTGGCACCAGAAGTTCTTAAGAAGATGTACGTTCTACGTCGTATTCTCAACCCAATGGGCACTGTGGATGCGATCGAGTTCTTGCTGGATAAGTTGCGTCAGACTAAATCAAACGCTGATTTCTTCGACTCGATGAATACCTAGAGGTAAAAATGTCCAACGGCTCACAATCAGATACGATTGTCGCGCTGTCTTCTGGTCATTTGCCCTCAGGAATTGCAGTTATCCGGGCGACCGGACCAAAAGCGCGCGATCTTTGCGCGCTTTTTTCTGTCCAACTACCTGAAAAACGTGTCGCAAAATTTACAAAATTTGTTTCGCCACGAGATCAGTCAATTCTTGATGAAGGGTTGGTGCTGTTTTTTCCCGGACCGAATAGCTTTTCTGGTGAGGATCTAGTGGAATTTCAACTTCACGGAAGCCGCGCGGTCGTTGATCATTTTATCACAGCAGCTACCGCGCAGGAAGACATTCGACTTGCCCAGCCGGGTGAATTCACGCGCCGTGCGTTTGAAAATGGAAAACTGGATCTCACGCGGGTAGAGGGCATTGCGGATCTCATTGATGCTCAAACAGAGAACCAACGTTCAATTGCAGTAGCGCGAATGCGCGGCGGCCTTTCTGAGAAGGCGACTGATTGGCGTGACCAGATTATTAGTCTCCGCGCTGAGATAGAGGCACGTCTTGATTTTTCAGATGAAGAAGATGTGCCGTTCGATTTTCCGACCAGCTTCATCGCACAAATCAACGACCTAAAAATCCAGTTGCAGACTGTGGTTGATCAATTTGAAGAAGGCCGTATGGCTCGTGAGGGCACACGCGTCGCGTTGATCGGCGCACCTAACGCAGGTAAGTCTTCACTTCTAAACGCTCTCTCACGGTCCGAAGTGGCGATTGTAACGGAGATAGCAGGCACAACACGGGACAGCATTGAAACCGATGTATCCATAGACGGCCACCTATTCCGCTTTGCCGATACCGCTGGCATTCGAGAAACAAACGACATTGTGGAACAGAAGGGCATCGAGCGCTCATTTTCTGAAGCGGCAAGGGCGGATCTGACTCTCTTTCTTACAGAGGATGGATCAATTCCTGTTGATATTTCGTTTGACTGGCTGATCGAAACAAAGAGTGACTCACGTGAAACAATCCAAGAAATGACTCACGTGAAACAAATAGCAACATCTTCAAATTCTAATGATGGCCTCAATGAACTGAAGAATGCACTATTGGACTTCGTGGGCAAAAATGACTCACGTGAAACACTGCTGATTTCGCATCATCGAGACAAAGAAGCGTTGTTGAGTGCTATAAACGCGCTGGAAAATGCAACAAATTTATTGTACACACCTGAATTGCTTGCCGAAGAGCTGCGCACAGCTACGTACCATTTGCAAAGACTTTTGGGTGTTGTTGATACCGAAGATGTTTTGGACAAACTCTTTTCGGGCTTTTGTATCGGTAAGTGACTCACGTGAAACAAGTTGGCATAAATCGAATGGATAGCTATGACGTCATTATCGTTGGTGGAGGACATGCGGGATGTGAGGCCGCCGCGGCTTCTGCTCGCCTAGGTGTTAAGACGGCATTGGTCACGCATAGTACTGCCAAAATTGGTGAAATGTCTTGTAATCCAGCCATAGGAGGGCTTGGAAAAGGGCATCTCGTTCGAGAAATTGATGCACTTGACGGTCTTATGGGGCGTGTGGCCGACCAAGCTTGTATTCAATACCGTCTTCTCAATCGACGAAAAGGTCCGGCCGTCCGCGGTCCACGAATGCAGGCGGATCGCAAGCTTTATCGTCAAGCCATGCAGCGCGCGATTGAAGAACAAGACCACTTGGAAGTCGTTGAAGGTGAAGTCGATGACATTACCGTCGATTTAAACGGTCATGTAGATGGCGTTGTGTTGGGTGACGGAACTAAAATCGCCGCCAAACAAGTTGTATTGACAACCGGCACGTTTTTGCGCGGTCTCATTCATCTTGGTGAAAAGCAAATTCCGGCGGGTCGAGTTGGCGAGAACCCAGTACTTGGCTTGTCAAAACGACTTGAAGAATTGGGCTTGCAACTGGGGCGCCTCAAAACAGGTACGCCGCCGCGGTTAGCGAAGTCCTCAATTCATTGGGATGAACTCGAGGAGCAACCGGGTGATGCAGATTTGGAGCCTTTGTCCGCGTTGACGGAAAACGTCACCGTGCCGCAAATTTCTTGTTACATAACTCGAACCAGTGAACGTACCCATCAGATCATCCGAGAGAATCTAGACAAATCGGCGATGTATTCGGGGCGTATTGAAAGTCGCGGCCCGCGCTATTGCCCTTCAATAGAAGACAAAATTGTCCGCTTTGCTGATCGCGACAGCCACCAAATCTTCTTAGAGCCAGAGGGCTTGGATGATGACAATATTTATCCAAACGGGATATCCACTAGCCTTCCAGAAGATGTACAACTTGATATCGTGAGATCGCTGCCTGGTTGTCAGGATGCTGTAATTAACCAGCCTGGCTATGCGATTGAATATGACTATATCGATCCGCGCGAGCTTGATCATACACTTCAGTTGAAACGGCAACCTGGATTGTCTTTGGCTGGCCAGATAAACGGTACCACAGGATATGAAGAAGCCGGCGCGCAGGGTCTAATTGCCGGAGCTAATGCGGCTTTGCGGGTATTGGGGAAATCTGCCCTGATTCTGTCGCGCACCGAGAGTTACACCGCTGTAATGATTGATGATTTGGTGACCAGAGGGGTAACCGAACCTTATCGCATGTTTACTTCGCGCGCAGAGTTTCGATTACACCTTCGAGCCGATAATGCAGATCAACGCCTGACGCAAATAGGGATCGATGTTGGTCTAGTTGGTGCGATGAGAAAGGCATATTTCGCTGCGCGCAATGGGGAACTCACGCGTATCCGCGCAAAGCTAGAAGGTCTTTCACTTACGCCAAATGAGGCGCAAAAATTTGGTATTCGAGTGAATGCCGATGGTGTTCGTCGCAGTGCTTTCAATTTGCTTTCTCATCCTGAAGTGACCGTCGAAACGATTACTGGAATCTGGTCTGAATTGACCGACGAAAACGACGCTATTTTCGAGCAGGTTGCAGTGGATGCGCAATATGCGGTCTATTTGGATCGTCAGCGCGCTGAGATTGAAGCCGTTCGTCGTGATGAGAACCGCGCTATTCCTTCCAATCTCGACTACGATCGTCTTGATGGACTTTCAGCCGAGATGTGCCAGAAGCTCAAAAGAGAAATGCCGACGACGATTGCGCATGCGCAGCGCATTGAAGGGATGACACCTGCAGCTATTCTTTTGATCTTGTCGGCGATCAAGCGATCTGAGCAATTAAAGAAAGTCGGCTAGGTGCGGGAAAAAGACGCCAAGCGGCAAATTATCGAGATATGTGAGAGTTGCCAACTCGATGTTGACAAAATCGTTGGCGCACTGGAAAAATATGAGCAGGAATTGATCCGTTGGCAGAAGATCAAGAATCTTGTTTCACGTGAAACATTGAATGAAATTTGGTCAAGACATTTTCTTGATAGCGTTCAGTTATACACACTGTTTCCACAAGATTCCCAACGGTTATTAGACTTCGGCAGCGGCGGAGGATTGCCAGCAGTTCCTTTAGCCATTATGGGGAAATCCCGCGGCCTTAGTGTGACTATGGTCGAAGCAAATGGCCGGAAATGCTCGTTTCTTAGGCAATTGGGCAGGTTGCTCGGCCTTGCAATTGAAGTTCGTGGTGAACGTGCTGAAGCGCTAGGCCGAATATCTGGCGTTGACTTATTCACAGCTCGCGGATTCGCTTCGCTTGATGTGACTTTTGGTTTTCTGGAACCACATTTTTCTGAAAATTCAAGCGCTTTTTTGCAAAAAGGGCGTGGATATAAGGAAGAATTGAAAGCGGCGGCTGAAAATTGGCGTTATGATTACCAAACTATTGAGAGTTTAGTGGCGCCAGAATCGGTTATTTTGGATATTCGAGGCTTAAAAAGGCGCTAGCAGTTGAACCAGGAGGATACCGTGCGGCCGCGTATTCTAACTTTGGCGAACCAAAAGGGTGGTGTGGGCAAGACCACAACCGCTGTGAACCTCGCAACAGCACTTGCTGCCATTGGTGAGCGCGTCTTGATTGTGGACGTCGACCCACAGGGCAATGCCAGCACTGGCTTTGGCATCGACCGGGAAGATCGTACTTACTCTGCATTTGATTTGATGACAGGTGAGGTGGAGCTCGAGCAAGCTATTGTTGGAACGAGTGTGCCGAATGTTATGGTCGTGCCATCAACAATGGACCTGTTGGGCCTTGAAATGGCCATCTCTGAACAAGGCGACCGCGCGTTCAAGTTAAGAAATGCGCTCAAGGATGCTGGAAGCCTGCTGATCGACGGCAAGCCAATTACCTATATTCTAGTTGATTGTCCGCCATCGCTTAACTTGTTGACGATTAACTCTCTCGCGGCGGCAGATGCCGTCCTTGTGCCAATGCAGTGCGAATTTTTTGCGTTGGAAGGTTTGAGCCAGCTTTTGCAGACCATTGAGCAGATCAAAACTACATTGAACCCACAGCTTTACATCCAAGGTGTGGTGATGACCATGTATGATCAGAGAAATAACCTTTCAAATCAAGTGGTTAGTGATGTTCGGGAGCATTTAGGTGATCTTGTTTATGAAACGGTTATCCCGCGAAATGTGCGACTTTCAGAGGCGCCGTCTTATGGGAAACCCGCACTTCTTTATGATTTGAAGTGCGCAGGTAGCCAGGCCTATTTGCATCTGGCCACTGAAGTGATCAAGCGTGAACGGCGTCTTACGGCGGCATAGGACATTTAGGATGAACGACAAAAACACAAATAAGCGATTGGGACGTGGGTTAGCGGCGCTGATTGGCGATGTGCCGCCAATAGAAGCAACGCGGGTACCAACTGGTGATGGCATTCGTCGTCTGCCAGTTGAGTTTATCATCGCAAGCCCGAATAACCCTCGGCGTCATTTTGCACCCGAAGATTTGGAAGACCTGACGAATTCGATTCGTGAAAAGGGCGTTATGCAGCCAATTCTTGTGCGTCCTAGCCCAACAGAGCCTGACCAATATGAGTTGGTTGCTGGTGAGCGTCGTTGGCGGGCTTCACAACGTGCAGGATTGCACGAAGTCCCTGTGATTATCCGTGAAGTGGATGATCGTGAAGCGCTTGAGTTGGCGATTATTGAAAACGTTCAGCGTGCCGATCTTAATCCACTCGAAGAATCAAAAGGTTACGATCAGTTGATGCAACAATTCGGCTATACGCAAGCTGATTTGGCACAGGTGATTGGTAAGAGCCGCAGTCACGTGGCAAACACATTGCGGCTCATGAAATTGCCTGCTGATGTGCAATCTCTTGTGTCGGACGGTGCATTAACCGCAGGACACGCCCGCGCGTTGATCACCGCGGACAATCCGCAAGAATTGGCCCAACGCATTGTTGAAGGCGGTCTGAGTGTGCGTGAGGCAGAAATGCTGGCGCAAAAGCAGGGCCAGGCCGCAGAAGATGGTGGCTCACCAAAAGCCAAGTCTAAGGCGCAAAAGGATGCGGACACGCTTGCCTTGGAAAAAACGCTTAGTGATGTGCTTGGGCTTAAGGTCAGTATCGATCACAAAGAGCGTGGCGGCAAAGTCGAGATCAAATATCGAACGCTTGAACAACTTGATGATGTTTGTCAGCGTTTGCAAACAAGATAGACTTATCGCAGCAAAAAGATTTTAAAGTGGGGCGTCGTTTTGGCGCCCCAATTTTTGGTTATGAGCCACGTCAACAATGTGAGGCTGGACTGACCAGAAAGACGTAAGTTTTTTGCTGTCGCGAATTTGGCCGCAAGCTGGGAACATACAAAAACTCATCTCGTTACTGTCAATGCGTCAGCAGTCCGATCTGTTTTTCGTGCGGATTGTCGAAATTGAGTCAATTTTGTAAAGGATGAGCCTAAATCGTTCAATTTAGGCCGATTCCGTTTAATTGATTTCTCGACGTCATTCGTGGTGTTACGGGAAAAAAACGCAAATAGTTTGAATCACTTAGCGAACGTGCAAATCTAAATAAGCTATATTTTACAGCAAGTTCACGTGCTCTCTCGTGAATCAGACGGGCAATGGCACGGCATGAGGGCAATTTGCTCGACGAGAGAGCCCACATTTTCGACAGTTTTGTTTGACGTTTTTGAGAATTATTGACTCGTCGCCAATTTTCTCGTTTCATCGGGTCAAGTCGCTAATTTCGCGCTGCAATTGTTGCGATGGCCAGTAGCGCCTGTCTTGTATGGGCCAATTCAAGATTTGGGTTTTTGCGTGTCGCCAAAACAGTTTCTTGAATGCGTTCACATGCGTTGGCGAGGTTGCGAGCAGACCAAGATCGGATCTGTCGTTCCATGGCTGCCTTTCTCGAAAAGTGCACACGGTTGCGACCAGAATTCACAATTTCAGATGTGGTTGCGCCATTGTCAAAAGCGGCGCGCATTTCACGCAAATTACTGAAGTGCATCAGGCTACGGGTCAAAATGGCGGAAGGGTGGGTACCTGCAGAAAATGCGCGGGTAAGTGCGGTATCCAATTTCTGCAAGTGACCTGTGCCGGCGCTATCGATAATATCGTCCATTGTTTCAGCAGCATTGTCGCCACACAACACGACGACATCGGAAAAAGTGATCACCTTGCTTTTCGCGGCAAACAAAATCAGTTTTTCAACTTCCAATCGTGTGATCTGACGGTCATTTCCCAATATATCGACAAGACCGCGCACGGCGTCATTGTCAATTTGAACACCGGCGGCGTCAAACATTTGCCGCGCCAATGCTGAAAGGCTCCGTTGATCATCGGCGTAACAGGGTAGGGCGCGTGCCGTTTTGTCGCTTTCTGCAAGTTTTCGCAAGGCATCGCGCGGCGTGAGATTTCCAGCTTCTACGATCAAAATGGCATCCATGCCAGTTTTCATCAATTCGTCCAGGTCTTTTGCCAGCGCATTCGTGGCGCCACGCACGCGGATAACACGTTGGTCGCCAAACATGGATGGGGTGTTTGCCTCGACTGAAATGCGCTCACCGGCATTTTCTAAATCGGCATATTGCAGGGAGACCAGAGACATCGGGTCGGCCCCTTTTGGATGAAAATGACGCTGCAGCTGATCTGCTGTCTCACGCACGCGACCTTGATCAGGGCCATAGACCACGATCAATCCATGATTGATGTCTGGGCTTTGTAAAAAACGGTCAATGTCGCGCGCTTTTAGGGCGGTCAATTCTCGTTTCCTTGAATGGCCGTGCTCACAAGTAGCGAGATTTGACGTGCGACATCGCGTGCGGCACGCTCATAGGCGTCCTTTTGCGCTTGCGCATTGGCGACATTTTGTGAGCTGCCTTGGTAGATGGCACTAGCAAAACGTTCGGCTTTTCCGATCTGGTCGCCGGATTGTGTGTCGATCAACGTGTAAGTTGAGCGGACCGTTGCTTCATATTCGGTGCGGACAAATTGTGATGATACAGAATTGATCGTTCGTGTTGACGCGCTTGTCGCAAACGAGATTTTGTAACGTCCGGCTTTGTCCTCACCTATTCGAAATTTGATCTCTTCAATCAAAGCCTGCTCGATTTGTGACGCAGGCGCCGCGTAGGAAATTGAGGTTTTCCGGGCGTCGCTTTGTTCGTAAACGGGCCGAAAGGTACAGCCCGCCAGCAAAATCATGCTGGCGGCAACTGTGATGATAGTTTTTGAAGCGGATTTAAACGACCACATTGACGATTCTGCCTGGAACAACGATCACTTTTTTAGGCGACTTTCCGTCCAGAATGCGTGAAACCGCGTCGAGTGACAAGGCCGCATCTTCAACTTGCTCTTTTGGCAGATCTTTGGCGACTTCAATTTCGCCGCGTCGCTTACCGTTGACCTGAACAGGCAAGATGATGCTGTCTTCTTTTAGATAGCTCTCATCGGCAACCGGCCACGCTTCGTCAGCCAAAATGCTGTCTTTGTTCAAACGTGCCCAACAGGTTTCGGTGACGTGTGGTACAATCGGGTTGCACAATTTCACCAAAAAGTCCGTTGCGGTGCGCAATGCTGCGCGCTCTTTATGTGTTGGCGCAAGCTTGATTGCCGAAACGGCTTTGCTCAACGTATTCGTCAAATCATAAAGGTGCGCAATGGCGCGGTTGAAGCGAAGATTTTCGTAGCTTTCAGACACTTGCGCCACAGCTTTGTGCGCTGCTTTTAGCAATGCTTCGCTATCAAAGTTCTCGGCGCTGCCATCTTCTTCACTAGAAATAATCGCATTGGCATCATCAACCAAACGCCAAAGTTTTTGAACATAACGCCATACACCCTCAATGCCGGCTTCTGTCCATTGTACGTCACGTTCTGGCGGTGAGTCAGACAAAACAAACCAACGGGTCGCATCAGCACCAAAGCTTTCTGCCATCGCTGTCATGTCGATCACATTGAGCTTTGACTTTGACATTTTTTCGATTGAGCCGATTTTCAATTCTTCACCAGATTGAAGATGGATGGCTTTGCGGTCATCGCCTGTGCCTTCAAACTTCAACTCTTCTGGAGAGACCCAATCACCTTGACTTGTCTTATAGGTTTCGTGGGTCACCATGCCTTGGGTGAACAAGCCTTTAAATGGTTCAGTGACATTCAAATGGCCGCAAATCTTCATCGCCCGGGCAAAGCCGCGTGAGTAAAGAAGGTGCAGAATCGCGTGTTCAACGCCACCAATATATTGGTCGACAGGCAACCATGCATCAGCGGTATCAGTAACAGTCGGGGTCGAAGCCGTTGGTGCTGTAAAGCGTGCAAAGTACCAAGAGCTATCCACAAATGTATCAAGCGTGTCAGTCTCGCGGCGTGCTGGAGCATCGCAATTTGGACAAGTTGTATCTTTCCATGTTGGATGATGATCAAGCGGATTGCCTGGCTTGTCAAAACTCACATCTTCTGGAAGCTCGACCGGCAAATTTTCGTCGGCTTCAGGAACGATGCCGCAATTGTCGCAATAAACAACAGGAATTGGGCAGCCCCAGTAGCGCTGGCGGGAGAAGCCCCAATCGCGCAAACGATAATTGACGCGACGTTCGGCCTGCACATTACCATTGATATCAACATTGCCCAAACGGTTCGCTACTTCGTCGAAGGCTTCTGTTGGGCTCATGCCGTCAAGGAACGATGAGTTGATCATCACGCCCGTGCCGGTATAGGCAACATCGTCAATTTCAAATGTGGCGGCGTCTTCGCCTTCAGGCAATACAACCGCCTTTACCGGCAAGTCATATTTGCGGGCAAAGTCCAAGTCGCGTTGGTCGCCAGACGGACAGCCAAAAATCGCGCCGGTGCCGTAGTCCATCAACACAAAGTTCGCGACATAAACGGGCAGTGTCCAATTGTCGTCAAATGGGTGTTTCACGTGAATCCCAGTATTGAACCCACGTTTCTCTGCTGTCTCAAGCGCAGCAACTGAAGTCCCCATGCGGCGACATTCTTTGATGAACTCTTCAAGCTCTGGATTGTTTTTCGCGGCGGCTTGCGCCAATGGGTGATCAGCGGCCACGGCCATAAAGCTGGCACCAAAAATTGTGTCTGGGCGTGTGGTGTACACTTCCAAATCACAATGGCCTTCCGGAGCTGTTTCTGGATCAAGCGCCCACCGCACCGTCAAGCCTTCGGATTTGCCGATCCAGTTCTTTTGCATGATCCGGACTTTTTCCGGCCAGTCTTCAAGCGTGTCGATAGACTCAAGAAGGTCTTCGGCAAAGTCGGTGATCTTGAAGAACCATTGGGTGAGTTCTTTTTGCTCCACCAAAGCGCCCGAGCGCCAACCGCGTCCGTCGATCACTTGCTCGTTGGCTAGAACTGTGTGGTCAACAGGGTCCCAGTTCACTTTTGAACTTTTGCGATAAACAAGATCGTTCTTCAAAAAGTCGAGGAACAAGCGTTGCTGGTGTTCATAATATTCTGGATCGCAGGTGGCGATTTCGCGCGTCCAATCAAAACTGAAACCCATCGACTTCAATTGATCCTTCATTGAAGCGATATTTTGATGCGTCCATGTTTTTGGGTGCGCGTTGTTTTTAATCGCAGCGTTTTCCGCTGGCATGCCAAACGCATCCCAACCCATTGGGTGCAACACGTTAAAACCGTTTGCGCGTTTATAACGGGCAAGCACATCACCCATTGTGTAGTTGCGCGCATGGCCCACATGGCATCGACCAGATGGATAAGGGAACATTTCCAGGACGTAATATTTCTCACGCTCATCTTCGTCGCTTACGACAAAGCTCTGCCGCTCATCCCAGACTTTTTGCCAATGGGGTTCACTTTCGCGCGGGTTGTACCGTTCTTGGTTGTTGCCAGTCACGTTTTACGTCCTATTTTTTCTTTTATTCAATTTCGCGGGATTGCATCCAATGTTGGACCTTCACCAGAAATTGGGGGTGGGGTCAATATTGATTGGCTTTGAATCGTTGCCCGAAGGCCAAAAATGATTCAAAAGGGATCAATTGATGATTTCGGGATGATTATGAGCATTTCAGCCTTACGCGAAGTAAATGACAATATCGCCAAAGCGGCAGATCGATACGGTACGCGTTTGCAAGACAAATTGCCTTCGCTTGTTGCCGTGTCCAAAACCTTTGATGCTAAAGATATTGAACCCGTGCTTGAAGCGGGGCAGCGTATCTTTGGTGAGAATCGCGTGCAGGAAAGCCAGAAGAAATGGCCTCAGTTAAAAGAAAAATATCCGGACGTTGAACTTCATCTCATTGGGCCATTGCAAACCAATAAGGTCAAAGATGCGGTTGCGCTTTTTGATGTCATCCAATCTGTCGACAGAGAGAAATTGGCGCGGGCGCTTGCAAAAGAATTTGAACGGGTCGGTAAATCGCTGCCGATCTTCATTCAAGTCAATATTGGTGCGGAGGAACAAAAGGCGGGGATCGACCCAAATGATGCGCTTTCGTTTGTCGAACTTTGCCGCGATGAGCTGAAGCTGGATGTTCAAGGGCTGATGTGTATTCCGCCAAATGGTGTGCCCGCTGCGCCATACTTTGCACAAATGAAAGAGTTGGCTGACCGTGCTGGGCTATCTCAACTCTCCATGGGCATGAGTGCTGATTATGAGTTGGCAGTGGAAATGGGCGCGACACATGTGCGGGTGGGGTCGGCTATTTTTGGCACGCGGCCTAAACCATTGCCGCATTAGCGCGAGAATTAACTACACGATCTTTACACATGGTTGTGATTGGGATGTTAATAGGTTGAAGGTCCATATAAGGGTTCCAACCTTGATCTGAAACCGAGCCACAAAGGCAAGCATTATGAACAAACGCCGTTTGCTAATTATTGATGATGAAGATGAGTTGCGCCAATCATTGGTTGATCAGCTGTCGCATTATCGTGAGTTCGACATTACGCAGGGTGCAACCGCAGGTGCTGCGCTGGAAACAGCGAAGGCGTCGCCTTTTGACTTGTTGATCATGGATGTGGGTTTGCCAGACATGGATGGTCGAGAGGCGGTGAAGATTTTGCGCCAGGATGGTTTTAAGTCACCGATCATTATGCTCACCGGACACGATAGTGACGCCGATGAAATTTTGGGTCTTGAGAGTGGCGCGAATGATTATGTCACCAAGCCGTTCCGTTTCTCTGTTTTGCTTGCCCGCGTGCGCGCATTGCTTCGCCAGCACGACCAAAGCGAAGATGTGATTTTTTCAATCGGACCTTATAGCTTCCAACCAGCAACAAAAACGCTTGAGACCTCTGAAGGTCAAAAGATCCGTTTGACCGACAAGGAAACCTCGATCCTTAAATTCCTTTATCGTCAGGGGGCCAAAACGGTTTCGCGCGATGTGTTGTTGCAAGAGGTGTGGGGATACAATAACCGTGTGACCACACACACGCTTGAAACACATATTTACCGTCTACGCCAAAAGATTGAACGCGATCCGAGCAATGCGCGTTTGTTGGTGACGGAGGAGGGCGGCTACCGATTGGTGCCCTAAGTTAAGACATGTCACTTGATGAGATCGTTGAAATATTAGCGCTCGCTGCGCCCTTCGTAACGCTTGATAAAGAGCAGCTCAAACTCATTGGGTTTGTGAGCGAAGAAATGCATTTGGTTGCCGATCAGGTTTTGATCAGTGAAGGCGATGTTGCCGCCGGCGCATATATTTTGGTCAACGGCATATTGAGTGCACATCATGAAGGTGGACACCGTTCTGAAACAATGAATGCGCCGGGCACCGCAATTGGCGAGTTGGCTCTTCTTGTGGAGCAACCACGTTCAGCAACAATCACCGCGACAAGCGACGCGCACATTTTGTTTGTGCCGCGTCAGCATTTTATGCGCTTGCTTGAAAACTATCCGGAACTCGCGCGCAAGGTTACCGATCAGGTCAGGCACTCGATGCAAAATTATGTGAGTGCGCTTTCACGCGTTGGGCAATAAAAAGGGGCGGTTACGCCCCTTACTTTTTTATCCAAAGTGCGAAATAATCGGCACATGGTCTGATGGTTTTTCCGTCCATCCGCGCGCGTCTCGCAAGACTTCCGTTTTTATTGCGTGTTGTGCGACATCAGGCGTAGACCAAATATGGTCGAGGCGACGGCCCCGATCTGACGCGCTCCAATCGCGAGAGCGATAGCTCCACCAGCTAAAAATCTTTTCTTCGTGTGGAATATGTTTGCGAACAATATCCACCCAGTTTCGACGCGCTTGGATGGCGTCTAAAGTTGTGGTCTCAATCGGCGTGTGAGACACGACTTTCAAAAGTTGTTTGTGCGACCACACATCGTTTTCATGTGGCGCAATGTTGAAGTCGCCGACAATGATATGGCCGTTATCAAATTCAGGCGTATCAAACCAATCTTGGAGTTCTGCGAGGAAATCCAGTTTGTGTTTGAACTTTGGATTTTTCACGGGATCGGGTTCATCACCACCAGCCGGAATGTAGAAGTTGTGAATGCGGGTGGCACCGATTTTGCTTTCCACCACCGCGCTGACGTGACGTGCGTCACCCATTTCGCAGAACTCACGCCGATCAATTTCAACCAGGGGATGCTTCGATACAATGGCAACGCCATGGTAGCTTTTCTGACCGTTCACGGCGTGATGAATGTATCCGGCTTTTTCAAAAGCTTTTGTCGGGAACTGCTCGTTTTGGCATTTGATTTCTTGCAGACACAAAACATCCGGCCCGTAATCTTTCAAAAAAGTCTCGACCATCGGCATGCGTAAACGCACCGAATTGATGTTCCATGTGGCTACTGAAATCGACATCTCTCATCCCTTATGCTGCTGACGAATCGCAAATTCGCGAGCACTCATAATGACGCAAATGAAGTTCAGGTCTACCCGTTTATCACAAGCGAGCTATTGATAGTCCGGCAGATAGAAATAGGCTTTTGGAATGTCGATCTCGGTGGTGGCATCATAAATGGAAAAGGTCACTTCGTTGCCATTTGGCTCGGTGAGAGTCCATTGTTGGATGTCTTTGGTCTCAAGATTAAAAATCATGGTGATCGAAACTGGGCCCGCAGGTGTATCGTCGGAAACACTCACTGCGATCATCTCTTCGGTCATCACCACATCGTTGATATTGGTGCTGAACAGATCGATCTCGTCGCTTAAGAACTGACGCAGCGGCACACGCGATTGCGGGTAAGCAAACTTTGAGCGATCTTTGCGGTTGATCACGTAAAAGCCTTTGCCGACCGAAATCACTTCTTCATAAGAAGGTGGTGCATATTTAAAGCGGATTTTGTTGGGACGCTTGAGATAGAAAATACCCTCATTGCGATGGCCTTGACTATCGACTTGAATGAACCGCCCGGCCATTTGCTCGACGGCAGAATGGTGCGCGCTGATTTCATTGATGGCGTTTGTTTCCGCTTCGGTGAGCGCACGATCTAGCGCTTGCGCGCCAACCGTCATCAATCCGAGGAGACCCAAAGCACCCACAAAGCGCACGGCGTTCGACATCAAGAGGTTCAACATTCAAATTTCCAACTTGGTTTAGCGAATACGAATCAAAGCTAACTTTACAATATGGCGAATGCATGAGCGGCGCATTGCTGCCGCTCAATTTTGTTGGTCTTTAAAACGCTTCTTCATCATTGCCGACAAGGATCTCGCGTTTGCCCGCATGATTGGCAGGAGAGATGACGCCCTCTTGTTCCATTTTTTCGATCAAAGTCGCCGCGCGGTTATAACCGATTGAGAGGCGGCGCTGGATGTAGCTGGTCGATGCTTTCCGATCAGCCAGCACTATATTGATCGCCTTGTCGTACAGCTCGTCGCCTGAGTTCCCAAGATTTGAATTGCCGCCGCCAGCATCTTCTTCGGTTTCTTCGGTAACGCTTTCAAGATATTGCGGGGTGCCTTGCATCTTAAGATGATTGACCACTGTTTCCACTTCACCGTCCGCAACGAATGGACCATGCAATCGCTTGGTGCGACCGCCACCAGCCATATAAAGCATGTCACCCATGCCCAACAATTGCTCAGCACCTTGTTCGCCAAGGATCGTACGACTGTCGATTTTCGAGGTGACCTGGAATGAAATCCGGGTCGGGAAATTGGCTTTAATCGTACCCGTGATCACATCAACGGATGGACGTTGCGTCGCCATGATCAGGTGAATACCCGCCGCCCGTGCCATTTGCGCCAAGCGCTGGATCGCGCCTTCAATGTCTTTACCAGCGACCATCATCAGGTCAGCCATCTCGTCAACGATCACGACGATGAACGGCAATGGCTCAAGATCAAATTCTTCACTTTCAAAGATCGCTTCGCCGGTGTCTTTGTTGAACCCGGTTTGAACCGTGCGGGTGATCACTTCACCTTTTTTCTTGGCTTCGGCCACACGTTGGTTGAACCCATCGATGTTGCGAACACCGATTTTGGACATCTTCTTGTAGCGGTCTTCCATCTCGCGCACCGCCCATTTGAGCGCCGTCACGGCTTTGGCCGGATCCGTCACAACTGGGGTGAGCAAATGTGGGATGCCATCATAGATCGATAGTTCGAGCATTTTCGGGTCGATCATGATCAAGCGACATTGCTCGGGTGTCCAACGGTATAGAAGCGATCGAATGAACGTGTTCACCGCAACCGATTTACCGGAGCCGGTTGTACCCGCGATGAGCAAGTGAGGCATACGCGCCAAGTCAGCAATTACCGGCTCGCCGCCAATGGTTTTACCGAGACAAAGCGGCAGCTTGCCTTTGACCTTTTCAAAGTCTGCCGAACCCAGCATTTCGCGCAAATAAACGGTTTCGCGCGTTTTGTTGGGCAATTCGATACCGATCGCATTCCGACCCGGCACCACAGCAACACGCGCAGAGATCGCACTCATGGAGCGCGCAATATCATCTGCCAAGCCGATCACGCGAGATGATTTGATGCCTGGAGCAGGCTCGAGTTCATAAAGCGTTACCACAGGGCCAGGGCGCACATTGATGATGTCGCCACGCACGCCAAAATCTTCCAATACGCCTTCAAGCAACCGCGCATTTTCTTCCAGCACTTCCGGCAAATGTTCGCGCGCGGTTTTTGTGGTTGGTGGCTCAGCGAGATAGCTTAGCTCTGGCAACTCAAATTCATTTGTGTCCAAGAGACTCGGCTGCGCTTCTTCAACCACGCGACGACCGGGTGTCGGACGGGGCGCAGGCGCGGTCACGCGCGGGCTTGGTTTTTGCTGCACGGGTGCGCTTGGGGTCGGCGCGGCCGGTGCGGTCGGTTCGGCATAGGCTTGCGGTTCTACTCGACCAGTTGGTGCAGCGTCGAATGTTGGTTCGATGTGCACATCGCGATGATTTTCTTCAATAGGGGCATCAACAAAATCGGTTGGTTCCTCGTAGTGACCTTCAACCCAATTTTGTGCTTCACGTGAATCATCGTCTTCAAAGCGTGGTTCAATGCGACGCTCAAGTGGTTGGGCGGGACCTTCTGGTGCCTCTTGAAATTGCGGTTCGATATGTCCGGCCGGTGCGGTGGCTTGTGCATTTTCAGCGGCTTTTTCAGCTTGGCGTTTGGCCCATGCTTTTTTGAAACCCACATGGGCTGAGAAAATTGAGTGCGTCAGCGCGCCAAGCGTTACAGCGAAAAACGACCCAACCGCATGGCCCGCTTTTTGGCCGAGAGTTTTTGGTTCGTCTGAACGGAAGTCTTGATCTTGATCGTCTGGCGTCGCCAATCCAAATTGTGCGCCAGCGCGCACAGAGAGCCAAAAGCTTACAAGCGCGGGTGTGGCGAGCAAAAGGGCAAATATCCAACCTGCGGACTGACGCACTTCGTCGCCCAAAACAATATTAGCGAGCGATGAGAACCCGAGGCCGGTGACGCCGCCCATGCCTGATGGCAAAGGCCAACTCGCTGGAGATGGCAAAAAGGCAAACATGCCGGAAAGTGTGATCGTGGCGATTACCCACATCAGTCCACGCAACCCGAATTTGAGCGGCACCTTTTTGCGCACCAATGAGAGTGACCAAAGCGCCGGCGGCAAAATGAGAAAAATTGCGGTGAGGCCAAAGAACTGGAACAAGATATCTGAAAGCACAGCGCCGGGATAGCCGAGCCAATTTTGCACGGGTTGGTCTGATGCAAAGGACAGGCTTGGGTCATTCACGTTCCAGCTCATCAGAGCGAGAATCGCCAATGCCGTGCCGATCAATCCCAAAATGCCGATCAGGCGCAGGGGAATCGCAACTGCAATCGCAGTGCTGTTTCTTTCGGATTTTTCCAGAGCCGAAGATGTTTGAATAGCCAATGGTCAATCTCAACAAAACGCAATTACTCATAGATGAGCCTATGGGCCCATGGTTAATTTGCCCCTAATTTGAGACCAAAAAAGG
>ENA-ORCV01000547-ORCV01000547.1-marine-metagenome-genome-assembly--contig:-NODE-547-length-22667-cov-6.999911_pt1 | contig 22667 bp, 22 predicted proteins | sample MGYA00237779_ERZ508509 | MGnify/ENA primary metagenome ERZ508509 (study PRJEB26180, sample SAMN06268772) | marine metagenome | isolation source: Bioluminescent Bay, La Paraguera, Puerto Rico | place... | reverse complement strand
GCCTCGGTTACCGTTGCCGAGGTGGTCAGGTCACCATCGGCGAGGTCGGCCAGTTCGTCCAGCAGCTGCATAATCGCTTGCTGGTTGCGCTCGTTGGTTTCGGACTCTTCACGCAGGCTGCGGCGGGTACCGGAGAAGGCGGTAATCATCATGCCGAAGATCAACAGTACGAATACGCCGGCAATGATGGCGATCGTCTGGTTGTTGGGCTGACGTTCACCGGACAGGTTTACGATGCGGTCGTTCAGGGTAGACAGGGCTTCCAGCAGCTGCGGAGAGGAAGCGGAGATACCGTCCGCGGCCTGACGGGTAGCAAACAGTGCCGGTGTCGCTTCGAAGATCTCGCGCACCGAGGAGCTTACGAATTCGAACAGTTCGGTAATTTCTTCCAGGGATTCGCGGGCTTCAGTATCGGTCACGCGGGAGATACCCATCACCACGTCGCCGCCCTTCATACCTTCAACCACTTTACCGAACAGGCTGGCATCGGTATTGAACTGGTCCGCCGCGGCTTCCGCGTCATCACCGCCCTGCAGCATCTTGTCGATGTTCCGGCCGATACGTTCCGCACGCCAAACCTGCAACTGGGCCTGTTCCACCTGGTTGGCCGGGGCGTTGTTGGCCAGCAGGATTTCCACGATGTTGTTGTGTTCCGCCTGCAGTTCCGGCAGCGAGTCGTTCAGGGTGCTCGCCACGTCGTTCAGGAAGATGATCGAGTCCTTGTTGCCGATAATGGTGTCGGCCTGCTCGCGCAGCTGGCGCCATACCTGGCCGTAGCTGGCCAGCTCCTGCTCCAGTGCCTTGCGGCTGCCTTCATCCATGCCCTGAAGTTCGCTCCAGGTAGCGGCCATCTGATTGATGGTGCGCTCGAGGTCGGCAAACGCTTCTTCGTCACCGGCGGTTGCCGCAGGCGCAAAGGACACCACCTGATAGGACAGTGCGCGCAGTTCCGCAACGTCCTGCAGGTAGTCCTTGTCCTTGTCTGCCTGAGTCTGCACCAACCAGATGCTGGCAATAAGTCCCGCCAGTGTGGCGATTACCAGCAACCCCATAAACAGCGCCGCAGGGTTACTGCGCAACGCGGAAAATGAACTCTGGGAGCCTGTTTTCATAATTTACTCCTGGCGGACCTGTGCCCAGGCCAATTCTTGTTATAACCACAACCGGATTTCTGATCCGGGTTTACCGTAACGTCCACATACACGAATCGCGCACTGCGGGCGCCCCCAAACCGGTCGCAACCGGCTACGGAATTGATTGGCAGCCCATCCCGAACTGCCAACGCCCCCAATAAATGGGAGCGCTACTAGCCTGACGGGCGAACCCGGTCAAACCTCAGCCAGCCGATATTTCAGCCAGCGATGCCTGCGGAGGCTTTACAGCCAAAACCCAAAACGGCGACTCAATGAGCCGCCGCATCCGCAAACTGGAAATCGTTGATCAATGCCTGCAAATCGAACACCAGCCAGCGATCCTGCTGCAGCACAAACTGGCCGCTCACCATGGGCGCAAAAGGCTCCGCCAGATCTGCCGGTGGCAGCTTGCCGTATTCGAGCGCGAGGTGCTGCATGCCGTGGAGTTCATCCACGATCAGCCCCGCGTAAATTTTTTCGTGCTCCAGCACCAGCACCCTGCGGCGCTGGCGCGGACTGACCAGGTGACCACCGTAGAAGGCCGCCAGATCGAACAGCGGCAGCAGGCGGCCGCGCACGTTCGCGACCCCGCGGACCCAGGGCTGCGCCCCGGGGATAAAGGTGTACTGGGGTACTTCCAGTAATTCCACCACGTCTTCCATGGCGGCAACGAAGCGATGCCCCAGCAGGGAAAAACCGATGCCCGTCCAGTAGGGTTTGATTTCCTGCCGGGCAGGCAGCCCCTGTGCCTGCGCTTTTGCGCGATTGGCAATATCAACCAGCGCGAGAAAGGGGGTCATTGTCGATTGCACGGAGACTCAACGTCGGCCTCAGGCCAACACCTCCTCGATAGTGCCGAGCAGCTTGCTCTCATCCACCGGCTTGGTCAGGTAGGCGCGCGCACCCTGGCGCATGCCCCAGACACGGTCGGTATCCTGGTCTTTGGTAGTGACGATCACGATGGGGATACCCGCGGTTTCACCGCCCTTGCTCAGCTGGCGGGTAGCCTGGAAGCCGTTCAGGCCCGGCATGACGATATCCATAAGAATGACATCGGGCCGCTGGTCACGCGCCACTTCCACACCATTTTCACCATTGGTTGCGGTAAGCACCGCGTGGCCATTTTTTTCCAGGATGGTGGTCAGCTTGTGAGTTTCGGTCGGTGAATCGTCGACGATGAGTACTTTTGCCATCTTTACTTCCCCGGGATGTGTTGTCCGCAGTTTTGTTGTCGCAACGTCGTTAGACCTGCAACTTCTCTGCGGTTGTTGTCGGTACCGGTCGCCCCGATTACCGGGCGACCACACGCTTTGTTTTTCGTCACCGTCCCTGAATGACAACCTCATGACTTTCGTGACAGTTGTACGGGCCCATCAACTGCCTTGAAAATTAGCGCGTCAAAGACGGAACAGTTTACGCCATTTTTGCCAATGGTTTCACATTTGCGATGCAAAACCAGTATCAGGCGGCGTGATGTGGTTTGGCGTGCGCAGAAATCGCACCCATCAACTCGCTTTTGCTAAAGGGCTTGGTCAGATATTGATCACACCCCACCACACGCCCCTTGGCTTTATCGAACAGACCATCCTTACTGGACAGCATGATCACCGGCGTACTGCGGAATTCACTGTTGTTTTTGATCAGCGCACAGGTCTGGTAGCCATCCAGGCGCGGCATCATGATGTCGACAAAAATGATATCCGGGCGAGAGTCGGCAATTTTTGCCAACGCATCGAATCCGTCGGTGGCGGTAACCACGGTGCAGCCCGCTTTCTGCAGCAGCGTCTCAGCAGTGCGACGAATGGTTTTACTATCGTCGATCACCATGACGGTGAGACTTTCCCAGTTGAGCTCCATAGTGTTTCTGAATCCCCTGTTTACTTATTTTCAGGTGCCGCGGTTAAAACTTTGCCGCACCTTTTGTGCAACCTCGTTACGGGGTCCGATCGTCGCGAAGCGGCAGCAGCCAGCGGGCGCAGATCAGGAACAAACTTTTATCACAGAAGCCAGAGTGAATCTAGCGACGTTCAGAGCGCACACCGGGTTACGATCAAAATGTGAGCAAGGGCACATTTCCACACATTCAAACCCGTTCGCCGAGCAGGCCTTGCAGCCGCCGCAGACTACTCTTAACGTATCCCACCAGCCGGGGTCGCGGCCCACCCGGGTCGCACCCACCCTGCAGCCAATGCACAGACTTTTCACACGTGGACACCGATATGCCCCTTTCCCTCGGCGTGGTCATGGACCCCATCTCCGAAATCACCTTCAAGAAAGACACTACCCTGGCGCTGCTGCAGGCAGCCCAGCACAGCGGTTTTGAACTGCACTACTTTCTGCAGTCCGACCTCTATCTCGATGGCGGCAAGCCGATGGGCAACGGCAGCCCGCTGCAGGTGTTCGATGACTCCGAGAACTGGTTCAGTCTCGGCGAGCGCGGCCCCATGCACCTGGGGGACCTGGATGTGATCCTGATGCGCGTGGACCCACCGTTCGACAACGAGTACATCTACTCCACCTATATTCTCGAGGCGGCGGAGCGCGCCGGCACCCTGGTGGTCAATAAGCCGCAGTCCCTGCGCGACTGCAACGAGAAAATCTTCGCCACCCACTTTGCCGAGTGCTGCCCGCCGCTGATCGTCAGCCGCGACATGCTGCAGCTGCGCGCATTCCACAGCGAGCACAAGGACGTCATCTTCAAGCCCCTGGACGGCATGGGCGGTGCCGGTATCTTTCACGTAAAACCGGACGGCAGCAATTTGGGCGCAATCCTGGAAACCCTCACCGACAACGGCAAGCGCCAGATCATGGGCCAGCGCTACATCCCCGAGATCAAGGATGGCGACAAGCGCATTCTGGTGGTGGACGGTGAACCGGTGCCCTACTGCCTGGCGCGCATACCCGAGGCGGGGGAAACCCGCGGCAACCTCGCCGCCGGCGGTCGCGGCGAAGCGCGCCCGCTGTCCGAACGGGACCTGTGGATCGCCCGCCAGGTGGGTCCCACCCTGAAGGAAAAGGGCCTGCTGTTCGTCGGCCTGGATGTGATCGGCGACTATCTCACCGAAGTCAATGTCACCAGTCCCACCTGCGTGCGGGAGATCGATGCTGCCTACAACACCGACATCGGCGCACTGTTGATGCGCGCGATCACAGACCGGCTGGCACAAAAACAGTAGAATGATGGGCTTGTGCCGGGTCTTCCATTAGCACCTGCGACCCGGCAAACTTCTCTCCGGCAGTAGTAAACACCAATAATCACAATGACCGCAGCAGCCAGCCAGCCACAGAATCCGGCCCCTACCCCGGTGAGCCACGCCGCTCACACCACACCCGGGGACCGGTTTACCTTCGCCCTGTTTCTGGCCTGCGCGCTGCACGCGCTGGTGATTTTCGGTATTGCCTTCACCTCGCCGGAGGCGCGCCAGGCACCGCCGACCCTCGAAGTGACCCTGGCCCAGCACCGCGCCAGCGAGGCTCCCGACGACGCCGACTACCTGGCCCAGCACAACCAGCAGGCCAGCGGCAGCGCGGATACCCCCAAAGAGCTCTCCACCGACCGCCGCGCGGAAATTGCCGATACCAGCATCCGCAAGGTCAACCCGCTGCCGCAGCAGCAGGCAGCGCGCCCGGCGGACCAGCTGCGCCAGCTCATCACCACCATCGGCGACAGCCCGCAACAGGCGCCGGAGCTACCTGCGGAAGACAAGCGTTCGCAGGAAAAGCGCGGCGACGCCCCCAACGACCTGCCGCCCAGCAACCCGGAGATCGCCAGCCTGCAGGCGCGTCTGGACAAGATCCGACAGACCATCGCCCAGCGCCCGCGGGTGCGCAGGCTCACCTCCGTGGCCACCAAGGCCTCCGCAGACGCCGCCTACCTGCACGCCTGGCGCCAGAAGGTGGAAGCGATTGGCAACGACAACTTTCCCGAGGAAGCCCTGCAACAGCAGATTACCGGCAACCTGCGCATGATGGTGCGTCTGTTGCCCACCGGCGCGGTGGAAGAAGTCGTGATCCTGGAATCTTCCGGCGAGCGCATCCTCGACGACGCCGCCCAGCAGATTGTGCGCCTGGCGTCACCCTTTGCGCCCTTCCCTCCGGAAATCCGTAAAGAGGCGGACCGCCTGGAAATCATCCGCACCTGGCGCTTCGAAATGACCGGCTTTTCCACTGCGGCCGGTAAATCCCCCAGCCGCAGCTAAACTAGACCCATGCAACCGACACACCCGCACAACATCGACAGCGATCTGACCCACAACAGCCTGCGCGGCCAGTTGCTGCTGGCGATGCCGGGGATGCAGGATCCGCGCTTCGTCAAAGCGGTCACCTTCGTCTGTGAACACAGCCCCGAGGGCACCATGGGCATCGTCATCAATGCCCCCAGCAAGGTGCACTGGCACGAGGTGTTCTCGCAGCTGTCGCTGGACGACGCCAGCCTGCGCGGCGAGGAACCGGTGTTGCTCGGCGGCCCGGTGTCCCAGGAACAGGGTTTTGTACTGCACGGCCGTGGGATGAAATTCGCCTCTACCGTGGAAGTGACCGAAGACATCAGCCTCACCGCTTCCAAGGACATCATCGAATCCCTCGCCGCCGGCCGCGGCCCGGACGATGTACTGCTGGCACTGGGCTACGCCGGCTGGGGCCCGGGGCAGCTGGAACAGGAAATAGGCGAGAACGCCTGGCTGACCCTGCCCGCAGAGCCCGAGATCCTGTTCGCGACGCCCTGGGAGAACCGCTGGCAGTCCGCCGCCGCCCGCCACGGCATCGACCTGAGTGGGATCAGCTCCCAGTCCGGCCACGCATAGGAAACCTCTGCAAAATTACTGCGCGTGCGCCTGGCGGCGTCCGGCGGTACTCACAATGCTCATGTACTGCAGTACACTCCGCTTGCTCCGTTCCGGCGGCCACCACCAGCCACCCGCTCGCTACGTTTTCCAGAGGTTTCCTTGACCGATAAAAAAAATGCCACCACCGCACTTGCATTCGATTTTGGCACCGGCTCCATCGGCCTCGCCTATGGCCAGAGCCTGACCGGCAGTGCCCGCGAACTGGATCCGCTGCCGGCGCGAGATGGCAAACCAGACTGGAACCGGGTGCAGAAAATTCTCGACGAGTGGCAGCCGAAGGTGCTGCTGGTGGGACTGCCGCTCAATATGGATGGCAGCGACAGCGAATTTGCCGCCCGCGCGCGCAAGTTCGGCCAGCGCCTGCACGGCCGCTTCGGCCTGCCGGTGGAGTATGTGGACGAGCGCCTGAGCACCCGCGCCGCCAAGGAAGAGGCCCGCGAACGCGGGCACCGCGGCAACTACGCCGACAATCCCATCGACTCCATCGCCGCGCGCATCTTTCTCGAGGACTGGTTGCGGGCCTATCCCGGCAACTGAAGCATCCCCCACCGCCGCTGCAAACTGGTAGACTTGCCGGCGAATTTCCAACCGACCCCCGATTCGCATGTCTGACTCCTCCATCTCCCGCGTTGTCATCGCCACCCGTGAAAGCGCCCTGGCGCTGTGGCAGGCCAACTACGTCAAGCAACAGCTGGAACTGCACCACCCTCAGCTCGAAGTCGAACTGCTGCCGCTGACCAGCCGCGGCGACCAGCTGCTGGATATCCCGCTGAACAAGGTGGGCGGCAAGGGGCTGTTCGTGAAAGAGCTGGAAAAAGCCATGCTCGAGGGGCACGCCGACATTGCCGTGCACTCGATGAAGGACGTACCGATGGAATTCCCGGAGGGGTTGCACCTGCCGGTGATCTGCGAGCGCGAAGATCCGCGCGATGCATTTGTGAGTAATCACTACGCCGCAATCGAAGAGCTGCCGCAGGGTGCCGTGGTCGGCACCTCCAGTCTGCGCCGCCAGTGCCAGGTTCTCGCCCTGCGCCCGGACCTCGAAGTGAAATTCCTGCGTGGCAATGTGAACACCCGCCTGGCAAAGCTGGATGCCGGTGAATACGACGCCATCATCCTCGCCTCCGCCGGCCTGCTGCGGCTGGAAATGCGCGAGCGCATCGCCGCATTTATCGAACCGGAAGTACTGCTGCCCGCCGGCGGCCAGGGTGCCGTGGGCATCGAGTGCCGGCGCAGCGCCGCACTGGAAGCACTGCTCGCCCCCCTGCACCACAGCCACACCGCTCACCGCCTGAGTGCAGAGCGCGCCCTGGTGCGCCGCCTCAACGGCAGCTGCCAGGTCCCCATCGGCGCTTACGCCACCCTCGACGAGCGCGGAGAACAACTGCACCTGCGCGGCCTCGTCGGCAGCCCCGGTGGCGAAACCATGCTGCGCGCTGAAGTGCATGGCGGCGTGACCGAGGCGGAACAGCTCGGTCTGCGCCTCGCGGAGCAGCTGCTGCAGGCCGGCGCCGACAAGATTCTCGCGGCCATCTGAAGCCGCCGTGTCCAGCCCGCTGCGCGGCAAGCGCATCCTGCAGACCCGCCCCGCCCACCAGAGCGCCGGCTGGCAGCAGACCCTCGCTGATGCCGGCGCGCACTGCGACAGCATTCCCATGCTCGCCATCGCGCCGGTTACCGACGCCGCCGCAGTCCAGGCGATCAAGAACCTGGTTCTGGACTTTGACCAGTTCGATCACGCCATTTTCGTTTCCCAGAACGCGGTGCAGTACGGCTTTGACTGGCTCGACGACTACTGGCCACAGCTTCCCCAGGGGCCCCGTTTCTATGCCATCGGTGCCGCTACCGCCCGCGCCATCGCCGCCCACGGCCCCGAGCCAGAGCGCGACGGCGAGTGCGGCAGCATGGATTCCGAAGCCCTGCTGGCACTGCCGCCGCTGCAATCCCTGCAGGGCGACCGGGTAATCATTTTCCGCGGCCAGGGCGGGCGCACACTGATCGGTGACACCCTGGAACAGCGGGGCGCGCGGGTGGCCTATTGCGAGCTGTACCAGCGCCTGTTGCCTGAGGATGCCCGCCAGCAGCTGAGTACATACTCACTCACCCCCGACGCCATCACGGTGCACAGCGGCGAAACCCTGGAAAACCTGCACCAGTGCCTGCTCCAGACCCGGCGCCAGGACCTCCTCGCCATCCCGCTGGTTTGCCCCAGCACCCGCGTTGCCGCGCGCGCAAGAGAACTCGGCTTTACCGGCGCCACCGCCGCCGCCAACGCCGGCGATCCCGCCATGCTCAGCGCCGTAAGCGAAGCACTTGCCGCCTAAGATTTTCTCGCCGGCGGACAAAGCGGTAAAAAATTTCATTTGCGCGCCATACCTCGTATAAAGAGCCGCAGTAGTCGCTATAATTTGGCGACAAAATTTCTATTGACGCGTGAACGCCCCGATTGCCGCCCGGTGTATGTCGCAATCGGCCGCACCGGCAAAATCCGCGTCTTCCATTCGCGAGCAACCCAACTCCATGAGCGATAAGAAAGCCCAGCCCGCCGCCAGCGAAAAATCTCCCGCCGAGGCCAAGGACGTTCCGCTGGTCACCGAAAAAGCCGAAACGAAAAGTAATTTCGCCAAGGCTGACCGGGACAAACATCAGGGCAAAGGCGACGCCAAAAGCGGCAAGACACCGCCGCCCGCGAAGGCCAAGCCAGCCCGCAAGGGTCGCGGCTGGCTCTGGTTATTGATCTTTTTACTGGTGCTGGCCGGAGCCGTTGCCGTGGTCTGGTACTTTGTGCCCGGCGCGCAACAGCAGGTGAGCCAGCAGTTGCAGAAGCTGCCAGTGATCGGCAGCCGGTTTGAATCTGCGGCAGCGCCAAGTTCATCAACGGACCAGCCTTCGCGCGGTGAAGCTTCCGACAGCGACGCCATCTCTGACACCGCTTCCGAGAGTGATTCCCGGGCAACCACCGCGACGCAGCCGGTACCGGAACAACCGGCGTCCCAGCCCGACGAGCCCTCCCCCGCACCGACAACCCCCTCGGCAACCTCACCCAAGCCCCCCACAACGCAGCCGCCGGCACCACCGGAACCGGACCAGACCGCAGTACTGCGGGAACAGATCCAGCAGCAAGAGAACGCCATCCGGCAACTGCAGCAGCAGCTGGCCGGAATGCAGCGCAGCGTTACCGCCCAGGGCAATCGCCTCAGCGAGATTGGCAATGCCAGCCGCGAAGACTGGCAGCTGGCAGAGGCCGACTACCTGCTGCGCCTCGCCAACCAGCGCCTGATGCTGGAACAGGACAGCCGCGCCGCGCTCGGCCTGGTACAGGAAGCCGACAAGATTGTGCGCGACGTCGACCTGCCAGACCTCTACGGCGTGCGCCAGCAACTGGCCCGGGACCTCACCGCGTTGAAGCTGGTGGAAAACGTCGATCGCGACGGGCTCTACTTGCGCCTGCGCGCGCTGGAGGAGCAGATGGTGAAGCTCGATATGCAACCCGAATTCGACCTCGCAAAGCGGCAAGCGCAACAGGCCGAGCAAGCCGCTGCCGAAAGCGAATCCGACGCCAGTCATTTCCGCAACAGCTGGGACAACTTCAAAGGCTTTCTCAAGGATTCTGTGCGCATTCGCGATGCGGAAATCGATCCGGTGCTGCTGTCACCTCAGAGCGAAACCCGCTTCCGCCAGACCCTGCGTCTGAGTATGGAACAGGCGGAACTGGCGCTGCTGCGCGCAGATGACACCGTCTACAAGGACGCCCTCAACCAGGCCCGCGAGCTGATGCTGGAATACGGGGTGGAAACCCCGCAACGGGATGTGATCGTGCGCGAACTGGAGGAACTGGCACAGCAGAAAGTCAGCGTGGAATTACCCAACCTGAGTGCCTCCCAGACCGCCCTGCGCAACTATATCGACCGCCTGCACAAGACCGCTGCCGGCCAGACTGACGGGGGCAATCTCCAGTGAAGCGCTTCCTGTTCTTTACCCTGGTACTGCTGTTACTGGGCGCAGTGCTGCCGCAATTGATGCGGGAATACCCCGGCTACCTGATGCTGATGGTCGGCGGCGAGGCCGGCAAACGCATCGAGATGAACCTGTGGGTCGCCATCGGCGGCCTGGTACTGGGCATCGCCGCCCTGTTCCTGTTTTTCTGGCTGCTGCGCAGCCTCGCCCGCGCCATCGAGGGCGGCTTCAGCCGCATCCGCTTCGGCCGCAGCCGCCTCGCCCGCCGCCGCCTCACCAACGGGCTGGTGGAATACATGGAAGGCAACTGGGTGCGCGCCCGGCGCCTGCTGCTGAAGAGCGCCGCCCGCTCCGACGCCCCCATCATCAACTACCTGGCCGCAGCTCGCAGCGCCTTTGAACTGGGCTACCGCGATGAAGCCAACGAACTACTCGCCAAGGCGGAAGCCACCGGCGACGACACCCAGCTGGCAGTAGCCATCACCCAAGCGCGCATGCAACTGCTCGACAAGCACTACGAACAGTGCATCGCCAGCCTGCAGCGCGCCATGCAGGACGAACCCAACCACCCGGCGTTGCTGCAGCTGCTGCGCCAGGCCTACTACCACATCGGCGAATGGCAGGGCCTGCGCGAGCTGCTACCGCGACTGGAAAAGTACGCCACCATGCCGGAATCGCAATTACAGCAACTGGAACTCGAGGTTTACCAGAACCTGCTGAAGGACGCGGCTGCACGCAAAGACAGCGAAAAGCTGCGGGAGATCTGGCAGAGCCTGCACGGGCGCTGGCAGCGCAATATCGAACTGCGCAACCTTTACGGGGAAATGCTCCACCAGGTCGGCGACGACAGTGAAGCGGAAAAGCACCTGCGCTGGATCCTGAACCGCGAATGGCGTGCGGACACAGTGCGCCTCTACGGCCACCTCACCGGTGCCGACGCCAGCCAGCAGCTGGCGGTAGCGGATGGCTGGCAGAAGGAGTACGGCGAGAATGCCGACCTCCTCACCTGCCTCGGTAGGCTGTGTTTGCGCAATGAGATATGGGGCAAGGCCCGGCAGTATTTTGAAAAAAGCCTGCTGCTGCGCTCGGATCCGGAAACATCCGCAGAACTGGCACGACTATTGTTTGCCCTCGGCGAGAAGGAAAAAGCCGCGCGCCTTTACGAACAGGGCCTGTTGCAGGCCGTTTCGGATCTGCCGCAGCTGCCGCTACCGGACGGGGAAAGCAATCTTCTCAGCACCCGCGTTTCCTGATTCAGCGCGGAGCGCCTCCAGGACAAACAGATAAATGTATTCTAAGCGAACCCTAAAAAGTACTGTTGCAAATTTACCGGCAACCCTCTGCTCGGCCTGTGTATTTTTACTTTTCACGGCACTTTGTTCGCCCGCGAACAGTGCCACGCCGCAGTCAGAAGTGAAGCCCCAGGACGCACTGCTCAGCGATTACACCTACCCATACCCGGTAAAATTTTACGAGTTTGAATCACAACAGCAGCCACTGCGCATGGCGTACATGGATGTTGCTCCCGAGCAGAAGCCCGCGAAAGGAACTGTAGTACTGCTGCACGGCAAGAATTTTTCCGGTGCATACTGGCAGCGAACCATTGAAACACTCACCAGTCAGGGCTTCCGGGTTATCGCCCCCGACCAGATCGGCTTTGGGAAGTCCAGCAAGCCGGCACAGTTTCAATTCAGCTTCCAGGCACTCGCCAGCCAAACCAACGAGCTGCTAGAGAAACTGGGCATCACCAAGGCGTATATTGCCGGTCATTCCATGGGTGGCATGCTGGCAACCCGCTTTGCGTTGATGTACCCGGAAAAAATTCACAAACTGGTATTGATCAATCCCATTGGCCTCGAAGATTGGAAGCTGTACGTCCCCTACCAATCGATAGACCAGGCCATAGCCCAGGAGCAACAGCAGACACCAGGCAAGGTCAAGGCGTATATGACCAAGGCCTATTTCGATGGTCAGTGGAAACCCGAGTACGATGCGTTACTGGCCATTCAGGGCGGCTGGACCATCGGACCCGACGCAGACCGGATCGCGAGCATTGATGCGCACACCTCGGATATGGTGTTCACGCAGCCCGTCGTATACGAATTCAGTAAACTGCGCGCCCCCACACTACTGATTATTGGCACGCGGGATAAAACCGCCATTGGCCGCAATCGCGCACCGGCGTCCATACAGCAACGCCTCGGCCGCTACGACCAACTGGGTAAAAAAATAGCCAGGGAAATTCCGGATGCCGAACTGGTGGAGCTAGCTGGTGTTGGCCACGTTCCACAGTTCGAAGCTTTTGGTCCGTATATGGAAGCGTTCAGCAAATTTCTAACCAGATAGTACAGACAAAGTGCCACGCGGCTTCACCAGTCCAGCGTGCAGTAAAACCGTGAAATAAAAAAGCCTTACTCCTGCTGCACCCCTTCCTCATCATTAAGGTCATCAACCACCTTTTTGGTGTTCCTGCCAATCGATTTCACGGTATCCCGTGTGGCGTGACCGACGGACGTGGCCACATCCCGCGCACCATGCCCTATAGTTCGGCCGGTATCCTTGATTTCAGCGCAGCCCAGAACCAATAGGCAACAGGCAATACCGCTAACAGGTAAAGCAATTTTTATTGTCATTGTAACTCCAATATAAATGGCGAATGTGCCGTCAAGGCCCACCACTCAGGTTGCTCAGAAGATGCCAGGAATCAAGCGATAGCGCACCCGTCGCACATAGTCTTGGTAGCCCGGCAGTTCATCCCGCAAAGCCTGGTCCTCGAGTACCGTTCTGGTCACTGTAATGATGGATGCCACTACCGCGGGAATCAAAAGTGACCTTCTCTAGTAACATCCTCCCCGAAGAACGAAGCGGACAACAGAACTATCCCTTTTTCTGCATTCCCGAGCAACGCTCTCTTACCAGCAAAAAGCTACATAGTACCGACCCTCACTTGCCACGCTCGGTTAGGGCAGATCATGCTCCTCTGCAAATTTTGGCAGCGCATCATTGTACTCTCCGGACCAAAGTGGCTTGCTAGCGTAAAAAATATGTGCCTCGACAGCCAAGTCTGGCTCATCATCCAGCGTGCCCAGTGCAATATCATAAGTTCCACGACCATTAAGGAACTTGTAATAAATACTGGACCCACAATTACTGCAAAATCCACGCTCAGCTATCTTCGATGACCGATATATTTTCAACGAGTCGTTTTGAATATTAAAAGTGATGTCCTTTTCACGTACCGTCCCGTAGGTCGCAAACGCAGCACCGTGGAACTTTCTACACATAGAGCAGTGGCAATTCGACAAGTGAGGACTAAACCTACGAATCTCATAGCTAACATTTTTACAAAGACAACTTCCTTTCATGACTTTACCTGCTTTCCACGGTCAACCTGGACGAACCCTCGAAGGAAAATCCACGCCGTTTTGACCGACCTTGGTAACTGGCTGTCACTGTAAAAATTTCTTATCATCATCGATGATACAAGCCTCGACATTCACCGGGCGATTATTTTTATCTATAACCCAGCATTCTTCATAAATTGAACAGTAACAAATTTCAATGCTTATCGATCTATCAGCATTTGCAAGGGATTGAGCATCTTCACCCTCATATAAAACAGGAGTAATTCTACTATTCGGGGATAATGTACGACCACTGATATGTGACTGTACAATCCTTTTAAAGAACTTAATTTCCCTCCACATTTTTATATATTTTGAACCGTCCTGGACTGCAGTATATTTTATTATCGCAGGACCGGTACCATTGTTTGTAATCCCATAACTAAATGAACCTCCATTAAAGCTTCTAAATATTTCCAATCTTGGCCAAACAGATGCCCGTGCATATTCACGGTCAATATATGCTGAATAAATTGAAGTAAAAGCCGTAACCAAACCAATAAATAGCGCAGACAAGGCAACTATCATTTCAGGATTTTTATACCACTTCAGCTTTTCCACTCCTTATCAAACCTCGACTAAATGATGGCAAAATACAGAGACCGCTACGCACAAGGTACCATTATCCGCTGTGACGTATACGAGATTGTAGTTAAATTATTTCTACAGATTACTTTGTGCATTTTTTAAGAAAAAGGGAGGTTAGCGACCACCCACAAAGTAAGATGTCGGCTGCATTGGCTGTCATGCCGTTCCCCACAAGCCGCTATTATCTACCCAGCGAATAGAAGCAGCATACCAATACGCAGAACCAAAAAAAGCAGTACCTATAAAGAAAGGTGTAAACACAAAGCCCGCTAACAGGCAGAGAATTGCCAAGATCACTGAAAAGATCTCAAACCCTATAGCAGTTTTGCGCGTAAAAACGCATAGCAGCCCTGTTTTAACGAAAATTGGTGCGGACTTCCATTCTTCTGAATTTTTATCAATCATCTTCTTTCCTAAGTGCTCGATATTTGTAACGCCGTAAACAGGCGCAGCTTATCTTGAGCGCTTTGTGCGCAACAGTGGGAGCATAGTAATCGCGTACAAAGTGCACAAAGTTAAGCGTTGGCGCACAGCGCAATGTTATACATTTACTGTATCCCAATCACCATAAAATGAAACGTTATTACGGAGAAGTATCTTTGAAAATCACCCCCTGAAAGATCCTTAATCTCTCTGAAAGGCTCAGACCGCTTGACTGCATCCAATGCGGAAATATCAAGCTCCTCAGATCCACTTCCTTCGGTTATCTTAGATTGCCTTACGCTTCCATCTGGATAAAACCTTAAGTTCATCCTAACCACCATTCCGTTAGTGGCGGACTCCGGCTGAACCCAGTTACTCTCAATTCTCTTTTTTATCTTAACAGCTAAATCAGTAATGTTTTTACTGATTTCCTCATTGGAATATACCGAACTAGAATAGTCAGTCGCTTCCGTATCGCTCTGAATTTGAGCGCAACCCCCACCCGCAGAGATAAGAATGCAGACCACCATCTTTACGAAAATATTCATATCTTAATCACTATGATCGAACCTACCACTCTTGATGCTGGTCTTACTCACGATAAATAGACACCTTAACAACTATACAGGGTGTCTACTTTCTGTGGGTAACTTGGTCACTTAACGCCCAGCGCAGGCGCAGCCAGCGCGGAGCGCCTTTTGTGTTAATGTTTGAGCGACAGCGAGTAACACAAAAGGTGCGTAGCGTTGGCTGTCGCTCTGCCGCTGATTGTTATGTGCACTTACTGCTAGAGCCAATAGATAAGCCAAACCACCCCGAAAATTGGGACCAAAAGAAACCAATTGCTCCATTTCTTGAGTACCGCTACCCCACCAAATAGCAAGCCAACAGCTGGTGGAGCCAATAAGAAGATTCCTAGCTTGGCCCAGCCGGTACAATATGAGTCAGCGCTTTCCAAACACCTATCTAGACCCAAAAGCGATAATATCGTCCAGATCAAACATGATAGGCCGAATATGATTATCGCTATACCAATAAATGTTCTCAGTTCCGTCTGGTTCTTCATGGCACTATCACATAACGCTCGGTTTAGGGGCGGCTGAAGCAAAGCGTAAGCCGTCCCAGCCGCGCTTTTAGCGGCGACTACAACCGCTTGTTAGAAATTTCGAAGTCGCCAAGTGCTTGCTTGTACTGACCAAGGGAAAACCTAAGCTCGCCCGGTGCCCCTTCGAGACATTCCTCAGTCTGTAAATTCATGAAGTTACTCCAAACAACACAGTCTTCAGATACATCTATAGAACAACCAATAGGTAGACACCCAGAAACACCACAAGCACAATCTAAGATTACGAGCATATCTCCATGTAATTCCCAATCTGGGAAGTACTTACCCATGAAATAAGCCTCAACATCATATGGGATTCCGATGTAGCTATAATCGAGCTTGCTTGATTCTGCATCTACGACTTCACAAATTGGCTTCCCATCGACTCTAATAGCAACGCGATCAATTTTCACACCAGGATCACCACTGATCTCTGAAAAGAAAGTGATTTTATTCATGGATTTCTAACGCCCGGCTTTGGAGCGGACTTGGAGCTGCTAAGCAGCGGAAAGGCCGTCCCAGCCCCGCAGGGGCGATAACAGCCGATTGTTAGGTGGTACATGGCTATAGGTCATCTTCGTGGGTTACTGAAATCGTTAACCCAGATTGGCGAAGCTTCTTCAAAAAAGAAGCCTCGTCTTTAGGCGTAAACCCATCAAATGAGCCTGCTGAATAGTTTTTTGAGCACCAAATGAAGAAATCATGATCACCTTCTAGCCAGAGTGATACGCCTCCAAACCCATGCAGGAAAAATGATGGCACTTCATGTGACTCTATTTTCACCTGCTCGCCATTATTCAAAAACGCCCCAACATAGCCTCCATTAGGATTGCTGGTCTTGAGACCAATATTGAGTAGGACATTTAATACCTTCAGCGGAGGGTCTTTAAAGATGGCTACATTTTTTGTCATTGCGCCCTCAACCACCTAACGCCCGCAACAGGGGCGACCAATGCTATGCACGTTTTGTGCGAAACTGGGAGCGCAGCGACCGCACAAAATGTGCATAGCGTTGGGCGTCCCGCGGAGGCCCGAAGGGCCGGAGCATTCTGCTTGCGTTTGTTATGCATGACTCTCGGAGCCTACTTTCCTTAAGGTAGCGCGGCTGAAGTTACGAGAGTTTTACCGGCCATTTTCGACAGTAACTGCTAACGCAAAGGTCCCTATACACATTTCAAAGGCAAGAAATAGCAACATTGCCCAATTTTTGTGCTTCCTTAATAAGTAGAATATAAAAAGAGCGACCGTTACTGAGAGATAGAATGAAAATCCAATAATTTCTTCTTTCATGCTTCCTTAGCTTAAAATGCATAACGCCGCGCTCAGCCGCGGACAACTTTGTGCGCTTTATGCGCGATAATGGGAGCGCAGCGACCGCGCATAAAGTGCGCAAAGTTGGCCGTCGGCCTGCAGCGCATTGTTATGTTTTTATTTGCTTGAAGTAGCACTTAGCTCTCTCCCAGCTGATGTCTTGCTCCATATGCCAATCAAATGACCTTGGGTATCTGTAATGGTCTACTATGTATTGGAGATGTTGATGCGCAATTTCCGGATCATATACCCGCCACACTATTCTGCGAGTTTTATTCCATGTTTCTCGAATTAGAAATAACGCATTTCCTCCAGCTTTAATTTCTTCATCGAGTTTTTCACAGAAAGGATCAACAATATCCCTTTCTTCTTGTGAGGGCATACCATTATTGATCAAATCATCGAAATCGATAATAACCGAAAGATGCCAACTGAAAATCTCCTTATGCTCGAAATCTTTTAATCCAGAGTTCAACACAGCAACGCAAGGCAAACCATCCTTCTTCCATTCTAATACGCCGAACTCTTCCTTGGGCAAAACAACACGGACCTCATCTTCTTTGAGTTCATCTTTATTTTTACCAAATATTTTACCTAGCACTGAACTCTCCGTGAAACATAACGCCCAGCGCAGGCGCAGCCAGCGCGGAGCACTTTTTGTGTTAATGTTTGAGCGACAGCGAGTAACACAAAAGGTGGTCGGGTAGACGACGGCGTTGCCACCGCCGCCCCCCACAGATCCGGACGTGCGCGATTAACGCATCCGGCTCCTCAATTCATCACCTACGCAGGCTACATCGCTAATCATCTTACCGCCGGAAGCGGGTAACGCTGCAACAACCTTTCAGCGAACTCCCAGCTCAACCGGTGCCTCTGCGATCGTCGCCGCAGCCATTTTAGCCAGAGCCGCCTTACCAGATACAGAAAGCGTCCCAGCGATTCGCTGTTACCCCTGATCCCAAAGTAGGCGAAGTGCCCCCTGATCTTACTACAGAGTTTCACGTACTGCTCTGGCAGTGACTTGTGGCGGTTGTATCGGCACCAGTGGCCTATGGCCTTCACAGCACGTGCAAGCCGCGATTTCATGGTCTTGCGCCGGATGCTCCAGCCGCCTCGGCGATTCTTTCTCCAGTAGTGCGTGATCCCCAGGAAATCTATGCTCGCATGCTCCTGGGGTTTGAACTTCGTTACACAGGTCTTCTTGGGGTGCAGTCTGAGACCAAAGCGTTGGAATCGCTTTGGTAGCACCTTCATTATCCGCTCGGCGTCCCTGACGTTTCTCGTTAATAGCACTGCGTCATCGGCGAACCGAATTAGACAGGCATCATTGAGTAGCCGGGACTTGACCGCTTGCTCGAACCACTGATCCAACACGTGGTGCAGGTAAACATTGGCGAGCAAGGGTGAGATTACGCCGCCCTGTGGTGTTCCCTGTTCGGGGTAATAAAGAATTCCTTCTTCCATTACCCCCGCTTTTAGCCATTTGTTGATCAGGCGCAATATTACGCCGTCACCTATCCGTTGCTGGAGGAATTCCCGCAGTCGGTGCTTATCCAGATTATCGAAGAAACTCTGGATATCCATCTCAATGACATGGCCACCTCCCGCCTTGTGCAGTTGCTGGTACAGCAGTGCCAGCGCCTGATGGGCACTCTTGTTCGGCCGGTAGCCGAAAGAGTTCGGGTGGAAGATGGGCTCGTAGAGCTTTTCCAGTATCCAGGCCAAGGCCCGCTGCAGCAGCTTGTCTTCGAAGGTCGGTATCCCTATGGGACGCCGATCATTGCCCTTCGGGACGTAACCGCGCCTTACCGGTGGGGCCTGATAGCTGCCGTCTTTGGCTCGGGTTAGAAGACTCTCGAGATTGTCCTCTAGCTTATGTCCATAGTCGGCCGCCGTCTGGCCATCCACGCCGGTAGCGCCATCCTTACGGGTGTGGTGAAAGGCTGCTCGCAACAGGTTCTTCGTCAGGTACTGGTTGAGATTGGTAAAGCACCGCTGCGGATATTCCTTGCCCAGCGCCGCTAACCTCAGAAGTGAGGTGGACATGGTATTGGAGCTCTGCGTCTCTTGCATGTTTCCCTCCTGAGGATGTGATGAATTGGCTTTCCCTTCCCTCCACTGACTCCCGACGGATTTCGGTTCGCCCGCTTCATCGGTACTATGGAAAGCTCCGACTTCTGTTCCGTTGTCTTGCGGCGGTCCTTTTTATCGTTCCGCCGCAATACCTTGGGTGGTGTTGTTTTCAATCGTGCGGCCCAACACCCAACCACACGTCGGACTAACTTGTTAACCGCTAGCCCATAGCGGTTTCAGACCAAGGGACGAAACAGATCTCCCGAGTTCCCAGGGTTTCCTTATCAGCATGCCAGGCTCTTCGACACCGGTGGGACTGCATTCCAGGTCATTTAGAATACAGCTATTGCCTTCCGCAGCTACGAAAGCGTCGGCACCCACAATAACCAATTTCGGTGCTCAATCACCGTGGCCTACTGACTCGCTGTCTACGCTTAACCGCGAACGTCGCCGTGCGCAGTCCAAGACTCGCTTCCGGGTGGAGACCAACCTTACCCGGGTGGGACTTGCACCCACGGGAAACCAATGCACAGTTTCCGTTAATCATCCTCCCTGTCGATCAACATTCCCTGCGCCTGAGCTTTGCTCGGCGCACCGTAGCGTTGGCTGTCGCTCTGCCGCTGCTTGTTATGCGACGAATCCTGATTAGAACGGAAAAGCAAGCATCTTCCCTAGTGTCGTTGTTGGCATAATTGCGATGAAAATAATTTGGGTGACGATGTACACAGGTATGCTCCACTTTAAAACTGGATGGACCCCTCCAAACTTCATGCGATCAATAATAACAGGCACAAGCAATAACCCATATGTAGATAAAAGAGTCACTGCGGCTCCATCAATGGGAACTATCGGTGAATAAGCTACACGAGTCACTGAGGCAGAAATCATGCTTAATGAGGCTAAAAGCATGAAACGCTTATGAGCATGAATATTTCCTCTTCCGAGTATTCCCAGTAAATAAAACACTGAAAAGAAAATTATCGTGTGGAATATTCCCCAGACTAGGCTCAACTTATATGGATCATTACTACCCATTACGCCGATCAGCATTTCAACACCGCTGATCATTAAAAGAATAAAGAAAAGAATACTTGAGTAGCCGAGAGTTTTATGAAGTTTTTTATTTCCAGAGGACGCCAAGTTGGATTGAATACAAAATAAAACATACCAACCTAAATATAAGACACCATGGATTATAAATCCGGTGGAAACTTCGCCAGCAGAGTCGACTATTTTTGAATAGTGGGGTAGCAGTGAAATCAGAATCACACCAAGCAGAACGAGTGAAAATTTTCCGTATAGAGGCTCACGCGTGAAGCTCACTACTTTCTTTAGGTCACCCACTTCTGAATGATGTAAATCACTTACCTGAACCATATTATTATCCTTATTTCAATATTTGCGCATAACGCCCGCAGCAGGGGCAGACAATGCTATGCACATATTGTGCTAAAAAGGGCGCGCAGCGACCAGCACAAGATGTGCATAGCGTTGGCTGTCCCGTGGAGGCGCGAAGCGCCGGAACAAACTGCCTGCGATTGTTATACGTGGCTACTCGCAGAATGTTAGCAGCCACTCGGCAGTCTCTTTATGGCCGAAATTTTCCTGTGCCAACAATGCAACAAGGCTAGCTTTACAACCTTGCGGGTCAGAGCGCGCTATCTCTGTAAGAAAGTGATTAAAGCCATCATTATCATGGCCTTCGCTCTCATTTATTTTTAGTGCATCAAAAAGCTCAGATATATACTTGGAACCACCGAGATCTGAAATAATTTCCGCCAACAACTCTCTAACCCAAAAATCATTTTTTTCAGATTTTAGAAGACCTACCAAAATAGGCAAATCTTCTTCTGTTGTAGAAGCCCTTATTCTTTCGAAAGCTTCAATTTTTTCATCAACATTAAATTCGTTGAAATCAGACCAAAGGATTTGCATACCACTTTCAATAATTATGTTCATGCTCGATTACGTATAACGCCGTGCGCAGTAGCGGCTTACTTTGTGTGCATTTTGCACGAAAATAGGAGCGCAGCGACCGTGCAAAAAGCGCACAAAGTAAGACGTCGGCTGCCGCACCTTGTTAAGCATTTCTTGGCACCCGCTCTGATTCGGGCACCTCTTCGTTTATGATTCTCAGCTTGTTTAGCGAGATTTGATATTGGCCATTGGAGGGTAGTTTTTTACCCTCAAATTCCTTCCAAACATACTTTCCAGGGCCGTTATAAACCTCTTCGAAAGCACCAGTTGGAAGAATTTTTATGACAATGGCTTGCTCAGGCTCACTTCTAAAAGCAGCCGATTTAGACTGAGTAGCCTTAATTTCAACCTGCCTACCCTTAGGGCAGATCGCATCATAGCCCTTATTTGAAGCTGTCATAAGTTCAAGTGAGTAGGAATCCGCAACTAAACACTCACCAATACTACCAACCATATGACCATCTGGAGTGAAGTGACGCCCAGGAAACATTTCCTCCAACTCACTTACCGTGGAATAGAGTTGCTCGACTAACTGTTTAAATTTTTCGTGATTCATTATTCTGCTTAACGCCGCGCTCAGCCGCAGCTTACTTTGGGCGCTTTGTTGCGCGAAAATAGGAGCGTAGCGACTGCGCAACAAAGTGCTCAAAGTAAGATGTCGGCTGCAGCGCCTGGTTATGGCTGACGCGCTCCGAGGTACCTACGGGCACTGAATGCGCCAAAGCTCCTTAAAAACGAGGAAAGAACTCACGACTTCCCCCAACCAATTATTCTCTTATTGGCACTCCACCTTACTGCAGCGGAGTTGCCGCTATTCCTGTGAACTTAAACGAACGCACTAGGAACGAAACTGCTTGATTTTATCATGGCAAAAAGCCAAATACTGCGGGCTGAAACAGTGCTCCGGATTACACGCTGGCACAGACAACCATTTTTACGGCCCGGCACCATAACGCCGCCAGCAGCGGCAGCTTGCATGGAGCACCTTTTGTGTAAAAATGAGCGCAGCGAAACACAAAAGGTGCGGAATGTAAGCTGTCCAGCCCACAGCGTGGGCGATGCTGACTGGCCTTGTTATGTGTTTCCACTATTTACCCAAAATCTCTTCTTTTGCTTGAATAATTAACTTGGCGACGTTTAGATCGTGTTCATTATTGTTGCTAGCACTTAAACCAATATTTTGATTTATTGTAGATGTTAGTGACGCGGCAATACGAATATGGTCATTGCCTTCGACCGCCAACCTAAATATATGTGGAACGTAGCTATCGTATTCATCGTCCCATTCGCTATCCTTTTCGTAGACTCCAATTGGGTCCCACTTTTCCCAAAGTATTCTTTGAATCCTTTTCCAAAGTTCTTTTTGTTTAGGGCTTAACTTGCTCATACCTGATTACACATAACGCCGCCAACAGGGGCGGCCGAAGCGTTTGGCGGGCGAAGCGCGCCGCGTAGGACGTCCAGCCGGCCCCCGAAGGGGGCGGGCGTTCCTGCTTGGCCTGGTTATGGCTGACGCGCTCCGCAATACCTAGTGGCACTCCGGCACCGCTGTTATTAAAAATGGGAAAGCTCTCTATACTTTCCGCGACCTATTTTTATCTAAATGGCACTCCACATTACTGCAGAGAAGTTGCCGTGATTCCTGCGAACTTTAACGAAAGCACTAGGAACGAAACTGCGTGATTTTATCATGGCGAACAGCTAAATACTGCGAGCCAAAACAGTGCTCTAAATTATACGCTGGCACAGACAACCAATTTTACGGCCCGGCACCATAACGCCCGCAACAGGGGCGACCAATGCTATGCACATTTTGTGCGAAACTGGGAGCGCAGCGACCCGCACAAAATGT
>ENA-ORCV01000545-ORCV01000545.1-marine-metagenome-genome-assembly--contig:-NODE-545-length-22822-cov-4.969971_pt1 | contig 22822 bp, 16 predicted proteins | sample MGYA00237779_ERZ508509 | MGnify/ENA primary metagenome ERZ508509 (study PRJEB26180, sample SAMN06268772) | marine metagenome | isolation source: Bioluminescent Bay, La Paraguera, Puerto Rico | place... | reverse complement strand
TGTAACACACTTTTCACTGCATGATGTCAACGCGGAAGGGATGCGATCCTATACCGCAGTGATACAGCCTGGACTCTGGTTTACAACGCTTGGCGGAAAAAATCGTATTTTTGAGAAGAAATCTGCAGACGCGATCATCAAGGAAGTGCTTGGTGAGTACAGCAATGTCGTCACCTTTTCTTTGATATTGACTTCGCAATATATTCCCCGCGAGTACTGTGTTCAATTTAACGAGACCGACTTCCAGTTTATCCATCGCCTGATGTCCGAAGAAGGTATTGCCTATTATTTCAAGCACACAAAAAATGGGCATGAAATGATCATTTGTGATGCTGCAACCGATTTTTACGATTGCGAGAAAGGTAAGATCGAGTATGACGGTGGCGGCAGCCTTCCGACAAAGAATTCGATTAGTAGCTGGCATCGGGATTTTAACTACCATGGCGGCGGCTTCGAATTAAGGGATTACAATGAATACACAACCACCAAGGACAATAAGCAACTGGTAAAGACCACTAGTAAGCTTAACGGCATTAGTCCATATATTCTGAGTCTTTACGGTTTGAACCACTTTGAGGCCGATGGAGCTTCAAAGCACAAGTTCTCCGACAGCTACCACAAGTCTTTGGCTGAGCGGGCTATGGAGTCACAGGAATGCAGGTTCAGTACCGGGCATGGCAATAGTGACTGTGTGGCATTCAGTGCTGGCGGATGGTTTGATTTCGATCACCCACTGAAGAGCGAAAAGGGTAAATATCTTTTCACCTCAGTATCAATCACTGCTAGCGATAGCAATAGCGATGAATCGCGCTTCAAGAACACCTTCCACTGTATTCCGGAAAAAGTGATGCCTCGCCCTGATCCCCTGGGCATAGAAAACAGAATCCATTCCCCGCAACTCGCCAAAGTGATCGCGGTCAAAGCCACAGACTCCGATGGCTCAGAGGATATGTATACCCAGGTCAAAGTTCAGTTCCCGTGGAATTCTGAGCAGAACAGTTGCTGGATCAGGGTAGTACAGGCCTATTCTGGCAAGGGTTGGGGGGCCAGTTTTGTTCCCAGAATCGACCAGGAAGTAGTCGTCACCTATGTCAATGGAGATCCCGACCGCCCGCTGGTAACCGGTGCGGTATATAATGGCGCCAACGCCGGCCCGAAATATACCGCAACCCAGAGTGGCTGGAAAACTCAAATAGATGGCAGCAAATACAATGAACTTCGCTTTGACGACAAGACAAATAGCGAAGAAATTTATATGGAGGCAGGTAAGGACCACAATTTCGTCGTACACAACGATCAGTCCGGAAAAATTGAGAATAACCAGACTCTGGAAGTCAAAAAGAACCGTTCCATCACGATAACCGATGGTAATGAGGCGGTAACGCTAAACAAGGGCGACCAATCGATCACCCTGGATTCCGGCAATCACTCCCTCAAGGTAAGCAAAGGTAAACAGACAACTGATGTTGGCGGCGCTATTAGCATAGCCTCAAAGAATTCCATTGAACTGAAGGTTGCCGGAAACAGCATAAAAATCAGCCCTTCCGGTATTACCATCAAAGGGACCATGCTGTCATGCCAGGGAGACGCCAAGGCAGAAGTTAAAGGTGGTGGCATGCTGACCCTGAAGGGCGGCATCACCATGATCAACTGATAGGAAGGATTCATGACGGATCTGGTGAAAGTCCAGGCGACTACTGCCAAAGAATTACTCAAAAATGTTGAGGTCAGTGATGAGGCGTCTAATTACCTGGTACCGGACACCGCGCCAGAAGTCAGTATCAACCAACTGATCCAGGTCGGCCTGTTTGCAGATGCGATCAAGCTTCTGGCCCACGGGCTGCCGAAAAGGGAAGCCGTATGGTGGGCATGCCTGTGCGCACGCGATATCCATGGCCCACAAACAGACGAGAATAATTGCAATGCCTTGCTTGCCGCAGAGAGCTGGGTGAAGAATCCTACTGAAGAACGCCGCAATACCTGTAAACTACTGGGCGAAGCTACCAAGTTCCAGACACCGGCCAGTTGGGCGGCCACTGCAGCAAGCTGGTCTCATGGCAGCCTGGCAGCAGAAGGGGAGCCGGTGATCGAGCCCCCTGACCACCTTTACGCTCACGCGGTTGCAGGTAGCGTCACTCTCGCTGCAGTGCTCTCTGACCCAGTAACTCCCGACAAGCAATTCACTCGCTTTCTGCAACGGGGTCTAGATCTGGCCCGTGGCGGCAATGGCAAACCGGAGAATTGACAGATGGGCACACCCGCTTCGCGTATTACGGATATGCATGTATGTCCAATGGTTACCGGGACCGTACCCCATGTGGGCGGCCCCATACTTAGCCCGGGTGGCCCAACGGTGGTCATTGGTGGCTTGCCTTCCGCTACGGTCGGCAGCACCTGTACTTGCGTCGGCCCGCCGGACACAATTGCCAAGGGCAGTGCCACAGTATTGATTCAGGGAAAGCCCGCTGCGCGCATGGGTGATACCACTGCACACGGTGGAACAATCGTGATCGGTTGCCCCACTGTACTGATCGGTGGCTGAATTTATATCAACGTCTCTTACGGAGATAAATAAGCCCTCATCACGAGGGCTTTTGGGGTGGCTTTGAATCAGCGGACTTCGTAGTCGAAACCGCCCTCGTCCGAAGCGCAAATGTGCACCGATGTCACTTCTTCCCCCTTTGCCATTTTCTCCAGACATTCACTGGCGAGAGATGGCAGTAACGTGCGGTTGAGGATCACCTCTATATTCCGCGCGCCCGTATCGGCTTCCTGGCAACGGGCTACAATGTTGATCAGTACATCCTCTTCGTAGCTAAAACCAGCCCCGTAATGCTCCCGTACCCGCCTTTCAATTTTACGCATATTGATCTTGCAAATTTCCACCAGGTTCTCGTCATCCAGAGGGTAGTAGGCGACCACATTTGTCCGCCCCAGAAAAGCGGGTTTGAACTTCTGCAGAAGATGCGGGCGGATATTATCGAGCAATACGTCAGGTTCAGGCTTTTCGTCAACTTGATTGAATATTGCACGGATCGCATCTTCACCGGCATTGGATGTCATGATGATGACAGTATTCTTGAAGTCTATATCGCGGCCTTCACCATCTTTGATAGTCCCTTTATCGAACAGGTTATAGAAAATGTCCTGTACTCCGGGATGTGCCTTTTCCACTTCATCCAGCAGAATTACCGAATAGGGCTTGCGCCGCGCCGCTTCTGTCAGGACCCCGCCTTCGCCATAGCCCACATACCCGGGAGGAGAGCCAAGTAACATGGATACTTTGTGCTCTTCCTTGAACTCAGACATGTTGATTGTGGTGATACTCTGCTCGCCGCCGAACAGCTCATCGGCCAATGCCAATGCGGTTTCTGTCTTACCCACACCACTAGTACCGCAAAACATGAACACCCCAACCGGCTTGCGTGGATCGGTCAGGCCTGCACGGGATGTGCGGATGGCCTGCGCGACGGACTCCAGCGCATGCGGCTGGCCGATCACACGTTTGCTGAGTCGCTGTGCCAGGCTCTGAACAGCAATGATTTCATCACTGACCATTTTACCAACTGGAATACCGGTCCAGTTGGCGATGACTTCTGCTATTGCCTGTTCGTCTACCGCGGGCTGCATTAGCGGAGTACCGCCCTGAACGTCCTTTAACTGCTGCTGCAAGGACTGTAATTCCTGCCTGAGATCTGCCAGCATTGAGGGGGCTGAGTTATCGTCGCCACCGCTTTGCGCATTGAATGCCTCATCGATCCGATCGCGCAACGCCTGCACCTGGGCAATGATTTCCAATTCTTGAGCCTGTTGGTTTTTCAGGAACTGCAACTTTTCTTCTGCATCTCGCTTCTGCTCATTCAGTACCTGTAATTGCTCTTCATGTTCACCACTCGCAGCATTTTCCCGCTCCAGCTGTTCGATAGTACGGGTGGAACGGGTTATAATACGCTGGACATCTTCAATTGCAGCAGGTGTGGCGGACTGGCTGAGTGCCACTCGCGCACAGGCGGTATCCAGCAGGCTCACGGATTTATCCGGCAACTGACGGCCCGGAATATAGCGGTGAGACAATTTAACGGAGGCGACCACTGCTTCATCCAGAATTCTCACCCGGTGGTGAGCCTCCAGACTGGGAGAAATCCCCCGCATCATATCCACGGCCTTCTGTTCATCCGGCTCTTCAACTTTCACCACCTGAAAGCGACGAGTAAGTGCAGGATCTCGCTCGAAGTATTTTTTGTACTCGGCCCAGGTTGTCGCCGCAATGGTACGCAATTCACCTCGGGCCAGGGCCGGTTTCAACAGATTCGCAGCATCTCCCTGGCCTTCTTTTCCGCCTGCGCCAATCATGGTGTGTGCTTCATCAATGAAAAGAATGATCGGTGTAGCGGACGCCCGCACCTCCTCGATCACAGACTTCAGACGGTTCTCAAACTCTCCTTTGACGCTGGCACCGGCCTGCAGGAGGCCCAAGTCCAGGGTCCTTACTGCGACGTCGCGCAGAGGTTCGGGCACATCACCACTAACAATTCGTAACGCAAACCCTTCCACTACCGCCGTTTTCCCTACCCCGGCTTCACCGGTAAGAATAGGATTGTTCTGCCGGCGACGAGTGAGGATGTCGATACACTGGCGAATTTCTTCGTCGCGCCCGAGTACCGGATCGATTTCGCCCTGGCGTGCGCGCTCCGTTAGGTTGATAGTGTACTTGTCCAGAGATGGTGCCTTGCTGGCGGCAGCCATTGCCGGCCCAGATGACTCACCAGATTCGACCATAGGGCTCGATTCTGCACTGTGCCCAAACATAGCCCGAGCAGTCTCGCGGATCGACTCCGGAGCTATCTCTTTGAGCTCAGGACAGGACTCCAGCAGCTGTCTCCGGGATTGCTCATCCAGTAATAGCGCCGCAATAAGGTGTCCGGAACTGACCACGCGGTGCCCATAATCAATGGATGCCAGCATCCAGGTATTTTTCGCAGCTTCCACGATGGTTGGTGACAATGCTGCTGGACGGCTGCTCCCAGACTTGAAGCGGGCGATGGTCGCCGCCAACTGCTTGGCCAGATTGGCCGCACTTGCGCCGTGCTTTTCCAGCAAATGGTAGAGGTCGGTATCTGACTGGTCCAAAAGTTTCAGCAACCAGTGCTCTAACTCGACATTGTACTGGTTCTGGGCCAAACACAGCCCCGCTGCCCCCTCCAGTGAATCCCGCATATACGGGGTCATGGTTTCCACCAGCCTTTTGAGGTTGATATTTATCATGCGATAAAAGTCCTTTTTTTGGTAATTTGGGCCGCAGGTTCCCAGTTATGCCATTGGCAATGCTTCATCCGGTGATACCTGCTCGGCGCTCAGGCGGATGATGACATTGCCATCTTGCTGCTGTTCGCTCGACATGTGCGTATTCCACCCCAGCAGCGCTTGATGCTCGGTGTCATTCGACAACTGCGCCGGCGCTACCTGGCTGGTAGCCAGGGTGACGGAAATTTCAAAATCCATCTCCACGCCAGCGCTGAACTGAATAAACGACTTCAATGACTCGAGCTTTTCACTGCCCGGCGCAAGCGTGAGGTGCTCGTCGTAGGTCGTCGGTTCGACCACTACGCGAAATTTGTTTTGCGCTTGAAAGCAATGGTCGCCAAGTAGCGTATTGATACCAAGACAGTTGTTCACACCTGCGGGACTGCCCGGCCGGGGCAGGCGAGTTTGCACATCTTCTGGCAAAGCATCCCACTGGCCGTGAAATTGCTCTATATGTACCTGCAGACCAAAATACTGCCGTATCATGCTGGCGAGACCGACAGCCGAACACTGCTGACGCCCGAGATGCCCGGCCATACCATATAACGCATCATCGGGGATCGGCATTCGGTAGCGCAATTCGCTGGTTCCCAGCCCTGCAATGGAAGCTACAGACTGACTAAACAGGTCCAAATCACGGCCCTGCTTCAGAACAGCCTGCTCATAGCTTGCCGGTAGCTGATACTTATGCCAGGCTCGGTACAGTAGCGATATATGGCGGTGGTTGAAGATATCCAGAAAATCTTTCAGAGACGCATTTTTGGCCTTCAACTCTTTATGTAGCAATTCGGTAAGGTAATAAGGCATGACCCCCTGGCTGCCTGTGAGCCCACCGAATCCCACGTCCATCAGCCACTGCTTTTGTCCTTCCCCCTGAATCGAGGGAGCGGATAAAGTGCGCGAGCCCACCCTCAGAACATCTGCACCGACGAACGACAGCGAGGTCTGCGCGCGAAAACGAATCGCCTCGCGATCGGGAGGTGCCGCACTCGCCACCTGTTCGCAGGCATATTGTGCCGGATCGACCAGAACCGCACGCTCAATAAGTCGTACCGCCTGGAAAAACTCGAAGCGATAGGGAGTCTCTTGCAGGTTTTCAATTACACTAATGCTTTGTCGCCGGCGCGCGGAGGCCATCGCTTCAACTCCCCATCTCGCCCACTCAGTGTGGCGATCAGTCTGGTAAATGAATTCAATGAGCAATACAGCCCCAGAAATCGTTCCAGCACGCTGGAAAGTAACAGCGGGCTTGTTCCGGTCAACATCATAGAATCAAGCTGAATTTCGACTTCTGTGCCGCGACAAAGAACCACGCTGTTGTCTATCTGAATAGGCGCAGTAATCGGCCGGGTCTTCAGCTGCAACAGGGACTCGATCATATTCCTGGTGCTGGCTGAGTTCCGAAAATCATACAGTCGCAGTATTTCCTTTAACACATCGACCCCACCGGCATCACTCAGTGACAGATGATTAAGATTGAGATGGGAAATCAATCGCCAGTAGCCTCGCTGCCGCCGCGGAGGGCGCAATGTAGCCGCAGGGGGGACAATGCAGGATATACGTCTGGCGGGTACATCTCCATCAACCAGACTGAGGTAAGGCTGCCCATTTCCGGTAGGCAATTTCTTCGGCAGATTGCGGTTACAGCAGGTCAGTTTTAGGTCTAGAGTCTGGTTGCTTATCCGGTGGGGATTGAAGTCGAGATCTACCAACGTGATGTCAACTTCTGATGCCTGCTCATTTCGGTGCTCACCCTCCACAATATCGCGGCGTCGGATAAACCAGAATGCTGACTGACTGGCATGATGCTGACTGTGCTGTATACCGTAGAATGGGCGATAGCGGGTACTGTTGCCTCCGGGGTCAGTGGCAGTCACTTCGTCTACAGAGTAAACTTCCATGCCGTCGCTGCGTCGCACATCCGGCACTATCTGGTAGCTGTACTGGGTATGGGTGAGCGGAATTGGATCGGCCGAGTGAGAAAATAAATTCACCACTGGTGTACACCCCAGAGCAAACATCGAGGGCGCGAGTTGCTTCTCCAGCTCCTCGTGTGATTCTGATAAGTAAAAATACAGATTGAGTGTATCCGTATAGCCGTCCCTTATACATTCACCAATTTCTTTGATGTCGATAAAATGAAACTTTTCCGGAAACGAAAAATACTCAGTCAGTAACCGATAGCCGATAAACGCGGTGTCGGGATAGGGTAAAAGTCCTTCGTCCGATTCCAGTCCTACCTGCCCAATTACATTGGTTTCCAGATACTTGGGATTTGGATCACCCTCACCGTTTGCAACCACCAGTTTGATACATTTCGTCAATAACAAATCATACAGGTCGTAAATGTGCCCGGATTGTCCACGCAGGAAAAATCGCAGCTTCTCCGGAGCCAGCTCGGAAAAGCTGACTTTTTCATTGAATGTTTTCAGTGAAAGTTTTAATACCGCATTCCCTCCTTGTATATCATTACACCCCGGTGCGATAAATGGCCGCGGCATCAGGCTGGCGCTCTCAACCTGAAACGGGCACACATCGACAGGGTAACAACTGGTAAAACGACAGTTCTGCCCGTGGAAACTCTCACTGTCGAGCAGGGTAGCTGCCTCCACCCTGGTGATGGCATCCAGATCATGTTCGGGCTCGAACTGGGCAATTGCACAGGAAGGAATCGGGCGCAGGTAGTGCGGATACAGCGTTTCCAGCATTGCATCAGTCAGCTCTGGAAAGTCGTCGCTCAGTTTCTGCTGTACCCGCGCGTTCATATAAGCAAATCCGGATAACAGCTGTCCTACCAGGGGGTCATCTACTGTATCTGCATCAAGCTGCAGGCGCGATGCAGCGGCAGGATGCATACGGGCAAATTCCGCAGCCGTTTGCTGAATAAATGCGAGTTCACGCTCATAGAGGTCAATCAGCTTTTCAGTCATTACATTATCTCCGAAACATCGACCAACTGCGTGACAGGATTGAGCGCAGAGTCAAATACGATGACTTCGGCGGCCGGGTTCACATGCAACACCGCTTCAACGCGAAATCGGATACTCGGATCCTCAACGTCGACATTTTCCTGGGTGGAAACCTTCACCGATCGTATGCGGGGCTCAAAATTTATGATTGTTCGCTCGATATCCCGACAAAATCGCTTGCGGCTGTCCGTCGACGATAGATTTACGGTAGAAAGATCCGGCAGCCCGTAGTTGATATTGGACGATTCCAGGTTCTCGTGGCTTGAAGGCACTGAGACACAGCGATAGCGGGTGTTAAACAGGAACTCCAGGTCCCGCCGCACGCCCTCCCGCAGCTGGCGCAGCACCTGGTGCGGGCGCTGGAAGTCCGTGTTGCGGGATGACTCCAACAAACGGTCAAGTACTGGTGCCACAAGACGCTTCTCCCGAGCCATTATTCCTTCCCCTGGCCTTTACCCATCAGGTTCTCTCGTTTTCTATTTTGTTGTACCCATGTTCAACTAAGCGCACCGACACCAATCTGCGACAGTGATGTCGTTAGTTTTAGCTCAGATACCAGGTGATCGACGGTGTAATGGCTCTTCAGGTGTATCACACTCTGGTAGCTCCCCACTTTGCCCGGCTCATCCATCACCCGCACTCGGGCCTCGCGCAATGGATACCGTGCGAGCATCTCCCAGGAGAGGTCATCGCGACCGGTGGTATACCGCTCGAGCCACTGTTGTAATTGCCGCTCGCAATCGGCTGCATTCATATAGGCACCCACCTTGTCCCGAATCATCACCTTGATGTAGTGAGCAAAGCGCGACGCACACAAGATTTGCTGCAGCATGCAGCTGATGCGCGCATTCGCAGTCGCTGACTTCGACTGGTACCGTTTGGGTCGCTGTAGAGATGGCACGCTGTTGAATGCGCTGTAGGGTGTGTCGTAGCAATGACTAAGACAGGCAAACCCCAGATCACTAAGGTCCCGCTCGGCAAAATCGGTGATGAGTATCGATGTCGACATACGCACTATCTGGGGATCACTGTCCACACCGTAGGGCAGCGAAGGCAATTGAGTCACGAGACCGCCACCCATATGATCTCGTGCAACGCCCCGAATATGCGAAAACCAACCAACCTCTTCGAATTCACGCAACAACACACACGCCATGGCAAAACAGGCATTACCCCACAGATACTTTCTGCTGTGGGTCGCTGTTACATCTTCCCTAAAGCGCAGCCCGCGATAACTCGAAAAATCGACGGTATAGGGCTCGCGCAGCAAAACCTGTGGCAAAGTGACTCCCACAAAGCGTGTGTCTTCGAGATCCCGCAGGTTGTTCCAGCGTATATACTGTTTCTGCCGGAAAACCTCGCAAAAATCGATTGGCTTAGCCAGGTCATCGAAATTGTCAACACCAAATAGCTGTGGTGTGGCACTACAAATAAATGGTGAAAATGCAGCTGCTGCAGTATGGGCTATCCCCTGCAGCGTAAAAACATCATCATAAGGGTGCTGATCAAACGGACGGTGAGACACATAGTAATCTCCCACCAGCAAACCAAAAGGCTCGCCACCGGGTGTACCGAATTCTTCGTTATAAATCAGGTGAAAGAATCCCGACTGGTCGAAGTCCGGTGCCCTTTCCATATCCCGCGACAGGTCTCTCCAGCTTAGGTCCAACAACTTGATTTTGATGTTGTCGGTATTCGGTGCGCTGTAAACCAGAAGCGAAACGCCGCGCCATGCTGCTTCCAGCCGCTGGAAGCGCGTATCGTGAAGAATCGCATTAAGCTGCTCCGAAATCAGTTCGTCGAGCTCAGCGACCATCCGGTTCAGCCACCGACCCAGAGTGAAGCGTTCCGGACAGGGACATGGGCAGAGCTCCGTCAGCCAGTATTCAACGGCAAAGAGCTCGTCAGGCTCGTCAAGGAACTGCCGCAGTGACGCATTTCCATCCGAAAACAGCCTGGGCGAAAGTAGCGAGTCAGTAACTTCGGAACCGGATACAGATGAATTGGAGGGCAATGCCAGCTCTCCCGGCGTGAGGTAAGTATTGGCGCTGCGAGAATCAGCGGGCTAGTACGATAAAATCGGATCACCCGCCTGACAGACGGGTGATCCGCTTCATTATCCTGCGGTGGGGATATTCGCCACCATGCGCATGGAAGTTGTCAACTCTTCCATTTGCAGCCAGGGCTTAAGGTAAGCCACAGCACTGTAGCAACCCGGCTGGCCAGGGATTTCCTTGACTTCAACCCGCGCTTCCGCCAGTGGGTATTTCGCTTTCATTTCCGCGCTGGCGTCAGGGTTGGAGTTTGTGTACTGGGTAATCCACTTGTTCAGCCAACGCTCGCAGTCACTGGCCTCCATAAACGACCCGACTTTATCCCGCGCCATAACTTTGAGGTAGTGCGCAATACGGGAAGTCGCCATCAGGTAGGGAAGACGCGCGGAAATAGCCGAGTTTGCTGTTGCATCCGGATCGTCGAATACCTTGGCTTTCTGAGCACTCTGGGAGCCGAAAAACACCGAGTAATCCGTATTTTTGTAGTGGCACAACGGCAGGAATCCCTGGGCACTCAGTTCTGCTTCGCGGCGATCTGTGATACCGATCTCGGTAGGGCATTTCTGGTCCAGGTCGCCGTCGTCACTTTTAAACAGGTGCGTCGGTAACCCTTCCACCTTACCGCCACCCTCGGCACCACGAATTGCGGTACACCACGAATTCTCCGCAAATGCGCGGGTCATGGTAGTCCCCATTACGTAGGATGCATTCATCCAGCAATACTGATTGTGCTCTGCCGGTTTGGACATACCGGATTCGTCCACTTCAAACTCCTCAAAGTTGAAGGACTCTACCGGCTTGGTATTTGCACCATAAGGCGTACGAGCCAGTGTGCGCGGCATCACCAGGGTCACAAAACGCGAATCATCACTGTCGCGGAAACTGCGCCACTTGATGTATTCACCGGACTCAAAAATTCCACCCAGATCCCGCGGCTTGGATAGCTCGGTAAAATCGTCGAACCCGAACATCCCGGCGCCCGCGGCGGAAATGAACGGACAGAAACCTGCGGCAGCCACGTTAGACATTTTGCTCAGTAGTTCTATATCTTCCGGGTGGCTGGTAAATTCGAAATCTCCGATCATGCAGCCAAACGGCTCACCACCGGCAGTACCGAATTCCTCTTCATAGATTTTCTTGAACGTCTGGCTCTGGTCGAATTCAACCGCCTTGTCCAGGTCGCGAAACAATTCACGCTTGGTGACATTCATCATGCGGATCTTGAGGGTAGATCCTGTCTCACTATTCATAACCAGGTGATTGAGTCCACGCCAGGACCCTTCGAGCTTCTGTAGCTTTTCATCGTGAAGGATAGCTGCGAGCTGCCTGGACATGGCTGCATCAATCGCCTGGACCGCCTTGCTTATGGTCTGAGTGAGGTTGCGATCCCAGGTAACTGTTCCCTGCAGGGCCTGCTGCGTCAGGTTTGCAATGAGGTCTTGAGCTTCGTCCGGCTGCGTCTGCTTGGTAGCTGAAATTGCCTGATCAAGAAGACTTGCCGACTGTACCTCAGCCTCCTGCTCTGCCACATTTTCGACTTCGGTACTCATTCTCCGTCCTCTTCTTTTCCTTCACCAATCCCCAACTGTTCCGAAATAGCGCCGACGTTTTCAGTACTTTTCAGGATATCTTCCAGTACTTTTTCCAGTTCTTCTGATCGGTCTGCCTTGCTCAGCAAGTCGCGTAATTTACTGCGCGCCTCCAACAATTGCTTTAGTGGCTCTACTTGTTCGACGATCTGCTCGGGAGAAAAATCATCCATATGATTGAAATCCAGATCGACTGCCAACTTGCTGCCATCCCCTGCCAGGGTATTTTCTACTTGTAGATTTAACTTCGGGTTTACCTTGGCCATTACGTCATTGAAATTATCGCGATCTATCTGTACAAACTTGCGCTCTTTCAATGTTTTACGGTTTTCGGTGTTATCACCGGAATAGTCGCCCATAACACCGGTAACGAACGGCAGCTCCTTCTTGACTTCAGCACCATTGGTCTCGACGTCGTAGGTTATATGTACGCGAGGCTTACGCACGCGCTTCAGTTTATTGTGAATACTCTCGGACATTACGGGTCTCCTTTCCTCTATTCAGGAAGATTTGTGTTTAGCAGGACCTGGTTACCAACCGACTTCTGGTTCCGCCGGCTCTTTTTTACTATCCCAGCCGGAATCCTCAGAGGCGGCTTCCTGGGACTGCTCGACGGTTTCATTGTTATTCGAGGCGCCGGCAACAGCGCTCGATGTGATCGGCGGGGCGGTATAGCGCTGCGTGTCTGTTCCATCCAGCTTGACACCGGTCAACTGTGAATACATCGCACGTGACTGCTCATCTGGTAACAATTCGGTCATCAATTCAGATACCGTCATCCGGCCCCAGCCAATAAGTCGCTCAAGCCCCGGCGCGAGTGGAGTATGCGGTTCATAGGTACGGAAATATTTGGCCGCTTTCTCAAGCAAAACCAACGCATCCTCGCGGGTGACAATGGCACCCGCCGGCGCTGCGACCGGCATCGACTCGACAGTTGTATCCGCTTGTGCGATCGCAGTAACGTCAGCGACAGAATCGGATTTCGCATCAGCTACTGTGCTGGCCAGAGACTCCAACTTAGCCTTATAAACAAAGCGCGCGGTGCGTAATACCTCGTCAAGCAGCGCATTAATATTGGATGAAGGCGGTGCGTCGTGCGCACAACTAGTACGCAATGCATCATTGATACGCTTATAGGAAGCGACGGCCTGTTCCAGAGTTTCTATCAGGTCATATGCCCACTGTGCGCTCGCTGAATCAGCACACTGTTCAAACTGTCCGAGACTGTAACCAAGCGCCTCGATACGAGCGGCCCTGGCATCGTCATCGGCAATCCTGTCCGCGTCGCGAGCCTGCTGGTAGTGAACAAAAGAAAAGACCCCTTCATCACCATCCGGAGTGATGGGCGCATTGCGAATCGGCATCAGCAAGGTACCATCTGCGCCGTCGCCATTAAGACCTGCCAATGGTGCGACCTTGGTCTCCAGGCCGTCCTCATCGGGTTCTGGATACAGGGTCTCCCAGTAGTCAGCTATCATGCGGTCGATCAGCATGATTCCATCACGCAGTCCGGGGAAGCCGTATAGTCGGATCAGAGCTTCGGTATACCAACAGGCGACTTCAAGGTCTTTGCCTATATTGGTGAGGATTTTTTCCGCTGACTTGGCCACCTCCCGCCAGGGAGCCATCAGATCAGCGTCATTGTCATCAAACAGAGCTGAACGCTCCGCCGCTCTGGCACTGTTTCGCGCATCTTTAATGGTGTAATAGTCAGATGTCGGTGAGCGATCATTGCGGATATCGGTACCCTGCGGTTGATCGTCAGATATGGCGGCGCTCAGACCATCCAGGTCAATCACGTTGGCAAATGCCATGCAAATTCCTTTTAAAATATGTAATACAAACGGACAGCACTATCAGCACACCAATCAGGCATCTTGAAGTGCCATATCTGTCGGCTGCGGCATACATACATTATCAGCGCCGCTGAAGCTTTCGCATATCCGGAAGAACAACGATCGCGCGGCATCAAAGTTGTGTTGTTCACACCAGAAAAACAACGTGAAAATGCTATCGCGAGTATCGATGCAGACAATCAGATAACGTACAGAAATTTCGCCAATTTTTGCTGTCACTTCACCGCTGGATGCCGGCAACCCGGCAACAGTGACGGGAGCCGGCTTCAAGCTGACAATACCTTCGCGTAACCTATCGGCGCACTGTGTCAGTTGCGCGGAGCAATACTCTTTATGACCAGCCACCGCGGAAAGATCATCGATCTTCTGGCGCAGGACAACTAGAAATTCATTACTACCTGAATGCCCTACCTGTAGCACCGCACGATGATTTAGACCTTCAAGCCGGCACCACTGAGCCGGAATATCAAGGCAACAGCTGCCATCCTCCGACTGTACTTTCACCATGGACGAAACCGCAGATCGCGAATACAGGTCGGGCGAAAATACGGTTTTTCCCCGATGTACCAAGGATGCACACCATCCGGCACTCAAAAGTTCAAGCGCGAGATTTTCAGCGGACCTACGCTCCGAAAATCTCTTTATAACGACATTATTTTTCGAAAGCAGCTTTCTGATCTTGTCAAAATCCAGCTGAAATTCCTTCGCAAGGGCCTGTATTGCCTGCCTGCGATCGACTCCGGGGCGCACAATGCCACTAAAAACAACTTCAAATTCCATTTTTCAGCCCCATCCCTGGCCTATGAGCTACGCTGATCCCTTGCTAACTCGGTCGTACAACTGACTTTTTACGTCTATTCCCGTATACGGTAAGTTCGCTAAACACACATACCGTCAATGGCAATGAGTGTATCTATCGCAAAATTTACATTCGCTTATTCGGTACGCCTGTGCAGGTTGCGCAATGAATAAACCACATATTTTATCGAATAAAATTTTCCAATGAACACTGCTTTTTATCATTTATCAGGAAATATTTTTCATTTATTGGCACGCTCATACCAACTATGCCGTCATAAAAGAGAAAAAATCACACAGGATAGTTAATTCTGGCCCGGCAAATTCTGATAACGTTTACCACCGCATGATTTGGCCTGTGCCGAAATCTATGGACTCCCCGCTGGAAGCCCCAAGCATTGAGCAGTAGAGTGACGGATCCGGAAGCCCTGCGCTCAACAAGGTAGTTGGAGCGAGGTGTTGTGAACCACCGCACCACCATAAACTGAAACTTTGATACTGCAACGTACAGATATGTCCCAGTAGCGGCGCGAAACTTTCCGTCACACCGGATTGCCCGGAAAAGAATATTTCACCGCCGCCCAAGGGTTTCGCTGGATTTTGGACAGTCAGCTCCGGGAAACTTGGAAACCTCTCCAGTAATTCTTCCACCAGAAGCGCCTGCTGCAATCCCTGAATTGCTGTTTCGGATATGTGTTCGTACCAGTTTTCAGCTGCCGCCTGGATGACAAACGGGTTTCTCTCGCAAGCGGAAGCTGCGACCATAGTGAGCGGAAAATAGCGACCGACACTATCCACACTAGGGACCAGTACTCCCGCCCACGCATGGCCATCCAATACTCCTGGAGATAGTGCGAAGCGCCAGATGGGACTGGTCAGGTAATAATCCAACCAGCCTTCACCGACAATTTCCCGAGAACCATATATCGCCCGCTGCAGCCAATCATCCCAGGGCTGCGAAAAACTTGCGGGAACCCCTCTCTGGATAAAATCGCCATGCCCGGGCAATTTGCCAAAAATTCCACTTTCAGCCATATCTTTGCCCGCTATAGCGTCTGCGGACAGCGGTAGCTGCCCAGTAAACCCTGATCAAACGGGTTGAAGCTTCCATTCGCAGACAGACGGAATTGCGCCTCGCGCCCTTCTTCGCTGAACGTAACCAGATACTCAGAACTGCTGTGACCTCGCTCGACCTTCGAGTCCGTCAGCAGCCGGAACCACGCCCAGTCACCTTCAAAGTGTTTGCGGTGTACTGTTTCATTGAGATCTTCAAAGATAATCCGTACTCGATTGGTCTCTCCTCCACGCCAGCTAAGCCTTGAGCTGGTTCGCGGACCATGAGAGTAAGGTACTCTTTGCTCACCCACTTCGAGCGCGAACAGCCGCACACCGGGGTCCAGCTTTGTTGGCTCGATCCGGAACTCGTAACCCGCCTGATCGCCACTGGCGAACATCGTTTTTCTGATGCGCTGTGCACGCTTCATTTGCGCAAGAGCCGATGGCGATATACCCAGGTTGTGCCCTTCCAGGGATTTCATTTTCCAATTGCGGGTATCCACAAATGGCTTCAGGTACATTTGGATAAAGTTCTGCTCCAGCCCTCCGGGCTTGAAGAAGCTGTTGAATGCCATCACCTGAACTTCCTGGCTGGTACTACTGCGTAGAGGGAACCGATCCGCGAGATTTCGGCTGTAGGAACCGTAAACTTCCTCCTGCCATACTCTATTTACATGCCGCTTGGCCTTGGCCATCACCAGCGCCCAGGCGCTGTCTGCAATCTCGTCCAGCCATTTTGAATAGGGCGCCGGAGCACTGTCTGCCTTGATCCGAAGCTGTTTGATCGCATCACTACCGCCATTAAAACGCGCCTTGGCCTTGGAAAAGGCTGTCTCGTCAGAATCCACACTACTGTCGATCTCCGCGAGATATTCCTGAACCTGAGTAATTGCCCCGAGAAATTCCTGGACCCGGGCAGGCCGCCCCTGTTCACTAGCAGTTATTCGATGGAGCTCCTCGAAGCGCATATCCACAACGGTTGGCTTGAATTTACCGGCAAGTGCGCTGCCGGTACCGGCAACAGCTGCCGAGCCGAGCCGGCGGGTAGTACTGGAAACCGGCAAAGGGACCCCTGACGCATCCACGGGCAGTTCCGGTTTCGACGTCAAACGGGTGTTATCCGCAACAATTTCGGAAATAGCCAGCAAAGGTGAGTACACCGGATCAGAAAGCTTTGACAGGATATCCAGTGCCTCCGCGCTCGATCCAAATCCGCTGATGGTAAAACCGTTCAGAAACTGCTGCCAGCGCAGCTGATATTCCCCGAGGTAGATACGCTTTACTTCAGCGCCAAGCTTTGCGCGGTCTTCGGCGGTAAAGTCCTCGCCACTGAGGTCGCCACCGTAAATCCAGCGCTCATCTGCCAGCTGTTCCAGTAATTGGGAATCGGAACCGAAATCCAGTTCCTTGTAACCTGCCTTGGTATACAGATAGGGAATGGAGAATCGCTTGTCACGGGCATTAACGCTAAACAGCGCTGCCGTATCACCGCCAATTTCGCCGTACAGATCAACCGAAGTTGTCCCCAGATCGCTACGTTGCAATTTTGCGTACAGACGTTGTGGCACAGGTATTCGTCGCAATTGCTGACGCGCACGGACAATCACGCGTTCGTTCGGATTGATACCCGGGTTCAAAGGTTGTTCGAGTAATCGCGTCAGGTGCGCCTGCAACTGCTCCTGGCGAGCGGCCTCCCCCGACAGAGAACGAGACCAGTTAGCCTGGAAATATTGTTTTATAAGTTCCGGATCGCGCTTGTCCGCATTGAAAAACATCAGATAGATCTTCAAAGTCTCCACCAGCGCCGGATTATCGCTGTCCAGGCGAGTGAGATCTTTTTCTATAGATCCGATCAAAGCGGGCAAAAACTGTCTGCTCAACTGCTCGGAATAGAGCGTATCCGCTGCAACATCTACTCGATCATCATATAACCCCAGGTTGTTCAGCCAGGGATGCTCTTCTTTCTGATACACGCGGGATGCAGCATACAGGGGACCAAGTAGTTCCAGGCTCGCTTCCGGGGTCAATTGTCCGGTGCCGAGCCCCTGCTTACGGGTATTAAACTCTGCAATATTTTGTGTGACGTCGTTCATGTACAGCTTGTTCTGCGTAAGGCTTCCTGTCCACAGAAAAAGTGCACCGACAATAGCAACGACTGACGTAATGTAGAACGCCCCGCGTAACCAGCGGGTGGCGTTTTCGATACGCCTGTTGACACCCACTAGTTCAGCTTCAGGAAATACAACGTCTTTCAACAGTCGATGGAGAAAGTAGCTTTTTCCAGCTCCCTGAAATTTCTTCCCCATATCCCGTTCGAGGCCAAAGTCCGCACTCACCGATGCCATCATCCGGTCAATCGGGCTGCCCTCCTGGGTACCGCTGGTAAAGTAGATGCCGCGTACCATCGGGACCGTATCATAGCGATTTGCACTGAATGTCTGCGTCACAAAATCACTCAATACAGCTTGCAGACTTTCCATTCGCGCAGGGAACCCCTGCAACAATGCACGCTTCTCGATATTGCGTTCATTGTGTACTCGCCACAGTACCCGCTGGTTAAGCCGTTCTATCAGCGCACGGAATTCCTGATTGAATTCAGCCAGTGACGAACCAGTCGCAGCATTTATCTCTTCAGGAAAACTTACACCCCAAACCTGCTCTCTCTCCGCCTGCGACAGATTGTCGAAGAACTCGGTAAAGCCCGCGACCAGGTCACATTTTGTGAAAACCAGGTAGATTGGAAATCGAATTCCCAACTCCTGCTGCAGCTCATTGATACGCGTTCGCAGTATTTTCGCCTGGTGCAAACGCTGCTCCGTAGTCTGCACCATAAGATCCTGCAGGCTGATTGCCACCAGTACGCCATTGATCGGACGACGGCGACGGTAGCGCTGTAACAATCCCAGGAATGCTTTCCACGCACTGTTATCGTATACGCGGTGGCTATCCTGGGTGGTGTAACGCCCTGCGGTGTCAATCAGTACCGCATCATTGGTAAACCACCAGTCGCAATTACGGGTACCACCAACACCACCGAGAGCCTCTTTGCCATGAGTTTGTGCAAGCGGAAACTCCAACCCTGAATTAATCAGCGCGGTGGTTTTCCCGGAACCGGGGGGACCAATGATGATATACCAGGGCAACTGATACAGGGATACACGCCCATGTTGTGACTTGAAACGTGCTTTGCGCAACACCTGCATGGCTTCACGAAAACGTTCGGAAAGTGCACTCAATTCCTCACGACTTCGCTCCTGTTCTGGGTCTTCTTCGGCTTGCTGTGACGACTCGATACTATCGATCAGCGCTCCGTTTTGGCGTCGCTCAACCAGCCACTGGCTCAGGTTCCATACCAGCCAGATAGCAAAAATAAATAATATGATTGTGATACGGATGCCGGGTGCCAGTACCGCGTTTTCACTACCAAATTTTATATAGTCCGCCCCGAACCAGATCAGAAAGGAAAGCGCAGCGAGGCCAATGAATCCCAGCACCCACTTGTTGGTGAAAAAATTTCGTATTTTTTTCATGCAAAGCTCCAGCGCCCGGCGCCTGTACTGCCGGGATATTCAGTTTCGGCGCTCAGCGCACGGGAACTGCGTGTTCATTTTCAGTTGTTATCATTGACTGGATTTCCGCAGCCACTGGTATTGCACTTTGAAACAACCACCAGCGATACCCGCTATAGGTCACCGCGAGCAACCCGAGTACCACACTGGCAATCACCCAAAGTGGTATGTAGTGGATCAGCCGGTTATTCCTTTCCACGCAGCCGCGCCAGCGCGGTGAGAGATCCCGCTCCATCGCCGGACGATGGCTTTCAATCGTCCGATACAAGTTCTCCCGGATTTGTTCCAATTGCTCGTAGCCACGAGGCAGAAGTTGGTATTTACCCTGAAAGCCCAGGCTCAAACACAAGTAGAAAAGTTCAAGTAGTTCGATGTGTTTCCCTGGTGTTTCCAAAGTTCGCTGTAAAATCAGAAAACATTTTTCGCCACCAAATGTTTCCTTGTGAAACAGGCTGAGCAAAGAATGCTGACTCCAGCCACTGGATGTTCCCCACGGAGTGGAAAGCACAACTTCGTCCACTACAGTGCACAACAAATAGCGCGCCGTCAGTACAGTTTCAGACGGCAATGTGAGCTGCTTTGCTTCCTGCTCGAAGTTCTGGATCTCTCTGGTCAGGCGCTTATGCAGATCTGGTACATTGGTATGGCTCATAGTGGTGCGCAGTTTGATGATTGCGCCGAGCAACTTCGATGCGGCAGCAATCAGCGGGTTCAGGCTATTGCGAATACGCACATCCACCGGCAGATCCACTGCATTAAATGCCGCCTGTTGTGCCGCAACGGGGCGACCCTGAGCACCGGGAGTGGGAACCATGACAGTGCGGTCACCCGCAGAAGGACCTGCAGGTGGTGAAAAGGCGTCGTTACTCATGATCAGTTGTTCCTTATTGCCCAGAGCTCCATGGCAAGGCCAGGAAATTCTGCCCCCAGATGTACCGCGAAGCCTCCGGATCGCTGCATCGCCTGCCAAAGCTCACCGCTCCGCTCCAGCTCAAAATAAGTAAACCCGGCATGGTAGGGAATCTGCCGTGGTGCCACCGGCAGTGGTCTCAGTGAAAGTCCCGGTAGCTGTGCAGAGATCAATTCACGAATCGCCTCCACCGGTGCAACTTTGGCCTGCCCCGGAAATCGGCTACGCAACAGATCGGCCGGCATATCGGCCTTCACAGCCATCACGAAGCTTGCAGTCTTGAACATCGACGGGTCGGTAATGGGCGCCACATAAATACCGAACTTGCGCTGCACCAGATCCAGGGGAATCGCGGTTTGCTCGAGTACCGTGGACAGCGACTGCCGCAATGCAGAAAAAAGCCCGGCATAACTATGCTGGAGATTGTCGTGGGCGTATTGAGGAATTTCCGGCGGCCGCTTGTTTGCGGCGGTAAAGGTGGCGAGCTCTCCAGCGAGCTGCAATAACTCCAGGTAGAGGGTATGCGGATGCAGGCGCGGTTGCGCAGTTAACTGCTTCAACAATGGCTCAAAGCGGTTGATCACCTGTAACAGGAGATAGTCGGCTATTTCCGCCGAGCCACTGCGACCACTATCACACAGGCGGTGCCCGAGAGCCGACCCGCGGTGATCGAGAAGCCCTCTAATTTCCTCGATATAGGCGCCAATCACCGAGGAACTCTCGGCATTTAATAGTGGGGAAATATATTCCCTGTCGAGCTCTACCGGTTTCTCGGGCTGTCGTTCGCGGATCCGCGCGATACCGATGGCGGCATACCCACTAAGGTCGTCACTACCGAGCTTTAGACAAGTGCGCAATTTACCGACCTGTATACGCGTAACCTCCGCAGATGCCGAAGCGCTGTTACGGGCATCAAAATTAAAGGTCTGAAAGCGCGCCTGGGGAAAGTCCTCCTGATCCCTTATGGAGTCCTGGCTTCCAGGTCTCTTCAGGGGAATGCACAGAAACACTTCCTGGTCGCGGGTATTGACCGGAACATTCAGCACATCCGGTAGAAGCTGTTGTTCCGGCGCGAGCATCGGCGTGCCATCGGGAAATATGGCGCTGGCCCTGGAAAGTGAGAGCTTTCCCATCGCCAATGGCTCGCTGTCGATGGCCAGCTCTAGCACGCCCCAGGTATAGGGCCCAAGGGATCTGGTACGCGCTTCCACCAATTGTTCCAGGTAACGATCCTGTTGCTGGAAGTGCTGGGGACGCAGGAACATCCCCTCACTCCAGATCACTTTGTTGTTCGCCGACATAGACGGTCCTTGTTGCAGTGCCAGGGCCTGGCCTGGCGATACCGATGTAAAATTGGCTATTTATCGCGGCCGGCCTGTTGAAGCTTTTGCAAGCGTTCGTATTCAGCACTGGAAATGGTTACGGTTTTGCCATCCTCATCGCTATCTCTCGATGCGCGTCGCCGCATATCAAGTGCTTCGGTCGAGGCCATACGTGTGCCCGTCAGAGTGATCGCATATTCATTTTTTTTGTGATCGGTAATGGGAAGCAACATTAACGCTTCCGCCTGTTGATATTGCACAAACTCTGCCAGAAGACCGATATAACGTACTTCCGATGACAGCTCCAGGTGTTCCATCCGCTGCTCACCCGGTGCGAATTCCTTGAGGATTACGGTGTCCACCAGGTCTTTTCCCAGGCGCGATTCGGCATTCTCATACAGGTTGAGAAAGTCTTCGCGGGAGAACTGGCGCTCATCCGCCAACATAAATACTCGAACCACCAGCGGAGAAGCGCGCCCGTCGCTATCTGGATTCACATCGTTTTCGATGTCAACAGATAGAGCCAAACTGGTGTCAAAATTCAGTGTGCGGCGCGTTGTCTGACATGCACAAAGCGAAAAAACAAGCAAGGCGACGAAAGAGATATGTAAAAATTTTAATCGTTTCACAATCGGCTCCGGTATTAATCACTATGGATTTTTTGCAATCTCGGTTTTTTAGGAAGTGTGTGGCGACCGTTCCGGGTAGATTTTTTATGCAACAAACAGTACTTACGATTGGCCGGAAAAATTCCGCGCGTTTTTAAGTTCCGAGAGTTGACTTTCATAAGTCGTGGCAAATTCATCTCCGAACAACCTTCTGTAACACGCATCCGGGTCATTGACTAACTGCCGGTACATCTCAACAAAGCCATCCCAGTTTTTAGCGTTTTTACTTGAAAATACGCCTCCTGAACTACCTGCGCGACGTTCGATGCTCTCCGGGCTGAAAAATTTCAACATCGCGTCATAGCCGGCACGCATACCGGAGAGCACAGCTACCTGATGATCAGAGAGATCGTCGAAACTATCACGTACAGCCTGTAGCGGACTAAGGAATGCACCATTGCCGGCAAACATGGCTGCCATCGCATCTCGCGAGCTTGCGCTGAACTTGAGTGGATTGTTCGCCTCGGTCTGGATCATGGTGCGCTGTACACGCAATTCATTTTTGATACTGGTACGGGCCCGCAACAGATCGATAAGCCGCGCAACGGTCTCCTGCACAATCTCCGCCGCCTGCTGATCCACCTGCTGAAGCTGCGCTGCTGGCAGGTTAAGGTTTAAATTCGCCGCCAGCGCGCTCAACTGGTTGCACGGCGGTTGCGGTTGCGGTTGCGGTTGCGGTTGCGGTTGCGGTTGCGGTTGCGGTTGCGGTTGCGGTTGCGGTTGCGGT